>Ga0335069_10012608_pt1 | contig 11882 bp, 8 predicted proteins | sample Lox_Sample_11_FD_206714 | JGI IMG/M metagenome (GOLD analysis project Ga0335069, IMG submission 206714) | Soil microbial communities from Loxahatchee National Wildlife Refuge, Florida, United States - Lox_Sample_1.1 | ecosystem: Environmental > Terrestrial > Soil > Wetlands | place: USA: Florida...
ACCAAGATGCTGAGCGGGAGCATCAGGTAGAGGACCTGCGGCAGAAGATAGCGGTAATAGCTGATGACGACGGGGGCGGGAATCTGGTTGCGGACGATGTCTCCCAGGACCTGGAAGAAGTCAAAAATGACGTATACGCCGGCGAACGAGATGAGGAGAACCAGAAAGTAGAAGAGCCACCCCTGCAGAATGTAAAGGTCGAGGATCTGCAAATAGCGCCGGCGCAAGCTTGGTGACGGCAGGTGGGGCATCTGCACCTTCTTCGGTCGCCGGGCCTTCCAGTCTTGCCATTTTTTCCAGCGTTCATCCATCCAATCCTGCAGGAAACCCAGGCGCGTACCGACGTGGCGCAGGTGGCTGAGCATCATGGCGCCGGCGATGGCGAACAGGATGTTGGCGGTCCATAGCCCCAGCACGGGAGAAACGCGCCCTTGTTTCGAGAAGCTCCAGCCCGAGGCCATCAGAATGTAGTACATGAAGACGAGGGCGATGCTGAGCATCAAACCGGTAGCCTTGCCCCCTTTACGCGTTGCCAGTCCAAGCGGGGTACCAACCAGAGCCAGCACCAGGGCCGCAACAGGCAGCGCAAAGCGGTAGTGAAGCTCTACGAGCGCGGCCTGCCGGGCTCCCGGCTGACGCGTGAGCCGCCAGAGCTGTGGAAGGCTCAGATAGGGGGGAGTACGGCGCTCCGCGCCGCCCGCCTGTTCCATGGGAATGGGGATTTCCGTGTCCGTAAATGAGGCAACGGAGTATTCCTGGGATCGCTCGGCGTCGAACTCGTGGGTCGAACCCTGTTCGAGATGCAGCACGAAACGGTTGCGCTGGGCTTCGTTGACAAGCACCCCTCTTTCCGCTAACGTTACCTTCGATTGGCCGTGCACGGTTGTGTCGGCGATGAAGACGCCACGCCAGGTGGAGCGGGAGCCGGTCACGTCCTCCAAGTAGAGCAGCAGGTTCGGGAATTGTTCAATGAAAACCCGCGGCTGGATTTCATAGGGAGCTTGGCTGGCCCTTAGCCCGGTTTCCATGCGCGTCATCTGGCGTGCTGCTTGGGGAGCAAGGTAGAGACTCATGGCCAGGGCGACCAGCCAGCCCGTGCCCGCCAGCATCATCACAGGGCGCACAAAGGCGGCCAGTCCGACGCCCGTGGCGCGCGCGGCAATGACTTCTCCGTCGGCAGCCATGCGGCTCAGGCCAATGAGCGTCCCGACCAGTACCGCCATGGGCAGTGTCAGCGTCAGGATGCTGGGGACGGGAAGCAGGAACAGGACGAGCATTTCGCGCACGGGAACGTTGTGGCGTGCGACCAACTCCAGCAAATTGCCAAGTTGGCGGATGAAAATGACGAAGCTGAAGACGAGCAGCCCCAGTAACGTGTAAGAGAGAGTTTCTTTCAGGATGTAGCGGGTCAGGATGCGCATCGTCCGAAGCAAATGCCCCTGGCGGCCGCGCCACTCGTGGCAGCGCACCGCCCATCCGCCATGCTAGCACAGCGTTTTCAGCGCCGTAAAGGAATCGGCCTCAAGTCTCATGCCTAAAACCTACCTGATGCTCCTCTGGCACATGCACCAGCCCTTCTACAAGGATCTGGCCGAGGGTGTTTACACCATGCCCTGGGTGCGCCTGCACGCCCTCAAAGACTACTACGGCATGGTGGCAATCCTGCGCGAATTCCCTTCCGTGCACGCCACTTTCAATCTGGTTCCCTCGCTGGTCGCGCAGATTGAAGACTATGCCCGGGACTCCGCCCGCGAGCCTGCTTACGACCTGGCTTTCAAGTCGGCGGCCTTGCTGACCGCGCCGGAGCGCCAAGCCTTCGTGACTTCCGCCTTCCAGATCAACCGCGAGAACCTGCTCGATCGCTACCCTCGTTTCCGTGAACTCTGGGACAAGTCGCAGAAGCCGAATGCGGCCGCGGGAGCAACGTTGCTGTCGACGCAAGACCTCACGGATCTTCAAGTGTTGTCTCAGATTGCCTGGTTTGATGAGATCTACCTCGCAAAGGATCCGGAAGTGGCGCGCTTGGTGAAGCGCGAACGTGGATTCACAGAGGATGATAAGGCCTTAGTCCGGAAGAAGGAACTTGAGATATTCAATGTAACACTTCAAGAATACCGTGAGGCTACGGCGCGCGGTCAAATTGAAATCTCCACTTCACCCTTTTACCATCCCATCCTGCCGCTGCTTTGTGACACGCTCATTGCGCAGGAATCCCACCCGGGTGTGGCGCTCCCTCGCCGGCGCTTCCGGCACCCTGAAGACGCTCGCGCCCAGTTGCGGTCTGCTCTGGAGCTGCACGAACGTGTCTTTGGGCGCCGGCCTCACGGGCTCTGGCCGAGCGAAGGAAGCGTTTCGGACGAAGTCCTGCGCCTGGCTGCCGAGGAGGGTTTTACCTGGGCGGCGACGGACGAAGGCGTTCTGGCGCGGACGAAGCAGATGGGTTTCACTCGCCAAGCGGACGGGACGCTTGCGGGCGGCGAGGAGCTCTATCGGCCCCAGGTGTTCGCTCAGGAGGGCAAATCGATCTCGCTCTTCTTCCGCGATCATCAGCTTTCTGACCTGATCGGTTTTGTCTACTCCCGCATGGATCCCGAAAGTGCTGCCGCCGACCTGCACCAGCGCATCAAGGCGGCAGGGCGCAGCACGGGGCAGCGGCCCGCCGTGGTCTCCGTGATCTTGGATGGGGAGAACGCCTGGGAATATTTCCGCGGCAATGGACGGGATTTCTTGAAGATGTTCTATGGCCGCGTAGCTTCGGACCCCGAGCTGGCGGCTGTCACGGCGAGCGAGGCGCTGACCGTGACCGAACGCGGCACGCTTCAACACATTGTCCCAGGTTCGTGGATCAACGCGAACTATGACGTCTGGATCGGCGCCGACGAGGACAACCGCGCGTGGGATCTGTTGAGCGACGCACGTGACTTCTACGCGCAGCATCAGGCGGATCCCTCGGTTAAGCCCGCCGAGCGCAGCCTGGCGCGGCAAGAGTTGGGCGTCGCGGAAGGCAGCGACTGGAACTGGTGGTATGGGCCGGAGCACTCGACTGCCAACGACGAGGACTTCGACCTGCTCTATCGCAAGCACCTCAGCAATATCTATCGCCTGCTCGGCGGCTCGCCCTCGGACGAGCTTGCCGTGCCTATCAAGCGTCCCCGCGCCCAAGCGGTGGTGGTTGCTCCCTCGGCGCGTATCGAGCCTCGCGTGGACGGCCGCGTCACCACCTATTTCGAGTGGCTGGGTGCGGGTGTTTATCAGCCCGATTACCATTCGGGTTCTATGCACGGAGTGGCCCAGCTTGTGGAGGCTCTCTACTACGGTTACAGCGACAAGGCGCTCTACTTGCGCGTGGACCTCAGTGAGGCGTTCCGCCGCGACCATCCGGAATTTGAGGTTCGCGTCAACCTGAACGGACAGAGCCGCGCCAAGCTGCATGCCACCGTCACCACGGCCGGTGTGGCCGCGGTGGAGTTTCTGCGCGGTGGGGAATCCGTCCTGGTTCCGCTGGCCACGGGCGAACAGGTGCAGGTGGCGTGCAAGGATGTGTTTGAACTCCGGCTCGACTTCCTCGTGCTGGGCATCACGCCTCGCGACCGAATTGACCTTCAGGTCTCCATCTGGGTGAAGGAGTTGCCACTTCAAGTGATTCCTCAGGAAGGCTGGCTGGGACTGGAATTGACTGAAGACCTTGCCGCGTGGTGATAAGTCACCATTCGCTTAATGGTATGCTAGCAATAATTAAAGTTTAACTCTAAGTTGTGTTGAGCGGCCCTTACTGAGCGAGTGGCAGCGCGGACCGCCTATTTCCCCAGCCAATCCGGAACGACGACGTCGATGGGCCTTGAGCCCACGCCGACCGTGGTGATGAGCAGCGAGCGCGATTTCATGACGGTGGCCGGATCGGCGTGCAGTACAGCAAGGCTCGATGCCGTGCTATCCGCCACCACGAGGAAGCGCTCGTCGGGTGTCAGGGCCAAGGCACGAGGTTCGACGCCCACGTGCGTGGCCGCCAGCACTTCGCGTGTCTGACCGTCGAGCGCGCTCACCGTACCGTCGCCGGCATTGGCGATGTAGAGGAGGCTCTCGTCCCGCCGGAAGACTCCCGCCGCCGGTTCCCGCCCGCTCGGCAAGGTCTGCTCAACGTTCGCGTGGAAGGTGTCCACGATCACCATGCTGGTCGCCTGCGGACCGAGCACGTACATCTCACCGCCATCGGGCTTGAGCAGCAGCGTGGTTGGCCGTATCCCGATTTCGACGTGAGCGAGCAGGTTCTGCGTCGCCATGTCCACGGCGGAGATTTTCGCCTCGCCCGTATCGGCGACAAAGACCCGAGAACTGTCCGGCAGAATCGCCATCGGCCCAGGGTCTTTGCCGACTTCTGTTGAGCCCAGTGGCTTCCGTGTTTGTGCGGAAAGAAAAGTGAGGTGGTTGGACCCACTGGAAGCGATAACCAGGGTCTTGCCATCCGGGGAAAGCGCCATGCCGGAAAGCTCGTTCTGAAAGCGGAGCCGCGCTGATACCTTGCCCGCTTCGCAGTCGACAAACACCAGTTCGTGGTCATCCGGATCGAGAACGTAAGCTGCTTGGCCATCAGGAGAGAAGGCCAGGTCCTTGGCGCTCTTGCCGGCTTCGATCGTGGCCGTCACGCGAGGATCGGGGTAGGCGATGACGTTGATCTTGCCCGTGGGCGACACGACGTAGAGTTGGCGGCTGCCCGGCCGCACCAGAACCCGCTCCGGCTGCGGCGCCACGGCGAGCGACGCCACCACGCGGAAATCCGCGAGGTTCACCGCCGCCAGAGTTGCACTTTGGTTGTTCAGGACAAATGCCGTGTACGGTTTCGGAGGAGGCGGACGGCGGCATCCCAGGGATATTGCGCCGAGCGCACATGCGGCCAGAACCGCAAGGGCCGCGGCAACAGGACGACCGCAGTCGCGCCGGAGGCCGTTATGGCCGAATTCGAAAGCGTGAAGTGTGTGAGTCAACTCTGTCTGTTTTTCCGTCGTGCCGAAGTTTGCTACAGCGGCGTCGTGGATCAAGCTTGCCCAAATTAGTGTCGCCTCAAAACGCCAGCTTTTCGGTATCGCGCCTGGTTATGCAGCCGACGTATCACTCGGGTGTAACCGTTCGACCACCGAACCTGGTTTCCGACTGTCTTCCTTTGATCTACCCTGCCCTCGCCCCCTTGGGGGAGAGGGTGTCGAGCCGCCGGCGTTTTCACCAGCCGGGACGAGACGGGTGAGGGGGTCAACCCTCGCTCCCTCTGCGGTGCGTCGGGTTCCGTGGTACCGGACACCCCCTCACCCGACCTCCTCCGTCGGCCACCCTCTCCCCCAAAGGGGCGAGGGGAAGCATCATCATAATCCCCAGCGTCGCCCTAATTTGGACGGCCCTGGTCATAGACGCCGCCACTCTGAAGCTGCGTTTACGGCTTCTCTCCGATCATCAGGCTTGCTGGACCCGGCAGGCGAACGTGCCGCACCCGCGCGAAGCCCGCCTGGCGCATCCAGGCGCTGTATTCCTCATGGCTGTAGGTGCTGCCGGCTTCGGTTCCCACCAGCATGTTCAGGGCAAAGAGCGCAGCCTGCTTGGGCGCGGTCTTACTGGGCTCAAGGATGAAGTCCTGGACGACGAGACGCCCTTGGGGCCCGAGCGCCTCGGAACATCGCTGCAGCAGGTCCTGATTCTCTTCCGGCCCCAGCATGTGGCAGATCGCGGAAACCAGCACCAGGTTGAAGCCTGTTCCGAAGTGGTCCCGGCGCAAGTCTCCGGCGCGTGTGTCGATTCGCGACGCGAGGCCCGCCGCGCTGATATGGCGCTGGGCGATGGGGAGCACGCCGGGCAGATCGAACACCGTGGCGTGCAGCTTCTCACTCGCCTTCGCGAAGGCAATGGAGTACGCCGCCGATCCTCCACCGACGTCCAGCATCCTCTCGACTCCCCCGGTTCCGACGGTCGCGACCACCAGCGGGGCGCGTTCGCCGGCGTTGCGGTGCATGGCGGCGATGAAGGATTCCGTCCAATCGTTGCCGCGCTCGGCGATTTCCCGGCTGCCCACTGCCGTGCCCGCGCGCACGCAATCGGTGAGCGTGGACCAGCGGTGCCAGATATTCGCGATGTGGAGAACGCCCGGGCGGGCGTTATCCTTTGAACCTTCGGCAAAGTAGCGGGCGGTCGCGGGCGCGTTCTGAAATACCCCTCCGTCTTTCCGCAGCAATCCCATTGAGGCCAGCGCATTCAGCAGCATTTCGGTGGCGCGCGCGTGCGTCGAGAGCTTTCGGGCAACTTCCTCCGCGGTCGCGCCCGTTCCGACGGCGGTGAAGACGTCGAGTTCCAGGGCTGTCAGCAGCGCGCGGCTCTCCATGTATCCACGCAGGGTTTCGTTGAGCTCGTCGGGAAGCACCCCGGCAGCTTCCCGGGCACGCTGTGCAGCCAGCATCTTGGCGCGATTCGATTGGATCTCGGCTCGCAGGGCGGCCGCGTCGCGATTCACCAAACGCTCGACGGGGCGCCCGTGCAGGAAATGCGACTCGACGATCTCCGGAACATCCTCTGCCCGCACGCCCGAATACCAGACCCCTTCCGGATAGACCACGAGATTAGGTCCGCGCTCGCAAGCTCCCAGCGAGCCGCACAGCGTGATCTGCACGTCGTCCATGAGCCCGCGCGCGGCAACTTCCTTGCGCAGCGCCTCGATGGTTGCCGCCGAACCCCGCGCCTCACAGCAGGGAACTCCCTCGGGCTTCTTTTGGTCGCAGATGAAGACGTGATAGCGGAAAGGTTCCATCTTTTCCCTCACCAGCACCGGTCATCGCAGGGCCGTTTAGTATACCGCCTCGGCGCGCGGTCGAGAGCGAGATAATCCCAAGCGGCTGTGGTGACGTTCCCGAGCGGCAGCCGTTTGAAACCTCCGCCGTTCGAAGTCCGCATCGCTTGCAACCTGCATTACTTGAGGCCTCCATCATTCGCAACGCCGGTTGTTCAGAAACCGCGTTGTGCGGAACCTCCGTCGCTTGAAACGTCTGTCGTTCCCGCGGGAACCCGTTTTCGCCGCCTTGCATATGCAAGGATCGGCAAACGGGGTTCCCGCCTTGGCGGGAACAACAGCAAAGGGGCGTTCTTCGCGAAAGTGCAGCGGACCTTAACTAGCATTTTTTTCAGCAACATCGTAGGGTGCGGCGCGTAACTACCTGGGTTTTCATCAACATCGTAGGTATTGCCAACATGTCGCTTTTTAAGTCTTTTGCTTTCATCAACATCGTAGGAGTTACCGAATGTTTTTTTTCGCGGGCACGAGGGTCTCCGAATAATATCCCTTTTACTTTCAACAGTTTGCGCTTCGGTAATCTTGCCCGAAATGTTTGTAAGTGCCCGTTTTTCATAAACATCGTAGGGTAGCGGCAGGCGGGGCGTGAGCGTCTCGCCCGCCGCGCTCCGGCGAAACGCTCCCAGCGTATATCATTATGGTAAATATGTCAAGACTAATAATGTGTACCCTAGAGGTACGAGCACCCCGGCGATCTTGGGCCGCCTGGTTTGCAGGACTGTAGCGCCGGGCTTCAGCCCGGCATGTGCCGCCCTAAAGGACGGCGCTGCTTAACCGGCCCGGGCGTCCCGCCCGCCGGCGTGCAGGACCGTAGCGCCGGGCTCGCTCTCCAGCCCTGCGGTTTTTCCCTCGCGCCGCGGGTTCGCCGCTTGGCGCATTTGGGGCGCAAATCAGCGTTCATGGGGCGTTCTAACCAAGTAGGCGTGCAGGAGGAGACCATGAAGCGAAGAGCGTGGATTCTAGCGCTGGCGAGCGCCGGGGCTGTCCTGATTCTCTCCAGCTTCTGTTTTGTGCGGCATGTCGTCGCGCCGCCTCGCGCGTGGGTTCCGTTCCAGGTGGTCATGGTGGAGCGTCAGTACCGGGCCGGCACACGGGCTCCGGTGCGGAGCCTTGACTATCTCTTCGCGAGGCGCGGCGATGGCGCGTCGGTGAGGTCGGTGCGGATGCAGATCATGGCGAACGGCGGGTGGGCGGACCAGAGGATCATTGAAGACTTCGCGGGCTACCGGCGCACGTCCATCGATCCTGCCACGGAATCGCTGACCACGTATCACTATTCCAGCCGGCTTGCCGCGAGACTTTCTACCCCGAACAGCAAATGCAGCGACGACCCGCGGGCCGCTCATGTCCAAATCCTTGGCTACGATACCGTGCTCGCGACGCAAACGCTTCCTACCCCTGGCGCCGGTATCGAGGTCAAGGAGTGGCGCGCGCCGCAATTGAACTGCTTCGCGCTGAGGGAAGAGGCGGCCATCCCGGACAATGAGTTGACAATTACCCGCGAGGCCCTGTTGGTTAGTCAAGGCCCCCCGCCCGCCTCTCTGTTCGAGATTCCTCCCGGCTACGTCGAGCGGTCCCCTTCGGAGGTCACGGCGGAGCGCGCGCGGCGCTTCCCCGATGAGACAGGCGCTTCGGCCCCGTGCTGCGACGCGTCGATCAGCCGACTTGATGAAGTTTATCGGAACAGCGGGAAGTGAACTGTCGGGTGGCGCATACATCGTCCCCCAATGTGTGCGCCGGAGTACCTTGCCGGGCCGAAGGGCATTCGCCCCCTCGGGTCGCAGGCAATAGCTGCGCCACCGGCGGTATCTGCGACGGGCCTTATGTGGTTTTTGTTACGTCTGATGATTTCACAGGCATCGGTATTAGCCCACGATATAAGGTGGCGATAGACATTCTTTTCGAGATAGAAAAGGCGCATGGCTAGAGTTATCTGCGTATTTCCCCGTGCTTTAATCAGGCGTCTCCCCGAGGGGCAAACGGGTATATAGTAGCCTCATGCTGGGGACCCGCGAGGAAGCCCTGGCTTAATCCCCCAAACCACACAGTTCAGGAAGGTGCCCTATGCCCACCTATATCACTCTCTTCAAGTGGACCGAGCAGGGCGTCAAGGATATCAAGAATGCGCCTGCGCGGTTTCAAGCTTCAAAGAAGCTCACGGAATCTCTGGGAGGGAAGGTGCGCGGCCTCTATGTCACGATGGGCGAGTATGACATCGTTGCTGTGACGGAAGGCCCGAGCGACGAGGTGGCTGCCAGCGTCGCCCTCTCCATCGCTGCGAAGGGGAACGCCAAGACCACCACAATGAGGGCGTTCACGGAAAGCGAGTTCTCTGAAATCGTGAAGAAGGTTTCGTAGATCGAAACAGCCGGAAGGCCCGTTGCACACGGCAGTTCGACGTGTGACTACGAAGGCGAATACGAGTTGACGAAGGAGCGACCTGCCCGTCGATCGGGAAGGAGTCTCGCGCCGGGTGCGGTGTGCCGTCCGCGGCCCGAAGCATCGCCCTTTTCTTCGAGAATGCGTTGGTCAACCGTGTTAGTCGCGGGTGGCGCATACATCGTCCCCCAATGTATGCGCCGGAGTACCTTGCCGGCCCGAAGGGCATTCGCCCGCTCGGGTCGCCGACGTACAGGGTAATGTCTCTGACACACGCGCATCATGTCCCGTGGCGCCGAAGACCCCCTCACCCCCACGACAAGCAAAGCGTGGGGCCCCCTTCTCGCTACTCTCGCCACCCTCTCCCCCAAGCGGGGCGAGGGGACAACCGCCGTTGCAATCTCCGGCGTCGCCGTGGTTTGGACAAGCCTCGTCTGCTAACGCAGACCGGCGCTCATAGAGCGCCGCTACAAATGCCGGGCTGACGCGGGTGGCGCATACATCGTTCCCCAATGTATGTGCCCGAGTGCCTTGCCGGGCGGAATGGTATTCGCCCCCGGGTCGCAGACATAAAGGGCAATGTCTGCGCCACCCGCGAGCCACTCAGCGGCACACCGAACCGGACGCAGAAAAAGCTGCATACGAATTGGAACCGGTATTATCATCCTTCACTGTCATGTTCCCCTGGTTGAGAAACAAGCCGGGTCCTCCTGGCCCCGCTGACGCAATGAGGCGTGCCATTATTTTGAAGTGCCTCGTCGTAAGAGGGCTGGCGACTCCCCCGCCGGAGTTTATCGCTGAGAGAATGAAAGAATGGAGCGAGAAGGACCGGAAGGAGTTCCTTGACGCATTTCAAAACCAGTCTGCAGTGCTTATTGCGCAGCTTCGCAAAGGCGGGTTATGGGATTTGATGGAAGTGGGCGAACGTGATTTCATTGAAGCCAGGCCCACAGCGTTATCGAAGCAGGCCTTGGTGGATGTCGGCTGGCTGGCGGAGTCTGCTGTCTGTCTTCTCTGGGCGCTGGGCCTCGTTTCCGAAGTACCCCCCTACGACCAGGAAACGAAAGTCGAAACCTTGAACAAAATACCTGCGGAGCCGGTCGACGTTCTCGCAAGGAAGGCAACCCTCCGTCCAGCGGATACCACAATGAAGCAGCGTGATCTTGCCGAACTCTGGCATTGGCGTTCTCGCACGCGCCAGATGCAGGAACAGGGAAAGACGCCCCCGAGCCTTCCAGGAGGCATGACGATCGAGAAAATAATCCAAATGGCGGCCGCCAAAGCTGCCGAAAATGCTGCCTTCCCAGCTCTCATCGGCGACGATTTCCCCGCGTTCGGTAAGCCATACCGCGACCTGAATGCCGAGGAATTTTCGCGAGCGACCTCAATTGCGATGGAGCGTCACCGAGCTTTCAACTGGCTGTGCGGCTATGCTCCGGGCAACAAATGGGCCGAAACTCCCACTCACACATAGGGGGCCTCAAGGGATGGCAACTGGTTGGCGTTCGGCTTGCCATTGATCGGGTAGCAGTTCGCCGAGCCGACTCTGCGGATGCCTGCTGAGACGTGCAAAGACGTTGCGCAAGTAGGCGAACGGATCGATGCGAAGTTTCTGGCAGGTGGCAATGAGGCTGGTCAGCGCCGCGGGTGGCGCATACATCGTTCCCCAATGTGTGCGCCGGAGTGCCTTGCCGGGCAAATGATATTCGCCCCCCCGGGTCACAGTTGGTAGCGCAGACGCACGCGCTGTTTGCGTTCGTCTGCGGTTCTTCGACGGGGCGCGGCGTTTTGCGTGGGCGGGTTATTATCCTGACTGCCCTTTCGATCTGAAGAGACGCGGAGGAATCCGAACCTCGCTCCGCGCTACCTCCATACTGCCTCGCTCGTGTCCACGCACCCACGCGCGGTTCTGAACGCTTCAACTCCGGTTGGAGAGCCGCCGAGGAGCGCTGAACGGCGCGCACCTCGTCGCTACCCAAGCCCCCGCCTCCGTTGACGCCTTTCGAACGGGTCTGTTAGCATGAAGAATTCACTGGCTGGAGAAATCCTGATGAGGGTAGGTGTACACACGTCGATTGCGGGTGCGCTGGAAAACGCGGCGCATCACGCGAAGAAGATCGGCTGTGACACCTTCCAGATGTTCTCCGCGAACCCCCGGGGCTGGCACTCCGTTGAACCCTCGGCCGGTGAATGCGAGCGCTTCCAGGCGGTCCGCCGGGAATACGGACTCGCGCCCGTTGTTATCCACGATAACTATCTGATTAACCTGGCCTCGGCGGACCCTTTGATCCGGGAGCGGTCGATTGCGGCTTTCCGGCGCGAGCTGGAGCGGGCCGTCAGGCTCGGCGCGGATTATCTGGTCACGCATCCCGGCAGTGCCAAGGAGTCGAGCCCCCCGGCAGCCATTTCCACCTGCATTGCGTCGCTGCGCCAGGCGGCCGACGGGCTGAAGCTCGATGGCCTGACCATCCTGATTGAGAACACCGCCGGGCAGGGGTCGGCAATCGGCCGCACGTTTGAAGAAGTTGCCGAAATCATTGCCGGGACGCGGAACGACTTGCCCATGGGCGCGTGCATCGACACGGCGCACAGCTTTGAGGCCGGTTACGCCATCCACACGGAAGAAGGATTGCGCGAGGCCCTAAAGCAACTGGACGCGACCGTCGGTGTGAGAAACGTG
>Ga0335069_10012609_pt1 | contig 11881 bp, 9 predicted proteins | sample Lox_Sample_11_FD_206714 | JGI IMG/M metagenome (GOLD analysis project Ga0335069, IMG submission 206714) | Soil microbial communities from Loxahatchee National Wildlife Refuge, Florida, United States - Lox_Sample_1.1 | ecosystem: Environmental > Terrestrial > Soil > Wetlands | place: USA: Florida...
GAAGACGCTCAACCATATCCTGATCGTCGACTGGCTGTATATCGACGCGCTTGAGCGCGGTGGGCGGGGGCTCGAGACGGTCGCGAACGAGGAGCCGTTCACTGCGCTCGCACCGCTGCGCGACGCGCAGCTGGCGTCGGATCGCAAGCTGATCACGCTCATCGAGGTCGTGGACTACGAGGCCGATATCGCGATCCAGCGCGTCGATCATGTGCAGATCGAGCGCGCCGGCGACGCGCTAATGCATCTGTTCCAGCATCAGATCCACCACCGCGGCCAGATCCACGCGATGCTTTCCGGCACCGAGGTGTCGCCGCCGCAGCTCGACGAGTTCTTCCTTCGCGAAGAGCTGCCGCTCCGACGCGGCGAACTCGAGGCGCTGGGGCTGCCGCTGGTCTGACGCGTAGTTGCGCACGTCAAACCACGGCGCAACATTCGCGACGGCGAACGAACCCCCTTGCGCAAATCTCCTGGGCCGTCCCACCGCGCGCGGGCTCAATCGCGACGTTCCTCTTCCGCGACAAACCGGCGCTCTGAGCCGGTATCACCTCCCTGACCGACGCTCCAAACTTTTCTAGAGATCATTGTTTTGAGACAGAGCGAAGGGCGCCAAGGGCAACCGGAGGTCTGTCGTACAACGCATGATGCGGCGACGATGAGCAGGGTCGGACGGGAGCTGCACCGACACTACCGAGGCGTTTGAGTCTATCGCAAGCAATTTGTGGCTAGTGAGATCAGTCGCGGCCACCCCCCGAACGCTATCCGCCGCCCTGTCCTCAGATGCGCTGAGCCGCAACCCTGCCCGAGGGTGGGACGAGACCGACTTGGTTGACCGCAACCGCGACAGCTGTTACGCGGCTGCGCGCAGAGGCGAAGCAGACACAACCTGGGAGGTACTTTGTGGTGAAGATTGGATTGGCGTCCTGGACCCTGACCGCGTTGAGCCTCGGCACGATCCTCTTGCTGGAAGCTCCCGTTCGAGCATTCAACTGCATGCAAACCTGCGACGACAACAACGCTTGCACCGCTGACAGTTGCAATCCGATCACCGGGTGCGTGCATACCCCAATTGCTTGCAACGACGACAACGCCTGCACCATCGACAGCTGCGATGTGACGATGGGGTGCGTGTTCACCCCGATCGTGTGTGACGACCACAACCCATGCACCGTCGACAGTTGCGACACGACGATGGGGTGCATGTTCACCCCGAAGCCCTGCAACGACAACAACGTCTGCACCACCGACACCTGCGACGCGACCACCGGCTCTTGCGTGTTTACCCCGATCAGCTGCACCGACAACAAGGCCTGCACCGTCGATAGCTGCGATCCGCTCAGCGGGTGTATCCACACTCCAAACTGCTCGGCCGGCTTCTTCTGCGACAGTAGCGGTTCCTGTTTGGCACAGGAGGCGACCGGTGCGGGTTGTACTGACGCTGGCATGTGCCAGACCGGCTTCTGCGCCAGCGGAGTCTGCTGCGAGTCGGCATGCACGCAGCCGGGATTTGCCTGCAACCTCCCGGGAACCATCGGAGTATGTGAGCTCGTCCCGCCGGTGCCGCTGTTGTCGCTGCGGACCCTGGCCGTACTAACGGTGGTATTGGGCACGTTCGGGGTGTTCGGGCTGCGACAGCGCCGCAATACCCACTAGCCTCAACGTGAGAGGCAGCGGGGACTGGGTTGCGAACAGCTCCTGCGGTGCTTGGGCAGCTGTCGAACCGGCACGGCTTGCAGCTACGGTTCCGACGCCAGCGATGCGCAAAGCTTGACGGCGTGCTTCGACTCTCGGGTTGATAGGCTGCGGGCGAACGGCCGAAGCGTCTGGCTGGAGCGCGCGCCGCGAAGGCGGAGTGCTGCGGGTGTTATTGCGGGTCCTTCGACCGATCCAGCGGATCGCTTCATCGTGGCGACGGCGCTCTGGGCGGCGACCGCCGCGAGATCCGGCGCCGGCTGGCCGCACGATGGAGGCGCGCGCGATGAGATGGACTCGGCGCTCGACAGCAGCGGGCTCGCATGGATGCGGCCTTCCATCGCGGCGTTGCGCTTCGAGCGGCTGACGCCGCGCCTCGGATCGGCGTGAGCGCACGATCGCCCAGACGACGATCGACCAACCACGCTGAGCGGCGGAGATCCGTCAACTCACTCCTGTCACACAACGCAGGTTTCGCGGGTCATACGTGTGAACTGATTGCCCATGCGCATTGCACACATGGAGGCCATGACCGACCTTCGTGAAATGGTGAGTGTTCGCTACATAGTCGATGACGTGGAGACCTCGGCCGCCTTCTACGCGAAGTTCCTCGACTTCAAAGTTTTGACGAGCTTCGCGCCCGCGTTCGCCGACGTCGCGCGCGAGAATCTGCGGTTGCTGCTCAGCGGACCGACCAGCTCCGCCGCGCGGCCAATGCCGGATGGCGCCAAGCCGCAACCGGGCGGCTGGAACCGCATCCACATCATCGTCGACGACATCGAGGCCGAGGTCGCTCGGCTCCGCAACGCCGGCGCGCGCTTCCGCAACGACATCCTCTCAGTACCCGGCGGCAAGCAGATCCTGCTCCTCGATCCATCCGACAACGTCGTCGAGCTCTTCGAACCCGCGGCCCTCATCGTTGGTCGCTGACCGTCAATTGAAAGGAGAGGCAATGATCAAACCGACGTTACCGACTCGGGTGCTGCTGGCGTGCGGCGTCGTCGGTGGTCCGCTGTACGTGATGGTGACCTTGGCCCGGGCGCTGACTCGTGACGGCTTCGACATGCGGCAGCACCGTTTCACTCTGCTGACCGCCGGCGACCTCGGCTGGCTCCAGCAGGCGAACATGGTGCTGGTCGGACTGCTGGTGATGCTGTTCGCGCTCGGCGTGAGTCAGGTGCTGCGGACGGGTCGAGGCGCGGTGTGGACGCCGCGGCTGCTCGGGCTGTTCGGGTTGGCGTACATCGTCGGCGGCGTGTTGACCTCGGACCCGGTGGTCGGCTTTCCGCCCGGCACCATGCCATGCGAGCCGAGTCGATCCATCGCCAGTCGTGCGATCACCGTGCGCGTTTCCCAGGTGCGATTGCGCAAGCTGATGCGCGTGCGAAAGGTCGCGACGCAATCGGAGCTGGTCAACGCGCGATTAGCTGAGGAAGAGGAACGCCTGCGGTCGCACGTCGTGCTGCGCGCCACGGCTCGGACGGTTCGCGCCGCCGACGTCGATGCTCGCCTTCTTTGACACCGGCATCCACATCGACATCTTGCGGGGAACGCGCCCACTCGGCGATGTTGTCGAAGCTGCCGGCAACCCGCCGGTCCGGCTGTCGCCGGTGGTGGCGAGCGAACTCCTGCGAGGCGTGTCGGGTCCCGGCCACCGTCAACAAGGCGGATCTCGCCGCGCTCGTCACCGCGCCTCCGGCCCGTGTCATGGAGCGTGTCAGTGAGGGGCCTCCGTTGGTTCGTGAAACTAGAAGCGTAGTTGCCCTGGGTCGCGCGAGGGTGGCCCGCCAGATGCGGCGTGGTCACGGCCTTCGATCTGCACAAGGATAGGCCTTTCGCGCATTCCGGCTGCTGCATGCTACTAGCTTGATGAGACATTGGAGGCGAGTTCGCCGATGACAACGAGAACGTTGACCGCGGTCGTGCACAAGGAAGGGGACTGTTGCGGAGTGTCCGGAGACTGGAACCGTGAGCCAGGGTGAGACGATTGACAGAGCGGTCGAGAACCTGAAAGAGGCGGCCGAGCTGTACTTGGAAGAGTTTCCCCAGATCGCGTCGAGCCACCCGCTGGTGACCGTGTTCAACGTTGCCGTGAATGCCTAGTCTGCCGACCGTCTCCGGCGAGCAAGCCATCCGAGCACTCGAACGACTTGGCTTTCGCCGGGTTCGCCAGCGGGGCAGCCACGTCGTGCTGCGCAAAGAGACGTCGTAAGGGGCGGCCGGTTGCGTCGTCCCACAGCACCGCGAGCTGGCACCCGGAAAGCTGCGCGGAATACTGAAACAACCGAAGGTCGGCGTGGAGGAGTTCTCCGACGCCCTCGGTTGAAGCGCGCAGCAATCGGGGCCTTCGAACTGGCGGAACGCATGCGGCAGCGCGTGAGCGTGTGGGCCTGACGCAGCAGCGCTCACGGCCCGCATCGGCACCACGCAACCGGCGGTGGCGCGGCCCGAACCAGGCAGTAGCACCCCCGAATTTTGCGACACTCCGCCGCATCGCCGCGGCGCTTGGGCCGGAGCTTGTAGTGGAGCTGCGCGCTCGCCGTGCTGCGGCATGATCCAGGAGCCAAATGGCATCGCAAAACGAGCTGATAACGAGCTGATAAGGTAGCTTCGCGCGCGGCAGCATTCTCACGACCGTCGTCCTCGAATCGACGTTCCCGGCCACGGTCGGCGGCGGGATGGATTGTCTTCTCGCCGGCCAACGGGATCACCTCGCCGGCGCTCCGGATTTCGCGGAGGTGTTCGCCCTCTGGATCAGCAGCGCATCACTGGCTATCGCGATGACGCTGGCCGGAGCGACAGGCGTTGATTCTCTCTCTTTACTCGGTCAACTCCTCGCAGCGCTCCCAGAGGCGGCGGGCGGCTTGGGCGTCGAGCGCCGGATCGTTGGCGGGCAGGTTCACGAGGCCGAGGGTGTTGTGGTAGTAGCCGCCGCGACGTAGCCCCGGCTGCGTCGCGCAGACGAGCGGCATCTGGGCTCCTTGCTCGGGCGAGATCATCAGACGCCGCTTGAGGGCATTGCCGATGCGGCCAGCGTCGCCGCCAAGATTCGTCGCGACGATGCCCGGGTGCACGACGAAGACGTCGAGCTCGGACTGGCGGCGCGCGAGCTCGAACGCGATCCAAACATTCCCCAGCTTGCTGCGCGAATACGCGCGCTTGCCGCCGAGCGCGCCGCGCCACACGAAGTCCTCGCTGCACTCGGACTCGGATACGTAGATGTCGCCGGTCATCACGACCACGCGCGTGCGCGGCAGCAGTCCCGCCGCGCTCAGGCAACGACGCAGGGCGAAATGCGACAGCACGTTGACCGCGAACGCGATCTCGTAGCCCTGCGCACTGCGCGCGTACGCCGTCGGCCACACGCCGCCGTTCTCGACCAGCAGGTCGATCGGGCGCCCGGCGGCCACTCGCACAATCGCCTCGACGGCGGGCGCCACGGTGCCGAGATCGGACAGTTCGAGCGCAACGAGATGCACGACGCACGACGGGCCGAACTCGCGCTGCAAGACCTCCGCGATAGCTGAACCGCGCTGCGGGTTGCGGCAGGGGAGGACCAGCTCGGCGCCGCGGCGGGCCAACCCGCGTGCGATCTCGGCGCCGATGCCGCCGGTTGCGCCGGTGACGACGGCGAGCCGGCCGTCCTGTCGCGGCAGCGCGGGGCAGGTCGGCGTGCGAGCGGTCTGCCCAACCATCGCGGCCCACATACGGCGCGTCGTGTTCGACGGCACGCGCGTCGTGGCGATCTGATACATCGCGGCATCATTCATCGCTCTTCCCCCCGGGTCTCTGTCTCTTCACGGCACTTGAGAAGTAGCCCGATCGTTTACTAACGTCGATGTGAAAAGGGAACTTCACCACAGAGGCGCGGAGACACAGAGCAGATGAGGGACTCGGAGGCTTGCAGATGATGAACCAAACCCGATCCGGGTTGACGTTTGGAAGGGCAGTCTTTTGCCGCGGAAGGTGTTCTTCTCCGCGTCTCTGTGCCTCTGTGGTGAGGCCGTTTCTGGCTCATTGGGGCTAACTTGCGAGCCGCCCCAACCGGAGCCGCGATGGAGCCAACCCGTTATGACCGGATCGTGCGCCGTCCCGAGGAGGAGCGCACGCGCGACGCCTTCCCGCGCGGCTTCCCGCAGCGCATCGACGTCGCGACCGGGCGCTACGTGGATCCGGCATTCCTCGCCCTCGATCAGCAGTATCTCTTCGAAGCAGGCTGGCTGTTCGTCGCGCACGCCGACGAGTTGCCCAACCCCGGCGACTACCGCATGCTCGACGCCCTCGATCGCATCGGGCACCCGCTCTTCCTGGTGCTGCGCGGCGCCGACCAGCGCATCCGCGCCTTCTACAATGCCTGCCGGCATCGCGGCGGACCGCTGGTGGACGCGCCGAGCGGCTCGACCGGTAAGCGGCTGGTCTGCAAGTACCACGCGTGGACCTGCGATCTCGACGGCTGGGGCGGTATCGGCTTGTACCGCTGGAACGGCAAGGTGCTGCTGGAGAACTTCGTCGAGCCGGATTTCCTGGCGCAAGAGGAGCAGCTCGCCACGGGCCTGCCCGCTCCGCTCGAAACGCCGCACCTCGATCCGTGGACCACGACCCGGTCGGAGCCCGCGAACCCGGAGGCGGAGTCGACCGTGCGCGCGAGGCTCGGCAAAGGAGACCTGTGCGCGGCGGACGGAGTGACCGACGGCTCGTGGTACGGGCCGCGCGCTCCCTCACTTCTGGACGTCGAGGCGGTCGAGGTGAACGTTCTGTTCTCGGCGGGCACGCGCGGCGGCTTTCATGTCACGCAGCGCGGCCGCTACCGCGACGGGTTTGCGGGCGGTGAGGCAGCCTGGATCGGGCGCCCGAGCGCGCTCCGCTGCGTCGGGCTCGCACGCGTAGAAGGCGGCGCGGTCCGCGCGGGCCGCGCCATCACCGACCGGCTGGGCACACGCACGGCGCTCGCCCACGGTGCGGATCGAGCGCCGGAAAGCCTCCGGTCATGAATTGCGCGAAGTGCGGCAGCGAGAATCGCGCGGGCGCGAAGTTTTGCAAGGACTGCGCGGCGCCGATTCTCGGCACCTGTGCACACTGCGGCGCGGCGCTGCAACCCGGGGCGAAGTTCTGTGACCAATGCGGCGCACCGGCGAGCGGTGCCGCCGCAAGGTCGCCACTCGGACCGGCGGCCTCGATTCGTGTACTCCCTGAAGTTGCGGCGGTCGGTGCAGCCGACGGAGAACGCAAGACCGTCACCGCACTGTTCGCCGACATCAAAGGCTCGACCGAATTGGAGCAGGACCTCGACCCGGAAGAGGCACGCGCACTGGTCGATCCCGTGCTCGCGCTGATGATCGACGCGGCGCGGCGCTATGACGGCTATGTGGTGCAATCGACCGGCGACGGCATCTTCGCGCTGTTCGGCGCACCGGTGGCGCACGAGGATCATCCGCAGCGCGCGCTGTACGCCGCGCTGCGCATGCAGGAAGAACTCCGCCGCTACGGCGCGAAGCTGCAGGCCGAGGGCCGCGCCCCAATCGAGATTCGCGTCGGGGTCAACACCGGCGAAGTCGTGGTCCGTGCGATTGCGACCGGCGCGGACCAGGTCGAGTACACCCCCGTCGGCCATACGACCAATCTCGCGTCGCGTCTGCAGGGTATTGCGCGCACCGGTTCGATCGTGGTGAGCGAGACGACCCGGCGTCTGTGCGAGGGCTACTTCAAACTGAACGCGCTCGGAGCGACCAGAGTCAAAGGCGTCAACGAGCCCGTCAACGTATTCGAAGTCGCCGGGCTCGGGCCCTTGCGCACGCGGCTGCAACGCTCAGCCGGACGCGGGCTCACGAAGTTCGTCGGCCGTGAACGCGAATTGGAGGCGCTCAAACGCGTCGCGGAGCACGCGCGCGGCGGACACGGACAGATCGCCGCGGCGATGGCGGAGGCGGGCACCGGCAAGTCGCGCCTGTTCTTCGAGTTCAAAGCGGTCGCGCAGTCCGGTTGGTTGGTGCTCGAGACGTTCTCGATCTCCCACGGCAAAGCGTCGGCGTTCTTGCCGCTGATCGAGTTGCTGCACGGCTATTTCGCTATCGATGCCGGCGACGACGGACGCCGGCGACGGGAGAAGGTTGCCGGCAAGATCGCAATTCTCGATCGCGCCCTGGAGGACACGCTGCCGTACCTGTTCGGCTTGCTCGGCGTCATCGAGGGCGATGATCCGCTGGCGCAAACGGATGCGCAGGTCGCGCGGCGGCGCACGCTCGACGCGGTCAAGCGGGTCCTATTGCGCGAATCGCTCAACCAACCAGTGATGGTGATCTTCGAGGACCTGCACTGGATCGATGACCAGACCCAGCAGTTCCTCAACCTGCTGGCCGACTCGATCGCCACGGCGAAGCTCCTGTTGCTGGTGAACTACCGGCCCGGCTACGCGCATCAGTGGAACAGCAAGACGTACTACACGCAGTTGCGGCTCGACCCGCTCGGACGCGAGAGCGCCGAGGAAATGCTCACCGCGCTGCTCGGCGACGGCGCGGATCTGGCGGCGCTGAAGCGGCTGATCATCGAGAAGACCGAGGGCGTTCCCTTCTTCATGGAGGAGACGGTGCAGGTGTTGCTCGACGACGGCGCCCTGGTTCGCAATGGAACGGTGAAGCTGACCCGCCCTTTGGTCGAGTTGACGATCCCGCCGACGGTGCAGGCCATTCTCGCGGCGCGAATCGATCGTCTGCCGGCCGGTGCAAAGGACTTACTGCAAACCCTGGCCGTCATCGGGCGCGAATTTTCCGTGTCGGTGATTCGCGCGGTCACGACCGCCTCCGACGACGAGCTGAACCGCCTGCTCGCCGATTTGCAATTGGGTGAATTCATATACGAGCAGCCCGCCGTGGGAGACACGCAGTACGTCTTCAAACACGCGTTGACTCAGGAGGTCGCTTACAACTCGGTCTTGCTGGAGCGCCGCAAGATCCTGCACGAGCGCATCGGCGGCGCGCTCGAAAGGCTGTATGCGAGTTCGATCGACGAACATCTGGCCGAACTCGCCCATCACTACGGACGCAGCGCCAATCTCGATACCGCTGTGGAGTACCTGACGCGGGCCGGCAAACAAAAGATGGAAGAGGCGCGCCAGGTCGAACAAACCATGGCGGAGATCCTCAGCGCCGGAGCGCGCGGCGATCGGCCGATGACTGCGGAAGAAGAGCGCGCCACGATCGCCGCGATCGGCGCTGTCCGCGAAAGAAGAAGCGCGGCGGCGGGCCAAACCGCGGCCGTGCTCGATTCCGTCGAGTCGATTTGGCGCTATCCCGTCAAGTCAATGGCCGGAGAACAACTCTCCGCTGCACGGCTCACCACCCGCGGTGTACTTGGCGACCGCGTCTACGCGCTGGTCGACTTGGCGTCGAACCGGGCCGCCACCGTGCGGACCTGGGCCGCCGCCTTGTTGGAATACCACGCGCAGTTTCTGGCCGAGCCCGCGCTCGGGGCACCGCCACCAGAGGTGCGGATCACTGTTCCCAATGGCCCCACTCTCAGAACCGCGGACCCGGACATTCACGAGCGGTTCTCCGCCATATTCGGTCGAAAGCTGACCCTGATGACGACCGCCCCGACCGGCCTGACACTCGAACTCACACCCGGAACTGTCGGCGGAGCATGGGCCAACGTCACGGACTTTCCACTCGGATCCACCGCACCTCCCGGGGCCTTCTTTGACTTCGCCTGCGTGCACCTCGTAGCGACGTCGACCCTCGCTCATTTGCAAAAGACATATGCGGGGGGACAATTTGACGTTCGTCGGTTTCGTCCCAACATCGTCATCCGTTCGGAGGCGGAGCCGTTCGTCGAAAATTCGTGGGTCGGGCGCCGGCTGGCGATCGGCGAGGAAGTGGTCTTACGCATCACGCTCCCCTGTCCCCGCTGCGTCAACATGACCTTGCCGCAGGCCGAGCTGCCGCACGACCCCGGCATCCTGCGCACCATCGCGCAACACAACATGCAAGACCTCGGCGAGTTCGGAAAGCTGCCGTGCGCCGGGGTCTACGCCGATGTTCTCAAACCGGGCACCATTCGCCACGGCGACGCGGTGCACTGCCTGGATTGACAGCCTTTCGAGAGCCGGCGGTTGGCAGCGCGAGCGGGACGTGCGAAGAGAAAACAATACAAGCGAATCTTCGGAAGATTGGCGCGCGCCATTCCTGGCGCGCCGCCTACCATCCTCGACGCGCCGGACGGCCGGCGCTTCCTGCGCACGGCTCCGGCCCATGTCGCCGAGCTGGATCACCTCGTCAGCGCCTGCCGGGGTGCGGTCATCGTGCACCTGCACCGCGATATCGTCGAGACCATCGCATCCGGCGCATCATTATACGCAATACGCACTCTGGCGTCGGGAGGACTGATGCTGCTTTTTTCCAATGGACCCGAGCGTGGCGTGTTCTTCGGATCAACGAAATGGGAACGGTGGGTAGTGGGGCATTTTGAACAGAAGGCCCACTACCCGAGCGGGCTGAACCAGCGCCTCTTTTTCGTTTTATGATAGGAGATGTCCACTACGCGGCTGAGGTGGTGAGGCGAGGCGTGCGGCAGCGAACCGATCAGAGCGTCCCCGTAGCGCTCGCCCGGGTGGGCGGGTTTTCGAGCCCACCGCCGATGCAAAGGCGCGCAGGCCGACCGTGGAAGACATTGGTCGCTGCAGGATTGGTGCTGGCGGGCGCCGGCTGCTCGCCCACCGCATCGGCGCCGCCTGTTCACAGCGTTCGCTACGTCCTCGAATGGAAGCGGAGCAACGTGACCGAGGAGCCCGACGGTTGGGACGTCACGAACGACCTCGGCTATCGCGTGCACGTCACGCGCGGCTACGTGGTGACGCGAAGTCTCGAACTGATTCCCTGCAATCCGGCGCCGCCGCCGGTTTCTTTGCTGGATGCCATCACCGATCTCCTCGGCCCGCGAATCGCCCATGCCGGACACTCCGCGATTGCCGATCCGTCGGCGACCAAGACCGCCGAGGTGGAGTCGCTGCTGAGTCCACGGGCGCACACGGCCGCGACGCTGCAGCCCGGCGCGCAGAAGTATTGCCAGCTCCATTACCTGATCGCACGCGCCGAGCCGTCGGCGACGGGGCTGCCCAGCGAAGTCGACATGGTCGATCAGAGCGTGCGCATCGAGGGATCGTTTCAACCGCCGACGGGTGAATCGTCGCCGACGCTGTTTGCGCTCGTAACGGCAGTCGCAAATGGCCGCCTGTTCGACCTTCCCCGTCGCGGTCAGGAGAGTTTCGCACTCGATACCGGCACCGCGTCCGGCGTCGTCGTGGTTCGACGAAACCTGGATTCCATCTTCAACCATGTCGACTTCGCGAACATGAACGAGCGGCGCCTCGGCCGGGAGATTCTCCAGAACTTGATCAATGACACCGAGATCGAACTGGAAGTGCATGGGGATGAATGAGATCGCTGCGCGGTCGCTGCGCGCGATCTGCGGGCTCGCCGTCCTGCTGGCCGGCTGCCACCGTGATGTGGCGGTCGACATTCCATTTGTCGCCACCATCCGCGGAGAACCCTTCTCGTGCGATCGCCCCGCCAACGGCTTCACGCCGTTCGATCTGCGCTTCTATGTGTACGGCGTCGAACTCCTCGATCAACGCGGCGCGACCACGCCCGTCCGCTTGACGAATGATGACACCTGGCAGCACGACGGCGTGGCGCTGCTCGACTTCGAAACTGGGTCGGGAACGTGCGCGGACGGCACGCGCGGCACCCATATGATTCTCAGCGGGCACGTCGACGCGGGGAGGTACGTCGGGCTGCGGTTCGTTGTCGGCGTTCCGTTTGAACGCAACCACGCCGATCCGACGATGGCCGATCCGCCGCTCAACCTCGGGCGCATGCACTGGGGCTGGCAGGGTGGATTCAAATTCTTTCGCTTCGAAGGCAACGGACCGCACGGCGCTGTGCGTGTCCATCTCGGCAGCACCGGATGCGCGGGCACGATCGGCCACATCACCGAGTGCGCGCGGCCGAATCGGGCCGTCGTGCAACTCGACGGTTTCGTCCCGGGCCGCAATCGCATTGCGCTCGACCTGGCGCCGCTGGTGGCAATGGGTGGCGTACGTCCCGACGCGAAGCAGCCGGCCAGTTGCATGTCCGATATGGACGACAACGGATGTCGTGTCGCATTCGACGCGTTCGGCCTCGACCTGCAGACCGGT
>Ga0335069_10012610_pt1 | contig 11881 bp, 10 predicted proteins | sample Lox_Sample_11_FD_206714 | JGI IMG/M metagenome (GOLD analysis project Ga0335069, IMG submission 206714) | Soil microbial communities from Loxahatchee National Wildlife Refuge, Florida, United States - Lox_Sample_1.1 | ecosystem: Environmental > Terrestrial > Soil > Wetlands | place: USA...
GTGGGTTGTCGGCTCCACGCCTGACGTGTCCAGAGAATTGAGTTTATCCATATATTCCAGTATTGAATCAAGCTGGGACGTGTAGCGGTCGATCTCGTCCGGGTCAAGCTCAAGCCTGCCCAGATGAGCGACGTATTCGATGACATCCTTTGTTACTTTCACAGTTCCTCCTAATTTTCGGTTACCGGTTCACGGTTATCGGTTCACCGTTACTCGTCTTATTGACGACTGCAAACCGGAAACCGTCAACTGTAAACTGGCAACTCGTTTTCATTCGCATACCGCTGCTGCCTTGATTAGATCGCCCCTCGTGACAATCCCTACGAGCCTCCCGCTTTCGACCACCGGTATTCTGTTGATCCTCTTCTCCACCATCAGCCTTGCCACCTGCGTCGCTGACTCGGTTGGCGACACCGAAATCACGTTACTCGTCATGACATCTTTCACCAGTATATCCTGGATCGATCCTTCTTTCACCGCCCTCAGCACATCCGTTTGAGTGATGATTCCCGCGAGAGCCCCCTTCTCTGTGACGGGCATACCGGCTATGTGAAAGAGTTCAAACTTATTAATAATGACCGGCAACTTCTCAGAAGGGTGACATGTCACTACATTCTTGTTCATGACCTCTGCGACCTTCATGCTAACCTCCTTAGAACGGTTGTCCGAACAACAAAATCTCATTAACATATTTCTGGAAAGACTCCACAACCCGCATATACTTGCGCAGCCTTCCCGCTTCGTCGGCGTCAAGCAAGTCAGGGTTAATATGATTTGCGTTTGCACCGTCAGGCTCACTGATCTGGTTAGTCACCCTCAAGCTGACAAAGAGAAGATACGCGTCAACGAGTTCCTCTTCCACCTCACGTTTTATGATATTCATCTCCCGCAACGTTCTTACTCGCTTGAGCGTACCGGTATAGGCGACTCCCTGGGCGAGCGCAAGCGCCCTGACCGACATGATCAACGGCGCCCAGCCATGAAGCTTTATGTTGAGCTTCCCCTTGTTTTCTCCTTCTGCTTCGACTTTGAATCTCCCGAAAAAGCCCAGTGCCGTCGGCATGAGCACGGCAGACTGCGTCAGGTCTTTCATGATGACACGGTTCTCATGCAACATCGTTTGGAATCGCTCAACGAACACATCGAGGATGTCCTTCGCACCGAAGACGTGCCTGGCATCGGAGAGAATAATAAGATCAAGCAGCTCGAGAGTCTTTTTATCTTCAGTGAGAGTTTCTTCCAGTCTCTTCTGCCAGTCGGCGCGAGAACCTCGCCATTTCTCATTTGAAGGCATGATCCCGCCCTTGCACTTGCTGAAACCCACTGTGTCAAGCCTCTCTACAGCCCTCTCGGCTAGCTCCTTGAAATATGAATCAGCACGTCCCGCGGCCCCGGTTTCGTAGATAAGCATATTGTCTTGATCGGTCACAAACGTCTGCTCGTTCCTTCCTTCACTGCCCAGCCCTACCCATGAGTATTCCACGGGAGGCCTCCCCAAGCCTTCACGCTCCAATTCCCTCTCTATTAACGAAAGCACACGGCCCGTAATAGCGTCTCTTATGGTACCAAAAAGGTCGTGCACATCTACGATGGTTTGCTCTTCGAGGAAGTAATTCTTCACTCCGGCGACAGACCGGCGGTGCTGCTGCCCCAGCTCTTCATAGGTCTTAGCAGCCTGTATAGAGTTCAGCATCGAGGAGAGCTCTGCCTCAAACGTCTCATAGTCCCGCATCGCCTGGTAAAGCTTCTCCCGCAAGGCCGAAAGCATGTGGTAGCGGTCATGCCTGAGAAGAGTTTTCTCGCGCATTGCTTGCTGGTACTCAGATGCAAAACGCTCGACAATGGAAAAATTGAGCGGCATGTCTAGACCTGTTTTTTACATTCTTGATCTTGGAGAACTATGCTTTTGCTTGACCCTTGCGCTTGATCCTTAACCCTGATTATGCCTTCAGCAAGCCCTCCAGCGCGCCTCTGTTTCCGACAAGCTTCTCCCGCTTCTGACAGAGATCCTGGTGGAGCATCTCCTCTTTCTTGATGACTTCCGGAGGGGCTTTTTCGCGGAATGCTTCGTTGTTGATCTTCTTGAATGTTCTCTCGATTTCCGGCCCGATCTTTCCCAGCTCCTTATCTATTCTCCCTATTTCCCGGACTATTATTTGCGGGTCCTTGATGGGAATAAAGACTTCTACGTCTTCGTGTATGCCTATTGCAGCGCGTCCCGATACACCCTCTGTCACAAAGAGGAGTTCCTCGACCTTCGCGAGTTCCTTGATGTAGTATGCATATTCTTCAAGCAACGCGGCGTGACCGTGGGCGCGCAGGTGCGCATCAATCCTCACGTTGGGCGCAAAGCCCATCTCACCGCGAATATTTCTTATTACATCAATAACACCCATCAGAATGTTCATGCCTTCCTCGGCCTGCTCGTCTACCTCTCCCTGATTGTATCGGGGGAATTGCTCGATCACGATACTCTCGGATTCTCTGCGGGGCATTTTTTGGTATATCTCTTCAGTGATGAACGGCATGAAGGGGTGGAGAAACCTGAGGATGTCGAGAAAGGTATCGTGCAGAATCGAGGCGGTTGCCTTCGCATCACATTGGGTGACTTTCCCGTAGAGGTTTGGCTTTACAAGCTCGAGGTACCAGTCGCAGAACTCGTGCCAGACAAAACTGTGGAGTGTCAGTGCCGCTTCGCTGTAACGGTAGGCGTTTAAGCTCTCCTCCACTTCCTGGGCCACCCTCCGAATGCGGGACCGTATCCAGCGGTCCGGAAGGAAGGATGAGGTGACCTTGCCAGCCGCCACGTCTTTACCCTCGAGCAATGCCGTGGTTAGGCGGGAGGCGTTCCACAGCTTGTTTACAAAATTGCGCCCTCCCTCGATACGCTCCTCAGAAAGGAGCACATCGCGGCCCTGGGCTGCAAGCATCGCAAGGGTAAATCTGAAGGCATCGGTGCCGTACTGATCGAGCATCAGGAGAGGATCGATGACGTTGCCTTTGGACTTGCTCATTTTGCGCCCTTCAGCATCACGCACCAGGGCATGTATATATACTTCCCTGAAAGGTACATCACCCATGAAATGAAGGCCCATCATAATCATCCTCGCCACCCAGAAAAAGAGGATGTCGAATCCCGTCACCAGAAGGGACGTCGGGTAGAAGGTACGCAGGTCCTCTGTGCTTTCAGGCCACCCAAGGGTAGAGAAGGGCCACAGTCCCGACGAGAACCAGGTATCAAGCACATCCGATTCCTGCCGCAACGCTCCGTTGCACTGTTCACACGAGGTCGGCTCTTTTCTCGAGACATACATTTTCTGGCAGGCATCGCAATACCAGACCGGTATCCGATGACCCCACCAGATCTGCCGTGATATGCACCAGTCTTTGATATTTTCCATCCACTCGAAGTAAACCTTTTCCCACATCTCTGGAATGATGCGGACCTTGTGAGACCTGACTGCTTCGATAGCCGGAGCCGCGAGCGGCTTCATGGTAACAAACCACTGAAGGGAGAGCATTGGCTCCACTACCGTCTTGCAGCGATAGCATCTTCCTACAACAAGGCCATAATCCTCTATCTTCTCGAGCAGCCCCTCGCGCCCGAGCTCTTCGACAATTTTCGTTCGCGCCTCAAAGCGGTCCATGCCTTTGTAGTGAAAGGCATGGTCATTCATTCTGCCTTCCTCGTCTATCACCTTGACGATATCGAGTGAGTGTATCTTGCCTATCTCAAAATCGTTAAAATCGTGGGCTGGGGTTATCTTGAGAGCCCCCGTTCCGAAGGTCGTGTCCACGTAGGTATCGGCTATCACGGGGATCCGCTTCTTTGCAATCGGAAGGATGACTTCCCTGCCGATGTAATGATGAAAGCGCGGATCATCAGGATTGACCGCGATTGCCGTATCCCCCAGCATCGTCTCGGGCCGTGTTGTGGCAACCGTAACAAAGCCCTCTCCTTCGGCTAGGGGGTAGTGGATGTAGTAGAGATGTCCCTTTGTCTCCTCGTGCTCTACCTCAACGTCCGAAAGAGCAGTCTTACAGCGTGGGCACCAATTGATGATGTAGTTACCGCGGTAAATGAGCCCCTCTTCGTAAAGCCTGACAAAGACCTCGCGCACTGCCCGCGACAGGCCGGCATCCATGGTAAAGCGCTCGCGGGACCAGTCGCATGAGCAACCCAGCCTTTTCAACTGTTCGATGATGGTTCCGCCCGACTTCTCTTTCCACTGCCACACTCGTTCTATAAAGGCCTCTCTCCCCAAAGATTCCGGGGTAAGACCCTCTTTGGCGAGTTCGCGCTCAACAACGTTTTGCGTCGCTATGCCCGCGTGATCCATGCCGGGCAGCCAGAGCGCATTGTAGCCGCTCATTCTCTTGTGCCGCGTGGAGATGTCCTGGAGGGTATTGTTAAGGGCGTGACCCATGTGCAGTACGCCCGTCACGTTTGGCGGCGGTATTACTATGCAGAACGGAGGTTTGTCGGAAACGCTCTCTGCCCTGAAATAACCTTTCTCGAGCCAAAAGCTATACCATTTCCGTTCGACCGGATTTGGTTGGTAGATCTTCTCTGTCATGAACCCGATTCTTTTAGCAGCTTATCTATTTCCTCGCGGATGACTTTCTCTGCTATCTCGTAGAGCACTCGCCGGGTGTAATCCTCTATGAACGTTGACAGAACTGTGGTCAGTCTGTCCACAAATCTCGGCGCCATCTCCTCAACGGTCTGGTTCAAAACCTTCCGCAGTTCCGCCTCCAGTACGGGTGCCATTTCCTCCTTACCCGCAACAGTATGACCGCTGAACTCCCTGGCGAGACTTTCCACCCCGATCCGCATGCCTATATCTTCTTTCACGCCAGCCTCCTCGATAGCCGGTCCTCTTGTCTGTGCTATGGGCTCCTGCACGACCCGTTGTGGTTCAGGCTCGATTACTTCATCCGTGAGAAGCACAACATCATCATCCTTAGCTATTCTCTCATGGACTTTGAAAAAGTTTATTGGTTTTTCTATAACACCTTCGGCCTGAAAACCAAGAAGCTCCGTGCTGTCATTCTCATCCTTCATGAAAAAGAATCGCGCATTGTCGAGAAACCTGTCTTTCTGCAGCTTTCTGTAGACCTCTATCCCACTGCTCTTCGATAGATTGACATTGACTATATAAATGTCAGGACGTTCTGAGGTCAGGAGTCTTTCTATTTCTTTTGCCGAGGCAGCGTAGAGGACATCGTATTTGTCCTCGGAGAATATTATGCGGAAGGCTTCTTTGAGACTTGAGTCCTTGTCGGCAATAAGGATTTTCTTCTTCATCGTGCCCCCCTAGATGGCTATCTTCCAAGGTAGCGGAAGAAATAGTTTTTCGTAAAGATTGAACGCGTACCTGTCTGTCATGCCGGAAAGATAGTCGCAGACGCAGGTGGCGGGCTCATCGTAAAAATCGATCCGACTGGTTTCTTCCAGGAAAGCTTCCGGTTTCTTCAGGAAATAGGCGTAAAGCTCTTCGAGAATCCTCGAGCACTTTTCGAAGTCCTCATGCACGATCCTATTCTCGTACACCCGTTCCCACAGGAAGCCGCGCAGTTCCTCCATCCGCTCTTCAGTCTTTTTCTCTATGCAAATGCCCGTCTCTTCGTTTTCAAGAGAAGCCGAGATGACGCCCCGCACCATCGAATCAATCCTCTGCCCATGTGTCCCGCCAAGAGATTTCACACATTCATCCGGGAGGTCAGAGGGCTCAATCACGTGCCCGCGAATCGCATCGTCCACGTCGTGGTTGGTATACGCGATGACATCGGCTATCCTAACCACTTCGGCTTCGCGGGTGAGGGGCTTATCCCCCTGACTCTTGGCAAGTATATCGCCCTTGCCCTTGGCATGTTTCAAGATACCATCCCGAACCTCGAGGGTGAGATTAAGACCCTGTCCGTCCCGTTCCAGAAAGTCTACGATCCGCAGACTCTGTTCCTGGTGGCTGAAGCCACCCTTGTGTATCCTGTTTAATGCTTCTTCGCCCGCGTGTCCGAAGGGTCCGTGTCCCAGATCGTGACCCAGCGCGATGGCCTCGGTAAGATCTTCGTTCAGGAAGAGGGCCTTTGCAACTGTCCTTGCGATCTGCGAAACCTCCACGGTGTGCGTGAGTCGCGTCCGGTAATGGTCGTCCGTGGGAAAGAGGAACACCTGCGTCTTATGCTTCAGCCTTCGGAATGCTTTACTGTGGATGATCCTGTCCCTGTCATGCTGAAACGCGGGCCGAATATCGCACGGACGTTCCGGCCTTTGCCTCCCCCTCGTCACAGAACTTTTCTGCGCGTACCGGGAAAGCGTACGTTCCTCTCGATCCTCTAACCTTTCTCTCACATTCATAAGATAAAAGAGCGCGACTTGAGCCTAATCTATCACAACAATGGCGCTATTTCAACAGAAGTATCGCTCATTTAGCCATTGCCCGGACCCCGGGTTATTCTGCGTGCACGAGTTCTATCAACGTGACTTTCGGTGGCGCGAGGAACCTGATTGGTGGTCCCCATGTGCCCGAGCCTGCACTCACGTAAAGCGAAGAATTGCGGTCGAGCGCATAGAGACCCGTGTACATGGGATAAAAAAGGCGTACGAAAAACCTGAAAGGGAAAATCTGGCCCTTGTGCAGATGCCCGGAAAGCTGCAGATCAAAACGCCCTAAACTAGCCTGCTCCACATCGGGCCGATGCTTGAGCAGCAGAATAAACCTGCCTCCAGACGGCAGAGCAAGGAGTTTCCCCTCCAGATCGCCGTCACCCTTGATCATGCCCGGTCCTGCCGGGTCGTCCAAACCCACTATCGTCAGGAACTCCCCCACATTGGCGCGCTCTCCTCTCAACATGGTGAAGCCTGCTTCTTTCGTGAAAGCCACCGCCTGCTCGATGCCGGCGTAGTATTCGTGGTTGCCGGTGATCGCAAATTTACCATACCGGGGATGTACTTCCCGAAGCATCTCTGCAAGTCTTCCTAATGTGGCTGTGTCTCCATCCACAAGATCGCCCGTGGACAAGAAAAGATCCGGCTTTGCTCTTTTCACCTGCCCCATAATCTTCTGCACCCTGCTATCACGCACTATCAAACCGATGTGCACGTCGGAAATCTGCACTATGCGCAGCGGGCTCACAGCGGCGGGGAGTTTCGATGTGTGGATACGTATCGTATCGACACCGATCCGACTTGCTTCGAAACCGCCGTAGATGCTTATCAGCAACGAGACCGACAATGCTATGAGGAAATAGCTTCGTGACGAGAGAACTGCTCTCAATCCTTCAGCCACTGAGCCCGCGGGCAAAAGCAGGCCGGCCAGATATAGAACGATACGATAGAGATCAATCACTATCAAACCGCAGACGAGAAGAAAAAGAAACCCAAGCCACGTGTAGCCCACGTACGCCATGATACGGGCAAGCGGCTCGATGTCATACTTTTCAAACTGACGAATGATCACGGGCGCCGCGATCATCCAAAGCATGAAGAGGACAAGCACGAGACTCGCGCGAACGCCAAGCGCAAACGCGTTTCTCGCTTTCATGAACACATAAAAGTGAAGGAGGCTATAAAGCGAAAAAAAAGAAATCAGGAACATGGTCATGTTGTATATACCTCGCGGCGTTCTCGGTGATCGCTGTAAACCCGCACCAGGAGAGCTTTCGCAAGATTACATCGCCGAGTGAAAAATTGCAACGGTGAAGATTGTGATGAGAAGAGTTATAAATTCTTTTCTTCGTTTTGTCATTTTTCTCTTGCATCGCAGCACAATTGGTCTTATTCTTATCTTTGATGAAAGCTTCTCACACAAGGATCTTTAAAGGATGTACCGCGTGCCGATACCAGTAAAAATTTCTGTAGATCAGATTCAACTCGACGCGCAACTTTTCGATACTGAGTGTGCGAAGGCCATTGGTGCGGCTCTTCCTATCGACACAAAACCTTCTGTTTGGGGCGACGAATTCTATTTTGAGATTCCTGTACAGCGATCCCTCGATGAAACAGCGACGACAAACGTGAGTGTCGGTGACATTGGTTACTGGCCTCCCGGGTCGGCTCTTGCAATTTTTTTTGGCCCAACGCCAATGAGCCAGGGCACAGAACCTGTTCCCGCGAGCGCTGTCAATCTTGTCGGAAAGGTGCTCGGTGATTCAACAGCTTTGAGGACTCTCAAACGGCCTTCAAGAATAGGCATCGAGCATGTTCGATAACATTGACAGACGAAATTATGCCGAGACAACACGCAACGCAAATTCGGCATGCGGCGTTACTGCAGTGTTCTGGGCAACAAGGCGAGTCGGCGGAATATCTCGGTAGGTGAAAGGGGGTGATGAGCGTGGCAACAAAGAAACCGACGAAGAAGGCGGCTCCTAAGAAGCCAGCACCTAAGAAGGCAGCAAAAAAAGCTCCGGCGAAAAAGAAAGCAGCTCCGGCGAAAAAGAAAGCGTCTGCCTCCAAGACGAAAAAGAAGGCTCCCGCAAAGAAGGCGGGTAGTCAGCTCTACTGTGACACGTGCGGTATTGTGCTCACGGTAGATGAGGCGTGCGACTGCGGAGCGTGTGACATTATCTGCTGCGGTGAAGAGATGCAGATCAGATAGCAAACGCATCGCAAAAAGGGTGAAACTAAACTAGGGCCGCCGATTCGCCACCCTTAATCACCCTTTGCTCGAGTTCCCCGTTGTGCGCTAATCATTCCTTCCGCGCCGTGCGTCATCTCGTCGTTCTCCATTCGCAGAAGGACCGACTTAACAGAAAGAATTCGTGCGAGCGCGGGAGGAATGATTATGACGTCTAACAGCCCCGATAAAAAAGATCTGCTGGAAAGAGAAGAGAGCCTCTTAGTCATAATTGACATGCAGGAACGATTGCTGCCTGCCGTGGCCGATCGCGAGTCCGTCAAAGAAAACGTGATGCGGCTTGTCTCCTTTGCCGGCATCACCGGCATTCCAGTTATAGTCACCGAACAGGAAAAGCTAGGACCCACAGTGCTCGACCTTTCTCAATGCAAGGAGTGTAGTGCGCCGATTTCGAAAGTCGCGTTCAATTGCTTTTTATCGAATGATTTTGCGGACGCGGTTCGACGGAGCCAACGAAAGGCGCTTATCCTCACGGGACTCGAGGCACACATCTGTGTTGCCCAGACAGCACTCCATGCAGTTCAACACTTCAAGGTCCATGTGGTGCGCGACGCCATCTCTTCGCGGACTGTTGATAACTGCAACACTGCGGTTGAGAGAATGCGCACGAGCGGCGTCACGATCACTTCTACTGAAATGATTATATACGAGTTGCTCAAGAAAGCAGGGACGCAGGAATTCAAAGCAGCACTCGCCCTGGTAAAATAAAACCTGTTACGGGTTCCGGGTTACGAGTTTAAAGAGGTGCATTCTTACGCGTTACCGGCCGTATGGAATGGGTCTTTACCGGAACTCGAAACGCGTAACTCGTAACAAGCTTTATTCATTTGCGTAATCGAGGATTGAGAGTATTTCCATCTTCTTTCGCGGCATGCGGGCTGTGCGCTTGCGAAGGTCCAGAACAATCACCGTCAGGTTGTCCGTGCTGCCCGCTGAGAGCGCCTTTGCTGCGATACGATCTGCTGCTTCCTGAGGGCCCTCCACATCGCGCGCGACTTGAATCACTTCGCGGGGTCCGAGCACGTCCCATACGCCGTCGCAGGCAATAACAGCAAAATCGTTCTCCGGACCAAGGAGACCCTGCACAACGCGTGGCTCCGGACTGATGTAAGGCTTGAGGGTTAGATCTCCCAGTGCCCGACTCATGGCAAGTATGCCTTGCACTCTGGGAACAACATGGGTGACAACCCGACCTCCTAGCGATTCAATACGGGAGCGTTCTGCAGGAACATCGGGCTTGTGATCGAGCGTAAGCTGGAGAACATCGCCCCGAATACCCATGATCACACGCGAGTCCCCAACGTTAGCCGCAAGGAACACTTCATCAAAAATATGTAGTGTGGCAGCAGCGGTACCGCTCCGAATGCCGCGCTTGACGATGTAGTCGTCAGTAGCCAGGTACGCTTCCCTCAGCAATTCGCCGTAATCACTTTTTGTATAGACTGAACCGAAGCGCTTTGACTTCAAGAGTGATAAGAAGTGAGGAGTCAGCATTTCCGCAGAGACATCAGCAGCATTTCTCCCCGAGTGCCCGTCATACACCTCTGCGCTGAAGAGACCCTCTTCGCTTATGTCGTAAATGGCGTGAGCGTCTTCCATACTCGGGCGCAGGCCAATCTCTTGCGCTATTCCATATGATATGCTCAAGTGCCACCCCTAACGGTTGAAGCCCGGCCGCATGCGTACATAACCTTGCTTACTTTATCATATTTTAGTAGGATACGTAAGGTGGCGTCATGCCTGATTATACACCGGTCGATGTTTCACATCTCTTGAGCTACATCTTCTATCCTCGTCAGGATTTCACATCTCCGCCAGCGAATGCATTTGATCTGCTTGTTCCGGTAGAGCCAGGCGTCAATGTCTCATGCCGCTTTTACATTGGAGAGGAGCACTGGCCTCTGATCCTTTATTTTCACGGCAACGGTGAGGTCGTGAGCGACTATGATCACATCGCTCCCCTGTATAACCGGAAAGCATTGAACCTCGTGGTGTCAGATTACAGAGGGTATGGTGCGAGCGGTGGCTCTCCGACTCTCGGAGCGATTTCCCGTGACTGTCATGTGATATTCAAGGCAGTGAAGGAAGAAATTTCGCAAAGGAGACTCAGGGGCGGTCTCTGGGTCATGGGAAGGTCGCTCGGCAGCATCTCTGCAACCGAGTTGGCATGCCGCTGGAAAAATAAGTTCAGGGCTCTTATCATCGAGAGCGGTTTTGTAAGTATTCTTCCGGTCATGAAGCACATCGGCCTTTCCCTGCAAATGGATGACGTTGCGGATCGGATCATGGAGGAAGCACTGGCCATGGTACGGAACATAACGCTCCCCACGCTGATCATCCATGGCGAAGAGGATACGCTCGTACCAGTGGAAGAAGCGAGAAGGTTTTACGACAATCTGGGCAGCGCTGAGAAGAAGCTGCTCATTATCCCAGGAGCAGATCACAACGACATCATGTTTGCCGGCATGGATCAATACTTCGAAGCTATTCAGGCGTTCATCGCATCGACCTTGCAGACCTAACGTTCGTCTTAAGCTGATAAGATCGTGTCGGCGTGCATTCAAGAATAGCACCCACAGGCGGGTACCCGGTCGCTCAAACCCCGGCGAACGGAGGCGTACTGAAGCACGTCGGAGTGAGAAGGGGTGCAACACCCACTTGCGTGGGTACCCGGAAGCTATATGAATGAAGGCAAGTCGAAACTTATTTTTCGGGTGGTATCAGCGGAAGCACCGTCGATCGCTCGCTCTCGGCCGCCCTCAGCATATGTGAGCGCCCTTCAAAGAGACCGCCTTCTGCCACTGAAAGTTTTGATGTCGATATATCGCCGCGTACCTGTCCTTTGGGTGTTATCTCCACAGATTCGCTGCATCTGATCGACCCCTCCACTTTGCCGCCGACAGTTGCGCCTCTTGAGACTATATCTCCCCGTATCAGCCCCGATTCGCCGACGATCGTCCAATCCGCTTGAACATCCCCGTCGAAGGTGCCGTCTATTCTTACCGTGCCCTTTGACTGCAACTCTCCCTTCAAACTGGAATCGGGCCCGATTATTGTCGTCAAAGTAGTTTCCCTTTTTCCGAACATCACGACTTCTCCTCTAAGAATGAGATAGGATCTGTGGGGATGCCCCGCTTCCACACTTCGTAGTGAAGGTGAGGGCCTGTGGCGTTGCCGGTGGCTCCTGACAATGCTATCGTATCCCCGCGTCTCACCCTCTGCCCCACCTTTACCAAGTT
>Ga0335069_10012611_pt1 | contig 11881 bp, 7 predicted proteins | sample Lox_Sample_11_FD_206714 | JGI IMG/M metagenome (GOLD analysis project Ga0335069, IMG submission 206714) | Soil microbial communities from Loxahatchee National Wildlife Refuge, Florida, United States - Lox_Sample_1.1 | ecosystem: Environmental > Terrestrial > Soil > Wetlands | place: USA: Florida...
TTAGCCCGTTCAGCTCAGGGATCAGATTACCCGAACCGGGACGGAACGTCTTTGGAGAAGTCCGTTGGACGCTATAGAGCGGCCTGAATCCATTTGACGGGCCGCGGAGCGTGTACTCCTTCTTACTTGGGGCGGCTTGCGCCAGGCAGACCGCAGCCATTGGGATACCGGCGGCAACGGCTGCGATGGATCGACCTATATGGGGCATGGCGGACCTCGGCAGAACCGATCAGGCTTTGCACCATCAGACACCGGTTTCGCCGCGCGGGCGTGTGGCATATTGCCGCACCCGAACGAAAGCCGGTTGGCGTAGGATGGCAAAGAGACGATGTCCGCCGGCAACCGCGCTGCGCTAAAGGAAGAACCGGTTCCTCCGCCTCCCTCAGGGGAAGCGAACGGCGCCCCTGCCGGCAGCCCGGATTTCGCGCCCAACCTCGCGCTTCCATGGGTTCTGCGGCTTCGATACGGCATGGTGGCCGGGGAAGCAATCATCATTCTGGGGATATCGTACGGCTTTCGTCTGGGTGTGCCACTTCCGTGGACGCTGGCGCCGCTGGTGGTGATGCTCGCCAGCAATATCCTGCTCGGCCGCCTGCGGATGCGGGCTCTTCGGCGCCCCCAAGAAACCCTGGGCGCGGTGTTTTGCCTCGATACGTTATGCCTGACCGCGGTACTCGGCCTCACGGGCGGTCCGATGAATCCCTTCAGCCTGCTTTATCTGGTGCAGATCGCGTTGTCCGCGGTCGTTCTGCAGAAGGCCTGGACATGGGCGCTCGGCGGTCTTTCCACGGTGTGTTTTGGCCTACTTTTCTTCTGGAACGTCCCGTCGGCGGCTTTCCAGACCCACCACATGGAGCAGGGCTTATCGCCGCATTTGGCCGGCATGTGGTGCGCCTTCGTGGTGGCCGCTGCCCTGATCGCGTTCTTCACAGGGAAGATCGCGGACGCCCTGCGAGCCCGCGAGCGGGAGGTGCTGGTTCTGCAGGACCAAGTGGCAAAGAACGAAAGACTGGCATCCCTGGTGACCCTGGCGGCGGGCGCGGCTCATGAGCTCGGCACACCGTTGGGCACCATCGCGCTGGCGGCGAAGGAACTGGAGCGTTATGCCGCAAGCGTATCGGGCGACGACGCGGTTCTCGGAGACGCCCGCCTTATTCGGTCCGAGGTGGAGCGGTGCCGCCGAATTCTGGAACAAATGAGCGTGCAGAGCGCCGAACCGATGGGCGAAGCGCCCGCCAGTTTCCTGGTGCGCGATCTCCTCGTGAGGGTTTTCGAACAATTCCCGGAGGCTCAAAGATCGGTTCTGAAAATCGGGCCCGGCGACGCAGGACTGGCGGTTTTCCTGCCTCCCAAGGCTACAGCGCAATCGCTTGCGGCGATCGTCCAGAATGCATTGGACGCCAATATAGACAATCGTCCGATTGTCATTACGGCCGCGGGGACGGCCGGCGAGTTGCGGATTGAGGTTCAGGACCGCGGGCACGGCATGACCGCGAACGTGTTGCGCCGGCTCGCGGAGCCGTTTTTCACGACCAAGGATCCCGGCAAGGGCATGGGGCTCGGAACGTTTCTGGTTCGCACTTTTGCGGAAAGGCTGGGCGGGCGGGTTCTTTTCGATTCGGCCCCCGGTCAAGGAACGACCGTGACGCTGTTGTTGCCGCTGAACCCGCCGGGGCAGAGCGCCGATGCCGCAGTCTGACGACCTTCCTTTGGCTCTCGTTGTCGACGATGACGAGACATTTCGCAACCGGCTCTGCCGCGCGCTATCGCAGCGAAACTGGGAAGCCGAGGCGGCGCCCGGCGGCGAGGAGGCCCTGAACTTCGTTCGCGACCGCAGCCCCGATCTGGTGCTCGTCGATCTGCGCATGCCGGGAATCGGTGGATTGGAGTTGATCCCGGAGTTGCGCGCGGCCGATTCCTCGATGACGATCATCGTGCTCACCGGCTACGGCAGCATCCCCACCGCGATTTCCGCGATCAAGAAGGGCGCCGACCATTACCTCAGCAAGCCAGCCGACGCGGATCAGATCTTGGCCGCCTACGACGCCTTGCGATCCACTCCCAGCGAAGCCATGGAAGCGCCGGAAACCGTCCCGACGCTGGCGAGAGTGGAGTGGGAGCACATGCAGCGCGTCATCTCCGATTGCGGCGGCAACATCTCGCAGGCCGCCCGCTTGCTCGGCATTCACAGGCGCTCTCTGCAGCGGAAGCTCTCGAAGTACCCGCCGAACCGCTAGTCGCGCAGGTGCGACAATTTGCCACGATGACGGCGCGAGGAAAATAGCATCCAATAGCAACAGGGGACTCCACCCGGATGCTTCCCGCACCCGCATGGTGGGCTTCCTGCCGTCGCTGGGCTTCGAGATCGTGGAGGGGAAAAGGTTGACATCAGCGTTTAGGGTAGTGGCGGCGTTTTGCGCTTTGTGCGCCGCGAGCATCGTATCGGCGCAGGAAGCGGTCAATTATGGGAGTATCGGGGTACTGGTCACGGATCCGAGCGGGGCCGTCGTGGAAGGCGCTCAGATCACTGCCCGTCAGACCGAAACGAACCTGACGAGCAGCGGAACTACGGACAAGGACGGCCGCTTCCGGTTTCCGTACCTGAAGGTCGGCCAGTACGAAGTCACAATTCATCGGCAAGGGTTCGCGGACGCAACGCGTTCTCTTACACTGACCGTCGGCTCGGCATTTGAACTGCCGATCTCCCTGGCGGTCGCCACGGCCGCCTCCAACGTCACGGTCGCCGGCGACGCGGTGGTGCTGGAGGCGGCCCGTTCCGAGATCGCCAGCACGGTTTCCACGAACGAGATAAAAGACCTGCCCCTGAACGGCCGCAACTACTTCGATATCGCCTTGCTTGCGCCGGGTGTTTCGCCTACCAACACCGCCACCAATCAAGTCTTCGCGGAAACCTCGGCCATGCCTGGACAGGGAATCTCGATCGGCAGCCAGCGCAACTTTTCCAACAGCTTCATTATCGACGGCGTCAGCGCGAACGACGACGCCGCGGGAGTGGCCGGAGCGTTCGTCGGGCTCGACGTGGTAGACGAGTTTCAGGTGGTCACGTCCACGGGACAGGCCGAGCTGGGACGCGCGCTTGGCGGCTACGTCAACGTGGTCACAAAAAGCGGCGGCAACACGCTGCACGGCGACGCTTACGGATACTTCCGCAATAGCCGGTTCAACGCGGCCAACGCTCTTTCCAATACCGTGCTGCCGCTCACGCAGGCGCAGTACGGCGCCAGCCTCGCCGGACCCATCGTGCGCAACAAGACCTTCTATTTCGTGAACTTCGAAAACCGGGATCTGAATCAATCGGGATTGGCCACTATTGCGCCCGCCAACGTGGCGGCCATTAACGCGCGGTTGACCGCGGTAGGTTATCCCGGCCCGCGGATTTCCACGGGCGACTTCCCCAATCCCGTGCACACCGAAAACGTTTTCGCCAAGTTGGATCACCATTTCAGCGGCTCGGATCAGTTCAGCGCCCGCTACAGCTACTACCAGGTGGCCAGCATCAATTCGCGCGGCGCCGGCGGGACCAGCGCGCCCAGCGCCTCCGCCAATCTGTTCGACACAGACCAGACAATTGCAGCGAGCAATGTCGTGACGCTATCTTCCCGCGTCGTGAATGAAACCCGGATGCAGTTCACGAACAGCAACCTGTCCGCGCCTCCGTCCGACCCGATCGGGCCCGCCGTCAGCATCGCGGGCGTGGCGTCGTTCGGGACCTTATCCGGATCGCCCACCGGCCGCGTCAACCGGCTCTACGAGGGGACCGACAGCCTGTCGGCGCAGTGGGGGGCTCATGCGATCCGCGTGGGCGGCGATTTCCTGTACAACGACGACACCATCACATTTCCGCGCACCATCCGCGGCAGCTACGCCTTCTCCTCCCTGGCCAACTTCATGAGCGGCGCTTACAACATCTCCGGCTTTACGCAAACGTTCGGCGCGACGCAGGTGCACCAGACGAATCCCAACGCCAGCTTTTACGCGCAGGACGAGTACAAGGCGACTCCCAACCTCACGCTGAACTTCGGGGCGCGCTACGATCTGGCGTACCTCAAGACGATCGCCACCCAGACCGGCAACGTCTCCCCACGGGCCGGCTTCGCCTGGTCCCCGTTCCGATCCCGCCACATGGTGGTGCGCGGCGGTTACGGCCTCTACTACGACCGCATTCCGTTGCGGCCGCTGGCCAACGCCCTCCTCTCGGCGGACAATACCACCGTGCTGAGCAATTTGCAGCAATTCAGCATCAGTCTTTCACCCGCACAGGCAGGCGCGCCGGTATTTCCGGCGATCCTCGCAAGTCCCACGAGCACGGCCGGGGTGCTGTTTAATTTCTCGACCATGGACCCGCACATGAAAAACGCCTACTCCGAGCAGGGGAGCCTGGAGATCGAGCAGCAGCTCGGGGCAAAGACGACGATCAGCGCGGGCTATGAGCATGTGCGCGGCCTGCACCTGATTATTTCCGTGAACCAGAACGTGCCCTCTTGCGCAGCCGCGGGCACGAATGACGGCTGCCGCCCGAACCTGACCTACGGAAACGACAGCCAGTATTCTCCGTTGGCCGATTCCCACTACGACGGCGCTCACATCTCGTTCGTCCACAGTCCCACGAAATGGGGCAGCATTCGCGTCTCCTACACCTACTCCAAGGCTCTCGACAACGTGGGCGAATTTTTCTTTAGCTCGCCCATCAACAACTTCAATATCTGGCAAGACTACGGCAGATCGGACGACGATCAGCGCCACCGCCTGGCCCTGGACGGCGCCATCCACTCCTCCTATGAGAAGGCCAACTCGGCGTGGGGCCGTTTCAGCCATGGGTTTGAGCTCAGCGGCTCACTCGCGGCGTATTCCCCGCTGCCGTTCAACATCACCACGGGGGCCAACACCATACAGGGAACTTCGGCGCGGCCCACTATCAACGGAGTGTTTATCAACCGCAATGCGGGGCAGGGATTCGACACGGTCAGTCTCAGCGGACGCCTGAGCCGCACGTTCACGCTGCGCGAATCGGTGAGGCTGCAGGCGCTGGTGGAGTCGTTCAACACCACCAACCACGTCAACGTGGCTACGCTGAACGGCGTCTTCGGAACCGGCGCTTATCCAGCGAGCCCAGTGTCGACGTTCCGCAAGATCACCGCGGTGAACGACCCCCGGACGTTTCAGTTCGGCCTTCGCTTGAGCTTTTAGGAGTGTTGCATGATTCCTCTTTTGATCGGCATCGGTTTGGCTGTTCACTTGGGACCGATGGTTCCCGGCGAGCAGGCCCGCGAGCCGCAGATGGCGGCGCGCGGCGCGAAGACCGTCCTGACGTTTGGCGAGGGCAACGCCATTTACTTCAGCAGCTCCGACGATGGAGGAAGAAGCTTTTCCGCCCCTGTCAAAGTCGCGGAAGCCGGCATAGTGCCGCTCAGCCGCCACCGCGGGCCGAGAATCGCGTTTTCGCGCAACACAATTGTGATCACAGCCGTCACCGGCAGGACCGCGGCCGGAGGAGAGCACGCCCACGGCTTGCCCTCCGACGGCGACTTGCTCGCATGGCGCTCCACCGACGGCGGCAAGCGTTGGTCGAATCCCGTGGTGATTAACGACTCGCCCGGCGCCCCGACCGAAGGTCTCCACTCCCTTGCGGCCGACGAGAAGGGAAATCTGTTCGCCGCCTGGCTCGACAAGCGCGGCGGCCACGGAACGGCGCTGTACGGAGCCCGCTCGACCGACGGCGGCCTGACGTGGTCCAGGAACGTCAAGATTTATGAGTCGCCGGACGGAACCATTTGCGAATGCTGCCACCCCTCGGCGGCAATCGACGAGAACGGCCTAATCTATGTGATGTGGCGGAACTGGCTGGCGGGATCGCGTGACATGTACCTTACACGGTCCGGCGACGGCATCGGCTTTTCCAAGCCGGAAAAGCTGGGAGACGGCACTTGGCCGCTGAACGCCTGCCCTATGGACGGCGGTGGATTGGCTGTTTCCGGCGGCAGGGTCATCACCGCCTGGAGGCGGGGCGAGAGCGTATTCCTCGACGAACCGGGAAAGCCTGAAACGCAGATCGGCAGCGGAAAGGACGTGGCCATGGCGCTATCCGGAGGCCGGGTCTATGTAATTTGGACGAATGGCGAAGCTGTCGAATGCTGGGCCGCCGGTAAAGTCGCAGTGCTGTCCAAGCAGGGCGCTTTTCCTTCGTTGACCGCTCTGCCGGACGGGGAAGTTCTGGCGGCGTGGGAAGAAAACGGTGGGGTTCAGGTCCGCCGGCTGCGGTAAGTTGGGCGGCGAAGAATCGTTCTCACGATTGACGCCCGCCGCTGCGTCGTCAGCGGCAGCGAGTGCTCACGGCAGATCTTCTCGATGTCGACCTTGCCGTTGACGGCAAGGTCGCTTCGTCTCACTTATTGCGAAGATATTCCAATGCAATGTCGCTGCTTGGAGGGCGAGCACCGAAACGTCGGCGCCATGCTCGTTTACGATTCGTGGCCGTACCCGCGGTGCTCGCCGCTAGTACGAGAATGCACTCCAACCCCTCACGGAAGACCAACACGCCGATATCCAGCACGGCGGGGACCGCGCTGTCTTGGAGGGTCGGGGAGATCGTGGTCAGGGGTTCCTCGCCCGGCGTTCGCTCAAAAGTGCAGCTTCGCCGCGACCTGGATCAGCCGAGGAGCGTCCGCGCTGACGACTTGCCCGAAGCTGGGGCTCGATATGTTCCCGTTCACCGAAGCTGGTCCGCAGAACTGCGCGTGGTTGAACACATTGAACGCCTCAAACCTTAGTTCCAGCGACCGCGATTCCGAAAGCGGCACGTCCTTGCGCAGCGCCATGTCCCAATTCACTATTCCCGGACCGTAGAAGAATCGTCTGTCGGCCGTGCCGATTTGGCCCAGATTCGGACGGCTGAACAGCGCGGTGTTGAACGCGGGCTTCCCGTTGCGCGGGTCGGTGTTGACGCTCAGGTTGCCGGGCGTGTAATCGGGCGTGTCCACGCCGTCGTTGTTGATGCCGTTCGGAATCGTCCCCAAGAGCGACGTGTCGTTGTTGTTGAATAGCGTGACGGGGAACCCCGTGCTGAACCGCGTGGTCCCCGACAGCGACCAGCCGTCCGTCCAACCGCTCCGGGACCTGAGCAGTTTCCCGAGCGGGAGCTTCCAGTCGTAACTTGCCACGAAATTCTGCCGCATGTCGAAGGCCGAGGGAGCCCTGCTGAGCCGCGGATCGAGCGGATTGACTGCCTCCGCCAGGCTGGAAGAATCATCGATGGATTTGCCGTAGGTGTAACCCAGCAGGAATTCCAGCGACGGGCCAGTATGGCGGAGAGAGACTTCCAGCGCGTGGTAGTTGGAGTTGCCGATGGTTTTCTGATAGGTGATCGCGGCAAATTGCGAACTGAACGGCCCTCTCGTCCCCTGAACGGTCTGCCCGGACGGCGTTGTGTAAACGCCGCTCTCCCCAAACGGGCCGCACGTAGGCGTGCCCGGCATCACGTCCTGCGGCTGGCTCAGATTCAAGCACAGCGCGGGATTGCCGGGGTTCGCGGATATGAGCGCCAGCAGATGATGCGCCTCCGCGCCGACATAGCCTACGCTGATATCCAAACTCCGCGCCACCTCGCGATCCACCGACACCGTGTAACTCTCGCTGTAAGGTGTGACGTCCTGGTGGAAGAACGCCGGAACGCCGGTGATGGGCAGGTACGGCTGCCAATCGACAGACGCATTCGGATTCGCGGCCGAAGCCCCGTACGCCGGAATCGGCTCCGGAAAACGCTGTCCCACGTTCTGCCCGCTTGCCGCGGTAATGAACGGCGTGGCGAACAGCGGCGGCGCAAGGCTCGTGTAGTCGTAGCCGTAGGGCGGGTTGGCACTCATGATGCCTGCCGACAAGCCCTCGAACGCCGTATAGAACATTCCGTAGCCCGCTCGCACGCTGGTCTTCGCATCGGGCGAATACGCCAAGCCGATGCGAGGGGCGAAGTTGGTATGGCTAGTTGGAGCCAGCGTGTCGGGAATGCCCGGATCGCCGGGAAACACGAGGCCGGCCGGCGCGCCCGGATATACCACCGACTGCTCCCCCGGAACGAACGTCTGAAGCTGATTGAACTTCTCGCGCCAGGGCGGCAACAGATCCCAGCGCAAGCCGTAATTGACGGTCAGGTTGGGCCGCACCCGCCAACTATCCTGCGCATACAGCCCGGCGTATTTGTTGCGCAGGTAAAAACTCTTCGAGTCGCCCTGCGTGTAACTGCTGGCCATACCAAGGAGAAAGTCCGCGAAGTCCGAGCCGGTCTCCGTTCCCTGGAACAGAAAGGAGCCGTTGTATGTGGCGTCCGGGTTGATATTGACCTGGTCGAGGTGAACCCCAGCGCCGAATTTGAGCAGATGGCTGCCGGCCAGTTTGGAATAGTTGTCCGACCACTGGTACGTGTTGTTCGCCTGCGCCACGCCCGTGGTGTCCGTGCCGATAGTGAAGTCGTTGAAGGAGACGTTCTCGATACCTTCGATCCGCGGAGCCAGCGCCACGATTCCAGGCTGGCCGGTTGCGCCGACGAACCCTTGCGAGACCAGCGAGGGGCCGACGCCGCCCACCGGTTGCCCGATGGTGTTCGCGGTCCGCATGTAACCGAATCTCAGTTCATTGACGGCGGATCCGCCGAAGGTACTCATCAGACTGGCCGTCGCCAGTTGCGCGCGCCCGTAGGACACAGCGTTGAACCCCGGCACGTCGGCCCCGCCTTGCCCGGTCGGGTAGGGATTACTAAGCCAGTAATCGTCTGAAAAGTAGTAAGCCGAAACGAGTCCCGCCCGCGTGTTGGCGTCGATCCTGAGAGCCCCCTTATCGTCGCGAAGAGCCTCATTGTCTGCCGATGTCGTGAAGATGTTATTGCCCCGGTCCGGCGGCGGAATGTACGGGAGAAGCGCTTTCGCCGGGGCGGACCAAGCTCTCTCCGGAATCTGAGCGTCCGGCAGGACGCACTGCGCGGAAGCGTCGCAGCCCGGCGTGTAATATGGATCGCCCGGAACGACCGCATAGCCCAGCTCGTGGGAGAGCAGGTTGGCCCAGTACTGGCCGTTCACCTTGCCTGTGAGCGAGCTGGCGAAGCCGGAGAAGTCGCCCGCTCGTTCCCGCAGGGAGGGTACGGTGATGAGGCCGGTGTCCACGCCTTGCGTCATCCGCGACCCCTGAAAATCCGCGAAGAAGAAGACCTTGTTCTTGCGGATCGGGCCGCCGAGCGTGCCCCCGAACTGATTGCGGTCGTATTCCGCACGGCCGGCTTCAAAATAGTTCCGCGCGTCCAGATTGGTGTTGCGAAGGAACTCAAACGCGCTGCCGTGGAAATCGTTGGTCCCCGACTTGGTGGTGACGAGCACCTGTCCGCCGCTGAAGTTGCCGTATTCCGCGTTGAAGCTGCTCGTCAGCACCTGGAACTCCTGGATGGAATCGAGATTGGGTATGATCGCAGCGCCCAGATTGAAGTCCTCTTGCGCCGAACCCCCGTTTACCGTAAAGCCATTATTGGTCTCCCGCTGCCCGCTCACCGACATGTTGCCGGGATTCAGGTCGCCCGAAGGGGGCGCGCTGGTGCATCCCGACATGACCACTGCATTGGGCTGTTGGGAACTGGCCGGAATCACTCCCGGCTGCAGGGCCAGCAAGTCCGTGTAGCTACGGCCATTGACGGGGATGTCGGCTATCGTCGTAGCGTTAATAATCTCTCCCATCTGCGTGCTAGCTGTTTTGATTTCGTCGTTTGTTTCCACCACTGTCACGGTTTCGGTCTGCGGCCCCAAAACTAGCCCGATATTGACGCGCAGAGCAGCGTTTAACGTCACGTCAAGGCCAGCCTGCGTGTACGGCCGGAATCCCGGCTGCTCGACGTCCAACGAATAGTGGCCAACCGGTAGATCCGGAAAGGCATAGAACCCGCTCTCGTTGGTGGCCGCCCTGAGAACCACCGCCGTGTCCGCATTGCGGGCCACCACCGCGACATCGGGAATCGCCGCGCCGCTCGAATCGGAAATCGTGCCCGAAATGCTTCCTCCCGTGGCTGCCAGAACCGGTAAGACGGCGACCAGCCCTATGAAACTGCGCAACATGTTGCTCTCGCTCCTCCCTTGAAAGCCGCGGCTGGCCAGCCTTAGAATGAAAACGGGTCGCCAGCCTGCGGGTTGTCGATGTCCAGAGGCCGCCCGGTGCGCTTCGCCAAAAGTCAACCGGGCGGCCTCGTTTACGTTTCACTCAGCAGTCCGATCTTGCGCCCTTACAGCAGGCCTCCTCTCCGCATTCCGCGCACGTCCGCGCCGACGCGCAGCACCGGCTGCACCGTCCGCCGACTTCCAGGCGGGTGACGCGAATGTGGAATCCCTTCTGGCGCGATATTTCCGCCTTCAGCCTTTCGAACAGCGGGCTGGCGAACTCCTCGATCCGACCGCACTCGAAGCAGGCTAGGTGTATGTGATCGACGTTGGTCTTCGCTTCGTAAAAATGCCTCTCGCCGGTCAGATGCATGAGGTCCAACTCGTCAATCAGGCGCATTTTTTTCAGCAGCCTGATCGTTCGATAGACCGTTGCCCGATTGATCTCTTTGTCGCGTTGCCGGGCCAATTCCAGCAATGCTGCAGCGTCCAAGTGCCGGTCGGCGGCTTGGATCGTCTCGATGAGGATCTTTCGCTGACCTGTAATGCGGATGCCTCGCAGGGTCAATTCCTGGAGCAACGAGCGGCGTTCTAAAGCGGAAGCTTTCATTTTGCGACTAGTTGCGACTCGGTCGCAACTAGATCTCGAAAGTCCATTGGATCGTATTTGCAACTCAGTGTCAATTAGAGAGCGGTGGTAAATGCGCTAAAACGCTCTGAAATGTCTGTTTTTGGTGCTGAAGTGCAGCCTGTCAAGCCTTGACGGCCGGCTAACCGTTCGTCAATCCACTGAGTTGAAATTCGAGCCATATGCAAGGAGATCCGAAAGTAGTCGCCGAGCTGAACGCGGCCCTGCCGGCCTAGCTGGAGTCGGGCGCAATTCACACTTGGCGCAGGCCTTGGTTCACACAGAGAAAGCGGAATAGTGCGCCGTTCCACGCGCTCGACCGACGGCAGCGGAGAAGATGTCGCGCTGGCGCTCGTCGGAAACCGGGTCTACGTGATCTGGGCCAACGGCGCCGCCATCGAATACCGGACCGCCGGCAAAATCGAGGTGCTTTCCAAATCGGGTGGCTTCCCTTCGTTGACCGCTCTGCCGGACGTGGAAGTTCTGGCGGCGTGGGAAGAAGACAACGGGATTCAGATCCGCTCTCTGCCGTAATGTCACGGCACTGCCGGGCGACGAATGCCCAACTCCGCCGATTCATCAACGGGTTGAAGGAGGTCGATATTCACAACGCCTAGCCGAGCGGAACGGAGGCGACTCGTTACTACGGCTCGGAGTTCGGGGCATCCGCTCTGAGGCAGGACAATCATAGCCGGGCCGTTAACCAACACCCGGCCTCGGGCCGGAGACGGGGAGAAAGGTCCGCAGGCAAACCTTGCGGAGGCCTACGGCTGGCGCTTCAGGTGGGAATCTGCTGGAAACGGAGAGACGTGGAAGTGCCGCAATTGCGGCCAGTGGCGGAGTTGCAGACGGAGGTCTCGGTCAACGAACCGGTGGGGGAAGGTGCTGAAATGGAATTGGTTCCCCAAGAGATACGCAGAAACGGAACTGCGAATGGAGAATTCGCCGGAGAGGTCTTCTCCAGAAGTGTTAACCGGAGGGAGACGTTTCGGATTTGCGTCGGAAAACCCATCGAAAAGTGAAGACCGCCGCGCACCATTCGGGGGTCGCCGGACGATCCCGCCAAAGTGTTACGAGAGGGGGAAACCGTACCAACCGGCGGGACGGA
>Ga0335069_10012613_pt1 | contig 11880 bp, 10 predicted proteins | sample Lox_Sample_11_FD_206714 | JGI IMG/M metagenome (GOLD analysis project Ga0335069, IMG submission 206714) | Soil microbial communities from Loxahatchee National Wildlife Refuge, Florida, United States - Lox_Sample_1.1 | ecosystem: Environmental > Terrestrial > Soil > Wetlands | place: USA...
CCTGAAAAGCTCGCCGGCGCGCAAAGGCGCGCAGCTACGTCTGGGTAAACGAGAACGGGCTTTGGTGTGAGCCCGACTGCTTCCGTTGGCCACTGCTCACCTTGGCATCAGGAGAACTGTGCCCTCCCGCCTAAAGCTAATCACAACCGCCCGCATCGCACTTTCCTCCGCATTCATTGCTTCCCTTCCATCCTGAGCTTGCCCTCTCGGCCGCATCGTGGATACTGATCGCGGAGAGTGATGTTGCGTGGATAACCCGACCATGGCACGGCTGCTCGAAGAGACCGCCGATCTTCTGGAGATCGACGGGGCCGACAGCTTTCGCATTCGCAGCTATCGCCGCGCCGCCGAGGCCGTGGCGCAGACCACGGTAGACCTCGTTGCAGCCGCCGCTGACACGGCGCGCCTGCTGGAGATTCCCGGCATCGGCAAAAGCATGGCGGCGAATCTGCAGGCCATTGTGGCCAGCGGCTCGCTGCCGGTGCGCGAGGAGCTTGCGGCGAAGTACGGGACGGGGATTCTGGAACTGTTGAAGCTGCCGGGGATGGGGCCAAAGACAGTGGCACTGTTCTGGTCGGCGGCGCAAATCGCGTCGATCGATCAGCTGGCTGAGGCAATTGAGGCCGGGCGGCTCAGCGAGCTGCCACGGATGGGTGCCAAGCAGCTGGATAAGTTGCGCAAGGGCATCGAGGACTACCGCCGCAGCGCGGGGCGGTTCCGCATTGACGAGGCGGAAGAAGCCGCGAACCGCATCTCCGCCTACTTGCTGGAGTTCAAAGGCATTGATCGCGTGACGCCGGCCGGCAGCCTTCGGCGCGGACGTGAGACCTGCGGCGATTTGGATCTGCTGGTGACCGGGCCGGCGTGCCAGCCGGAGCACACGGCGGCAGCCGTGGAGTATGTAGCCGCATATCCGGGCATCCAGAGCATCATCGCCAAAGGCGAAAACAAGGTGAGCTTTTATCTCGGGAACAGCCTGCAGGTGGACGTGCGGCTGCTTCCGTCTGCGTCCTACGGCGCGGCGCTACAGTACTTCACCGGGTCGAAGGCGCACAACGTAAGCCTGCGGCAGCGAGCGCTCAAGATGGGCTACACGCTGAGCGAGTGGTCGCTGGCGCGGCTCGACGACGGCACGCCGGTGGCGGCGGCGACCGAGGAGGACATCTACGCGGCGCTGGGGATGGACTGGATGGCGCCCGAGTTGCGCGAGAACCTGGGCGAAATTGAAGCTGCGGCCCACCACGATCTTCCCAAGCTGATTGAGCTCAAGGACATCCGCGGCGATGTGCACATGCACACGACAGCGACCGACGGGCGCAACTCGATCCGCGAGATGGCGGAAGCAGCGGCGGAGCGCGGGTATGAGTACATCGCGATCACGGACCACTCTAAGAACCTGGCGATGACCAACGGCCTGGATGAGGCGCGCGCTCTGGACCACATACGACGTATCCGCGAAGTGGAAGCGGAGATGGAGGGGCGCATCCGGGTGTTTCCTGGCATTGAAGTGGACATCCTGGCCGACGGAACGCTGGACCTGAATGACGAGGTGCTGGCGCAGATGGACGTGGTGATTGCGAGCGTGCACACACGGCTGGAACAGAGTCGCGAGGAGATGACCGAGCGCGTGCTGCGGGCGCTTGAGAACCCTTACACGCGCATCCTGGGGCACCCGACCGGGCGGCTGCTGCTGCGCCGCGAGGCTTACGCGCTGGACATGGGCGCAGTGCTGCGTCGGGCGGCCGAGTTGGGCGTAGCCGTGGAGCACAACGCAGCGCCAGAGCGGCTGGACCTGTGCGACCGCGACCTGCGGCTGGCGAAAGAGACGGGATGCAGGATCGTGATCAACACGGATGCACACTCCACGCAGCACTTTGCCAAGATGAGCTACGGCGTGCGCCAGCTCAGGCGCGCGTGGCTCAGTCCGGAAGACGTGCTGAATACGCGCGGGCCAGAGGCGTTTCTGGCAGGGTTGCGACCGCGGCCGTAAGCAACGAGCAATTGCATCGTTTCTGGTGCAGCTTATCGGCGTGGATACCGGGATTGGCGGAAGTCGTGGCTTGTGCACCCATGTTGGCGCTAAGATAAGGCGCTATGAGTCTGCTTCAGCAGGAATCTCCGCAGCAACGGGATGACGCCGCCCTCGGCGAGTCCTTGACCAAGGGCACGAGCCATCTGGTGTGGGCCTCGATTGCCGCCACAGTGCTGGTGACTATCGCGATTGCAATCTACGTGATTGCCGGGGAGAAGCCGCCTGTGGCCTCGGGGGAGATCCTGGAAGTCTGGGCGCATCCGATGCACACGGTAACGCCGGCCTTTGATGCCAACGGCGATGCGATCTCGCAGACGAGCTTTGACCAGGTGCTGGTGTTTGCGCGGGTGCGGCTGCATAACCAGACCAAACAGCCCTTGTTTCTGCACCAGATTACGACCGATGTAACGCATCCGGACGGGAGCATTGACTCAAGCTACGCGACGAGCGCGTCGCAGTATGAGCGGGTGTTTCTGGCGTATCCCGAACTCGCGCAGTGGCGCGCGCCTGCGTTGAGCACGGATGACTTCACCCTGGAGCCGGGCCAGACGGTGGAGGGGACATTTGTCTCCTCTTTCCGCATGGCCCGTGAACCGTGGGATGCGCGCAAAGCGCTGAACTTCACGTTCAACTTCCGCTACCAGAAGCCGGTGAAGCTTGCGCCGACTGCGGCGGTTACTGACCGGTAGGAGGTACCGGCGCGTTCTTCGGCGTGGACAGGTAGCCGGAGATCTGGTTCTTGGAACCGATGGTGTTGACCACGATCTCGTAGAGGGCCGGCTCCTTACCGCTGTAGAACTGCAGCGGCTCGTTGACGTTGCGATCCTTCTTCTCGTAGCTGCGGTCGTCCGCGTAGACCGTCAGAGTGAAGCGGCTCTTCTTCAAGTCGGCCTTCTTCAGTTCCAGGCTGACGGTGCCGACCGGCTTCTTCTGGCCCTTGGTGAGAGTGAACTCGTAGTAGTTGCGGTCGCCCTTGTGCTTAAGGATCTCAAGCTCGTCGTGGTTGCGGGCAATGAGACTTGAGTGGTCGCTGAGGTCGCCCTTCATGGACTGAAGCTGGGTCATGGCGCCGGCCAGATCGCTCTGCGTCTTGCCCAGGTCAGTCTTGACGCCGCCCACGTCGGTCTTCACGTTGCTCAGGTCGCTGGAAACAGCGGTGACCTGCTGCGCGGTCTGATGCTGCTCCGTCTCCAGGCGCTTGGCGTCCTGCTGCTGGCGCTGGAGAATGGCATCGGCACGCTGGTCCATCTGCTTCTGGGTAAGGCCGAGAGACTTGCCGAGTTCCTCAGTGGCCACTGTTAACCTTGCCTTGGTTTCGCGCAGATCGGCGGCCAGTTTTACGTTCTGCTGGTTGGCTTCGGCTAGAGCGGCTTCCTGGTGCGTCAGCCGGCCGCTCAGCGTGTAACTCCAGACGAGCCCGCCCAACGCGAGCACCAGAGCCGCTCCGATGACGGCAAGCAAAGCCCCGGAATACGTCCTTGGTGCACTTTCAGGGTCTACACTCATGATTTTCTTTCCTCCTTCTCAGCCACGCCGCCGGGGAGTACCCGAAACGGCTTGGCTCAAGCCTATCTCTTTTCAATTCGATGCGAAATGCTGAAATCTCTTTTTCAGAGGCGCAGCTGTCCGATTTTGCGGGTGTCTGCCGTAGAGCGGCATGAGTTTGAAGGTCTCCCTTTGGATTTCATCAAACGACAAATCCGGCTTCGCCGTGACAATCCATGAATCGCTAGGCTATAAAGATTTTGCCGTATTCTTTGCATAAGGCGTCTCAAGAGCACCCTGGAGGAGCTGCCACACGAAGGCGCAGCTGCGGTTTTCTGCTCTCACAAACGTGTAAAGGGCCGCGGCCCCGACACACTTGCCACAGTCCGCTCCGCACCTACCGGGGAAGCTGGTTCCCCACCGATTCAACGGCTTTTTTTTAACCGCTAAAGGGAGTCCGAAAGACATATGTCTACCGCTGTCGCAGGGAAGGGTCTGGAAGGAATTGTTGCCGCCAACTCCGGCATTTGCTGGATTGACGGAGCGGCAGGCGTGCTGGCTTATCGCGGCATCGACATTCACGAACTGGCAGAGAATTCGACATTCGAGGAAACGACTTTCCTGCTGTGGAACGGTCATCTGCCCAACTCCTTCGCCCTGCGCCAGTTTCAGTCGCAGCTGGCGCTGGCACGGTCGCTGGACCAGCGCATCGTTGACATGCTGCGCAGCTTTCCGGCCAACGCGACGCCGATGGAGGTGCTGCGCACGGCGGTTTCTGCGCTGAGCTTCTATGACGCGGACGAGAAGGACAACTCGCACGACGCGAACGTGCGCAAGAGCTACAACCTGACCGCGCAGATTGCCATGCTCGTGGCCATCTACGACCGCATCCGCAAGGGACTGGAGATCGTTCCGCCGGACCGCTCACTCAGTCACGCGGGCAACTTTCTGTGGATGCTGAACGGCGTGAAGCCCTCGGAAACAGCAACACGCACACTGGACATTGCGCTGATTCTGCATGCGGACCACGAGTTGAACGCCTCGACCTTTGCGGCGCGCGTGATTGCGGCCACGCTGTCGGACGTTCATTCGGCCATCACCGGCGCGATCGGCGCGCTGAAGGGGCCACTGCATGGCGGCGCAAATGAAGGCGTGATGCGGCTGCTGCACGAGATCGACAAGGCAGGCGCAGACCCGGTGGAGTACGTAAAGAACATGCTGGCCGCCAAGCAGAAGATCTCCGGCTTTGGTCACCGCGTATACAAGACCGAGGACCCGCGTGCCACGCACCTGCGCCGTATGAGCGAGCAGTTGGGCAAGGACTCCGGTCAGCCGAAGTGGTACGAGATGTCGCGGGCTATCGAACTCTACATCAACAGCGACAAGAAGCTGAACGCGAATGTGGACTTCTACTCGGCCTCGACCTACGCGACGCTGGGCATCGACATCGACCTTTACACGCCGATCTTCGCGATAAGCCGCATCGCGGGCTGGACAGCGCACGTAATCGAGCAACTGGACGATAACCGGCTGATCCGTCCGCGCGCGGAGTACATCGGCCCCGAGTATCCGACGCACTGGGTACCGGTCGAAGAGCGCGCGTAACTTCCTGCCCACTTTTGGGCCCGAGAATAGTTGCTGCCTCCAAGGCAGACAGCAACTATTCTTCTGTGCGCGGAGTCTATTTCAATAGGAGACTCCATGAAAGTCTATTCCGCTGTACTACTTGCCGCAGTATGTTTTCTTTCTGGATGTTTTGCCAGCGCTCGACTTTACCCGATCAAGGGCCCCCTTGCGGAGCAAGCTCCGCAGCCTATCTACGCGGCACGAGCCGAAGCCGGATTTCGGTCAGGAAGCTTTTCAGCAACGCTCGGAAACGGAGAGAAATGCAATGGGCAATGGAAGCGCGTGACCAGGACCCCGCGCGAAACCGGCATCGGCCCAGCCGATGCAGAGAGCCTGGCTCCAGCGTGGGATGCAGTCTATGGTTCGGGCTTCTACACGGCAAATGTGCTGGGCGCCGACGTGCGAATCGCAGGCCAGATTCCGTGTAGTCGAGGTAGTTCACTGCGCGTAGACGCAATACAGCACAGCATAGGGTCAGGCACTGGAGCGGCGCTGGTGATCAAGGGCGTCGCGATGGACGGCAAGGGCAACATCTACAAAATGGCGTTTTAACCTGTGCCACTGCGTAACCTGGGGAGCAGCCTCACTCAGGAGAGTTGTCTGCTCTTCCACATCAAATACAAGCCCCAGGCGGCGACGGTGCTGGCATCGGCGATTTCGCAGGAGAGCATCTTCTGCTCGAACTCCTCGATCGCGAGGCTGTGCACGGTCAGGTCATGCTCCTCGTCGTCGCGGTCGGCTTCGTCCTGCGTCAAGCCTGTGGCGAGAAAGACATGCTGCTTCTGCCGGGTAAAACCATAGGCGATCCAGAGAGTGCCGAGGTAAGTCATCGTCTCCGCGTGCAGCCCGGTTTCTTCGCGCAGTTCGCCGCGGGCCAGTTCCTCCGCATCGGCCACTTCCATCTCCCACCCGCCTTGCGGCAGCTCAAGGGCGCGCTGCTGAATGGTGTAACGGAACTGCTCGACGAGCCAGACGCGGCCGCTGTCGATGGGCAGGATGATGGCGGCTTCGTCTTTGTCGACCACGCCGTAGATGCCGCGCTGTCCATTGGAGCGAAGGATTTCATCTTCGCGGACGCGCATCCAGCGGTTGCGATAGACCTCGCGTGTGGAGATCGTCCTAATGGAAGGGTTCTGCTGCAGCGAGTCGCCGGTCATCGAAGTCCCTCATGCATTTCACGCTAAAGCATTTCTCTCTCTGGAGTACACCGAAGGCGGCGCGCGCGCGTAACGGTTCTGTGAAGAAATGGCTGCAGACCTCAGCGCATGGATAGCAGCTGAAGCTCGCAGTGGCGATTACTGGCGGAGGCGGTAGTCGCGAAGGCGGCCGATGAGCGACGCCGGGCCGCTGACGGAGAGGCGGACCAGGTTGCCCTCGTAGGCGCGGGCGTGAACCACCATTCCAGCGTCGATGGCGGCGAGCACGGCGCCTTCGTGCTGCGGCACGCGCAACTCGGCCTCGACGATGGGATCGGAGTGGAGCGCGGCGTCGATCGCGACAAGCAATGCGTCCAGCCCCTCACCTGTGCGGGCGGAAACAAGCACTTCGCCACGCGCCTCAAGGCCCTTGCGTTGGTGCGCGGAGAGCAGGTCCACCTTGTTCAGGACCTCGATCCGCGGCTTGCGCAGAGCCTCAAGCTCGGCAAGCACCTTTTCCACCTGCGCCTTCTGCTCGTCGCCGTAGGTTGAGGCGGCGTCGCGCACGTGGAGCAGCACCTCGGCCTGCTCCACTTCTTCAAGCGTGGCGCGGAAGCTGGTAACGAGCGTGTGAGGCAGGTTGCGGATGAAGCCGACCGTGTCGGACAAGAGCACCTTGCGGCGGCTGGGCAGCTCGATAGCGCGCAATTTGGGGTCGAGTGTGGCGAACATGCGCGCGGACTGCAGCACATGCGCGCCGGTAAGGTGATTGAACAGCGTGCTCTTGCCGGCGTTGGTGTAGCCGACGAGCGCGACGGTAGGCACCGGCACAGCTTCGCGGCGCTGGCGCTGCTGGCGGCGGACGCGGCGCACTGCGTCGAGGTCGAGCTTGAGCTGATCGATGCGGCGCTGGATGCGGCGGCGGTCGGTTTCAAGCTGGGTTTCGCCGGGACCGCGGGTGCCGATGCCGCCGCCAAGCTGGGACATGGATTTGCCTCGACCGGTGAGACGCGGAAGCATGTACTCGAGCTGCGCGAGTTCGACCTGGAGCTGTCCCTCGCGGGTGCGGGCGTGACGGGCAAAGATGTCGAGGATGAGCTGGGTGCGGTCGAGGACGCGGCACGGCAGCGCGGCCTCAAGGTTACGAAGCTGCGTGGGCGTGAGGTCGTGGTCGAAGAGCACGAGGTCGGCCTGGGTGGAAGCGGCGACTCCGGCAATCTCCTCAACCTTGCCTGCGCCAACGAGGGTTGCAGGGTCAGGCCGGGCGCGGTGCTGCATCAGCTCAGCGGCGATCTCCCCGCCGGCGCTCAAGACCAGTTCGCGGAACTCTGCGAGCGATTCTTCGGCATCCATGCCAGGACCGGCGACGGGCACGACTTCAGTTGCGGCGTGCGGATCAGCTTCGGCCTGCTCCGCGGCTGCGACGGCTGCCTGACGTGCTGCGGCAGCGCCGATGCGGTTGAGCGCACGACCGCGCAGGTCTACGCCAACAAGAACGGCGCGCTCCGCGCCGGTGCGTGCGGACGAGACGCCCGCCGCGGAAGAGGTGTGCCGCGCACGGTCCTGCTCAACTGCCAATTGTGAACGCTCCCCGTTCTAGCGCGGTTCTGACGGAGCGGCGCCTGCCGCAGCCGGGGCCGAAACAGCAGTCGGGCCCGCGCCGGCGTGCGCCGCAACCGGGGCGCGGTGCTCCGAGTGCATCACGCTGCGGTTGCTCACCACCGTCGAGATGGCATGTTTGAAGATCAGTTGCTCCTGGCTGTTGTTCTCGAGCAATACGGAGTACTTGTCGAAGGAGCGGATCTTGCCGGTCAGCTTCACGCCGCTGACCAGATAGATCGTGATGGGGGTCTTGTCCTTGCGGACGGTATTCAGGAAGGTGTCCTGAATATTCTGTGCCGGCTTGTTTTCCATTGCCGATCTCCTGCTTTCGTGAATTTTTGAAATCCAAGTGCCAACGAGCGGCACCTTATTGTGAAAACTCAAAATGGGCGGGAGCAGTTCCGGAAATCCCGGATCGCTGTTTCCCGCAGTGTGTCAACAATAGCGGGCTTACCTTAGGTTTTTCAACTCCTGCGCACCCCACTCGCGCACCCCCGTGCCAAGAACGATCCGAAGTGGGATTCTCCGGACCTGTCGGCTGGTACCATATTTGGGTGTCAAAGCCTGCCGAATCATCAGTCCCCTCCGTGCCGTCAACGAACCAACCTGTGCCAATGCTCGACCTGAAGCGCCAATACCAGCCATTGCATGCGGAACTGCTCGCGGCCCTTAGTCAAGTGCTGGAGAAGCAGCAGTTTATCCTCGGCGAACCAGCGGCAGCATTTGAGCGCGCTGCGGAAGCCGAACTGCGAGTCTCCCATGCGGTTGGATGCTCGTCGGGCACAGATGCGTTGTGGCTCGCGCTGGCTGCGGCAGGAATTGGGCCAGGGGCGGCGGTAGTGACCACACCGTTCAGTTTTTTTGCTTCGGTTAGTTCGATTCTTCGCGCCGGGGCCACTGCCCTGCTGGCGGACATTGACCCCACGAGCTTCAACCTTGATCCCAAAACGGTTACGGCGGTTCTGGACGGACCAAAAGGGTCCGCGGTGAAGGCAGTTCTGCCGGTGCACCTGTACGGTCAGCCCGCGGATTGTACGGCTTTCGGGCAGTTGGTCCGGGAGCGCGGGCTAAAGCTCATAGAAGATGCGGCACAGGCCTGGGGAGCGGCGTGGCAGGGCGTTCCGGCCGGTGGGCTGGGCGATGCGGCAGCCTTCAGCTTTTATCCGACGAAGAACCTGAGCGCGGCGGGCGACGCGGGCATGATTTCAACCAACAGCGACGAGGTGGCCGAGCGCGCGCGGATGTTGCGCCAGCACGGCATGCGCCGCCGCTACTACCACGACGAACTGGGCTGGAACACGCGGCTGGACGGCTTCCAGGCTGCGATTCTCTCAGTGAAACTGAAGTACATTGCCGGGTGGAACGCGGCTCGGCGCACAGTGGCCGAACGCTACGACCAGCTGTTCCGCGCAGCGGGGCTGGCCGAAGCAGGACCGTATCCGGCGCACGGCGTGGTGCTCCCGCACGAAGTTGCGGGCTCGCGACATGTGTGGCACCAGTACGTGATTCGCTCGGTGCGGCGCGACGCGCTGCGGACCTTCCTTACAGAGCGCAAGATCGGCTCGGAGATCTACTACCCCGTGCCGCTACACATGCAGGATGCCCTGAGGCCGCTGGGCTACCGGGAAGGCGACTTCCCGGAGGCAGAGCGCGCGGCGCGCGAAGTGCTGGCTCTGCCCATCTTCCCCGAGATCCGGGAAGATGAGCAGCGGACAGTGGTCGACGCCATCGCGGCGTTCCTGGGCTAGCGCCTTACCGGAACAAATTGGTGCGGGCCAGTTCGACGATTTCGTCGCCGCGGCCGTTGAGGATGGCCTTGACCAGGTAAAGGTTGAAATCTACGATCTGGTCGAGCTTCAGCGTCGGCGGCATGGCCAGTTCCTGGCGATTGACGGCGATATCAACGAGTGCGGGACCGGCGTGTGCGAAGGCTTTCTCCAGCGCGGGCCTCACCTGCTCGGGGTCGTCCACGTGCAGCCCCAGGATGCCGGTCCCTTCCGCGATTTTCGCAAAGTCCGGATTCACCAGATCAGTGGCGTGGTGCAGGAAGCCGGTGGCTTTCATTTCGAGCTCCACAAATCCCAGCGATCCGTTGTTGAAGACCACCATCTTGACCGGAAGGTTGAGCTGACGGAGTGAGAGCAGATCGCCCATAAGCATCGACATGCCGCCGTCGCCGGAGAGTGTAACCACCTGGCGACCGCGATGCGAGATCTGCGCACCGATGGCCTGAGGGAGCGCGTTGGCCATCGATCCGTGGTTGAAAGAGCTGAGCAGGCGGCGCTTGCCGTTCATGCCGAGATAGCGCGCGGCCCAGATCACGGGCGTTCCCACATCGACGGTGAAAACGGCATCGTCGGCAGCAACTTCATTCAGCACCTTGGCCACATACTGCGGGTGAATTGGAAGCTGGCCGGGTTTGCCGACAGCGAGGGCGTCGAGGTCCTTGCGCGCTTCGCGATAGTGGGCCAGGGCAGCGTCGAGATGGGCGCGCACGCTCTTTTCTTTAACGGCGGGCAGCAGTGCGCGGAGCGTCTCCTTTACGCCGCCGATAACACCTAAATCCACGTGGCTGCGGCGCCCTAACTGCTCTTCGCGCAGGTCAACCTGCAGGACGCGTGCGTCTTTCGGATAGAACTGCTGGTACGGAAAGTCCGTGCCCAGCATCAGCAACGTGTCGCAGTTCATCATGGCGTGGTAGCCGGAAGAGAAGCCGAGCAGGCCGGTCATGCCAACGTCGTACGGGTTGTCGTACTCGACGAACTCCTTGCCGCGCATGGCATGGACGATCGGAGCCTTGAGCTTTCCGGCGAGGGCGACAAGTTCGTCGTGTGCGCCGGCGCAGCCTGCCCCAGCGAGGATGGTGACTTTGTCCGCGCGGTTAAGCTCGGCAGTCAGCTGCGCCAGAACCTCGGCGCCTGGCGTGACCTCAGGCCGCTGCTCAGTGAAAACGACGCGGCGTTCGGAGTTCACGGCCTCTGACAAGGCCACATCGCCGGGGATGACGACGACCGCGACGCCGCGCTTGGCGATGGCGGTCTGGATGGCGATTTCGAGCGTTCGCGGCATCTGCGAGGGGTGCGAGACGAGTTCGCAGAAGACGCTGCACTCCTTGAAGAGCAGCTCGGGATGCGTCTCCTGAAAGTAGCCGCTGCCGATCTCCTGCGATGGGATGTGGGCGGCAATGGCGAGCACAGGTACGCGGCTGCGATGGCTGTCGTAGAGCCCGTTGATGAGGTGCAGATTGCCCGGGCCGCAGCTTCCGGCGCAGACGGCAAGCTTGCCGGTAAGCGCTGCCTCGGCTCCGGCGGCGAAGGCAGCTGTTTCTTCATGCCGCACGCCGACCCACTCAATGCCGTTGCGCACACGCACGGAGTCCGTGATGCCGTTGAGCGAGTCGCCCGCTACGCCATAAATGCGCTCGACGCCGGCCGAGGCCAGCACCTCAACAAACAGCTCTGCAACTTTCTTTGCCATATTTCCGATTTTTCTGGCGGCTCAGTGGGGACGGGGAACAATCTTCTTGTCTTCTATGGCCGCAGAAGCCTTTCCATTTGGGTAGATGCTGGGTATCCATAGAACGACGCTCAAAATGCGGGAACAGTTCCCATATTGCGAGAGGATGAGTATGAGCCAGCGATGAATGCCATGCCGTAGAATCGCTTTACCATGAAGTGCCCTTATTGCGGATTCGCCCAGGACCGTGTGGTGGATTCGCGTGAAAGCAAAGAGGCTGATTCGATCCGCCGGCGGCGCGAGTGTGAGCGCTGCAACCGGCGCTTCACCACGTACGAGCGCATCGACGAGATTCCGTACATGGTGGTGAAAAAGGACGGCCGCCGCGAGCGGTTCGACAGGCAAAAGGTGCTGAGCGGCCTGCTCCGTGCGTGCGAAAAGAGACCGGTCTCGTCCAGCCAGTTGGAAACGATCGTGGACGCCACGGAGAGCTTCCTGATGGATGCTCCAGAGCGCGAGCGCACCACGCGCGAGGTAGGCGAG
>Ga0335069_10012614_pt1 | contig 11880 bp, 9 predicted proteins | sample Lox_Sample_11_FD_206714 | JGI IMG/M metagenome (GOLD analysis project Ga0335069, IMG submission 206714) | Soil microbial communities from Loxahatchee National Wildlife Refuge, Florida, United States - Lox_Sample_1.1 | ecosystem: Environmental > Terrestrial > Soil > Wetlands | place: USA: Florida...
AACCCACTGCCTCGCCGGTGGGCGAATTGGTGATCTTACGATAGAGACCCGCAATTCCGCGGGTAACGGTGTACTGCATGTAGCCGCGTGTCAGGTATTCCTCTAACAGGCCGACCAGCAGGAAGCCGAAAAGCCAGAGCGCTCCATACAGCAAAACGTCGCCGCCGAATATGAGGCGCCGTTCAAACACCAGTAGTCCTGTTTTCCAAAGTGTAAAAACCAGCAGTGAGATGAAGATGATTCCCCAGCCCAGACCACGCAGAAAGAGCCCCGCTTTGCGCTGCCCGCCCAGGCCGTATGCGCCGTTAGGGCGGCGTTCGATCTTCGACATAATCCAAGTCACCAGGACCACGAAGACGAAGGGCATGCCCTCGTTCAAGAACTCGAATTTCCAGTCGAAGACGATGTCACCGGGCTTGTGGGTTGGCGGATGGATCTTCAGCACAATGAAATGTGCGGCGCCCAGCAGCGCCGCCAGCATGAGGACGAAGAGGAGCATGCTCCAGCCTGCTCGCAGTCCGTCCGGCCCGACAAAGACTCTGCGCAAAACGGGCGGCGGAGGAGGCGTTGGCGGGCTGAGGTTTAAGCCTTCATCGTGGACGGCGAGAGTGTTAGTAGTGTCGGGGTTCACACAGTTCTCCTCGTAAGCTCACATTCTGATACGAAGCATGGCACAAGAACGTTCCCGCTGCCATAGCTCAGTTGAGCATGAGCTGACCCTCAATCCGCTATACGAGCCCGGGGGGCGCCTCGTATTCCGCTGACGTTTAGCACCCGAGCTGCTTGAGGTGATGATCGATATGCTTCCAGTGCAGGGCGTTCCACTCTTCGTAGGTGAGCGGACCGAAGATTGGGTGTGGGGGCCCGGCTTCGGTGGACGGCAGTGCGGCAATGCGATCCATCAACTTCAAAAGCTGGCTCCGGTCGGCCTCGAAGTCCGAGGGCGCGCTAGTCAGCATCTCCGTCGCCGCGGCAAAGCCCTTCGGGAAGGGAAGCACATAGAGCGCCAGATGTTTTAGCGGGAAGTGCTGAAACGCTTTCCGGTTCATGCTCTTGCTGGGGATCTCGCCCAGGGATACGGAGAGCGCATCGTTCAGATGGCACAGCATGCGGGGCGCATCAAACCTGCCCCACTTAGGCTTGGTCGCCGGAGTGAGTTGCTGCACGCGCTGGACGAGCGCTCCGCGAGCGACTTCATCTCGTAGAGAAGGCATAACGTTCGCGCCTCCTGGTGGTTGGCTTTCACCTGTTGCTGGAGCCGCGCTGGGATACGCGGCTCCAAGCCTTGTATGGTTCGACAGGTCAGTACGGCCAGACCCACGCCGCCTCTTCAGGCTTATCGATACCGTACTCGTGCGCATAATTGCGGCAGGCGATCTGCTGGTTGAGGAAGCGCTCTTTGGCGTGGCCGCCGATCTTCTGAAGTCGCGGCACGCGGTCGATGACGTCCATGGCCAGGCTGAAGCGGTCGATGTTGTTATTGATCGCCAGCTCCAGGGGGGTGTTGATGTTGCCTTTTTCCTTGTAGCCGCGCACGTGCATGTTGCTGTGGTTATGCCGGCGATAGGCCAGACGATGAATCAACCACGGGTAACCGTGGAAGTTGAACAGGACTGGCTTGTCGGTGGTGAACAGCGAGTCGAACTCCCAATCGCTGAGCCCGTGCGGATGTTCGGTGCTGGGCTGCAGCTTGAAGAGATCGACCACGTTGATGAAGCGGATTCGGATGTCGGGGAAGGCCTCGCGCAGGAGCACCGTCGCCGCCAGGGCTTCCATCGTAGGGACGTCGCCCGCGGTCGCCATGATCACGTCCGGCTCGCCGCCCTCATCGGTGCTGGCCCAGTCCCAGATGCCGATGCCCTTGGTGCAGTGCGTGATGGCCGCTTCCATGCTCATGTACTGCAGGTGCATCTGCTTGTCGCAGACGATCACGTTGATGTAGTTCTGGCTACGCAGGCAGTGATTCGCGACCGAGAGCAGGCAATTGACGTCAGGCGGCATGTAAATGCGTGTCACGTTGGCGCTCTTGTTCGTGACCACGTCGATGAAGCCAGGGTCCTGGTGGGTGAAGCCGTTATGGTCTTGCCGCCACACCGTCGAGGTGATCAGCAGATTCAGCGATGCAATCGATTCGCGCCACGACAGGTGATTGCAAATCTCCAGCCACTTGGCGTGCTGGTTGAACATCGAGTCGATGATGTGGACAAAGGCCTCATAGGTGGAGAAGAAGCCGTGGCGGCCGGTCAGCAGGTAGCCTTCCAGCATGCCTTCCATGGTGTGCTCGCTGAGCATCTCGAGCACGCGGCCATCCTTGGCAAGCTCGCCGCCGTCGGCGTCCTCCGGGAAGTACTGCTCCAGCCACAGCTTCTTGCTGACCTCGTAGATCGCGTCCAGCTTGTTCGACGTTGTCTCGTCGGGGCCAAAGACGCGGAAGTTATTCGGGTTCATCTTCATCACGTCGCGCAGCATGACGCCGAGCGGCCGGGTATTTTCCGCGACGGTTTGTCCGGGCTTGTCGAAGGTCGCGGCATAACTGCGGAAGTCGGGAATCCGCAGCGCGCGCTTCACACGCCCGCCATTGGCGTGCGGATTGGCGCTCATGCGGCGCGTGCCGGTGGGCGCAAGCTCGCGGAATTCCTCCATGAACCTGCCGTTGCCGTCGAACAGCTTTTGGGGTTCCTGCGAGCGCATCCAGTTCTCCAGCGCCTGGAGCTGCACCGGATCCTTCTTCACATTGGTGAGCGGAACCTGGTGGGCGCGCCAGAAGCCCTCCAGGCGGTGACCTTCGATCTCTTTCGGCGCCGTCCATCCTTTGGGTGAACGCAGCACGATCATCGGCCAGCGCGGACGGCTCACCTCGCCGTTCTCTCGTGCCTCCTGCTGATGCTGGCGGATCTCCTGATAGCAATGCTCGATGGTTGCCGCCATGGCCTGATGCATGGAGTCCTGGTCGGAGCCTTCGACGAAGTACGGCGTCCAGCCGTAGCCCTTCAGCAGCTCTTCAAGTTCTTCATGAGAGATTCGCGCCAGCAGTGTGGGATTGTTAATCTTGTATCCATTGAGGTGAAGGATCGGCAACACCGCGCCATCGCGCTGCGGGCTGATGAACTTGTTGACGTGCCAGGACGTCGCGAGCGGCCCGGTCTCGGATTCGCCGTCGCCGATAACCGCGGCGACGATCAGATCGGGATTGTCGAATGCCGCACCGCAGGCGTGCGAGAGGACATAGCCAAGCTCGCCGCCTTCGTGAATCGAGCCCGGCGTCTCCGGCGTGCAGTGGCTGCCGATGCCGCCGGGGAAAGAGAACTGCTTGAAGAACTCGCGCAGGCCATCATAGTCTTCGCTCTTGTCGGGGTAGACCTCGGAGTAGGTGCCCTCGAGATACCCTGGGCCGAGAACGCCCGGCGCGCCGTGACCGGGGCCGGCGAGAAAGATCATGTTGGCGTCGTATTTCTTGATGATGCGATTCAGGTGAACGTAGATGAACGACAGGCCGGGGCTCGATCCCCAATGTCCGAGCAGGCGGTTCTTGATGTGCTCGGGGCGCAAGGGCTCATGCAGCAGAGGGTTGTCGAGCAGGTAGATCATTCCCAGGCTGAGATAATTGCAGGCTCGCCAGTAGGCTTCGGTCTTGCGCAGCTCGTCGGGGCTAAGAGGCGAGCCTTGCACGGTGGACCGGGCTGGGCCGTAGGCGCTGATTGCGGCGATATCCGTTTCGAGTTCGGGGGCTACGGTAGACATCGGAAACTCCTTGCCGGCTCACCCGAGCGCGCAACTCGCACCAGAGCGGCCTCAGTTGCATACCATCAACGATTCGCCAATGCCCGCGGGAAGTCAACTGTGGGAGGGACTGTTACGCAGAATTAATGAGAGTGGGAACTTTCAGAGTCGGAGGCGGTGCCAGATCGGGAAGATATTGGGGCAAAGTGAGTAGCCCAGCGCGGAAGTGCTGGGAACAGGCGTTCCCAAAAAGAGTTGAGCCCCTGAAGGGGCTCGAAACCGTTAGATTCGGCTGCTATACCCAGCGCTTCCGCGCTGGGCTAATGACTTTCGCGCCCTTCCCCTTCGAGAACGCTCGGCATTCCCGTTCGCGATCCTGATGAATCAAAACAAGCGACTACTGTTTCTTTTTCACGATCAGCGGCTGGCGTAGCGGCACGATCGCGCCGCGGCTGGGATCGACGTGCGCTTGCTGAGCACGCGCGAGCACCTCGTTGCGCACGTAGTTGACGAACTCCGACATCTGACGCTGCATTTCGTCCATGCGTTCGCGCATTTGCAGGATAATCGCGATGCCGGAGATGTTGACGCCCAGATCGCGGGCGAGCGAGAGGATGAGTTCCAGGCGCTCGATGTCTTCATCGGTGTAAAGACGGGTGTTGCCCTCGGTGCGCGACGGCTTCAGCAAGCCTTCGCGCTCGTACAGGCGCAGTGTCTGCGGATGGATATCGTACATCTCCGCGACGGAGCTGATCATGTAGGCGCCTTGTTTCTTACGCTTGCCCATAATCCTCCCGCGCCTTGGCGTACATCAGGTGCGGCAACCCCTGGAATGTTACCTGTCTCTCCACTTGCATCCCGTTTCTTTCCGCCACACGTCGCGACGGCGCGTTCTCAGTGAGAATGAGCGAAACTACTTTCGCGGCGCCCAGCCGGTCAAAGGCATAATCCCTGCAGGCGCGAGCGGCCTCGGTGGCGTACCCGTGACCCCAGTACTCGCGGCGAAAGTGATAGCCCACCTCCAGCAGGAACTCGCCCTCTACCTCCTGCCTCATGATTCCGCAGTTCCCGATAACCTCACCGCTCGACTTCAGAACCACGGCGAACAAGCCGAAGCCGTCAGTACGATAGCGTTCCTGACTCTTGGTTACCCAGCGCAGCGCGTCGTCGCGGGTGAACTTCTGCGGATAGTACTTCATGGTCAGCGGATCGCCGATGACCGCAAAAACCGCGTCCACATCGTCATCTGTGAACCGGCGCAAGATGAGCCGTTCGGTCTCCAGCACGATTGAGCTGTTCGCAGCGTTGCTCAGACTTGCTTCCATAGCGCCTCGCGCGGGTCTTCAGGATTCAGCTTGGCCAATTCCCGCAGGATCTCCTTCGAGCGCTCATCGGCGAGCTTCGGCGTTACCGTCAGAATCTCGACGATCTCATCGCCGCGCTGACCTTCCTTCACTGCTGAGGGCACGCCCTTCTCGCGCAGGCGCAGTTTCTGTCCGCATTGGGTCGCGGGAGGAATGCGCAGTAATGCGCGGCCGTCGATGGTCGGCACTTCGACTTTCGCCCCCAGCGCAGCTTCGCTCAACGTGACCGGCACGGTCAGATGAATGTCGTCGCCTTCGCGCTTGAACACCGGATGCTCGCCAGCGCGCACCACGATGTAGAGATCGCCGGCGGGCGCGCCCATGGTTCCGGCGTTGCCGCGGCCGGGTAGACGAATGCGCTGGCCATCGCGCGTGCCCGGCTTAATGCGCACCTTCAGCGACTCGCTGCGCTCGACGCGGCCCTCGCCGTGGCACGTCGGACAGACGGCGCGGTTCTTGCCGCTGCCGCCGCAGCGCGGGCAGGGAACATTGAACTTCATGCTGCCGCTCTTCTGCGTGGTCTGGCCTTTGCCGTGGCATTGCGGACATTCGCCGGGGTGCTCGATGTAGCCCTGACCGTGACAGTTGCCGCAGACCTCGAGGCGTGGAATGTTCAGTTGCAGTTCGGCGCCGCGAATCGCCTGCCAGAAGCCGACATTGACCTGGTACTCCATGTCGGTGCCGGGCTCGGCGTGCTGCATCGTCTCGGCGCCGCCGCGCCCACCGAAGATGCTGGAGAAGATGTCGCGAAATCCGCCGCCGCCCGCGCGCCGACCCGCCGCGCCTGCGCCTTCGGCGAAGTCGTTGAAGTCGAAGCCGCTGAAATCGAACGGCACTTCTTGCGTGTAGGTGCGCGATCCGCCGCCGCTTGGTCCCTGAGCAGGACCGCCGAACCCACCCGCACCGAATCCGCCGCCGCGTGCGTAGGCCTCGGCCGCCGCAGGATCGATGTTGTCGGAGTAAAAGCCAAGCTGGTCGTAGATCTTGCGCTTCTTGGGATCGCTGAGGACGTCGTTAGCTTCGGAGATCTGCTTGAACTTCTCTTCGGCAGACTTGTCCCCGGGATTCACGTCGGGGTGATATTTGCGCGCAAGCTTGCGGAAGGCCTTGCGGATCTCCTCTACCGAGGCCGTCTTCTTTACCCCGAGGGCGCCGTAATAATCCTTCTGCGTAGTGGTTGGCATTGTTAGCTATCGGCTGTCAGCCATGAGCCATCGGCCTGGGTGCCCCACTCATCCGCGGTTTTCGGATGAGTGGGTCGCATCAGTTTACGCTTGCCTGTCCGCCGTCACCGACCGGGACGACCATGGTCGGGACGAAGTTCAGCTCATCGTCGTTGACTACCGGGATCGCCTTCATGCGCCCGTCGGGGCCGGAGGTGACCAGGTACCAGTGCCCGTCTTCGCGATTGAAAGTCAACATATACGATTGATTGTTTAGTTCAAACCTCAATTTGTTCCGTCGTTTCTGGGGAGTCCGTTGTTGTTTCGCGGGACTGAAGTCCCGCGGTTCGTGTGTCGTCCCTAAAGGGACTTCAATTCAAACTTTGACCTGACCCAGGGCTTACGCCCTGGACTATGATTGTGCCGCCCTTCGGGCTGCTCTTGCGAGCAGGGGCGCTCGCGCGCCCCGTACTCTTTGACGTTCTGGAATCAGAGTCATTAGCCGCCAGCCTTAGCTAGTTGCTAATTACTAGTTGCTAGTTACTTCTTTTCCTCCACATCCACGTACTCGGCGTCGATCACGCCTTCGTCTTTCTTCTGTTCGGGGCCGCCGGCGGCTTCTCCGTTTCCACCCGGAGCAGGCCCGCCAGTCGGAGGAGTCTGCGTCGAACTTGCCTTGTACATGGCTTCCGCCAGCTTGTGCGAGGCCGCCTGCAGGCGGTCACGTGCGGCCTGCATGGCCTTGGCGTCCGTTCCCTCCAGCGCCTTCTTGGCGTCGGCGAGAGCGTTCTCCACGTCACTGCGCTCCTGGCCGGAGATCTTGTCGCCATGCTCGCGCAACATCTTCTCGATGCTGTACACCATACCGTCGAGCTGGTTACGGGCCTCAACTTCCTCACGCTTCGCCTTGTCCTCGGCCGCGTGCGCGTCGGCGTCCTTGGCCATGCGCTCGACCTCTTCCTTGCTCAGACCCGAAGACGACGTGATCGTGATCTTCTGGTCCTTGCCGGTCGCCATGTCCTTCGCGAGGACGTTCAGGATGCCGTTGGCGTCGATGTCGAACGTGACCTCGATCTGCGGAATGCCGCGCGGCGCCGGCGGCAGCCCGGTCAGGTGGAACTTGCCCAGCGTGCGATTGTCGCGCGCCATGGGACGCTCGCCCTGCATCACGTGTACCTCGACCGACGTCTGGTTGTCGGCCGCGGTCGAGAACATCTCCGACTTCTTGGTCGGGATGGTTGTGTTGCGCGGGATCATCGGCGTCGCCACGCCGCCCATCGTTTCGATCGACAGCGTTAGCGGAGTCACGTCGAGCAGCAGCAGGTCCTTCACCTCGCCGCCCAGCACGCCGCCCTGGATGGCTGCGCCGACCGCGACCACTTCGTCAGGATTGACGCCCTTGTGGGGCTCCTTGCCGAACAGTTCCTTCACCAGCTGCTGAATGCGCGGCATGCGCGTCTGGCCGCCGACCAGCACAACCTCGTCGATCTTCGACGGATCAACCCCGGCGTCCTTGATCGCCGCCTTGCACGGGCCGATGGAGCGGTCAATGATGTCCTTCACCATCTCTTCGAGCTTGCCGCGAGTGAGCGTCTTCACCAGGTGCTTAGGGCCGCTCGCATCCGCCGTGATGAACGGTAGGTTGATTTCGGTCTGCATCGTGGTGGAGAGCTCGATCTTGGCGCGCTCGGCCGCGTCACGCAGACGCTGCAGCGCCATCTCGTTGCCCTTGTCGCGCAGGTTGAGGCCTTCGTCCTTCTTGAACTCGTCGATGAGCCAGTCCACGATGCGCTGGTCGATGTTGTCGCCGCCCAGGTGCGTGTCGCCGTTGGTGGACTTCACCTCGATGACGCCTTCGCCGACTTCCAGGATCGAAATATCGAAGGTGCCGCCGCCGAAGTCATATACGGCGATGGTTTCGTCCTTCTTCTTGTCGAGCCCGTAAGCCAGCGCGGCCGCCGTCGGCTCGTTGATGATGCGCTTCACGTTCAGGCCGGCGATCTGGCCGGCGTCCTTGGTCGCCTGGCGCTGCGCGTCGTTGAAATACGCAGGCACGGTGATGACCGCGTCGGTCACGGTCTCGCCGAGGTAGTCTTCCGCGGCCTTCTTCAGCTTCTGAAGAATGTAGGCGGAAATCTGCGGCGGGGTGTACTCCTTGCCCTGCGCGATCACCGCGACGTGGTCGCCGGAGCGCTCGACCTTGTAGGGCACCATCTTCATCTCTTCGTTCACTTCGTCGTAACGACGGCCCATGAACCGCTTGATGGAGTAAATGGTGTTTTCCGGGTTGGTGATGGCCTGGCGCTTCGCTACCTGTCCCACCAGCCGCTCGCCGTTCTTGGTAAAGCCGACCACCGAGGGCGTCGTGCGCCCGCCTTCTTCGTTGGGGATGACTTTGGGCTCGCCACCTTCCATGACGGCGACCACGGAGTTCGTGGTACCCAAGTCAATGCCGATAATCTTTGCCATTGCAGCCACCCTCCTTCAGGGTTGAAAACTTGTAAGTTGCTGAAAAATTATGGATTAGGTCAGCAACCGAGGTCCTTATAGCAGAGTCACTATAGAACTTGAGTGAATCATTGTCAAGTTTTAGATGTGGCTGGAGGGCCGGAGGTTGCGGGGATTTGAAGACAGTTGTCGGTTGTCAGTTGTCGGTTGGAGTTAGGCGCTCTTCGTCCTAAACCTTGGGTGCCGCGTTCTAGCCATCGGTTGGCTAGGGCGGGGCAGTGCCGAGTCTGCGGTTCTGTAGGTCCTTCAGGGTGATTCCGGCGCGCTCACGTCTTCGCACGGTCCACGGCGACTCTATCTCCACAACTCCCTCTTGCCCTGTCGCGTAATGCTCGAAACTACTCCAGCGCCAATCTTCAGGACGGACAGCCAAACCACGTTTCACCGGGTTGCGGTGAATGTAACGCAGCTTCTCGATTTTCTTTCCGGGCGTGTAAACATTGAAATCGTAATAGCGCTCCTGCCAGAAGTGACCAGCCCACTTGAGATTTCGCGTGACGGATTGCTTCACTGCTTGAATCGCGCTGGCCAAGTTGCCGTTTTCTGGTTCACTGATCAGGAGATGCACGTGCTCAGGCATGATTACGTATGCGGCGATGAAGAAGCCGTAGCGTTTCCGGGATTTCTCAAGTGCTTCCTCGAAGAGGGTCATGGCATTGCAGCGTGAAAGCAGAGGTTGGCGTTTGTAGCAGCTAAACGTGATGAAGTGCAGATCCCAGGTGTCGTGGCGGCGCTTCAGGGCTTGGGGCATAGAGACAGGATAGGCAATGGCGGCGGCGACGCCGTGATGAGGAACACTTTCCTCAGTGACGAGGCTGCCCCGCCCTAGCCAAAAGATGGCTAGAACGGGGCACCCAGACTTTTTCGCGACTCCCTCGCTGTCATCGCTGGATAAGGCTCACTTTTCCGGTTTCGACCACAGCACTCTGTATTCGCAGCGGCAGCTTGAAGGTGCTGGTCATTCCCACATTGCGGTACTTCGGGGTGAGGTAGTGCTGGACGAACCACTCCAGGGCAAACTGCGGAATCTGCACGCCATCGAGCTCGAGCGACTGCACGCGAATCGTGCCAACGCCGTTGCTTCCGCTGGCCTGCGCCACCGCGTGTACGTCGTGCTGCCCGCTGAACATGCTGTACAGCGGATTGCTCGACCCATGCCCCGCCATGATCTGCTCGAAATCAACCTGTGCGTGGCCGTCGATCTGGCCCAGCGTGGCGGCGAGGTGAACATTGCTGACGCCCCTGGGGAGCTTCACCCCGCCCTGATTGAAGTAGGCGTTGGCCTCCTGCTCGGTGATGACCGTGGGCTTGGGATCAGGATGCGCCTTGGCCGCGTTCTGCTTGAGATACGCGATCTTCTGCTCCATCGCCCGAAAGTCGGCGCTCTGACTGGCACCTGCGGCTACGACCACAAGCAGCGCGACGAAGACCAACAGCGAAGAGCGTGCCTTCATCGCAGCGACGCCTCCGACGGCGCGGCGATGCTCTGCACGTGCGGATCTTCAAGCGTTCCGGAGATGGCATACGACTGCCCGCCCGCTCGCTCCAGCTTCATAGCCAGGCTGCGATCGTAGGAGGCGGTCCCTTTCACGGCGTACGTCGCATTTGCCGACTGCATCTTGCCATCGTCGAGAGTGAACGTGCCGTTTTGCAGGGAGACCTTGCCGGTGAACTTGGCGAACGACACCGGAGTTCCGTGTCCCTCGAGGGAGACGTGCCGGAGCGTACCCTTCGTCCAGGTGAAGCCTGCGGTGCCGCTGGCGGAGCTGAGAAGCTTTGACGGCTCCATGCCGGAGAGTGTGAGGCTGAAATCGGCATCGACCGAGCCGGTCGCCCAGTTGTCGTGCATCAGCGATCCGAGCTGCGCCATCGATATCTTGCTGACCAAGCCGTTGCCCATAAAGCGCGGCGGCGAGACGGTGAAGTCGGCCAGCCACGAGCCGTCTTCGTGCCCGCCGAAGAGGTCGCCACGTATCTCCGGAATCCGCAGCTTTCCGTCGGAAAGCTCCAGCGATCCGTTCACGTTGGTAGCCGTCACGGTGGCCAGTGCCAGCCGGGGAATAACGAAATGCCCCCGGACGCGCAGCTTCAACAGCGCGTCCTGATGCCGGCGTCCGATGGCCAGCAGGTGATACCACGGCTGGCCGAATGCCGGGTTCAAAAGCTGGTTGAGGCGCGCAAGCGAGACATCGTCCGCGCGAACATCGAATTGCAGCAGGCAGTTGTCCGGTCCGGTGCAGTGCACGGGAAAACTGGCCGAGCCGGCAAGCTGGCCGCCCTTGGTAAAGCCGGCGGCGAAAGAAGTCAGGCGAATGAGTTGGTTCTCTAGCACCAGCGAGGCCGAACCAACCTGTAGCGGTTCCGCAACGCCCTGGAGCTCGGCGGTCGCGGTCTTTACCTGCATTTTGCCTGAGGGCACCGGCTGGGCGAAGCCCGTCCACGTCCCTGCGACGTTGAGATCGACTTGCGCCGATCCTGCCAGGCCGACTCCCGGAGTGCCGATGCCAACGGCCTGCGCGACGCTCAGCAAGCGGCCGAGTTCCGCGTTGCCGGCGACATGAAGGTTGTAACTGGCGAGATCGAACTCGCCGCTCGCCGTGGCTGGTGAAGACGCGCCCAGGGGTACCGCGAAGGGTTTCACGACAAATTGAAACCCTGCGGGCGGCGGGGGAGGCGCCTGTGGCTTGGCCAACGGACGCTTTCGCTTCACGGTGACCGGTTGGGCTTCAGGGATTCCGAACTGCACCTCGCCAAGCTGCAGGTCCTGTTTCAGCACATCGGCGTGAAGAGCGCACCCCGTGGCTTGACCACCGCCTGACCACATGGCCGGTTGGCCTGGCGAATCGCGGACGGTGAAGACGCCTCCGACTTCACCTGTAGCCGTCAGATCAGCGGGCAGGTCCTTCTTGGCGTGACGGGCGAAGGCGACGATGCGCTCGGCGGGGATGTGTTCGCCGCTGATGCCGAGATCGTAGCCGCCCGCGCCCCAGCGTTCGACATCGCCGCGCACGCGCACCACGCCCGAGCCAATCGGCGATTCGCACTGGATGTCATAAAGCGCGTCACCCATCAGGGTGTACGTACCGGTGCAGTGGGTGTGGAGGCGCAGTGCCTCACCGGTCGTG
>Ga0335069_10012615_pt1 | contig 11879 bp, 18 predicted proteins | sample Lox_Sample_11_FD_206714 | JGI IMG/M metagenome (GOLD analysis project Ga0335069, IMG submission 206714) | Soil microbial communities from Loxahatchee National Wildlife Refuge, Florida, United States - Lox_Sample_1.1 | ecosystem: Environmental > Terrestrial > Soil > Wetlands | place: USA...
GGCACGACTCGGAGACGCCCGACTTCCGCGCCACCGCCGCCAGCGAATTTTGACGGCCCAGCAGGCGGGATACCTCCGTTAGGAGGGGGTCACGTTCCGGTAATTTGGTCATAGCTCTCCTCTCTAGCTCACGGCGGGGATACGAACACCGCGGCGACCGCCACCGCCGCGGTTATGCCGAGGAACAGGACCAATAGGGCGCCGAACTCGGCCGCGGTCCGGTAGGGGTGGCGCCGCACCTCCTCGTAGGCTAGGCGCCAAAGGGATAAACGGTTCAAACTTCGACCACTCTGGCCTTAAGAAATTCCTCGCACCCACCGGCAATACGAAGGGAGATGAACCCGAGGGCCTGGCCGTAGGTCAGAAACGAACCGAGAACCTTTTTGCCGATGACCACATTGAACATAGCCTATCTCCTCTCTATCTCTACGGTAGCGCGTACCATACTCTCATTTGCGGGTAAAGTAAAGCGAAAAGAGAAGGCGGCAGGCCCGGCGGGTTTTAACCGTAGCGCGCGTTCCGGGTGAGTCCTAGGATGTCCCAACTTCCTGCCGTCTGCGCCCGTTTGCCGATCGGAGAACGAGCGAGCGCTCCCGAATCACCGACCACCGGGGTTCCGCCCCGATTTGCTCAGACTAGCGGCTTCCCGTCCGCCCCAACCTTCACCTCGCGCGCCGTACCGGCTACGACCCCGGCGTCGTCGCCCCGGTCGAGCTCAGACATGTCCGCCCGGCGCTCGCCCGCCGCCAGCATCTTGTGGAAGCCGACGGAGGCGTAGAGCTCCTCTTTCTCCACCCGCCGCAGCCGCTCGAACTTGACGCCGAACCACGAGCCCTGGGCGTTGCTCTCCGGCACCGTGGTGATGCGCCAGACGATACCGAACCGCGGGATAGGCACCAGCTGCCCGGCGGCGTTGCGCACCTTCTCCAGCCCGATGAGGGCGTTGAGCTCCCGCGACTTCTTGATCTGGGTCGAGGAGAGCGACAGCACCACCGGGGTCCAGTCGTGCGCCGGGAGCTCGCCCGCCGCCGCGTGCTCCGGCAAGACGTAGGGCCGCACCAGCAGGTAGTGGTTATTGGCGTTGACCAGCTGCGTCTTGTCCGGCAGGTCAAAGACGAGCTCGTTCTTGGGATTCGGCTTGGCCTGCTCCATCAGCTGCTTCAGCCGCGGGTCGCCCGGCGGGAAGGAACCGCGGAACCCGCCACCGCTGCCCTCGTTGCGCGGCACCCAGCGGTTGACCAACGGGTCGAAGAACACGTCGATCGCCTCGACGCCGTAGCGCCCGTCGTACAGGTGCTTGGTCAGCCCGTGCATCAGCATGCCCTCCTCGGCACCGGGCACGTACTTTGAGTGCGACTTCTTGCACTCGGGCGAGCCGGACTGTAGCACCATGAGGAACGGCGTCTTCACGTCCTCGATACGAACGTGCTCGTTGCCGGCGCCCGCGTAGGCCGCCAGGTCGTCGTCGGTCGTGGCCGTTACCAGCGCACCGCCGTTCGTAGTCGCCGGCGGCGCGCCGGTCGTGTCGAGCACCTGGTTGCCCAGGACCTGCTCGCCGGGCTTTTCTTTCAACTTCTTCGCAAAATCAACCATTGTTGATAGTCTCCTTGCTTCAAGCGGACGCTGGAAGGCCGGGGTCCGCGGGCCGGCGGTTAGTTCGGTTTCACCCCGTCGGGCAGGACGAGCGACGAAGGCCGGGCTAGCTTGATACGCCCCTGCCGCTCGGCCAACTGCAGCAGCGCCAGCCACTTCTGGTGGATCTGCTCCAGATCGCGCCGCAGGTGCTCGTGCCGTAGGCCGGTGACGTGTTGCTGCACCGCGTTCAGCGCCGTGGCCAGGGTCTTGAGGTCCAGCGCCATTTGCAGCGCCAGGTCCTCCAGCGCGGTCAGCCGGTTCTCCTGCACGAAGAATATCCGACGGATGTCCTCCGGGATGGCCATCAAATCGACCGACGCCTCCTCGGCCTCCTTGGCGGTGGGGATCGGTTTCTCTTCTTCAGCCATGGGTGAGCCTTGAAACGATTTGCACCAACAACCCTCCGGCGGCACCGCCTATTAGGCTGAGGGCGACGATGAAGGCTATCATCAGGTAGTCGTCCCGCTTCACGACGCGGCCCCCAGGATGTCGGCCAGCGTCACGCCCTTGGGCACCTTCAGCTTGGCGTGGGTCCCGGCGTACACGTCGACGGCGGTAGGGTCGATCGCGTCCTTCTCGCCACTCTCGAGCCGGCGGCGCAGCATGGCGTTGAGCGTCTGGAAGTGCACGGTCTTCTTCTGCTCGACCGTGAAGCCCCAGCGCTGGAGCAGTGCCCGCATGCCGTTGGCGAGCTCCTCCTCGCCGCGGACGAACGACGCGACCACCTCGTTCTTGATCAGGTCGCCGGCGCCGATCTCCACGAGCCACTTGTAGGCCCGCTCGCGCTTCTCCTCCGGAATGGTGCAGGCGCAGAACGGCTTGAGCTCGAGCTCGGCGTCGTTCGGCAGCTTGACGCCCGGCAGCCCCAGGGCCTGCAGCCGCTCCGGCAGCTGCCGCTCGGCCAGGTCGCGCGCCGCCTCCTTCGCCTTTTTCAGGCGCTCCTCGATCGCGGCCACGGTGGCCTCGGCGCGGACGTAGGCCAGCGCCAGGTCGCGGACCTGCACCAGCTTCTCGTCGTCAGGCACGGTCGCGGCGGCGGCGAGCAAGGCTTCGGTATTATCGTTCATCTCTCTAGGTCTCCTCTTCAGGCGGCGGGGGCAGCGGTTCGAACAGCAGGTTTACCTCGTTTGGCCCTAACGGCAGTTCGATTCCGCCGGGGAACCGCACGAGCAGGTAGCCGGGCCAGATCAGGTGCCGCGCGCCGTTGACGTACTTCACCGGCACGAGGTTCGCGCCCGGCAGCCAGGCCACCTTCTCGCGCAGCTTGTCCAGCGGAAAATTCTCGGTCGTGAGCTCCCACCCGTCGGGGTCCAGCGCCACTACCGCCTGGCCCGCGATATACGGACCGCGCTCGACCGCCACCCAGCCGTCCTCCATGCGGGCGCCCTCGCGGTAGGGGCGCACGACGACCTCGAAGGGCAACGCTTTGTGGGTCGGGGTCACGCGCGCCTCAGTACCATAACGGCCCGGTGCAAGGCTAGCTCCGCGGCCGTGGGAACACGCCGCGGCGGGGTCGGCAGCGGTACGGGCACCGCGCCCTGGCTGGCGTACTTTTTCAGGAGCTCGCCGCCGGTCATCCGTCGCCCTCCAGCAGCCATAACCGCGCCTCGATCAGCTTCTCCTTGGCCTTGCCGCGCAGCTCGGTCTCCAATTGCCGCAGCTTGTACTCCAGGTGGTCGCGGCGCACCTTGGCAGCGCGGAAATCGGAGGGAGGATCAAACATATCCGGAGGAATAGACACGGCTAACTCACCGGCTGCGGCACGCGGTCGTACAGGTCCACGCTGATAGCGTAGTAGCGCCGCTGCCGCTGGTCGTACTTCAGCACCTTGACGTAGCCGTTGGCCACCTGGCCGGCGGTGGCGATCGCTATGCCGATGGCCGCCGGGTCGCCCACCGGCAGGATGTAGTCGCGGGCGCCGTCGTAGTTCCGCAGCTTGCGCCGGATCTCGCGCACCTGCGGCTGGTTCGCGAACGTCACGTTGGCGGAGCGCGGCAGCAGGAAGGTCACGTCGCCGTAGGTTTCGGCGCCGGCCAGCGAGTGCTGCGTCTCCTGCACCACGTAGACGCGGGGGCGGTCTTCGTTCATATGAATCCCTTGTCCTTCGCTAACCATTCCGGCATAGTGAAAGTGCCGTCGTCGTTCTTTTCGGCCTGCGACTTAGGTACCCATTCCGTGCGAGAGCCGTCGTACAAACGCCAGGCTTTTTCGGTTTCGCCTTTGAGCTCGGCGGCGATGTCGACCAGGTCGGAGCGACCGCTCGTCACGGTACGTGGAACCCGAGCTCGAGGCCCGTGCGCAGCCCCAGGATAAGCGCGCCGGAGCCGGGCGGGAACTTACCGGCGTGGGGGTCGCAGGCTTCCTGCGGTCCGGGCGCGGCCCTACAGGCGCAGCCGGCGAGGAGCAGGACCAATAGCAGGTAGCGCACGGTTAGACTTCCGCCAGTTCGTGGACCGTTGCCGGGGTCGTGCGGTAGTCGATCACCGCGAAGGGCACCTTAGCGCCGGGCGCCAGGTACTCCAACGCCACCGCCTCGGGATAGGCGGCTTTGGGATCCTTGAACCGATAACGGCACCAGTGCGGTACGCTGCGCATCCGGGCGATGAAGCGGGCGGCGGGCGTGTCGATTTGGAACATTCTTCCTCCCTAGCTCCGAAAAGGCCCCACCGGGTCGAGCCGGCGGGGCTGAGGTCGTGTGGTTGGTAGTCAGGTGGCCTATATAAGCGCCGACCGGCGGCGAAAGTAAAGGCCCTAGCACGCGGTTCGGCCGAAGAATTATTGCAGCCAGCAGCGGATTAACCGCCCCTTATACAGAATAACGAAACACCAAATTCCCAATTCCGGGCCGAACATAGGCGCGAGGCCTTGCGACACGCACTTATACCGGCCCGGCCGCAACCCGGCGGGCGCGTAGTGCCTATTTATACCTACCATACACACGGTACGATCAAAAACCATGGTGGCTCCTTTCTGTCTCTGAGAGATAGAGTACGCTCTTTCGCGCTAAATGTAAAGCGAAATCGTCGATAATCCTTCGGCCTAAGATTTTAGGCCCGTTAACCTATCGGCCCTAGCGTTCGCCGTAACCGAAGCGTAATAGTAGCGCCGGGCGACCCCCGCGGGAAATACGGTGCGCGACCGTCGTTCCCTAGGCCCCGCCGCAGATCCCCCTTTCCGGCGCCTACGGTTCTCCTTCCTGGACGACCGGGCCGTTTACGGGGAACTACCGCGGGGGTCGTCGTATAAGAAAGGCGGGGTTGCTATGAAAACGATAAGGGTAGCGCGCGTGGGTTCGCGCGTCGAGGCTATATCGGCCGAAGAACTGTTAATTCGCGTGGTTTACGAGCGAGGCTTATTCGTGCTCACGCCGGACGATAGGCTGCTGCCGGTCGGCGCTGACGCCGACTGGCGCGCCTCGGTCGCGGCCGTAACCGGCCGGCGGCCCCCGAGCGGGGACCAGGAGGACCAGCGCGCGGTCGACCTCGCGGCGCTAGACGAAGCGTTCGGCGCCGAAGCCTAATACCTATGGCCGGCAACCGTAACGTCGCCGACGCCCTAAAAGCGCACTTAGAAGAACTAATGGCGCGCCTGGATATCCCGGGCGCCTACGAGGGGCGCGACTGGGTGTCGCACGACGGGGAACTGCGCGTCACCGCCTACGGCACCTGGAACTGGGGCGCTCGCGGGCGCGGCGACGACTTGCTCGCCTTCGTAGCCGCCAAGCAGGAGAAACACGTAAACGGCGCCCGCGCCTGGGCAGAACGCTGGCTCGCCGAGCGCGACCCTAACTACCGGGCCGCCCGCACGCCCCGCGCCCGCAAGAACGCCATCTATCACGACGTACCAGCGCTCGAGGTCGAACGTAAGCTGCGGGAGACCTACCCGCAGCTAGCGGCGCCGGACCTCTGGCGGCACTGGGGCATCGTGGACCCGTGGCGGGTCGTCGCGGTGTACGAATACCTAGACGCCACCGGCCGCCTCGTGGTGCTAGCGGCGCGGGTACAGCACACCGACCCTACCGTGCCCAAAATGTTCGCGCACGTAGCCCACTTCCCCGGCACGGAGGAAGTGCTGCAGGGCTACCACCGGGTCGCGGGCCACCGGCAGTTGAACGAGCACCTGCCCCTGTTCAACCTGCCGGCGCTGCTCGCGCGCCCCGAGGCCCCGGTGCTCGTCGTAGAAGGCGAGAAGACCGCGCTCACCGCGGCTCACGACTTCCCCACCTACGTCGCCACGACTTGGCTCGGCGGTGCGAATCGCGTCGGCGCGACCGACTGGTCCGTGCTGCAACAGCGCAAGGTCGTGTTGTGGGCCGACAACGACGAGCCGGGACGCGCCGCCATGCTTAAGGTGCGCCAGCGGCTACGGCGCTACACGCCCTGGCTCGGCCTCGTGCCGGTCGAACAGCTGCGACTACCCCCGGCCTGGGACCTGGCCGACCCGTACCAGGACGGCTTCACGCTGGCGTTGGCCTCGCACGAATTAGAGAAAGCGCTCGGCGTACCACCCTGGCTCGCGGAAATGAACGAGAAGTACCTGATCGCGAACCGCGAGGGCGCCGCCGTCATCTACCACCGCGTCGAGCAGGTCGGACCGCCCCCGTTCTACCGATCCTTCCGGCGCTGGCGGCCCACGGCGGTGGAAGATTTGCACCTGCTGTACGCCAACCACATAACGATCGGGGAGGACCGCCGAGGCAACCTCGTGAATATGCCCTACTCCCAGGCGTGGTTGCAGCACGTAGACCGGGCCGAGGCGACCCGCGTGTATTTCTCCTCCAAAGACGACGAGCTCGCGACGCAGGCGCTCAACCTATACGTGCCGACGGAGCCGCGCCCCGACCCCAGCGGCCCGGCGCGGCCCTGGAAGTTCCTGAAGTTCGTGTACCACGTCATATGTAAGCGCCGGCCGCGGGAGTTCAAGGTGCTAATGAACATGCTGGCCGAGCTCGTGCAGTTTCCTGAGCGCCCCTGGGGCCGCGCGCTCGTACTACAGGGGGAGAAAGGGGTTGGCAAGACCAAATTCGGCGAGTTCGTCTGCGACCTTATGCCGGCCCACGCCGTTATCCATACGAACTACGAACACGCTATGACCAAATTCAACGAGTGGCTGGATGGCTGCGTCGTGGTGTTCTTCGACGAGGCCCTGTACGCGGGCGACCGCAAGCACGAGAGCTACCTAAAGAACCTGATCACCGGCAACACGGTACGAGTAGAACGCAAGCGGGAGGACCAACGAGCCATTACCAACATGAGCCACGTCATACTCGCGGGCAACCCGGAGAGGCTGATAAACGCCACGAACGACGAACGCCGCTACGTGGTGCTGAAGGTGGACAACGAGTACCGCGGACGCCGGGACTACTTCGGCGAGCTTACGCGGGCCTGGCTGGAGGGGGAACGGGGGCAGCTGCTAAACCTGCTAGCGCGCCTCGACACGGAGCGGGAGGAGCGGAAGGACCTGCCCAAGAACGTAGACCTGATCGAACAGATCCTCGAAAGCGTCGACGACGTGCGCGCCTGGGTGCTGGAACGCTGCGCCGCGGGGAAGTGGCGTACCCAAGCCCGGCCCAGCGAAATATTCGAAGACTGGGTGTCCTATATGAAGGATAGGGGGAAGTTGAACGGACATTTGATCAGCTACCTCTCGTTTCTACAACGCCTTAAGGCCATGTTCGGTTCGAGGTACGAGTCGATTTTTAAGAAAAGAGACCATGAAAAAGAACGTTGGGTACAGCTGCCGCCGGCTAGCGAAGCCGTCGAGCTTGCGGTCCCTGGTGCAGGCCAGGTGGAGGGAAAATTCTACCTCAGAGTGCTAAAAGGCGGGAAAGAGGATGAAAAGGACGCTGGAAAGGGTCTTTTATGAGTAGCTCCGTCCCCTCCGTCCCCGGCTCCGTCCCCGGCCTAACTCATTGTTTTTACTTGGTTAGGGGACGGAGGTACGGAGAGGACGGTCTAAATATAATATTACCTACGGGCACACGATTAGATTTTACGGGGGGTCGGATTTATGGCGCTTAACTCAGACCGGGGGGTGGGACCGTACCCTGCAAGGGGAAAATTAGAAATAGGTCAGTGGATACGGGTACTTAGCCGGGGGACGGTGCCCCGTTTTAGACCGTCCCCGCCGTACCCCCACCGTACCCCCGGTCGTTGCTTTTGAAAGGAGAGGTCTGTGAAGATGATAGAAGATCAAATCCTAAGTTCTAGCGCCACCGGCTAAACCGGCGTATGCTCTGGCTCCTATGGCCAAGATCGTTCGCCCCAACACCCAGCCCGAGATCTCCGAGCGCATGCGCACCGCGCTGTTCGACGAGGTGCGTCGCCGGGTGCGGGAGAAGTTTGGCATCACGGGCTACGATCCCGTGATCGAGATGGCGCTCATCGCTAACGACCCCGAGCTTAGTAAGATGTACGACCTGCGCCTCCGCGCGAACGAGAAGGTGGCGGAGTACGTGCACCCGAAGATGAACCGGGTCGAGGTCTCCGGCCCCGACGGCGGCCCGATACCGACGCAGGACTCGGGCGTGAGCGACTTGCTGAAGACGATCGAAAGCTTGGTTCGGGAGAACGGGAAAGCTAAGGAATAAATATGCTAAAAGAATTTCCGATTGTGATCTTACAAGATCGCTATGAAGGTACTTACAGTAAAGGTTCTTGGATTGCTGTGGCCGTAGCTGATGAACTTGAGAATGGAGCTTACAGAATTGTAAGGATGCTAGAAGGAGGTCCGTATGGCAGTGATATTGAGGCTAGGGCGTTCTGGAGTAGCCCTCCATCTTGGGTAGCTGCGGGGAAAACACCAGAAGAGGCACTAGTAAATCTGCGAAAAGCATTGGATGAGGAAGCAAAATGAAGCACGAAGGAGCCTTGGCTATCCACGCGAACGAGCAGTTGTTGTTCCAGCTGAACGCGGACGGTTCGATCATCGTGGGCGATAGGTACGCGCAAGACGACAATGCCATGTTGGTGTTGCGTACCTTGGCGCTGAAGTATCCGCGTTGGGCCGGCGATATGGTGGCCGCTTACGTGCGGGCGCTGCCGCTCGACCGTACGTTCCGCGCGGCCATCGCCGGCGCCGTGGGTCGCCCGGTCGAGTCTAACCTCGCCACCGCCATCGCGCGGGCCGTGCTCGAGACTATCGCGCTGATCGCCGAGGAGCAGGGTGACGCGGGCGAGCGGCTCGAGGCCGCGCGGCAGGCCCAGCAGGACGCGCAGGCGCGGCAGGCGGTGACGGCGGAGGCCGTAGCCGAAACTCCGGCCTATAGTAATGCCAACGGAGCCGCTGAGCCTCCTGCAGCTGCCAGCTAGGGAGCTAAACGCGGTCCTAGCGGCGGCGACCGACCGCGAGAAGGTGCTCCTACGCTGGCGGCTGAACTGGATGTCGCAGGTCGCGAAGCGACCGAACGCGAACCAGCTGCCGCCGGCCGGCGACTGGTTCATATGCTTCTGGATGACCGGCCGGGGCTACGGCAAGACGTTGGCCGCGGCGCACGCTACGGGTTGGGACGCGGCCCACGACTCGTTCGGCGACCCGAACAATATAACGCACGTGGTGGCGCCTACGTCCGACGACCACCGCAAGGTGACGTTCGACGGGCCGACCGGGCTGCTGAACGTCATCCCGCCCGAGCTCATCTACGACTACAACAAGGGCACGCATACATTGGTGCTCGACAACGGCTCTAAGTTTCTCGCGTTCTCCGCCGAGGAGCCGAACCGGTTGCGCGGGCCACAATGTAAGCGCGCCTGGGGCGAGGAGGTGAGCTCTTGGAAATACGACGAGGACACCTGGGACCAGTTGATCTTTGGCACGCGCCTCGGACGGCCCCGTATATACTTGACGAGCACGCCGAAGCCTCGGCCGCTGGTGCAGCGGCTCGTTAAGCACGACCGGTGCGTCGTGGTACGTGGCGCGCTGTACGAGAACAAGGACAATCTGGCCGACGAGTTTGTGAAGGAGATAACCAAATATGAGGGAACGCGCCTCGGGCGGCAAGAGATCTACGGGGAGTTACTGGACCTCGCTGAGCTTGGGATCATCCCTCGTAGCTCTATCAAACAGTGGCCCGCTAGCCAGCCTATGCCCGAGTTTAACTTCATCGTACTCTCCCTCGACACGGCCTTCACCGAGAAGACTATCGACAGAGACACCTTCGAGCGTGACCCGACCGGCTGCACGGTATGGGGCGTATTCTACGAGAAAACACTAGAGAACAGCTACGGCGCGCGGACCGAGAAGAAGGCGCTGGCCTCGGTCATGCTACTCGACGCCTGGCAGGACATGCTCGGGTTCCCGGAGCTCGTGGCGCGCGTTAAGCGCGAGCTCAAGGCTACCTACGGTGCGCCGACCGTGCCGGCGGTACACCCGGTCTGGGGCGCGAGCCGGCTAGCGACCGACGGGCGGCGGCCGGACCTCGTCGTCATCGAGGACATAGGCTCCGGCAAGTCGCTGCGGCAGCAGCTGGAGGTCGACGGCATCGGGGCGTACCCCTACAACCCCGGCCGGGCCGATAAGCTAGCGCGGCTGCATATCGTGTCGCCGCTGTTCGCCCGCGGGCGCGTTTGGGCGCCGGAGTCACCGCTAGTGCGGCAGGGTAAGCGCCCGCCCGGTACGTTCGCGGGCTGGGTCGAGCCGGTCCTCGACCAGGTGTGCTTCTACGCGGGCGAAGGTTCGCTGAAGCACGATGAGTTCGTCGACACCACCTCCCAGGCGTTGCGAGTGTTAATGGACTTTGGTATCCTCAGCGCCGTGGACGAGAAGTTCGTACTCGACGAGCTTAAGCGCAAGGCCGAGGGCGGCGTTAAGGGGGTAGTCGTGGACGAGGAAGGGGAGTATAGTCCGTTGCCGAACGGTCACGACGAGGCCAACCCCTATGCCTCTTGAAGAGTGGGACAGGGAAATCTACCAACCCGAAGAGCCGCCGGAAATTCCTTGGTACGGCTGGCTGTTCTGGCTCGCTAGCGGGGCGATCCTCGCGGCTCTCGTGCTCTGGGTGATACACTGATGCCTCCGCTTCTCCCGCCGCCCGACCAGGCACCCGACGATCAAGACTCCGCTACGCAGGACGTGCCCTACGACGCGGGCTCTTCCGACGTAGTCGATACCGAGGACGGCGGGGCGTTCGTCACGCTGCCCGACGAGGGCGGTCGGCCGCCGAGCTATGGTGAGTTCTTCGCTAACCTGGTCGACGAGGACTGGCTCGCGCCGCACCTCGACGATATCGTCATGGACTTGCTCGAGAAAGTCGAGCTCGACACCCGAGCGCGCGAAGCGCGCGACAAGCTGCAGGCGGAGGGCCTGCGCCGCACCGGGTTCTCCGAGGACGCGCCTGGTGGCGCTACGTTCACGGGTGCCTCGAAGGTCGTACACCCGATGATCGGCAAGGCCAGCATCGACTTCGGCGCGCGGCTGATCAAGGAGATGTTCCCGCCCGACGGGCCGGTGAAGGCCAAGGTCGTGGGCGAGGTAACGGCCGTCAAGGTGGAGAAGGGCGAGCGCAAAGCCAACCACATGAACTGGCAGCTGACCGAGCAGATGCCCGAGTTCCGCCCGCAGCTGGAGCAGCTGGAGACGCAGGTGCCCATGGGCGGGGCGCAGTACCTGAAGATCTATTACGACGCGCAGCTGAAGCGGCCCGCGAGCGACGTGATCTGGGTCGATAACATGCTGCTGCCGGCCGGCGCCGCCTCCTTCCTGTCCGCGCGCCGCCGGACGAACGTGCTGCTGCTGACGGAACAGGAGTATAAGCGGCGGGTCGACGCTGGCATGTACGTCGACGCGGACCTGCTCGGTACGGCGGTGATGCCGGAGCTCACGAAGTCCGAGAAGGCGAACGAGAAGATCGAGGGCAAGAAGGTCTCACCATATAACGAGGACGGGCTGCGTCGGTTCTACGAGCTCTACGTTTGGCACGAGGTGGACGCCGATCCGGAACGGCCGGAGGAGTGGCGCTCCACCCCGTACATCATAACGATCGACGAGAGCACCTACGTCCCGGTTGGGTTCTATAGGAACTGGGACCCGACGATAGCGCAGAACCGCGGCGTCGTCGAGGAGCTCCAGCACGTCGTCGAATTTCCGTTCATTCCCTGGCGCGGCGCCTACCCGCTCGGCCTATTCCACCTGATCGGCGGCATGGCGATCGCGGCGACCGGCTCGCTGCGGGCGCTGCTCGACTCGGCCCACCTCAATAACTCGCAGACGGCCATCAAGCTGAAAGGGCTGACCCGCGGCGGCCAGTC
>Ga0335069_10012616_pt1 | contig 11878 bp, 9 predicted proteins | sample Lox_Sample_11_FD_206714 | JGI IMG/M metagenome (GOLD analysis project Ga0335069, IMG submission 206714) | Soil microbial communities from Loxahatchee National Wildlife Refuge, Florida, United States - Lox_Sample_1.1 | ecosystem: Environmental > Terrestrial > Soil > Wetlands | place: USA: Florida...
GAAGGCCGGGTCGCGGTCGGCGACCTCCGTCCGCGTCACGACGGCCACCGTGTCTCGGCCCGAGACCGCGTTGTCGAGCTCCATCTCGATGATGTAGCCGAGCTCGCCCGCGGCCTCCGCGCCGACCACATCGAGCGGGGCGCCCGCGTCGGCGCCGCTCATCAGCGCAAGGAGCCCGATCTGAGGGCCGTTGCCGTGCGTGACGACGAGCCGGGCGTCGGCCGCGACCGGCGCGAGCAGACGCGCCGCGTGCCGCGCGGCGGCGAACTCGCTCGCCGCCTCGAGGTGGCCGCCGCCGTGCAGCAGCGCGACGGCGCCGAGTGCCACGACGACGACCGGGCGTGCAGGGTCGCTCACGACGGGGGAGCGGCGCGCTCCGCGCGCTCAAGCCGCCGCATGCAGCGCGCGACGACCACCTCGCCGACGATCAGCGTCACCGCGACGATCGCCAGCAGCGGCCCGGTGTAGGACCAGTCAGCCGGGCGGTTCGGGATCTCCGGCCACAGGAACAGGATCGTGCTCATCGCGATCGCGGCCGTCGTGAGGATCGTCCACGTCCAAGCGCCGAACGTCCCGCCGGGAGCGCGGTAGGGCCGCGGCAGGTCCGGATCGAGGTGGCGCAGGCGCATGAAGGCCGTGAACAGCAGCAGGTAGGGCAGCAGGAAGATCACCGACGAGGCCGCGAACAGCGCGTAGTACAGCGAGTCCTGGGTCTTGATGAACGCCGCGGCGAAGAGCAGCACGACGGTCGCCACGACGCCCATCACGATGAACGCCATGACCGGCGTGCGCCGGGTCGGGTGCTCGCGGCCGAGCGCCGCGGGCAGCTCGCCCGCCTGCGCGGCCTCGACGGCGGAGCGGTTGGCGCCCATGCTCCACGTCGTCATGTTCGTGAAGTACGTGTAGATCGCCGCGATCCCGAGGGCGTAGACGAGGAACGAGTCGGTGCCGAAGATCTTGTCGAACGTGTCCTTCAGGCCCGTCACCAGGCCGAGGTCGTTGAGGCTCAGCGCCAGCAGGATCCCGACGGTCCCGAGGATGTAGAGGAACGACAGCGTGAAGCTCGAGGTCGCGATCGCGCGCGGGATGTCCTTCTCGGGGCGCTTGACCTCCCCGGCCATCGAGGAGATGAGCTCGAACCCGAGGAGCTGGTAGACGAGCACCGGCAGGAACGCCTTCGTCGTGCTGTCCAGGTTCGGCACGAGGTGCCGGGGGGCGAAGCTGTTGGCGGCCCCGTGGCGTGCGGCGTAGACCACCGCGCCGATGCCGATCCCAAGGATGATGATCACCTTCAGCACGGCGCCGAGGTTGTTCACCCACTTCCCGATGTCGAGGCGCTGGATGCCGATCACGACGACGAGCCACACGAGTCCGATGGCGAAGATGGCCTGCGGCCACTTGCCGGTTCCCCAGTCGACCCAGCGGTGGATGAAGAGCTGGCAGAAGATGCCGGTCAGCAGCAGGAAGACCGACGGCATCCAGAGCGCGACGTTGACGTAGTACCAGTAGGTCGTGCGCGCCGCCCAGTGGCGCCCATAGGCGCGGCGCACCCACACGTAGATCCCGCCCTGCTCGGGGTAGGTCGTGGCGAGCTCGGCGGTGATGAACGCGCTCGGGATGAGGAACACGACGATCACCGCGAGCCACCAGCCCACGGCGCCGGGACCGATCGAGGCGGACGCGGTGAGCTGGTCGATGACCAGCATCGCCGAGACCATGAAGAGCGTGACGTCGAGCAGGTTCATCACCCGCCGGCGCTCGGCGGGCGCGGTGGCCGGCGCGGCCGCGGTCGGGGCGACGGTGCTGCTCATGTGGCCACCTCCGTGCCCGCGCTGGGCGCGGCGGGCGGGTGGATGCGGTCCCAGCCGGCGCCGGCCAGGAACGACTCGGCGCGCCCGCGGTGGTAGGCCCGCAGCTCGGGCGAGGCGTCGTGGCTCACGCGCCCGTAGGTCCTCCAGACGAGGATGCCCTTCTCGGCGTGCAGGCGGTTCTCGGACTGGTCGAACACCACCGAGCGCGGGCCGTCGATGACCTCGTCCGTCACCTCGACCCCGCGCGAGGCCGGCAGGCAGTGCATGAAGATGCAGTGCTCGTCCGTCAGCGACATGAGCTCCGCGTTCACCTGGAAGGTGGGCATGAACGCGGCCCGGCGCTCAGGGATCTCGTCCTCCTGGTCGACCCACCACCACAGGTCGGTGTAGACGACGTCGGCGATCCGCACGGCGTCGCGCACATCGTCGGTGACGGTCACCGATCCTCCGTAGCGCTCGGCATTGCGCCGCGCCTCGCGCACCCACTCCTCCGGCGCCTGGTAGGCCGGTGGGGCGGCGTGCACGGCGTTCATGCCGAACATCGTCGTGATCCACAGCGTCGAGCTGCAGACGTTCGTGCGGTCGCCAACGAACACGCAGGTCCTCCCGCTCAGGTCGCCGAGCTTCTCGCGCATCGTGAAGATGTCGCAGATCGCCTGCGTCGGGTGGTTGACGTCCGTGAGCCCGTTGATCACCGGCACGTCGGACCAGCGCGCGAGCTCCACGCAGGTCTCGTGCTTGAGCGTGCGCGCCTCGATCACGTCGCACATCCGCGAGAGCACCTTGGCCGTGTCGTACAGCGACTCGCGCGCGCCCATGTGGATCTCGCCCGGCCGCAGATAGAGGGCGTGCCCGCCGAGCTTGACCATCGCGACCTCGAACGAGACCCGGGTGCGGGTCGAGGGCTCCTCGAAGATCATCCCCAGCGACACATCGCGCAGCAGCTCGGGGCAGGCGCCGTCCTTGTCGGCGTCCTTCAGCAGCGCGACGAGGTCGAGCAGCCGCTCGAGCTCCTCGCGCTCGTAGTCCTGCGTGTCGATGAAGTCCTTCGCCGGGTTGTACGGGCGCGCTTCGGGCATCGGGGCTCCTTGGTCGCTGCGCCGATCAAACCATCCCGCGGCGCGTGCGGTCATCGTGGTTTCTCCACATCGCCGCCGCGCGGCTGGCAGACTGGCGCCGATGCGACTGCTGCCCCGCGAGGAGGATCGCCTGCTCCTGTTCCTCGCCGCCGAGCTGGCGCGCCGGCGCCGGGCGCGTGGGCTGCGGCTGAGCCAGGCCGAGGCGGCGGCGCTGATCTGCGACGAGGTCTGCGAGGCCGCGCGCGACGGCGCCTCCTATGCGGACGCGGCTGCGCGCGGCTACGAGGTCCTCGGGCCGGCCGACGTGCTCGACGGCGTGGAGGCGTTGCTCCCCCGCCTCGAGGTGGAGGCGCTGTTCGGCGACGGGTCGCGCCTGATCGTCTTGCTGGACCCGATCGGCTCGGACGGCCCTGCGGCGCTCGAGCACGCGCCCGTGCCGTGGCAGGACGCGCCGCTGGAGCTCGAGGTGCGCAGCGCGGCGGACGTGGCTATCGGCGTGACCTCGCACTTCCACTTCTTCGAGGTCAACCGGCTGCTGGACTTCGACCGCGCCGCCGCGTGGGGGATGCGGCTCGCCGTTCCGGCGGGCGTGAAGGTGTTCTTCGAGCCCGGGCAGACGCGTACGGTGCGCCTGCGGCCGATCGGCGGGGCACGCGTCATCCGGGGGCACGCCGGCCTGGCCGACGGGCCGCTCGACGTGCCGGGCGCCCGCGAGGCGGCGCTGCGCCTCGCCCGCGAGCGGGGGTACCGCGGTGCCTGAGCAGGTCTCCGGGGCGCTCGCGCCGGCGCATCCGCTCGAGCCGGTCCGCCTGGGTGACACCGACCTGCACGTCGTGCCGGAGGTCGACGAGGCCGGTGGCCCCGACGCGATCGTGCCGGGGTTCGGGGGAACGCTGCGTGACGGGCTCGGCGTGCGCGCCGGGCGCGGCGGCGTCGAGCTCGCGATCGTCGGCGGTTTGGTCGTCGACCCGGTCCTGGGCGTGCGGCGCACGAGCATCGGCATCAGCGGCGGGCGCGTCGTGGCCATCGGGCGGGCCGGCAATCCCGACACGATGGACGACATCTCCGTCGTCCTCGACCCGGCGACGGCCGTGCTCGACGCGGTCGGGCTCGTCGTCACCCCCGGCGCGATCGACCCGCACGTGCACTGGCTCTCGCCACAGGTCGCCTCGACGGCGCTCGCCGGCGCGATCACGACGCTCGTGATCCAGGACTTCGGGCCGGTCTGGAACCTGGGCTGCAACCCGGCCGAGGGCCTGGCGGCGACGTGGGCGGCGCTCGAGGCGGTCCCCTTGAACGCCGCGCTGCTCGTGCGCGGATCCTCCGCGACGCGTGAGCGGGTGGAGCAGGGGCTGCGCGCCGGCGCGGCCGGCCTGAAGATCCACGAGGACGTCGCCGCCGGCCCGGCGCAGATCCGCACCGCGCTCGACCTCTGCGACGAGCACGACGTCCAGCTGGCGATCCACACCGACGGCCTCAACGAGGCGCTGTCGGCCGCCGACACGCTCGAGGCCTTCGGCGGGCGCACGGTGCACGCCTTCCACATCGAGGGCGTCGGCGGCGGCCACGCGCCGAACCTGCTCGACCTCGCCGGCGAGCCGAACGTCCTCGCGTCGTCGACGTCCCCGACGCTGCCGTACGGGGTGCACGCGGTCGCCGAGCACCTGGAGATGGTGAGCGCCGTGCACGTGCTCGACCCGCACCGCCGCGCCGGTGACCGCGAGGCCGTCGCACTGCGCGTGCGGGCGCGGACGATGGCCGCCGAGGGCGTGCTTCACGACCTCGGCGTGATCCCGATGATGAGCTCGGACTCACAGGGAATGGGACGCATCGGGGAGGTCGTGCGGCGCGCGTTCCAGACCGCGGACGCGATGAAGCGCGTGCGCGGCGCCGAGGCGGGAGCGGCCGACAACGAGCGGGTGCTGCGCTACCTGGCGAAGCTCACGATCAACGTCGCGATCACGCACGGCCTGGCCGACGACGTCGGCAGCCTGCAGCGGGGAAGGCTGGCCGATGCGGTTCTCTGGCAGCCCGCCCTGTTCGGGGTGAGGCCCGAGCTCGTCGTCAAGAGCGGCATCTCGGCCTGGGGCGCGAGCGGCGACGGCAACGCGACGACGATGCTCGCCGAGCCCACGCGCGTGGGGCCGCAGATCGGCGCGCTCGGCACGAACCCGGCGCGGCTGTCGCTCGCGTTTCTCGCGGGCGCGTCGATGGACGCGGAGCTGCCGACCTCGCGCCCTCGCGCGCGCGTCAGGGGGTGCCGGGGGCTGACCGCTGCCGACATGGTGCGCAACGACCGCCGCGGGACCGTCCGCGTCGACCCGCACGGCGGCCCGGTCACGCTCGACGGCGAGCCCGTGCAGGCACCGGCGGTCGGGCAGGTCGCGCTCTCGGGGCGCTACCTGCTGGGCTGACGTCGCGTCTTCACCGCCGTGCCGTAGGCGCAGATCTCGGTCCACGTGGTGCCGAGCTCCGAGGTGTCGAAGCGGAACGCGACGATCGCGTCGGCGCCCTTGGCCATCGCCTCCTCGGTGAGGCGCTCGATCGCGTGCTCGCGGCCCTCGAAGAGCATCTTCGTCATGCCCTTCAGCTCCCCGCCGACCATCGACTTGAAGCTCGCCCCGATCTGCGAGCCGAGGTTGCGCGAGCGGACCGTGAGGCCGAAGACCTCACCGAGCACCTCGGTGATCTCGTAGCCCGGCAGGTCGTTGGTCGTGGTGATCATCATGCGCCAAGGTCTACCGGACGGGCCAGCTGTACCGGGCGCGCGGTAACCGGCCCGCGCCGGGCGGTGTACTGCTCGCCGCGATGGACATCGTCGGCTACTGCACCGCGCTGGGCCTGGCGACCGCGGCCGGGCTGAACGCCTGGATCCCACTGCTCGCGACCGGGCTCCTCGCCCGCTACACCGACGTGATCCACCTCTCGGGCACGTGGACGAGCCTCGAGAACACCGGCGTGCTCGTCGCGCTCGCCATCGTCGCGGTGCTCGACTTCGTGGCGGACAAGGTCCCCGGGTTCGACCACGTCCTGCACGCTGCCGGCACGGTGATCGCTCCGGTGACCGGCGTCGCGGCGGCGCTCGCATCGTCGAGTGCGCTCGACGTCTCGCCGGCGCTCATGATGGTCATCGGCATCGGCGCGGCCGCGGCTTCGCACGGGACGCGCATGGCGATCCGCCCGTTCTCCACGCTCGCAACCGGTGGGCTGGGCAACCCGGCCGTCTCGCTCGTCGAGGACGCTGTCAGCGCCGCGCTGAGCCTCTTGGCGATCATCCTGCCGGTGCTCGCGGCGCTGACGGTGGCGGCGATGTTCGCGTTCGTCTGGCGGGTGATCGGCCGCATGCGCCGCGCGCGCGGCGGCACCGGCAGCGCCGCCGTAGGTCCCCGGCGGCGCTCGGCGACGCGGGACCGCCCGGGAGGCATGGGGTCCAAGATGGCATCATCGCGACCGTGACCCCAGGCCAGCAGGACGTCGCCCGCGCCGCCGCCGACCTCGCAGCGCGCATCCCGGACCCGCTCGCCCCGCTCGCCCGCGTGGCCTACGACTACCGCTGGTCGTGGGCGCCCGGCGGCGATGAGCTGTTTGCCGCGATCGATCCCAACCGCTGGGAGCGGTGTGGGCACAATCCGGTGCGCCTGCTGGAGGAGGCTTCGCACGCCGCGCTCGAGCGGGCCGCCGGGGACGGCTCCCTGATCGAGCGGGCCGCGGCGCTCGAGGGGGTCATGCGCGCGGACGCCGAGCGCCCCGCCGCGGGCGCGGCCGGCATCACGGCCGAGCATCCGGTGGCGTTCGTCTGCGCGGAGTTCGGGGTGCACCGCTCGCTGCCGATCTATTCGGGTGGGCTGGGCGTCCTCGCCGGCGACATCCTCAAGCAGGCCTCCGACGACGCGTTCCCGCTGATCGGCGTCGGCCTGATGTACCACCAGGGCTACTTCCGCCAGCGTGTCGACGCGCTCGGGCGCCAGCACGAGTACTGGGTGCCCACCGATCCCGAGCGGCTCCCGGCAGCGCTCGTCACCGGCGATGACGGCCAGGCGCTGACGGTCAGCCTGCCCGTCGACGAGGACGAGCTCGTCGCGCAGATCTGGCGCGTGGACGTCGGCCGCGTGCCGCTGTTCCTGCTCGACGCCGATCGCCCGGAGAACAGCCAGGTCGTGCGCTGGACCAGCGGGCGCCTGTACATCGGCGACCCGCAGACGCGCCTCGCGCAGTACGCGCTGCTCGGCGTGGGGGCGGTGCGCGCGCTCGCGGCGCTGGGGATCGAGCCCGGCGTGGTGCACCTCAACGAGGGCCACGGCGCGCTCGCGGCACTCGAGCTCGCCAAGGAGCAGATCGGCGCGGGCGTGGATCTCGACGACGCGCTCGAGGAGGCGCGCCGGCTGGTCGTCTTCACGACGCATACGCCGGTCCCGGCGGGCAACGACGCCTACCCGCCCGCGACCGCCCTCGGGGCCCTCGGCGGCTACGCCCACGAGATCGGCCTCGAGGACGAGGACCTGGTGCGCCTGGGCCGCACCGACCCGGCCGATCCCGACGAGGACTTCGGCATCACGCAGCTGGCGCTGCGCACCAGCCGTGCCGCGAACGCGGTGAGCCGCCGCCACGGCGCTGTCGCGCGCCAGATGTGGCGCGGGCTGTGGCCCGGCCGGGCCGTCGACGGGGTGCCGATCACGCACGTGACGAACGGCGTGCACCTGCCCACGTGGGTCGGTCCGGAGATGCGCGAGCTGTTCGACCGTCATCTCGGCCCCGAGTGGACGACGCGCTCGGCGGATCCCGAGGTCTGGGCGCCGCTCGCGGACGTGCCCGCGGAGGAGCTGTGGGACGTGCGCCAGCGCCAACGCGCGGTGCTCGTCGACGAGCTGCGCGAGCGCAGCGTCGCCGATCGCCTCGGCCGCGGCGAGGACCGCGACTACGCGCAGGCCGCGGCGCGCGTCTTCGATCCGGAGGCCCTCACGATCGGGTTCGCGCGCCGGCTTGCGACCTACAAGCGACTCGACCTGCTCGTCGCGGACCCCGCGCGCGCCCTGCGGCTGATCAACGGCCGCCGGCGCGTGCAGATCGTCCTCGCCGGCAAGGCGCACCCCAAGGACGAGGCCGGCAAGCAGCTCGTCGAGCGCCTGTTCTCCAACCGTGCGGTCGGCGATCCGGGCGCGCGCGTCGTGTTCCTCGACGACTACGACATGGGCCTGGCGGCGCGGCTCGTCCAGGGCTGCGACGTCTGGCTGAACCTGCCGCGCCCGCCGCTGGAGGCCAGCGGGACGAGCGGGATGAAGTCCGCCGTCAACGGCGGGCTGCAGCTGAGCGTGCTCGACGGCTGGTGGGCCGAGGGGTTCGACCCCGAGCGCGGCTGGGCGCTGAGCGGGGACATCGACGAGGATCACGAGGCCGCCGACGCGGCCGTTGCGGCCGAGCTCTTCCGTGTGCTGGAGGAGGAGGCCGTGCCCGCCTTCTACGACCGCTTCGACGACGGCCTGCCGCACGCATGGCTCGCGAAGGTGCGCGCGTCCGTGCAGGCGCTCGCCGGCGAGTTCAGCGCAGCGCGGATGCTGGCCGACTACGAGCGGAAGGTGTACGCGCCCCTTCCGTGAGCGCGAGCAGCTCGTCGTAGGCGCCGGACGTCTGCGCGGCGACGTCGGCCCAGTCGAAGCGCAGCACGTGCTCGGAGGCCTCGGCCACCAGCCGCTCGCGGAGCGGCTCGTCGGTCAGCATGCGCTCGATCATGACGCCGAGATGCTCGGCATCGCCGCCGTTGAAGCGCAGGCCGACGCGCTCGCCCTCGGGCACGACCTCGCGCAGGCCGCCGGTGTCGGCGACGATGCAGGGGCATCCGCTGGCCATCGCCTCCAGCGCGACCAGGCCGAACGGCTCGTAGAGGCTCGGCACGACGGTCAGGTCGGCGATGCGGTAGAGCGAGTGCAGGACGTCGTCGCCGATCCAGCCCAGGAAGGTGCCACGCTCCATGATCCCGAGCTCGCGCGCCTGCGCCTTGAGCTGCTCCTCGTGCGTGCCGGACCCGGCGACAAGGAAGCGCACGCCGGGGAGCTCCTCGATGATCGGCGCGAGTGCCTCGAGCGCGAGCTGGAAGCCCTTCTCGTAGACGAGACGGCCCACGAGCAGCACGAGCTGCTCACCGGGCTCGGCAAAGCGCGCGCGCAGCGCGTCGAGGTCCTCCACGGGTTGCAGGTCGAGTGGGTCGATGCCGTTCGGGATCACGCGCACCTGGCCCTGCTCGACGCCGAAGATGTCGCAGACGTGCTCGCGCATGTAGTGCGAGCAGACGAGCACGCGCTCGGCGCGCCGCGCCATCCACGACTCCACGCCGTGGATGTGCGTCTGCGGGAAGCGCTGTACGTGGCCGTTGTGGCGGCCCCACTCGGTTGCGTGGACGGTCGTCACGTACGGGATCCCCAGGTCGCCGGCGAGCATCCCCGCGGCGGGCGCGACGAGCCAGTCGTGCCCGTGGACCAGGTCGTAGCTGCGCTGCCGGGCGCGGCGGTGGCCCGCGGCCAGCAGATCGTCGTTGAGCGCCTCGACCCAGCGCACGAACGGGCCGAGCTCGCGGGGTGCCGGCGACTCCGGCACGCGGAGCACGTGAACGCCTCGCAGCAGCTCCCGCACAGGGTCGCCGGGCCGGCCACGGGTGACGAGATCGACCGCCACGCCCTGCCTGACGAGCTCCTCGGAGAGCTTGCGAACGTGCCGTGCGAGCCCGCCCTCGACGATCGGCGGGTACTCCCACGAGAGCATGAGGATGCGGCGGCTCACGCTCCTGGAGGGTACCGGTCGGGGCGTCGCCGCCCGCTCAGGAGACCCGCCGGATGAGCAGCATCGAGCGCGCCGCCACCGCGACCTCCGAGCGCGCCTCGTGCTCGCCCGTGCCGGGCGCCAGGCCCGGGTTGTTCGTGCACAGCTCGATCGTCCAGAGCGCGCCGAAGCGCCGCGCGGGCAGCCGGAAGGTCACGTGCTTGCCGCCGCCGTTGAACAGCAGCAGGAAGGAGTCATCGGCGATCGGCTCCCCCTGGTCGGTGAGATCGGCGATCTCCTGGCCGTTGAGGAACACGCCGACCACGTGGCCGCCGGCCTCCCAGTCGCGGCGCGTCATGCGCCGGCCGTCCTCGCGGAACCACCAGACGTCCGGCAGGCCCGAGCCGTTGACCTGCTCGCCGCGCAGGAACTGGCCGCGCCGGAAGACCGGGTGCTCGTGGCGCAGCGCGATCAGGCGGCGCACGAACTGCAGCTGGCGGCGCTGCTCGGCGTCGAACTCCCAGCCGAACCAGGAGATCTCGTTGTCCTGGCACCAGGCGTTGTTGTTGCCGTGCTGCGTGCGCGAGAACTCGTCGCCGCCGAGCAGCATCGGAACGCCCTGGGAGAGGAACAGCGTCGCGAGGAAGTTGCGCTGCTGGCGCGCGCGCAGGATCGCGATCCGCGGGTCGTCGGTCTCGCCCTCGACCCCGCAGTTCCAGGAGCGGTTGTCGTCACTGCCGTCGCGGCCGTCCTCGAGGTTGGCCTCGTTGTGCTTCTCCTCGTAGGTGACCAGGTCGTGCAGGGTGAAGCCGTCGTGGGCGGTGACGAGGTTGATCGACGCGAACGGCGCGCGGCCGTCGGACTGGTAGAGGTCGCTCGAGCCCGTGAAGCGCGAGGCGAGCGCGCTCACGGGTGCGTGCGTGCGCCAGAAGTCGCGCACGACATCGCGGTAGATCCCGTTCCACTCGCTCCAGAGAACGGGGAAGTTGCCCACCTGGTAGCCGCCGGGCCCGACGTCCCACGGCTCGGCGATCAGCTTGACCTGCGAGAGCACCGGGTCCTGGTGGATGATGTCGAAGAACGCCGAGAGACGGTCGACGTCGTAGAACTCGCGCGCGAGCGCCGACGCGAGGTCGAAGCGGAAGCCGTCGACATGGCAGTCGATGACCCAGTAGCGCAGCGAGTCCATGATCATGCGCAGGACGCCGGGCTGCACCGGGTTGAGCGTGTTGCCGGTGCCGGTGTAGTCGACGTAGTGACGCGGGTCGTCGGGCGACAGCCGGTAGTAGGACTGGTTGTCGATGCCGCGGAAGGCCAGCGTCGGCCCCAGCTGGTTTCCCTCGGCGGTGTGGTTGTAGACGACGTCGAGGATCACCTCGATCCCCGCGCGGTGCAGCGCCTTGACCATCCCCTTGAACTCGCGTACCTGCTCGCCGCGGCTGCCGGTGGCCGCGTACGCCGAGTGGGGAGCGAAGTAGCCGATCGAGCTGTACCCCCAGTAGTTCGTCAGGCCGCCGGCGTGCAGGAAGTGCTCCTCGGCGATGTGGTGGATCGGCTGGAGCTCGACGGCCGTGACGCCCAGCGACGTGAGGTACTCGACGGCGGGGTCCGAGGCCAGCCCCGCGTAGGTCCCGCGCAGGTCCTCGCGCACCTCGGGGTGCAGCTTCGTGAAGCCGCGCACATGCGTCTCGTAGATCATCGTCTCCGACCACGGCCGGGCCGGCGGGCGGTCGCCCTCCCAGTCGAACGCGTCGTCGACGACGACGCATTTCGGGATCGCCTCGGCGTCGTCCTCGTCGTCGGGCTCGAGGTCTGCGTCCGGGGCGTCGGACGGGACATAGCCGAGGGTGTTCGCCAGATCCCAGCGAACGACGCCGTCGATCGCCTTGGCGTACGGGTCGATCAGGAGCTTGTGGGGGTTGAAGCGCTGCCCGCGCCCCGGGTCATACGGCCCGCGCACGCGGTAGCCGTAGCGCTGCCCGGGGCCGATGCCCGGCAGGTAGCCGTGCCAATGGTGGGCGGTCCGCTGGCGCAGCGGCACTCGCTCCTCCGCGCCGTCCTCGTCGAACAGGCAGAGCGCGACGGCCTCGGCGTTGATCGAGAAGAGCGCAAAGTTCGTCCCGCCGCCGTCCCAGGTTGCGCCGAGCGGGAACGGGTGCCCCGGCCAGAGCGCCCGCTTCATCGCGGTGCTCCCGGGCGCTCGGGCACGAGCCACAGGACGCTCAGCGGGGGCAGCGT
>Ga0335069_10012617_pt1 | contig 11878 bp, 10 predicted proteins | sample Lox_Sample_11_FD_206714 | JGI IMG/M metagenome (GOLD analysis project Ga0335069, IMG submission 206714) | Soil microbial communities from Loxahatchee National Wildlife Refuge, Florida, United States - Lox_Sample_1.1 | ecosystem: Environmental > Terrestrial > Soil > Wetlands | place: USA...
CGTTACCCGCGCCAAGAAAGTCACCGTTCGCGCGCAGGACGTCAAGGGCGAATTCTGGGAAAAGACCGGCGAAGAGCTGCTCGCTCGCGCCTTCCAGCACGAAATCGACCACCTCCACGGCAAGCTCTACATCCACCGCATCTCGGCCCTCAAGCGCGACCTGATGAAGCGCAAAATCCGTAAGCTGGAAAAGGCGGGAGAATGGAAATGATTGATTATTGGCCCTTGTTTATTGTTTATTGGAAGACGCTGTCCATGCACGAGACCTCTAATAATCAATAAACAATAACCAATAAACAATGCGTCTGGTTTTCTGCGGCACTCCCCAATTCGCTGTCCCCTCACTCCGCACGCTGCTCGACGTCGGCTTCGACATCCCTCTCGTCGTCAGCCAGCCCGACCGCCCCAGCGGACGCGGCATGCAGATCGTGCCCACCCCCGTGAAGCAACTCGCGCTCGAGCGCGGCGTCGAAGTCATGCAGCCCGAGAAGATCAAGAACAACGCGGACTTCCGTGCTCGCCTGGAGCAACTCGCTCCCGAAGCCATTGTTGTTGTCGCCTACGGACGCATCATTCCGCAATGGATGATCGAACTCCCGCCCCTCGGCAACATCAACGGACACGCCTCGCTCCTGCCGAAATATCGCGGAGCCGCGCCCATCCAGTGGGCTATCGCCAGCGGCGAAGCCGTCACCGGTGTCACAACCATGAAGATCGATGCCGGCCTCGATACCGGTGACATGTTGCTCAAACGCGAAATTCCCATCCTCCCGGAGGACACTGCCGTCACGCTCGCGCCCAAGCTGGCGGAACTAACGGCACAGTTACTTATCGAAACGCTTCCTGCCTTGAAGTCAGGCCGCATCACCCCGCAGAAGCAAGACGATTCCCAGGCCACACTCGCGCCGATCCTCAAGAAGGAAGATGGCCAGATCGACTTCTCGCGCACCGCTACCAACATCTGGTACCGACTCCGCGGATTCCAGCCCTGGCCCGGCGCTTACACCACCTTCCGCGGCAAGAAACTGAATGTCATCTCGGGTGCCCCATTCAAGCCTTCTTCTGGCTTGAGTGGGGTAGTTCCCGGCGAACTCCACATCGACAACAACCAACTCCTCGTCGTTTGCGGACAACACACCGCCCTCGACCTTCTCGAACTTCAACCCGAAGGCAAGAAGAAGATGTCCGCCCGCGACTTCCTCAACGGCTACCGCCCCCAAACGGGCGAGAAGCTGGGCGCCTGATGCCAGTCTCTCCCGCTCGCGACGCCGCACTCGACATCCTGCTTCGCGTCGAGCAGGGCGGATTCGCCTCCGAACTCCTCCACTCCGAGCGCCTCGACCGCCTCACTGCCCAGGATCGCGGACTCGCCACCGAACTCGTGATGGGAGTGCTGCGCTGGCGCTCGCGCCTCGACGAAGCCATCGCCGATCTTTCTTCGCAAAAGCTCAGCAAGCTCGACCCTGAAGTGCTCGAATCGCTCCGCCTCGCCGCCTACCAGGTCGGATTTCTCGCGAAGATCCCCGCTCACGCCGCCGTTAACGATGCGGTCGAGCTGGTCAAGCGCAAGAAGAAGAAGTCCGCCGCGCCCTTCGTGAACGCTGTTCTCCGCAAGCTGCTAAAGAAGAAGGACCTCCTCGAACCGCTGCTCGCGCCCGGACCGAAGACCATCCCCGAGCTCAGCGCTCTCTACGCGCATCCCCTCTGGCTCGTCGATCGCTGGGCAGCACAGTTCGGAGTGGAATCGACGGACCAGATCTGCAACTACAACCAGCACGTCCCGCCGACGGCGATTCACTTGTCCGACTCATCCGTGGAACCCGAACTCACGAATGCCGGCATCGCCCTCGCTCCCGGCCGCCTTCTCACGAACACCCGCATTGTCACCGCTGGTGACATCACTAAGACGGCAGCCTTCTCCGAAGGCCGTGTACAAATCCAGGACGAAGCCTCGCAGCTTGTCGCTCTCCTCGCCGGACGCGGCCAGCGCCTGCTCGACTGCTGCGCTGCCCCCGGAGGCAAAACCGCCATCCTCTCCGAGCGCAACCCTCAGTCGCAGATCGTCGCCACCGAACTCCATCCCCACCGCGCCGAGGCCCTCCGCCAGCGGCTCCGCTCCCGCACTAACGTCACAGTTACCTCAGTCGATGTCACCCAAGCCGACCTGCCCGCCAACTTCGACCGCGTCCTCGCCGACGTCCCCTGCTCCGGAACCGGCACCCTCGCCCGCAACCCGGAAATCAAGTGGCGCCTCAACACCGACGATCTCTCCGATCTGCATCGCCGCCAGGTCGCGATTCTCCGCGCGGCGCTGTCCAAGCTCCGTCCCGGCGGGCGCCTTCTTTATTCCACTTGTTCGTTGGAACCCGAAGAAAATCAGGACGTGATTCGCGAAGCCGCCACCGACTGCTTTGTCGTTCCCGTTCGAGAAGAACTCGCCGTCCTCCGCGACGAAGGCCTGCTCATCGCCGATCCGCAACAAATCTCCGAGCGAAACTTCCTGCGCATCCTTCCCGGCAAGTTCTCGACCGACGGCTTCTTCGCCGCCATGCTCACGCGATAAACATTACGCCTGCGTCTGCTGGGCTCCGCACGCGGTCTGCATGTAGCTGTCCACGTAGTCGCGCAGCGTGCCGTCCTGCTGTTTCTTCAGCAGCCGATCCCAATACGGCGAGTGTGCCGTCGGATACTTCTTCAAAATCGCCTGGTACGCCTTCAGCGCGCCTTCCACTCCGGCCGTTTCGACCGAGAGCTCATTGCGGTTTCGCGACGAAGTGTCGATGATGTACGCGGCGCTCGAAAACAGCTTCTGATACACCAATTCGCGGCTATACCGATACTCGCTCTTCTGCTGCGCCGGATCGAAGCATACATTTATAGTGATGTCCGGCACCGCCTTGATCCAGTCCAGCAACCACTGCCGATCCTCTTTGAAAGCCGGGTTCAGCGGATCGGCCTCCAGCTCCTGGGTGACCTTCACCGCGCGATCGCGCTCGGCTTTGGTCGACGGGCCAACGCTGGCATCCTGCGCAACACAGGCAAACGCAACCAATAGAAGGATGGAAACGGACACTGCCCGGCGCATCTTCACCTCCGCGGACACGCAGAAACACCTGTATAGCATAAGCCCTGCCCCGGCCACCTTGGTAAAATTGCAGTGGGGAGTGAGGAATCGCCGCAGTTCATGCCGTTCACCGAACATTTCGACGTCGCCGTAGTCGGCGCCGGACACGCCGGCTGCGAGGCGGCCATGGCCTGCGCCCGCATGGGCCTCAAGACCGCCCTGTTCACCCTCAACGTCGACCTCATCGCGCAGATGTCCTGCAACCCCGCCATCGGCGGCATCGCCAAAGGACACCTTGTTCGCGAAGTCGACGCCCTCGGCGGCATCATGGGCGAAGTCACCGACGCCGTCGGCATCCAGTTCCGCCTCCTCAACACCTCCCGCGGACCGGCCGTCTGGTCTCCCCGCGCCCAATGCGACAAGCAGGCCTACCGCCTGAAGATGAAGGAAGTGCTGGAATCCCAGCCCAATCTGAAGATCAAGCAAGCCGAAGTGGCGGACCTGATCCTCGAACCTCACGCGACTACCAGCCCAGAAGTCTCATCAGATTCCCAACCCCTAGCCCCTAACCCCCAACCCCTTGTTTGTCGAGGCGTCGTCCTCCGCGATGGCCGCCGCATTCACGCCGACGCCGTTATCATCACCACCGGCACCTTCCTCAACGGACTCATTCACTGCGGCGAGCAGCAGATTCCAGCCGGACGCAGCGGCGAACCGCCCGCGCAGATGCTCGGCGAATCCCTACGCCGCATGGGATTTCGCGTCGTCCGCCTCAAGACCGGCACGCCGCCACGACTCGATGGGCGCTCCATCGACTGGAACAAGTTCGCGGTCCAGCCCGGCGACGAAGACCCGACGCCATTCAGTTTTCGTACCAAGCGCGTGCATCATCACGACACGCAGATCCCGTGCCACATCGCTTTCACTACGCCCGATACGCACCGCATCATTCGCGAAAACGTCCATCGCTCGCCAATGTACAGCGGCCAGATTCAATCCATCGGACCGCGATATTGTCCGTCCATCGAAGACAAGATCGTCAAGTTCCCTGACAAAGAAACCCACCAGATCTTCCTTGAACCCGAAGGCCTGCACACCCACGAAGTCTACGTAAACGGCATGAGCACCTCGCTGCCGGTGGAAGTGCAGCAGGCGATGATCGCCTCCATTCCCGGGCTCGAGAACGCCGACATGCTCCGCCCCGGCTACGCCATCGAGTACGACTCGGTCGATCCCACCGAACTAACCCGAACGTTAGAGACCAAGAAGGTCGCCCGCCTTTATCTCGCCGGGCAGATCAACGGCACCAGCGGATACGAAGAGGCCGCCTGCCAGGGCATCATGGCCGGCATTAACGCCGCGCTCGCCGTGCAGGGCAAAGAGTCGCTCGTGCTCGACCGCACCGAAGCCTACACGGCCATCCTCATCGACGACCTCATCTCGAAGGGTACCAACGAGCCCTACCGCATGTTCACCTCGCGCGCGGAGTTCCGCCTGCACCTGCGCATCGACAACGCCGACACTCGCCTCACGCCGCACGGCCGCCGCGTCGGACTCATCAACGACGCCGCCTGGGCCGACTACCTCGCCAAGCAGGAACGCCTCTCCGCGATGAAGCAGGTCATCGAAAAGACGCGACTGACGCGGGAAATGACGGAGAAAATCGGTCCTTGGTCTTCGGTTGTTGGCCGTTCGCAAAACACTGGAGAGCCGGACCGTCCGCATACGGACCAACAACCAACGACTAACGACTTGGCTTCTCTCGTCGGCTCCACGCTCGCCCAACTCCTTCGCCGCCCCGAGGTCCGCATCGACGCCCTCGCGCCGATCCTCGCCGATCTTCTTCCAGGATTTTTCTCTCACGAAGATCCGCGTTCATCCGCGTTAATCCGTGGCGAAAGGTTTTCTTCCCAGGTGCTCAACGAACTCCGCGCCGTCGAGACCGAGATCAAGTACGCCGGATACCTCGACCAGCAGCAGAAATCCATCGAGCGCCTGAAGAAGTCCGAGCAGCGCACCATCCCGTCGTGGTTCGACTACGCCTCCGTCTCCGGTCTATCCCGCGAGATGAAGGAGAAGCTCCAGCGCATCCGCCCACAAACCATCGGGCAGGCCAGCCGTATCCCGGGCGTTACACCCGCGGCGGTGTCACTGGTGAATGTCTACATCGAGATCCAGGCGAAGAAGTTGCAACAGGCGCAGCAACTCGCGGATTAGTTACTCCACAAACTCCAGCCGGTTCCCCCACGGATCCTCCACGAAGATCCGCTTTACTGAAGGATTCGCTTCGTCCTCGCGGAACGGCACACGATACGAGTTCAGCCGTGTCTTGATGACGATCATGTTCTTCACCCGGAACGCCGGATGCGCTTTCTTGGCCGGCTGGAATCCTGGCTCGACTCCGATGTGTAGTTGTTGGCTACCGCATGCGAACCAGCATCCGCCTCGGCGAGCCAGCTCCGCAGGCTTCGCCAGCTCCCGCATCCCCAGCACTTCGCCGAAGAACCAGCGCGCCTGCGCCTCGCATCCCGGTGGTGCCGCGATTTGTACGTGGTCGAGTCCGAGGATCACCGAACGATTATCGCAGAGCGACTAATTCGGAATCCCGCCTCGCCAGTCTCGCGGATACCGCGCCTCGAACCGCGTGCCATCCTCTTCCGTCGAGGTGAACGAGACATGGCCGCCAAGGTATCTCTCGCTCAGGTATTTGACGCTATATGTTCCCAGCCCACGCCCCGGTCCCTTGGTCGAGAACGACCGGTTGAAAATTTGCAGCCGCACGCCTTCCGGCATATAGCCCGCGTTGTGCACCCAGAACACCACCTCGTCGCGCAGCTCGTAACATCCCATCGAGACCCTCTCTCCCGGCGCCGAGGCTTCAATCGCGTTCTTTAGCAGGTTCTCTAACACTCTCGTCATCAGCATAGGGTCGCTCACGAAGTCCACGCTGGCGCTCTGCTCGTCCAGGCGCAGCACGCGGCGCGCCAGCATCTCGGGCCGGCAACAATCCAGGAACACGTCCTGCAGCAGCACGTACGAATTCAGCGGCTCTGGATTCGGCTTCAGTTCGCCTCTTTCCGCCGCCAGCAACTGCCGGTGCGCCTGGATTTCCGCGATCATCCGCTCACTGAGCACAGAGATTCGATCGCCGTATTTCCGTACGCTCTCGGCGTCCTCCCCGTTTTCGCTCAGCATCCACGAAAAGCCCTTCAGCGCCGTCGCCGTGTTCATCATGTCATGCAGGAAGATCCGCTCCAGGGACTCCCTCCGCTTCTGGTCTGCGATGTCGGACAGGGTGAAGAACGTGAAATCCTCGCCCGCCATTTCCAGGGGCCGTGCCCACGCGCGCAGATCGAGTGCCTCCTCGTTGCCGTCCTTATAGGTCGTGATCCGACACTCCTCCGTCACAGAACGCCCTTCTTGGCTTTCCAGCATCGCATGCGTCGCGCCACAGTAACGGCAGGCTTCCGTCGTTCCGCATCCGCCCTCGCTCTCCTGCGAGTGCTTGCAGCGCAGCAACTCGCCCGGACGCATGCCGAGGACTGTCTCCAGTTCCTCCGCGCCCGAGTATTCGAGCGCCGCCCGGTTGGCAAACACCACCTGCCGTTGCCGGTTCAGGATCAGCACCACCTCCGGCATCAGGTTCAGCAACGTCGCGATCGGCGAATCGGTGTCAAAGCACCTCCACTCGCGGACCACTTCGTCATGATCGGCGCGTTCCGCAGGCGCGAACTTCGTCAAGTCATTCGTCATAGTCACCCACTTGCGACGGATGGTAGGCCCGCCCCGGCGCCAAGTCAAAATCGCCCCTGTGATCTAAGTCATAGGCCGTTGTGAGTCGCCGCCATTACCCTGTTTGCAGTGGAGAACAGGATCATGGCCGCCGTACAAACCGCGCCACCAGAGCCCAAATCGCTGCTTGTCGACATGGTGAAGGCCGCTACGCCGAAGAAGAAGCTGGTGCGCCGCCTCGACCGCGATTACTCGCAGCGACTGCGCGCGGCCGTGCAGTTCGCCTTCGTGGCGCTTAACCTGTTTCTCGGAGTCGAGTTCTACCGTTTCGTCCGCTTCTACGAACTCGCCGGAATTGGCCCCGCACCAACACGCCCCGCAGGCGCAGAAGGCTTCCTACCCATCGCCGGACTGATGAGCCTGAAGGCCGCCCTCCTCACCGGACACATTCCCGGATTCCATCCCGCGGGCATGTTCCTGCTCGTTGCGTTTGTAACGATGTCGTTTGTCTTTCGAAAGGCGTTCTGCTCTTGGCTCTGCCCGGTCGGCACGCTATCCGAGTATCTCTGGAAGCTCGGTCGCAAGATGATCGGGCACACGCTTCGCGTTCCGCGGAAACTCGACATTCCTCTTCGAGCACTCAAGTACCTGCTCCTCGGCTTCTTCCTCTACGCGGTTTACAACATGTCGTCCAGCGACATAAATGGATTCCTGCAAAGTCCCTACGGTCTGATCGCCGACGTGAAGATGCTCAACTTCTTCCGCCACCTTGGCGGGACAGGGCTGATTGTCATCGGCGTGCTGGTGCTACTGTCGCTCATCATCCAGAACTTCTGGTGCCGCTACCTGTGCCCCTACGGCGCGCTCATGGGGTTCGCCTCGTTGCTCAGCCCGCTGCGCATTACGCGCAACGCCGAAAGCTGCATCGACTGTGCCAAGTGCGCCAAAGCCTGCCCTTCGCACCTTCCCGTCGATCAACTCGTGACCATCAAATCCGCCGAATGCACCGGATGCCTCGAGTGTGTCGCCGTTTGCCCTGCCGAGAAGACGTTGTTCCTCGCCGCACCTCGAAAGCACGCCGTTCCCGCCTGGGCCGTTGCCGCCGGCATCGCCGCCATCTTCCTTGGCACCGTTGGCTACGCGAAGCTCACGCACCGCTGGAACTCCGACATCCCGGCGCAGGTCTACCGCTACCTGATCCCCAACGCCGATGAAGCCACACACTGATGCCGCCAGTATTCTCTTCCGTGTTCACGATCATCAGATCATCAGATCATCCGATCACCAGATCTTCTGATATTCAGATAACCAGATATCCAGGTCATCTGATCTCCGTGTCGCTAAAATAGCCGCTATGCCTGATTGGAACTCTTTCGCCCGCGTCAACGCCGGAGAGCGTTTCCGCCGCCAGTCGGCCATGATGGGCACGCCACTGACGAACCTCGTCGTGGACGAAGCCCACATTAAACCCGGACTTCGCGTGCTCGATATCGCCTGCGGCACAGGCGAGCCCGCCATCTCGATTGCCGCCAAACTCGAGGGAACCGGCGAGGTGATCGCCATCGACATCTCGCCCGAACCGCTGAAAGTCGCCGAAGAGCGCGCAGCCAAACGCGGCCTGACGAACATCGGGTTCCGACTCGCCGACGCGCACCAGCTCCCATTCGACGATACCTCATTCGACCGCGTCACCAGCCGCCTTGGCCTCATGTTCTTCTCTGACTTGCCCAACTGTCTGCGCGAGGTGCATCGCGTGCTTAAGCCGGGCGGACGATTTGTCGCCGTGACCTGGGGACCGGTTTCCCAGCCCTACTTCGACAGCACCATCGGTATCGTCCAAAAGCTCACCGGCGCCGCGCTGCCAGCCTCCGGCCTGAAGATGGTTCAGTTCGGCGAAACCGGCACTCTAACGAGAGCTTTACAACAGGCCGGCTTCTCGCACGCACACGACGAACTCCGCCAAGTCGAATGGACGTGGCACGGTTCTCCCGAAGAGGTCTGGGACTACTTCCAGTCCGTCACCATCCCGTTCGCACCGCTGCTGAAGAGCATCCCACCCGACCGGCGATCCGAGATCGACCGGGCAGTCCTCGAAGCCATGCGCGCCTACTACGACGGACAGGCCGTCCGCTTCGTCGGCCATTTCATGCTTGCCACCGCCACCCGCTAGCCACGAACCCGCCACGACACTCGCCATTAACGCTGCTGCAACATGCCGCCAACTATCATCAAACTAGGTAATGCTCAGGTTTCCTGACAACTTCCTGTGGGGCGTATCCACCTCCGCCCACCAGTTTGAAGGCGAGAACACGTGTAACCAATGGGCGGCGTGGGAAAAGCTGGGACGCATCCGCTCTGGCGACTCCGCACGTGCCGCCTGTCGCTGGTGGCACTCGGCTACGCGTGATCTCGAACTCTGCCGCGAACTCGGCCTGAACGCCATGCGCATCTCCGTCGATTGGGGACGGATTGAGCCCTTCGATTGCGCGTGGGACCGCACCGCCATCCATCGCTACCGCCAGTTGCTCAAGGAAATCCGCGCGCTCGGCATGCGGCCGTTCGTCACCCTGCATCACTTCACCCATCCGCAGTGGTTCGAAGAACGTGGCGGATTCCTCTCGCCCCGCAGCATCGAGCACTTCGTTGCCTACGCCGAACGCACCGTCAGCGAACTCGGCGACCTCTGCTCCGACTTCGTGACGTTCAATGAGCCCAATGTTTTCGCGGCCTTTGGTTATCTGTTCGGCAACTTCCCGCCCGGCTACCGCTATCGCGTCCGCGACTGCGTTCAGGTAACGATGAATTTACACCGTGCTCACGCCGCGGCGTACGAGCGTATCCACGCCATCCACGCCGAAGCCACGGTTGGCATGGCGATCCACTGGGTGGACTTTCATCCTGCCACCGACTCGCCTGCCGATCGCCTGCTGGCATGGCTCTACGACGGCGCCTTCAACCGCTCCACGTTGCAACTGCTGCGCTGCGGAACCCTGCCGTTCCCGCTGAACTCCATCTCGCCGGAAGCGCCCGAAGTCATGCAGAAGATCGACTTCATCGGCCTCAACGTCTACAACCGGCTGCACGTGCGCTCGCCCTGGGACGAAGCCAGCCGCCGCACCGGGGGACTGTTCGTCCCCGAAGATGTCCCCCAAGGGGACTGCGGCGTCGACCTCCCCTACGGCGAAGCCTATCCCGAGGTTGTAACGAGTTCGGTACGCGAGTTCGCTGCGCTCGGCGTGCCCATGTACATCATGGAGAACGGCGTTCCGGATCGCGAAGACCGCATCCGACCCTGGGTGATCACGCAGTGCATCCGTCGCAGCCACGAGGCGATCGCGAACGGCTTCGATGTCCGCGGCTACTTCCATTGGAGCATCGTCGACAACTTTGAGTGGTCCGAAGGCTGGACGCTGCGCTTCGGCCTCTACGGCCTCGACCCGCGCACCCAGGAGCGCTTCGCACGCGGCAGCGCCGAACTCTATAGGCAGATCGTAGCCCAGAATGGATTAAGCGACGAGCAGCTCAGCAGGTTTTCCGACCCGCCCGTCCCTAGCGTCCGCGAGTTTACGAACCTGCGGCGCTAACCTTGTCGTTACTACATATCTATACCTGATACTTCCAGTACCCGTGATCGCGCAGGAAGTACTTGCGGTCGAAGACGTGGAACGCGGTGGTGAAGAACATGCGCGCGACCTTCGCATGGCCCATGGCGCGGAAGCGCCGATTCGACGTCAGGATGTGCCCGCTGACAATCCCGAACCTGAGCGGTGACACGCGCTTACTGAGGTGGAAGTCCTCGGCGTAGTGCACCTTCTCGTCGAAGCCGCCGAGTTCGTTGAACTTCTCGCGGTCGAACATCATGAACATGCCGGTCGCGAATGGCTTGGTGAACGACGCGAAGTGCTGCACGACGTTGTTGCCGCGGAACATCAGCTCGTCCATCAGGCGCCCGTCTTTACAGCGGATGTCGGTCGTCAGGCATTGCAGCTTGCGGCGCTTCATCATCTCGACCGACCGCCGCAGCAGCGTCGGATCGGGCAGTTCGATATCAGCGTCAACGAAGAGCACGTACGGCGTGGTTGCGCGACGTGCTCCCCGGTTGCGTCCGACGGAGGGTAATCCGCCGGGAATGATGGAAATCAGCAGCCGATCGGCGAACGAGAGCGCGACTTCGATGGTCGCGTCGGTCGAGCCGGCATCAGCAACGAACACTCTGGTAGCCGGCAAATGCGGGTAGTCCTGCCTGCTCAAAGAGGTCAAAAGCTGCGGCAGGTTCCGCGCTTCGTTCTTCGCCGGGATGACGATCGTCAGTTCGGCATTCATGCTCATGGATCTGAACTCCTTCCTCGCCCACGGTGATGTAGCTGGCTCGTGCGTCGATCCAGGACCCGGTGTTGTAGTACGCAACTCCGTCGCGCTCCACGTGCATCGCCTCGTGCGTGTGGCCGCAGAAGACGCGGTCCACGCGGCCGGCCTTGGCGTAAGCAATCGCGCCATTCATGATGCGGGGCGTCATGCGTCCCCAGTTGGTGGTACAGCGGTCGATGTAACGCTGGAGTGATTTTCCGCTCTCGCCCAGGCGCGGGATCACGTCGTAGTAGAAGAAGTTCCCCACCGTCACCCAGAACGGGTTGCGTTTCATGAAGTTGTCGAACTGGTGGCCGTGGATCGCCAGGTGGCGCTTGCCTTCGTAGCTCCAGACATAGCGCTGGTACACCGGCACACCGACCAGGTGCGACATCACGTTCGACAGGCCGAAGTCGTGATTGCCTTCGACCCAGACCACCTCGACTTTGCGCTTGGGATTGGAGAGCTTGCGGATGGAGGAGAGGAACTTCCAATGGTCGCCGTTGAGCCGGCTGAAGTTGAGGTCGGAGAAGATATCCCCCAGCAGGATCAGCCGCCGGTACGACAGCGACTGGATCAAGTGCAGCGCATCGCGTGCACGACTGACCTCCGATCCGAGGTGCACGTCCGAGACCAGGAGCGTATCGAACACTGCCTCCGCCATGGTGCAATTCTCGACCGCTACCGTTACACACTGATAAACAGGATGTGAAGATTCGGAGAAAAGGCCGAGCT
>Ga0335069_10012618_pt1 | contig 11878 bp, 12 predicted proteins | sample Lox_Sample_11_FD_206714 | JGI IMG/M metagenome (GOLD analysis project Ga0335069, IMG submission 206714) | Soil microbial communities from Loxahatchee National Wildlife Refuge, Florida, United States - Lox_Sample_1.1 | ecosystem: Environmental > Terrestrial > Soil > Wetlands | place: USA...
GTTGCCGTGGTCGAATGGCTGCCTGTCTTGGCAGCCGGAGGGGGAGCTTTTTTGCGGCTCGCAGCCGCGGTACGTGCCTCTGTCATGGATTCACTCGTGACGTTCGCCTCAAACACCAATCCTGTTTCGGAGAAATTCCGGCAGAGACGGTCACTTTGAGATTCGTGTCACTCAGGCCCTCTTTATACCGATTACACTTTCCCACGTCAATGGGAGGGGTTGGGTTGCGCAGCATCACGGAGCCGGTTGCTGCGCGTTCTTACGGTAAATAGCGGGGTTAAGAGACGGATCGTTGTACATCTTGAGCTGCCGGTACAGCTTGAACCGCCGGGTGCCGGCCAGGGTCTCCTGCCAGAGCGCGTCGAGACACTGCGCAAGGTCGCCGCGCTGCTCCTCGAGAATCTCAAGCCGTCCGCGATTGCGCTGGGCATGCTCGGCGGGGCAGTCGGTTCGCTGAGCTTCTTCGCGGGTGTGAAAGATCTTGAGCGAGAGGATCGAGAGCCGGTCGATGATCAGGCCCGGCGACTCGGAGTTGAGGGGGGCCGCCGGATTGGGCAACTGCTGCGGGCCGAGCCAAGCGAGAAGGGCGCGGTCCAGCTCCTCTGCCAGGTCGTTGCGGAACTGGTTGGTCACGTCGATGCGCCTCTTTACGTCGGCGAGGGCCGCATCCGTTGCCCCGGGCGTGCGGGCCTCGTCTTCGATGTGCCAAAGGTCAAAGTTGGCGCGATGCTGCCGGGCCACGCGCGCGAGCCAGTCGGACTGGCCTTCGCCGCTGGCTTCCGGCGGACCGGAGTGCCAGGTCGCTGTGAGTTCATCCTGCAGGCTTGCGATGGCTTTGGCTGAGAGCATGAGTGCGGTTGCTGGGTTTCTAGGACCGTTTGAGCATTCGAAAGAGCCTGATCACCACGGCGCCCGCTGACCAGCATAGCAAGAAGTAGAAAAGGAAGTTGAGAAGGGCTGCGACCAAGAGATGGAAAGCATGCACGTTGCCACTCATTGCCATCGAGCCCAGAATCCGGGAAGCAGTAGTCCAATCGTATATAAACCAAGTTGGCGCTCCGTCATGCTCGACGGCCAGGGGCCCATCGTAATGGTCAGGACCGCAACCAAGCATCCCAGCCCAACTGCGGTAACCGTGTTCAGAATTTTTGCGCGTTGCATCGGGCTTCTACACTGCTCTTTTCTTGATGGCGTCAATGACTCCGGGTTGCAGCGTCTATGGTAGAACTATCCTCACATCAGGGTCCAACACCTGGAGCGGCCATGACAGAAAGTGCGCAGCGGTTTCTGTGTATATCCAGCTACGAAAAAGGCCATGACTTCATGCGCCAGTGTGCAGAGATGGGTGTGAAACCAACCCTGCTCACCGTCGAAAAGTTGCGAGACGCGCCATGGCCGCGCGACGTGCTCGAAGACATTGCGCTGATGCCCAACGACATTGGCCGCCAGGGCCTGATCAACACCGTTTGCTGGATGGCGCGTGGACGCCGGTTCGATCGCATCGTTGCACTCGACGAATTCGATCTGGATGCCACGGCCCAGATCCGCGAACACACCCGCATCCCGGGAATGGGCGTGACGGCTACCGCCTATTATCGCGACAAACTGGCCATGCGCACCGGTGCGAGCGAGTCGGGCTTCCTGGTGCCGCCGTTCTGCCGCGTTCTGAACTACGACGACCTGCGCGAATACATGCAAGCGGTTCCTGGTCCCTGGCTGCTCAAGCCGCGCGCGGAGGCCTCGGCTCTCGGCATCCGGCGCATCGAAAACGCGGAGCAACTGTGGCGTGCGCTGGATGAGATGGGAGACCAGCAGACCAACTTCCTTCTCGAGCAATTCGTTCCCGGAGATATCTTTCATGTCGACTCGATCCTGAGCGATCAGAAGGTCGTCTTCTCGGCGGTGCATCGGTACGGTAAGCCACCGATGCAGGTTATGCACGAAGGCGGTGTGTTCTCGACGAGGACCGTCGACCGCACCGGCAGTGACTATGGCGCGCTCACTGAATTGAACGCGAAGCTGGCGCCGAGTCTCGGCATGATGCACGGAGTCACGCATGCCGAGTACATCCGGGCAAAGGCCGACGGGCGCTTCTACTTTCTCGAAATCGCGGCGCGTGTCGGCGGTGCGTTCATCGCCGACCTCGTTGAGTTTTCAACGGGCGTAAACCTGTGGCGCGAGTGGGCCCGGCTTGAGGTCGCTGAGCTTCGGGGAGAGACGTACGCGTTGCCAAAGACGTGCGGGAAGTACGCGGGCAGTGTGCTGTGCCTTGCCCAAACTGCGGAACCCGATACAGACGGATTCAGCGCACCGGAGATCGTTCTGCGCATGAAGAAGCACCACCACGCAGGCCTGATCGTCTGCTCCGAAGATCCGGAGCGCGTGAGCGCGCTCGTCGACCAGTACTCGGTGGAGTTTGCACAACGCTTTCTCGCGTCGATGCCCCCGCCGGATAAGCCAACAGCCTGAGGCGGTAATATGCTGGCTGCCGTCTGCATCGATCCGGGCTCCGGAGGCATCCAAGAGGTCTGCGCGAGCGACAGGCGCTGCAAGGAGGTCACATCATGTCTACTGCATCAACGCCCGGCAGGCCGTCGCCGATCGAAGCGTCGGCAGAATCGCAGCCTGGCTCGTCGAAGATCCAGCGATGGGCCAGTTACGTCTTCAGCGCTTTGACGATTCTCTTCATGGTTTTAGACGCTTTCGGCAAATTTGCCAAGCCAGTCCAGGTTGTCGACGCCTTCACGAGACTGGGAATTCCCATCGCGCTCAGCACCAGCATCGGCCTGCTGCTGGTTGCTTGCACGGTTCTCTACGCGATTCCGCGCACCGCGGTGCTGGGGGCCGTGCTGATGACGGGATACCTCGGCGGTGCCGTTGCTATTCACATGCGGGCGGGGAGTACTTCGTTTGAGACGGTGTTTCCTGTCATCTTCGGCGTGCTGGCCTGGGCCGGTGTCTACCTGCGGATCTGTGGCCTGCGTAGAGTCTTTCCCGTAATTTGCTGACCGCAGGGACGGCTTCGCGCAGGATTGCCCAGCGGGCGAATTGTTTCGACGGCTTTTTTGAGAATCGCCACTTACAATGGGTTGCGGGAGCGCGCATGGATAAGAAATGGCAGTTTCCGCATCGCAGGTGGAATCCGCTTCGGCAGGCATGGGTGTTGGTTTCGCCGCATCGCACGCAACGCCCGTGGCAGGGCGAGGTAGGGAAGATTTCAACCCCGTCGGCGGTCACCTACGATCCCGAGTGCTACCTGTGTCCCGGAAACAGCCGGGCCGGCGGAGCCGTCAATCCGCAGTACGACTCCACGTTCATCTTTGTAAACGATTACGCCGCCCTCCTGCCCGATCCGCAGCCGGTGGCCGAGCAGCCTTCTTCCTCTCTGCTTGTCGGCGAGCCTGCCCGCGGGCTTTGCAAGGTTGTCTGCTTTCACCCCGACCATAGCCTCACGCTGGCACGCATGACGCAGCCGGAGATTCGTGTTGTTGTCGACGCGTGGACGCGCGAGTACCAGGAACTCGGCGGCACGGACTGGATCGAATACGTACAGATCTTCGAAAACCGCGGCGCGATGATGGGCGCCAGCAATCCTCATCCCCACTGCCAGATCTGGTCCACCGGTTTTGTGCCCGACGAGCCTGCCGCCGAGACGAAGGCACAGCGCGAGCACCTCGACCGCACCGGGCGTTGCCTGCTTTGTGACTACATCAGTGCGGAGAGTTCCGCGGGAGAACGCGCCGTTTTTGAGAATGAATATTTTGCCGCTCTCGTGCCCTGGTGGGCGATTTGGCCGTTTGAAGTACTGCTGGTTTCAAAGCGCCACCTGGGTGCCCTGCCGGAGCTCAACAACGCCGAGCGGGACAGCCTGGCCGATGCGCTCAAGCGCTTGACCACCCGCTACGACAACCTCTTCCAGACGAGCTTTCCCTACACCATGGGATTTCATCAGTCGCCGACCGATGGGTCTGAACACCCTGAATGGCATTTCCACGCGCACTTCTATCCCCCGCTGCTGCGGTCAGCCACGGTGAGAAAGTTCATGGTCGGCTTTGAGATGCTCGGCATGCCGCAGCGCGACATCACCCCCGAAAGCGCAGCCGAGCGTCTGCGCGTCTGCTCTGAAGCGCACTTCTGGCCTAGAGACTAGACGAAATCCGCCTATCGAAGTTGTCGGGGATGCGGCCGATCACGCTTGGTGAGCCCGCTGGGACTCGAACCCAGGACCCACGCCTTAAAAGGGCGTTGCTCTACCAACTGAGCTACGGGCTCGCGCTTACTGCTCCTTCCAAGCTAACACAGAGCTGACTCCGCCTCCACGGTGCGAGCATGGGGCCGAAAGGGCGCATTTGCTCCAATCTTCGCCAGAATTTCGTCTAATCCAGCTATAAATTAAAATAATCAAAGAAACACATTGCAATAATTAATAAACTTTATTATTGTTTCTTTCGTAGTTGAGAAATGAGGTTTCGCGGATGGCCCAGAACCCCAAGCCGAACTCCGATTGGCAGGACTTATTGCGGATCGCGCAGGGGACGCCTCTGGTCGTCGAGCGGGTCCGGATCCCGGAGAAGGGAATGACAATCGAGGGCAGTTTTTCCCTCCCGGAACTGGCACGGATCAGCCTTGATGACCAGGTCTTCATCACCGCTTTTCTGCGGTCTCACGGGTCGATCAAGGAGATGGAGCAGATTTTCGGGGTCAGTTACCCCACCATCAAGGCGCGCCTCAACCGTATTGCCGGTCAGCTCGAGTTCATCGACACCAATCCGTCACCCTCCCGGTCAGAGGTTCTTCAGCGCCTCAAGGACGGCGAGATCACGGCGGCCCAGGCCATCAACGAACTGGAGGCCCTCAAATGACTCCGAACATCGCCATCATTCGCATCCACAATCACGCGCTGCGAGGCTTTCCGATCGTGGTTCCCATATTCCTGCTCTGGATCCCCGCGATTCTGCTGTCTCCGTTCGTTCTTCTCGTGCTGTTGGGATTGTGCATTGCCGGCCGCATCAGCTTCTGGCAGGCGATTTCGAGTTTCTGGGCTGTGCTGTGCGCGTTACCTGGAACGGATGTGCGTGTCTGCGCGGACGGGAATCGCGTCACCGTCCGGATTCTGTGAGGTCTGCCATGAATGACCGCCGAGCCATCTTCTCTCTGATCGCCACAGGCCGTATCACGCCCGCGCAGGCCGAGCGCCTGCTGGCAATCGCCAACGAACGCACCGAAGCGCTGTTGGCGCTCGTGTTGTGCGTGGGGGCCCTGTTTCTGATGCAGATCTCGCGGCACAACATCCTGCCCGAAATGCTGCATTTCTTCAGATCGCTGATTCCCGCCGCTGCGGCGGCATTGAACAACGCGCAAAACGCTGTGAACCAGATGTTGGGAGGATTGCTATGAACGAAAATCGTCGTCAGATTCTTGAGATGCTCTCCGCCGGAAAGATCACTGCAGATGAGGCGGATCGCCTGCTCGCCGCCCTGGAGCCGGAGTCGGTTTCTTTCCCAAGTGGCGCTGCGGCCACCAATGGCGCAACCGCCACGGCCGCTAAGGCGCGCCCCAAGTACCTTCGCGTTCTTGTCGAGGCAGACGAGGAGATGACCGGCATGAAAGGCCCCACCACCGTGAATGTGCGGGTGCCAATGCAGTTGCTTCGCGCAGGCGTGCGCCTGGCCGCTCTCATCCCCCAGCAGGCCCACGACCAGCTCGACCGGGCGCTCAGCAGCCACGGTGTTCCGCTGACTCTCTCGCAGATCAAGCCGGAAAACCTCGAGGAACTGATCGATCATCTCGAGGATCTCACCGTCGACGTGGATGGCCGCGACAGCAACCGGACCAAGGTGCGCGTGTTCTGCGAGTAGCGCACTGCGGTCCGTGACGGCTCCATCGATTTATCGATTGCGGGCTTGACCCATTGCGGAATAGACTCCCGCGCATGACAATTCCCACTGAACCCATCGGCAGCATTCCCAGGCCTGCTGAGCTTCTTCGTGTGATTCAGGAGCATTCGGCGGGACGCGTGTCGGCGCAGGAACTTGAGGGAGCGTATGAGCAGGCGGTGCGCGACACGATTCAGCGCTTTGAGGCAACCGGCTCTCCTGTCATCACGGATGGCGAGCAGAGAAAGCCGAGCTTTGCGACTTATCCGCTCGACGGCATGAGCAATGTCATTCCAGGTGGCGTGGTGATCCCATTCAAGGACGGGCACACCCGGCAGCTGCCAAAGCTGAGTGCGGGGCCGTTTCGATACAGCCGGTTTACCGGCGAATACGTTCGGCGGGCGAAGCCGTTTGCAAGCCGTCCAATGAAACAGGCGGTGATCTCCGCTTCGGCGCTGAGCTTGCTCTACCCTGCAGAGGGTATCAGGAATTATCCTAGCGATCAGTTCATTGAAGACCTGATCGCAGAATCGGTGACCGACATCAGCTCCGCATTCAATGCCGGCGCAGAGACTGTGCAGATCGATTTCACCGAGGGACGACTGTCGTTAAAGCTTGATCCAACGGGTGGCCTCCTCAAGTCCTTTGTGGATCTGAATAATCGAGTGCTGGAACGATTTTCCCGTTCCGATCGGCAGCGCATCGGCGTTCACGTGTGCCCCGGTGGGGACCGCGACTCGACGCACTCGGCAGATGTGGACTATGCGGGCCTGCTGCCGGCTCTTTTTTCGATGGATACGGGGCGCTTCTACTTTCAACTGGCCAGCGAGCCGGATCGGCCGTGGGTGCTGGCCCTGATCGCAAAGTTGCAGCGCCCGGATCAAAGGGTTTTTGTCGGCGTCACGGATCCGATCTCTCAGAATGTCGAAACGCCGGAAGAAGTGCGGGACCGGGTCCTGGAGGCAGCTCGGTTCCTGCCGCTCGACCAGCTTGGAACAACAGACGATTGCGGTTTCTCGCCATTTGCCGATGACGTATCGACGGCCCGCGACTTGGCCTTTGCCAAGATTCGTGCCCGTGTAGAAGGCACAGCCATGGCGTCGGCCCAACTCGGCGCTTGACTCGGGTCGATACCGTTCTAAGGCCGGCGAAGCGGCTTCTGCATGGGCACCACCTGCACGGTGACGTCGCGAATCTCGGCAAGAAAGCGGTTCAGCACAGAGCCGCGCAAGAGAATGTCAAGACGAGAGCGAACGGGCTGCCCAAACACCACGTGCGAGATCGATTCCTGCTGGGCAAAACGGATCAGCGCATCGGAGATGCTCTTGTCGGTTAGCGTGACAACGTGCGCGCCAAGATCGCGCGCCATGCGCAGGTATTCTTCGAGACGACGGTACTCCTCGGGATCACGGTGACCTTTGTCCTCATCCGGCTTCGCAACGTAGACGGCATACCAGTTGGTCGCGAGACGGCCGGCCATGCGCGCACCCACGCGCACAAGGCGCTCCGTTCCCGGACGCGTGCTCAGGCAGACCATCACCTTGTCAGGAATCGAGGCCGGTTCGAGACCCTGCGTGCGGCGGTAGTCGGCCGCACGATTGCTCACCTGCTCCGCGGTCGCGCGCAGCGAGAGTTCGCGCAGCAGGTTCAGGTTACCTTTCCTGAAAAAATTCGCGAGGGACTGCTCGACCTTGTCGGGGGCGTAGATTTTGCCTTCGCGCAGCCGCGAACGCAACTCCTCCACGGTGATGTCAACGTTGATCACTTCATCGGCGCGTTTGAAAAAACTGTCGGGGACCGTCTCGCGAATGACGGTGTTGGCCGAGCGATTTACCGCGTCGTTCAAGGTTTCAAGGTGCTGAATATTGACTGCGGTCCATACATCAATGCCGGCATCCAGCAGCTCCAGCACGTCTTCATATCGCTTTCGGTTTTTGCTGCCCGGGATATTCGTGTGGGCCAGTTCATCTACCAGGACGATTTGCGGGTGGCGCACAAGGATGGCGTCTAGATCCATCTCCTTGAGCTCGACGCCACGGTAGGGAATTTTGCGAAGAGGAACGATTTCAAGATCACGAATCTGGTCCTTGGTCTCCTGGCGGCCGTGGGTCTCGATGAGCCCGATCACGACGTCACGGCCATGCTTTCGCTTCATATGCGCGTCGTTGAGCATGTCGTACGTTTTGCCTACGCCTGGCGCTGCGCCGATGTAGATGCGCAGATGCGCGGGCTCCTGCTGGCGTTCGATCTTGATTTCGGCCATCGCTCAGCCCACCTCGACCGGGTGTGGCACAGGCTCCTCTACCGATACCGGCAGTGCAAAGCGGAAGGTGGTGCCATTGCCGAGGCGGCTCTCAACCGCGATCTGTCCGCCCAGCGACTCGACGAGTCGCCTCACAAGGGCAAGCCCCATGCCTGTTCCGCTTTCCGAGAAGGCATTAAACCGATCGAAGATCGTACTCAGCCGTTCGGCTTCAATACCGCGGCCGGTGTCACACACAGTGAACTGGACAAACTCCTTGATTTCCTCGGCCGCAAGCAGGATCTCGCCGCCGCCCGGCGTGTACCTGAGCGCGTTGGAGAGCAGGTTGTCGAGGATTGTGAGGACTGCGCGACGGTCTGCGCGCACCGCGGAAAGATCTGCGAAGGCTTTGACCTCGATACGCACGTGCTTTGAGGCAGCCTCATCGAGATAGCGGTTCCGTGCATCTTCGAGCAGCGGCAGTGGCCGCAGCCGCTCCAGTTTGAATTCGCGTTTGCCGGTATCGAGCTCGGCAACTTCAATGAGATCGGTCATCAGGTCGTTCAGTTTCTCCGATTCGTGGCTGGCGTCGGAAACCAGCTCCGATTGAAGCGGCAGCAACTCGCCGCCATACCCTTGCGAAAGCGCGTAGAGTCCGCGGCGCAGCTGCAGCAGCGGATCGCGCAGCTTCTTGCTGGCGACAGAGATGAACTGCGTCTTGAATCGGTCGGTGTCCTGAAGGGTCGTGACATCTTCGAGGGTGGTTACGGTGCCCAACAGTCGCCCTTCGGAATCGCGCATGGGCATGGTTCGCAGTCGATAACTCCGCGATTGCTTTCCGATCCGCATCGGGAGCATTGCAGCCTCGCCCTCGCCTGCCACCGGCTTCTGCATGGAAATCGCATCGCGGATTGCACCAAGGATTTTGTCGCCTCCCGGAGTGTTTGCGAGAGCCATGCGATCATTGGAGGCCTCTCCAAGTACCTCTGCGGCAGCCTGATTGAGCTTGAGGATGTGTCCTTTCGCGTCAGTAACGATAATCGGCTCGAAGATCGATTGCAGAACCGCGTCGGAGAGCTGAAATTCCATTTGCTTGCGGCCGGCTTCTGTCTCCCGCAGATCGCGAAGCCGCACGGCGATGCGATTGATCTCCGCTGCAAGCACGCCAAAGCTGTCGCGGCCGCTCAATGCCGCGCGATGCTCTAGGTTGCCCTTGGCTATCCGGCTCGCATCGCGTGAGAGTCTCCTGACCGGATGCAGCACGATCAGAACAGTCGCAACCTCGGCGAGGAGGATCGAGGCGACAAAGGCCACTGCGCTGGAGAATTTCCCGGCGGATGCGAGGGCGCGATGAGTGACAGCCAGAAGGCCTATGGCAAGAGCGGCAATTACAGCACAGCCGAGCGCAAGACGCTGCGTAAAATTCAGCATGGCGCCGTCTCCGAAACGGCAAACTGTAGTCTACTTCATTGTGCGCGAAAGGCCACGAGTCGCCAAGAGAACGGCGCATCGCGGCGGGGAGAAAGCCCGGGTGCAGGTCTAGCGAATCGAGCTTGCGGCGGCGAGCAGCGCCGGCATATGGCATACGCTATATGCCCGCTCGCGATAAGGGCAGTTCATTCCGTTTGGCGCGTCCCCGTGAATCACGGTCCAGGTCACTTCGGGGTATTCCTGTTTCAGATTCTGAAACTGCTCCGGCGTGAAGTGATTAAGGCCCTCGGTGGCGTTGCTCATCTGTTTCCATTCGACAGCCAGCGCCGGGAAGAGCGAAACGACCCCGCCATCCTTGTAGTAGTCGGCCATGGAGGAACGCTCCGAGATTGCCCTAAAGCCGTGAACATCGGAGAGAACATCCTTGAAGTAGCGCGAATCTACCGCGAAGATGGCATTCTCCGGGGTGTTCAGCCGGATCCAGAGGAGCGTATTTACCCATGGATTCGTGCTCGTATTTGACGGAATCTCGATTCGGGCGCTGTTCGGATAGGTGGCGCGTGCTACCAGAGACATTCCCGCTGCCAGCGGCAACGCAAAGGCAAAGGGAACCCATCTGCGCCCCCGCGCGAGATACTCGCCGATTACTCCTCCGAGCAGCAGAACGAAAACCAGAGTAATCAGATGAAATGAGCGCAAAGGCTGCAGCCGTGCGAACATTTCAAATTCCGGCAGCGAAAAGACCACGCCGGCAACAATCGAGATCAGTCCAAACGGGATGAGCGCAAAACTGATCTTCTTGAAACCCGGTTCGGCGCCACGCAGATTTCCTCTCCAGAACCAGGCCAGAATCGCGAGCGGAGCGAGCAGGCCCAGCCAGTGATACCAGGTCCAGTTGTAGAGAAAGAAGTAATCGCGCGAGTAGAGAGCCTCCCGATATGGCTCAGTGGCTGAGGACAGGTGAAAGCCGGTCGGCAGCAGCCCGATCGCTGATGCAAGTACGGGAACGGGTTCGCGCGTCGCAGCCTTCCCGCGGTCCGTCACCCACATCACACCCGCCAGAAAGAGTAGATAGACAATCATCTGGGGATGAATCGCCGCCGTCACGAACATCGCGGCGCTCGCCCAGGCGTAGCGTCTCTCCAGCAGACTAGCCAGCGCAAACAGCGTAAAGGGTGTTGAAAACGACCTTGCTGTCAGGTAGGGATCGAGAAGGAGCAATCCAGTGTTGCTGGCGGGCATCGTGAGCACTGCGGTGACGATCAGCATCGACGTCCAGCGGGCCCGCGCGTTCGAAAAGCAGGCGCGCACGATCATCCAGCAGGCTGCCAGAGTTCCAAAGAGGCACGCAACATACCACGCAAGAAGCGTCCAGTCCATGGAGAGAGACGTCAACCTCGCGGTCACTGCCAGGATCGGCCCGAAGATCGAAAGATGTCCGTGCGCCAGGAAGAACTCGGGAGCATATGGATACAGTTCGGGATGCAAAAGCTTCTTCGCTGCCGGTACGTAGATCTCCGAATCCTCAACCCCAGCGTGATAACCGTGGATCAATAGCGCGGCTGCCGTGAGAGCCAAAAGCCGGAAAAACGGAAGTCCTCCGTCCGTATCCTGGTTCATGAGGCGTTCCTGCCGGATTGCGACCAGTGGCCTCGAATCAGACGCAGTTGCGGTTGAAGCGATCGGGAATCGAGCATTATGAATGACTTATGCCCTCTATATCTCAGTATCGAGTTTGCTGTCTTCTATGATTTTGACGCGAATCGTCTCCAAATGGTGATGGATTCGCAGCAGTAACCGTGGAATCTTCATGGAATTCGGCAAACTGAAAGACTTTTGTTGTGCCATGGACATCGAAGCCCCGTTGGTTCCGGGAACGCGACGAGCGCCCAGTCGACCCCAAATTCCGACTTCAGGCGCCTGAAGTCGGCAAGTTGGAAGGAACTCCATCCAGCCAGTGCGGAGACCTGCCTGTCCCAGGCCGGACCCAGCACTGGAACCTGTGTCACTACAGAAGGGTCCTTGATCCAGTCAGCCAGCTGGCTGCGCTCGGCCAGTGCTCGAAAGCTGTGATAGTCCTCGCCCGGCGAGGCAAGGTAGTAGGGGTCGACGGCAAAGTAGGCTGTGACGGGCGTATTCTGACGGATCCATGCAAAGGCCTGCAACCATGGGTTCGCCGATTGCCTTCCCGGAAGCTCCAGGTGTTCCGTGTTGCTCACGAGCGCTCTCTGCGACCCAAACATGCCAGCATTGATCACCAGGAGATAAAGCGCCCACCGCCACACTCGTGCCTTCAGAAGATATTCGCCGATCAGGCATCCAGCCACCA
>Ga0335069_10012619_pt1 | contig 11877 bp, 12 predicted proteins | sample Lox_Sample_11_FD_206714 | JGI IMG/M metagenome (GOLD analysis project Ga0335069, IMG submission 206714) | Soil microbial communities from Loxahatchee National Wildlife Refuge, Florida, United States - Lox_Sample_1.1 | ecosystem: Environmental > Terrestrial > Soil > Wetlands | place: USA...
GGTCCCGGAGGATCACGCAGGAGCATCGGCTGGTGTATAAGGTAACTGCGACGCGCATTGACTTTCTCCAGGCACGCTATCACTACTGAGGTTGTTCGCTGGCAGCCGAATGCCCGGCCTATGCTAGAATCCTCTGCTTGACCCCGGTATCCCCATTCCGCCGTCGAAATCTCGTCTCGCTGTTCTTGGCTGCCGGCCTTTTGCTTGCGACCGGTGTCGCCACGGCCGCGGCCCTCAAGCTTCCCGCCACCGAAATGCACAGGGTTGATTTGCCCAACGGCCTGCGTGCCTTGATTGTGGAAGCGCACGAATCGCCGCTGATCGATGTGCAGGTCTGGTATCACGTGGGCTCGAAGAACGAGGTGCCGGGCCGCACGGGTTTCGCGCATCTTTTCGAGCATCTGATGTTCGACGGCACGAAGAACCTTGGCCCCAACGAATTCTCCGACTACATCATTCGCTCCGGCGGCACCGACAACGCCTATACCACTGAAGACACGACCGTATTCTGGGAGACCGTGCCCGGCAACATGCTGCCGGTGGTCCTGTGGCTTGAGGCCGACCGCATGCGCCACCTCGACATCACCGGCCGCGTGTTCGACAACGAAAGAAAAGTTGTGCAGGAGGAGCGCCGCCAACGCTTTGATAATCTCCCGTACGGGCATGTGGTCGAAACGCTTTACGACCATGCCTACACCGTGCATCCCTACCGACACCTGACGATCGGAAGCATGGAGGACTTGGACAGCGCCAGCATCAAAGACGTCCAGGATTTCTACAACTCGTACTATGTTCCCAACAATGCCACGGTCGTGATCGTCGGCGACGTGGACTGGCACGAAGCCGCCGCACAGGCCGCGAAATATCTGGGGCCGGTCGAGGCCGGGTCTCCGCAGGGCGTGCAAACGATCCCCCAAGAGCCTCCGCAGGCCGCCAAACGCCTCATCAAGATGGACCTCAACGTGGCCTTGCCGGCCTTTGTCGAAGGCTACCACATGCCTGCTGACGGGACGCCGGACGCTTATCCCCTACGTCTGGCCGCCAAGATCCTATCCGAGGGCGAGAGCTCGCGTATCTACACACGCCTGGTTTACGACCGGCAGATCGCCGTGCAGGCCCAGAGCACCGGCAACTTCACGGAAGATCCCAACCTGTTCTTCGTCTTCGCTGTGCTGAACGCGGGAATTACGCCGGCTCACGGCGAGGCCGAGGTGGAGGCGGAACTGACGCGCCTGAAAACGGAACTCGTATCTGAAACCGAACTCCGCAAGGCCCAGAACCAGATTCTGCGAGACTTCATTATCGGCCGCCAGACGCTGCAAACGCGCGCCGAAGAACTCGGCTATGCCGCGGTGGTGCTCAAGGACCCTGAACTGGTGAACACGGAGCCAGCCCGCTTTCTGGCCGTCACCCCGGAGGATATCCAACGCGTGGCGAGAAAGTATTTCGTGCCTGAGAATCTGACCCTGGTCGAGGTCAACCCGCGCCCTGAGCGCGCCGCAAGCGCCACCACCCGACAAGGAGGTGCGCAGTGAGGCGGCAGGACGGGAAGGGAAGTGACTTCCCCACAGAGGCGCGAAGGCGCAGCGAAGCAAGAGATCATTCCTCGGCGCCTCGGCGTCTCGGCGCTGAGAAATGCCTGGGGTTATGTCTTGCGGCCCTTGCCCTCTTCTTATGGCTTGCACTCCCGCTGGCAGCGCGGGACTATCCGCCGGACGTCCCGCCTCCCAAGGCCGCGACGATTCCGGCTCCCGTCATCCAGGTGCTTCCCAACGGGCTCGAGGTGGTGGCCGTCGAGCGCCGAACGCTGCCTCTGATCACGCTGCGGCTGGTCGTGAAGGTCGGGGCTGAGCGCGATCCTCGCGGCCTCGAAGGCACTGCCGCCCTGGTAAATAGCCTGCTCACGGAAGGTACCGCGCACCGCACTTCGCGCCAAATGGCCGAAGCGATTGACGCGGCGGGTGGGTTGGTGGATAACGGCGCGGAGTGGGACAGTTCCTTTCTGAGCCTCAGCGTCTTGAGCGACCAGGCGGACCTTGCCTTTGATCTCGTGAGTGACATGGCGGCGCGCCCGGCCTTTCGGCCGGAGGAGATCGAGCGGCAACGCACGCAAACCATCTCCGGGCTCCAGGTCGCGCACGACGACCCGGTCTACGTCGCAGACACGGTTTTTCAGGAGTTGGTATTCGCCGGAACCGCCTACAGCCACCCCGAGGATGGAACGCTCCAATCCGTGCCACGCATCCAGGCGGCGGATTTGCGCAGCTTCCACCAGCGCTATTACCAACCGGCAAATTGCATCCTTGCCGTCGTAGGCGACATCACCGCCGCCGACGCCTTTGCCCATGCCGCGCGCTTCTTCGCAGATTGGCAGAACTCAGGCCCTCTACCGGAACAGCCCGCCAGCACACCCACCAGCAGCTCGGCCCGCCGGGTGGTCGCCATCGATAAGCCCGACGCTGTCCAGACCGAAATCCGCATCGGCAACCTTGCGGTGGCGCGCAACAGTCCTGATTACCTCGCCCTTACGGTCGCAAATGAGATCCTGGGCGGGCCCTCGGAAAACCGCCTGTTCAAGGCGTTGCGCAGCCGCGAAGGGCTCACCTACGGGGCTTCCAGCGACCTCGTCTGCCACCGCCGGCTGGGCACCTGGATGGGCAAGACCTTCACGAGAACCCCCGAAACGGTGAAGAGCACGCACATCGCTCTCGAACAGATGAAGTCGCTGCGGGACGAAAAGATCAGCGAAAATGAGCTCGAAACCGCCCAGAGCTACCTCGTTGGGCATTTGGCGCTGGACTTTGAAACCTCGGACGCCGTCGCCAGCCACGTGCTGGAAATGATCCAGAACGGCTTGCCCATGGACTACTGGACCCGGTACGCAGGCGAGTTGCGCGATCTAACCGCCGAGGACGTCCGTCGCGCCACGGAGCGCTACCTCAACGTCGATCATAATGTCTTGGTTCTAATCGGAAACGCCTCAGAGTTCAAGAAAGACTTGAAGAAGTTTGGGTCCGCAAAAGTGATTCCCTTAAGCGCGCTGGACTTTGCCGCGCCTGATCTACGCGTGCCAGGCGAAGCAGGGAATTGACGTAAGAAAATTCCAGCCCAATCGCCATGGTGGGTGTACCTTGTAGGGGTGCACGGCCGTGCGCCCTTGCGGCGTCGACGATGAAACAAGCACTCTTGGCATTTTTCGCGCTTACGGCTCTGGCGGCGTTTGCGGAGGCACTGGTCCTGTGGCGTTTTTGGATGGATCCCTGGCGGCTGGCTGGGCTGCTGGAAAGCACAGCGCTGTTGCTGGGAGCCTTTGTGGCCTTCACGGACGCCGCTTTTGTCCGGCAGTTACGCCACCGGGCACAGAGTTCCGCGAGCCTCGCCGCCAGCTTGCCGTTCCTGCTTCTGCTGCCTTATCTCCTGTATGCATTGCTGACGCGCGACTTTTCCCTTCTGTCCCTAGGCAAGCTTGTAGGCTACATTGCGGTGCCGACATTTTTGTTACTGCCGGACCGGCTGCACCACCGCGACAGCCTGGGCTGGCGCGACGTGGCAGCCATGCTCGCTCTCGCCGTGCCGGTGGCCGCAGGCTGGCTGCGGGGTATCTGGACTTGGCCGCAAGACCTTTACATCTTCCGTCCCATCGTGTGCGTGATCATCGGAGCATACACGTTCCTGGTTCTCCGTAACCTCGAAGGAGCCGGCTACCGCCTGATCTGGCGGAAGGGTGACCTCTGGGAGGGCTTGCTGAACCTCGTGGCGTTTTGCATTGTCGGGATTCCGCTGGGCCTGGGGCTGAACTTCATTCATCCTCACGCCAATCCTGACCTGACCTGGGGCGGATTCGCCTTACAATTCGTGGGCATTTACCTGACGGTCGCCATTCCGGAAGAACTGTTATTCCGGGGGATCTTGCAGAACCTGCTGGTACGGACCCTCCATAGCGGGCCCCGGGGAGTGTACGGCCTCGTCATCGCCTCGGTCGTATTCGGCGCGTCACACCTGCATCATGCGCCTGTCCCGAATTGGCGGTACGCGATCATGGCAGCCGTGGCGGGGCTTTTCTACGGCAACGCCTACCGCTCCCGCGGGAGGTTGTGCGCTTCCGGCTTGACACATACCTTAGTAGACACCCTGTGGCATTTCTGGTTCTAACCGAGTTCTTCTGCGGCAGTGTCCTGCTTATGGAGTAGCGCCGTCCTTCAGGGCGGCATTTGCCGGGCTGAAACCCAATGCTGTTCACTTCGGCATGGGTACAGACTCCGTTCCTTTTCCGGAAACCCCTGGACGTTCAAACCGGCCGGCAGTAGAATCCCCTCGCCACGGAATGTACGCCCGCGGTAGCGAATCCCGTACCTAGGAGAATGCCCATGAACCGGAAACTCACGCTGGTCGCCGTTTGCCTCACAGTATTGCTCACATCCTCTCTCGCAGCCGCTGGCGGCAAGAAATCCAAGGGTGGTCCCATCACCGGCACTTGGGAGTGCCAAGCGCACGGTGGGTCGCAGGGCGACATGGCCTTCACGCTTTACTTGACCCAGAACAAAGAGGTGGTGGACGGCTCGGTTTCATCCCCGATGGGCGGCACTCAGATCAGCTCCGGAACCTACAAGCGCAACATGCTCGAAATTCATATCGACACGCCGCAAGGAAACTACGTTCTTATGGGAAAGTACAAGAAAGGGACCATGAATGGAACGTGGTCAACTGACAGCGACAAAGGCACCTGGGACGGCAAGAAACAGGTGGAAGCTAAGAAGTAGGCGCGGAGCTGCAGAGGTTCCGGAGATACCAGAGGAAAAGCGTCTCATATTGTCTAGTTAACATAATATACCTTATCAGACGCATGAAATGGGGGCGATTCCGCCCCCAAGTAGCTTTTCTGAGCCCACACCTTCCCCACCGTTGACGCCAGCGGTTGGCAGCCACCTAAGCGATGATTCCCGCCCAGCGAAGGTAAACTTCCAGCAGCTTTTCGCCGTAAAGCGCGACGAAGATTCCGGAGATTCCCAAGAAGGTCCCGTAAGGCCAGGCATAGCCGCGGAAGCGCGAACTCACGACGCTCATGGCAAGCGCGAGGATGGAGCCGCCGAGCGAACCGACCAGAATGGTCATCAGCGTCAGCGGGAGCCCCAGGAACGTGCCCACCATCAGCATCAGCATGACGTCGCCGAAGCCGAGATACTCTTTCTGCTTTCCGCCCAGATAGTAAAACGCCTCGCCCACGGCATAGAACAGTCCTCCGCCGGCAAGGGCGCCTGCCACCGCTCCCGCGACCGAAGCCGCCGCTCCCTCGAGATAAATGTCCCAACGCCGCGCCAGCCACGCAATGGGCCGGTCATCCACTGGGATGAATAAGCTGAGCAGAAGCCCCAGCCCGATTCCCAGGACAGTCACCGCGTGCGGGATGCGCCGCTCCAGAAGGTCCGTGAATACTAAAACGATCAGCAGCATGCCGAGCAGCGCGTATTTGAGGGTTTCAGGTCCCAGCCCGTATTCCCGAAACGTCAGCACCAGGACCACCGCCGTCAGCGCCTCGACCGTGGGATATAGGGCCGAGATGGACGCGTGGCAATCGCGGCAGCGGCCTCGCAAGATGAGGTAGCTCACCAAGGGGACGTTGTCATACCAGCGGATTCGGTGCTGGCAGCGCGGACAGTGCGAACCAGGAAAGACAATGGACTCATGCCGTGGCAGGCGGTAAATGCAGACGTTCAGGAAGCTGCCGAACACCAGTCCGAAGAGCCCTACGAAAACATAGGCAATGACCACGGGACCTTGACCCTCAATCTGATGTAAGGGCGCACGGCGGTGCGCCGTTGCTGTGATCTGCCAGAACGCGGCGATAGAGCGCCTCCGTACGGCGGACCATTATATCAACGGTGAAATTCCCCGCCCGGAGGCGGCCGTTCGAGCCGAACTGCCGGAGCCTTCCAAGGTCACTCGCCGCGACCAGAATCGCCTCGGCCAGCGCTTCAGCCGAGTCTGGCGCCACCAGCCAGCCCGTCTCATTCTCTGCGACAACCTCAGGAAGCCCGCCGACGCGGCTCGCTATGACCGGCAAGCCGTACGCCATGGCCCACAGCGCTGAAGAGCCTAAACCTTCTGACTTCGAGGGCATCAGAAAGAGATCGAGGCCCGGGAAGAAATCGGCCAGGTCCGTCACGTTACCCAGAAGACGGATCCGCTCGCGCCAGGGCTCGATCATCGCGGCTACGGGTCCCTGGGCGGCGTCCATGCCCTCACCAGCCAGGACGAGGCGCACGTGGGGCAATTTGTCCGCAAGCCGCCCAAGCGCCGCCACAGCCACCTCTTGCCCTTTCTCGGCACTGAGAGCGCCCAACTGGCCCACAACGAAATTCCCTTCCTCGATCTGCCATGCCTTGCGAAGCCGTGCACGGTCTGCGGCGCTGGGCAGAGTGGCGGGGAGTTCAATGCCGTCCGGGATGACCTCAATGTGTTCGCGTGGCACGCCGCCTCGCACCGCAAGGTCGCGGATGAATTCTGAAACCGTGATGACCGCGTCGCACGTGTGGCCGTATTTGAGCCGGTAAGTCCAGCGGTCCGCCGGAAAGAAGGTAACACGCCGGCTGGCCACTCGCCGCACCGGCAACCCCGCAGACGCAAACCAAGCAACCGTGTGACCACGCCCATCGTGCGCGTGGAGGATTTCCGTACCCAACGTTTTGATCTGCTGCCGGAGGAGCATGATGCCAAGCGCGTGCGCCGGGTCATTGGGCGGCAACGTAAACACCTTCAAACCCTGGCCACCCGACTGCGCTTCGAGCCCGCTGCCTTCCGGACAAACGATGAGCTGATCGTGGCCGCACGCTCGCAAGCCCTCCGCGAGCAGCAAGAGTTGGCGCTGGCCGCCCCTCAGCGTCATGCCGGTATCAACATGCGCGATCTTGAGAGCCGGGAGGGAATTCATCGAGGTAGGCGACTTCCCTTCTCCAGCTCTTCGAGCTTGGCGTATTTGCGGCGCACGTAACGCGCGGCCATCCGGGCGATCCAAAATCCCGCGATCCCGTCCAGCACTCCCAGTCGCAAGATGTAAGAGTTGAGAAAGATCCAGGGAGGCCCCAGGGTGCTTCGGAGGACGCCCACCCTGTCACCGCGACTGTGCATTTCCCGGGCGGCCAGGTCGGTGTAGAACTCAATGCGCTGGCGGTGCTCTTCAAGCGAGGCGCAGGTATAGTGGAGAATCTCTCCCTCCAGGGTCGCAACCGGCCCACGCGCCACGACCGACTCATGCACATAGGCGCCCTGCCAGCTTGCCTGCGTGCGGTCGAATAAGCGCAGCTTGTAATCGGGATACCATCCCGAATGCAGAATCCATCGGCCCAGGTACTGTGCCCGCCGCGCCAAGCGATAGCCCGCCACGCCAGCCTCCGAGCGCTTCCAGGCCTGGATTGCCGCCTGGGCCGGGCCATCCAATTCCTCATCGGCGTCCAGGCTCAGGATCCAATCATGCCGGGCGGCGCGGCTGGCGAACTCCTTTTGGGCAGCGAACCCTTCCCAGGGATGAACGATTACGCGGGCTCCCAGCCTCGCGGCGATTTCGCGCGTGGCGTCGGTGGACTCGGCATCGACCACCACGACTTCATCCGCGCAAGTGAGCGAGCGGATCGCCCGGGCGATGTTCGCAGCTTCATTGTGCGTGATGATCGTGGCGGAGACCTGTGGCATGTTTGATTAAAGTGAAGATCGCTACTGTTTCGCAAGGGCGCACGGCCGTGCGCCCCTACAGATCATTTTCGCAAAACCCCTTGGCTCGATTCGGGATCAAAGCAAAGGGGGCAGTATTCTCGTAAGTTCCCCTTGCCGCACCAGCTCACTGATCCGCGCGATGTCTCTGTAAAGCGGCCGGTCGCTCACGACGGCGGGCGAGATGCGACGCACCACTGACCGGGCGCGCTCGGCTAGCCGCCCGGACTTTAGCGGTGCGAGCAGGTCCAAGGCCTGGCAGGCTGCGAGAAGTTCGATGGCCAGGATGGTCCGGACGTTCGCGACCACCGATTGCAGTTTCAGTGCCGCGGCCATTCCCATGCTAACAAAGTCCTCCTTATTGCCCGACGTGGGAATGGAATCGACCGAAGCCGGGTGTGCCAGGACTTTGTTCTCCGACGCGAGCGCCGCGGCCGTGACCTGCGCCAGCATCAAGCCGGATTCGAGGCCCGGCGACCTCGTGAGGAACGCCGGAAGCTCCGAAGTGAGCGGATTCACCAGGCGATCCACGCGCCGCTCGGCGATGCCGCCCAGTTCTGTGAGCGCGATTGCCGCCAGGTCCAGCGCCAGAGCCAGCGGCTGCCCATGGAAATTTCCACCGGAGATCACTTCCCTTTCTGCCGCGAAAACCAACGGGTTGTCCGTGGCGCTGTTCATTTCCGTCTCGAACACTTGACGAACATAGCCAAGCGCGTCGCGCACGGCGCCATGCACCTGCGGCATGCAACGCAGGCTGTAAGCATCCTGAACACGCGCGCAACCCTGGTGTGATTTGTTGATGGCGCTGCCGCGGATCATGCGCGCCAATCTACACGCGGACAACATCTGGCCGGGATGCGGCCGCGCCTCATGCAAGCGCACGTCAAACGCCCGCGTCGAACCGCGCAGCGCATCCAACGAGAGTGCACCTGAAATGTCTGCGGTGTCCGCGAGGATTTCGGCATCGCGCAAGGCAAGGAGGCCAATCGACAGCATGGCCTGAGTGCCGTTGACGAGCGAGAGCCCTTCTTTTGCCTCCAGGACCACGGGCTTAAGGCCCAACGACTTCATCACCGTGGCCGCGGGCCGGCGGCGCCCACGGTGGAAGACATCCCCCTCGCCAACCAGCGCCAGCGCTACGTGGGCCAGAGGCGCCAAGTCACCGCTTGCGCCCACTGACCCGCGCCGGGGGACGACGGGATGAATGCGGCTGTTCAAAAACTCGCACAGTATCTCGGCAATCACGGGTCTCACACCCGAGAGCCCCCGCGCCAGCGTGTTGGCACGGAGCAGCAGCAAGCCGCGCGTTTCGGCGACGCTCAGCGGTTCGCCGACGCCACAAGCGTGGCTCCGCACAACGTTCAGTTGCAATGCTCGGGCGTGATCAGGAGGGATGTGTTCAGTGGAGAGGCTGCCCACGCCTGTGGTCACGCCGTAGACGACCTGCTTTTCCGCAATCAATTTCTCAACGAGCGCCCGCGAGCGCCGCATGGCAAGGTGAGCCCGCCGCGCGAGAGCGACCTGGCGCCCTTCGAGCACCACGGCGTAGAAGTCCCGCCGCGTCAGCCGCAAGCCGTCGAGGAGGATCGTGGTGGGCATGGGTTTTGAGCGCCGAGTCCCCAGTGCCGGGCGTCAGATACTGGAGGCTGAACATTGGAGCAAGTAACGCGCAAGAGTAAAGTGTGAAGGTTAAAGGATAAAGGGTCCGGCTATTAAGACTGTCCGCATATTGAGACTTTACCCTTCACTACGCTAACTCCCAACCCCCGGAATGCAGAACCTAACGCCTATTCCTTTGCCAGCACACTGGCCTCGAACATCTCCCGGTATTTATCGGGCAAGGCGCGCGGATGCCCTTCGCGATCCGTGACGACGTGCACCGTTTCTCCCTCGGCCAGCAGTTCCTCCGTGGCCGGGCGATGGATCTCGTAACCGAAGATCAGGACGCGCTTCCGCATCTCTTTCAAGCAGGTGCGGACCAAGATTTCGTCGTCGTAGCGCGCTGGAGCCTTGTGCCGGCAGCGGGATTCTGCAACTACAATATACAAGCCATCCTGCTGCTCCATTTCGCGGTAAGCAAAACCGTGCTGGCGGCAATAGTCCGTGCGGCCGATTTCAAACCAAACCAGGTAATTTGCGTAGTAGACCACTCCCATCTGGTCCGTCTCCGCATAGCGGACCCGCAGGGTTGAGTTGGTCCAGGTGTTTTCAGGGTTCATAGTCACGATAAGATTACAGCAGGCTCTCGCCGGTGTCATCTACAGGATTGTCGAGCACGTGGCGGAGCGCATTGAAGAATCCGCGCAGGAGGGGCTCGAAGAACCGCCGCTGGCCGTCAGGGGGATCAAACTGGACGTGCTGACTGCCGCGCTCCCCTGCCTCGGTTAAGTCGAAGAACTCGTCTGCCGTAGTCCAGGTCAGAGTGACGTCGGGATGCTTGGCCGCGCACCGCTCGACTTCAAACTTGCTCCGCCGCAAGAGAACGGTCCACGCAAGATCCCAGTCCTCCAGCACCCAAAGGGTTGACAGCTCAGTTTCGCGAATGTAGTGCCGCCAGGCTTTGTCGCGACCCATCAGGACAAAAGCCCGTTGGATAATGCGCCGTGCGGCACGCTTCGAAAGTTGGTTTTCGTTCTCAGGCATATTTTTGCAAGGTCCCGCGCTGAATCCCCTTTCCTGCACATCGCACGGGCGCACGGCCGTGCACCCCTACCGCATGCGAGAGATGGGCGCCGCTCGTTACACCATGCCACCTTGCGCGGGGAAATTCCGCTGCAGCGCGCGCACACGCTTCGCGGCGGTACTGACCAGGTCCCGGGCTGCGACCAGCGCGTCCACCAAGCCCATAGTCAGCGCTTGTGTGGCGGGCACGCGCTCGCCCGTCAGGAGCATCTCGATCGCCGCGGCCTTTCCCACCAGACGCGGCAGGCGTTGCGTGCCTCCCCAGCCAGTCATCACACCGACCGCAGGCCCCGGATGACCAAAAGTGGCATCATAGGTTGCGATCCTGCCATGACAAGCCAGCGCCAGGTCCAATCCTCCTCCGAGACAATATCCGCGAATCGCGGCGACCACCGGAAGCGGGAAATTCACGATGGCCCGGAAAGTCCCCTGCCCGAGCTCCGCGAACTCCCTTGCGCTCAAGCCGTCGAGTCCGGCGACTTCGTTGAGGTCAGCGCCGGACGCAAAGGATTTTGGGTTCGAGGCGATGACTGCACCCGTAAACAGCCCAGCACAACAAACTTCCTCCAGCAAACCGCTCAGTTCCTGTAAGACAGCGCGGGTCAACCGAGGGTATCCCGCCGAAGGCGGAAAGGACAACACGGCGACAGAATCGTGGCTGGATAGTTCCATGGGAAATACAGTGACCAGCGCCTAGTGGTAAGTGGTTAGTGGCTAGCAGAGGCCAGCCCGTCACTAACCACTTGTTACTCTCACTTGCGCTCGGATGAAATCTACAATCGTCTGCGTGGAGGTGCCAGGCTGAAAGACTTCGGCCACACCCGCTTGTTTCAGGCTGGGGATATCCTCATCAGGGATGATGCCCCCCACGATCACCAGAACATCCTCCATGCCCTGGGTACGCAATAACTCGCAGGTACGAGGGATGATTGTATTGTGAGCACCCGACAGGATGGAGATGCCAATCACCGCGACGTCCTCATCCAGAGCGGCCCGCGCGATCTGCTCCGGGGTCTGGCGCAAGCCCGTGTAGATGACTTCCATGCCGGCGTCGCGCAGGGCTCGGGCTACGATCTTGGCCCCGCGGTCGTGACCGTCCAGGCCCGGCTTGGCCACCAGAACTCGGATGTGTTGCTCGGGCATAACCAATTCAAAATTATGAATTCAGGATTGTGAATTATGAACGCGAGCAATCAAGGCCGCGCACTTCGGAATTATCGCGCGTTCGCCCCAACAGTTCCAGTTTTTCCCTTTGGCCGCGCGGTGAATCTGGCGAGACTGGCGCCCTTGCGTGCGGTCGTGAGTTAGACGGAGGGCCGCCGGCAGGGGCGGCCCTCCGTAGGCGGGAAGCCGGCGCTGCATCTGGAATTACGCTCGAAACGAACTGCACATCGTGCCCACACTACTTTGCTGGCTTCGGTGTCTCTGCCGAGCCCGGAATGTTAGGGGCCCGTTCAACGTGGCCCGCTATCGCGTCGCTCAGCTCAATAT
>Ga0335069_10012621_pt1 | contig 11877 bp, 7 predicted proteins | sample Lox_Sample_11_FD_206714 | JGI IMG/M metagenome (GOLD analysis project Ga0335069, IMG submission 206714) | Soil microbial communities from Loxahatchee National Wildlife Refuge, Florida, United States - Lox_Sample_1.1 | ecosystem: Environmental > Terrestrial > Soil > Wetlands | place: USA: Florida...
GAGGAGAGCGAGATGGGCGACTACGACGTGATCGTGCTGGGTACCGGCGCCGCCGGGCTCACAGCGGCGGTGACCGCAGCTGAGCTTGGCGCGAACGTCGGCCTGTTCGAGAAGGGAGCGACGATCGGTGGTACGACCGTCTATTCCGGAGGCATGATCTGGATCCCGCTCAACCAGCATGAGCCACCGGAGAAGGGCGACACGCGCGAGAAGGCGCTCGAATACCTGAGGGCGCTCTCCAACGACACGATCACCGACGAGATGGCCGAGACCTACATCGACGTGGGTCCCGAGATGGTGCGCTGGCTCGACGAGCACACCCCGGTCAAATTCCGTGCGGTCGCCGACTTCCCGGATTACCACCCCGAGCAGCGCGGCGGAATGCCCCAAGGCGGCCGGTCGCTCGAGACCGCGGCGTTCCCCTACGGCGAGCTCGGCGAGTGGGGCCCACGGGTCCACATCTCGCCGTATTACCCCAGCTACCACCTGACGATCGGTGAGACGACACTCGGCCAGGCGGTCCCGGAGGAGATCTCGGCGGACGAGATGCAGCGGCGGATCGACAACGACGAGCGCGGCATGGGGCTCGCCCTCGGCGGACGGCTGCTGAAGGCCTGCCTCGACCGCGGCATCGAGCCGCACACGAGTCACCGTGGAGTCGAGCTGATCGTGGAGAACGGCGAGGTCGCGGGCGTCGTGTTTGAGACGCCCGAGGGACGCAAGGAGGTGCGCGCCGCACACGTGGTGATCGCCACCGGTGGCTTCGAGCGCAATGCGGATTTCAAGCGGGCGTTCCTGCGCGGGCCGTGCACCCACACCGTCGCGGTCGAGACGAATACGGGCGACGGCCTGAAGATGGCCATGCGCGTCGGCGCGATGCTCGGGAACATGCGCGAGGCCTGGTGGATGCCGATGATCGAGATGCCGGACGACATCGTCCCGACCGGCCAGCAGCTGCTGACCTACGAGCGAACCCTCCCGGGCGCGATCATGGTCAACCGGGCGGCCAAGCGCTTCACCAACGAGGCGGCCAACTACAACGCCTTCGGGGCGGCGTTCCATGAGCAGGACACGATCATGGGCGTCTACCGCAACCTTCCGTGCTGGCTGGTCTTCGATCAGACGTGGCTCGAGAAATATGGATTCGCAGGCGGGCTCGGCGGGACAGAGAAGGCCCGGACGGACTGGATCACGTCCTCCGACACGGTGGCCGGCCTCGGCGAGAAGCTGGGGATCCCCGGTGACGTGCTCGAGCAGACGGTCGAGCGCTTCAACGCCAATGCGCGCGACCTGCACGATCCTGACTTCAACCGCGGGTGGAGCGCTCAGGACCAGTGGTGGGGCGACCCGACGCTGCGCGACGGAACTCCGAGAGCGTCGCTCGGTCCGCTCGAGACGCCGCCGTACTACGCGATTCAGGTCTTCAGCGGGGCGCTCGGGACCAAGGGAGGGCCGCTGACCGACACACATGCGCGCGTGCTCGATGTCGACGGCAACGTGATCCAGGGCCTCTACGCGGCGGGGAACGCGATGGCCTCCCCGCTCGGAATGACCTACGGTGGCGCCGGCGGCACGCTCGGTCCCGCAATGGTTTTCGGCTACCTCGCCGGCCGCGACATCGCACGGCGTGTGTCCGAGAGCACCCCGGCGGCGCTCGCCGCTGCCCACAGTGGCGCATGAACCCAACGACCTGACGAAGAGAAAGGCATACAAGCGATGGAATCGAGCACGATCTCGGAGGTGAAGGGAGGGGAGGTCACCGGCTGCCCGGTGATGCACCACGACTTCTCCACAACGCGGGACCTCGGTGACTACTGGGCGCTGGCCAACGACCTGCGCGAGAACTGTCCCCACTTCTACAACAAGTACTCCGAGGGCGGCTACTGGGTCTTCACGCGCCACGAGGCGGTCAAGGACATCTACAAGACCCCGGAGATCTTCTCGAGTGAGTCGATCACGCCGTGGGAGCCGAACCCGATCTACCGGTTTGTCCCGACTCAGGTCGACGCCCCTGACCACATCAAGTACCGCCGGATCCTGAACCCGTGGTTCTCGCCCCAGGCGATGGAGGCGGCGGCCCCGATGATGCGGGAGATCTGCCGCGGCTTCATCGAGCCGCTCGTCCCCAGGGGGAGCTGCGACTTCATCGAGGAGTTCGCGCTGCTCTTCCCCACGGCGGCGTTCCTGAACGTGATCGGCGTGCCGGTGTCCCACACTCAGCAGTTCGCGGAGTGGGTCGACATGTTCTTCGGTGGATTCGGCGGAGACCCCGCCGGCGCCGAGAACATGGCCAAGGCGCTGGGCGAGATGCGCGAGTTCTGGACCGAGCAACTCGCGGATCGCCGTCGCGAGGGCTTTCGTGAAGGCGACCTGTTCTCGTATCTGCTCAATGCTCGCTTCGACGACAAGCCGATCGACGACGAGGTCCTCCTCGACATGTGCACTGTCCTCACGCTCGCCGGCCTGGACACGACCCGCGCCGAGCTCGGTTACATGTTCCACCACCTGGCTCAGCATCCGGAGCACCGGAAGATGCTGGTCGACGACCCCGAGCTTGTGCCGCTGGCGGTCGAGGAGACGCTGCGCTATTACACGATCATCTTCGGCGACGGGCGCAAGGTGACCCGCGACATCGAGTTCCACGGCGTGCAGCTCAAAAAGGGCGACATGGTGTACGCGCTCGTGTCCGGGGCGAACCGCGATCCCAGGCACTGGGAGCGGGCTGACGAGTTCGTCATCGACCGCAAGCGCAACAACCACTTCGGCTTCGCCAGTGGCCCGCATCGGTGCCTCGGGATGCACCTCGCCCGCCGCGAGATGGCGATCGCCGTGCAGGAGTGGCTGGCGCTGATGCCGGACTTCGAGCTGGCTACCGACGCACAGCTGATGGAGCGCGGCGGTGGCTCGATGATGGCGCTGAGCACGCTGCCGCTTCGCTGGGAGGTGCACTCGTGAAGCTCTGCGTGAGCACCGCGTGCATGGGCCACGGGCGCTGTTACACGCTCGCCCCGCAGCTTCTGAGCGGCGACGACGAGGGCTACGTGACGATTCGCGGCGGCGATCCGATCGATGTTCCGGACGACCTGCGAGAACTCGCCGAGGAGGTCGAGGGCACCTGCCCGGAGAGCGCCATCAGCCTGACCGACGCGTAGCAACCGACCCGGGCGCCGGTGGGGGTGGCAGGCCCCCGCCCGGCGACGGGTGGCAGGCCCCCGACACGTCGACCCCTCCCAATGGCAATGGCGACGTGACCGTCGGGGCCGCGGCCTCGTCCGGTCGTCCCTCTCTCAGGGCAACTCGGCCAGCATCCGCTTGCCGACGCGCTGGAGATCCCGCAGGTATTCGAGGTGCGGGGCCCAGTCCGGCTCTGAGCGCAGCCGGCCGGCGAGGCACACCGTGTCGCAGTGAGCATCGAGGAGTTCTTGCACGAGATCGGCCAATCGATCGACGGAAGCGTGGCGATCGCTGATCGTGAGGGACATGATGGTTCTCCTGCTAAGCGGGTAAGTGACTTGAAGTCAGTTCAGGAACTGTAGCTGGACCTTACGCTCGTGTCAACCGCCCTCCGTCGGCGTTTCGCACCGGTACTCACGCGGAGCGAGTAGCGCCCTTCGACTCACGCGGAGCGAGTAGCGCTCATTCGGCCCGCGCCGGAGCGCCAAGCGCACCTGGATCGGCCGCAACCGTCGCGCGGAGTGCATCGAACACGGGCGGATCCACGAGCGCCTGGCGATAGGACCCGAGCCGCCGGGCAGCGTTGATGGCGATGACACCGACCAGGCGTCCGCCGCGTTCGCCGGCGTACACCACCCGCGAGCCGTCCGGCGAGGACTCAATCGTCTCGAGATGCTCGGCTCGACCGGGGAGGCCGATTGACTGGATCTTCACGTCGTACTGGTCTGACCAGAAGTAGGGCGGCGTCTCGTACGGCTTGCGCTCGCCGTGTGACGCGAGCGCGTTGCGGCCGGCGAGCTGCCCCTGCTCGGCGGCGACCGTCCAGTGCTCGATCCGGATGGCTTCGCCGCCGGCCAGTGGATGCGGCCACGAGACGATGTCGCCGGCGCCGAGAATGTCTGGGTCGCTCGTGGCGGTGAGCGTCGCATCGCACGCGAGCCCGGGATTCAACTGCAACCCGCTGTCAGCGAGCCATTCCGTGTTCGGGACCGCGCCGAGGCCGACCACGACGACATCGGCGGCGACGCGCTCGCCACCGGCGAGTTCGACGGCCTCAACGCGACCATCGCCCAGAAGTGCGGCGACGCCCGTGCCGAGCCGCAGGTCGACACCGTGGCCACGATGCAGGCCGGCGCACCATTCCCCGAGCTCACGGCCGAGCGGCAGCATCGGCGTCTCGGCGACGTCGATCAGCGTCACATCGAGGCCCTGCTTGCGCGCGGTCTGGGCGACCTCGCAACCGATGAAGCCGGCGCCCACGATCGCGACGCGCGGCCGCTGCTCGAGCGCCGCCCGCAATGCCAGCGCGTCCTCGAGCCGACGCAACACATGGACCCCCTCGAGCTCGGCGCCGACGCCCGGCCAGGGACGCGCGCGCGAGCCGGTCGCGAGGACCAGCCGGTCGTATCCGACGCCGTCGCCGTCGGAGAGCAGCACCCGCCGCCGCGGGCGGTCCAAGCTCACCGCCGATACGCCCACGCGCCACTCAGCATCGAGCGTGTCGCAGGGCAGTTGGACGCGATCGACCGAGTGCTCGCCGGCGAGCAGCTCCTTCGACAGCGGTGGTCGTGTGTACGGCAAATGGGGCTCGTCGCCCACGATCACCAGATCGCCTTCGAACCCGGCCTTGCGTGCGGCCTGCGCCGCGCGCAGCCCGGCCAACGACGCCCCGACGATCACCAGCCGCCGCATCAGGCGATCACGATCGCGATCATCGGGTCCGCGCCCGTCGCGCGGGGTCCGAATATCGTGCGATTACCCACAAAGATCCTCGCGCATGACTTTCACACATGGTAAACTGAAGTCAGTTCTAATCTGAACTGTGAGGCAAATGACTGTTCCTGTCAAGCGCTCCGGGCCCGCCGCTACATGACCGACGTCCCTCTCCTCCGTGCCGCGATCATCGGCGCTGGCCCGAGCGGCTTCTACGCCGCCGGCCAGCTCCTCGCCGTCGGGGATCCGCAGTTTGCCGTCGACATATTCGACCGCCTGCCGACGCCTTACGGGCTGGTCCGGTCGGGGGTGGCCCCCGACCATCCGAAGATCAAGTCGGTCACCCGGGCCTACGACAAGACCACCGAGCACGAGCGCTTCCGGTTCTTTGGGCACGTTGAGTTGGGCGGCGATGTGAGCCGGCGGCAGCTGCTCGAGTACTACCACGTCGTCCTCTACACGCTCGGGACCTCGATCGACAAGCGGCTCGGGATTCCGGGCGAGGACCTGCGCGGCTCGCACGCAGCGACGGAGTTCGTTGCCTGGTACAACGGCCACCCCGACCACTCGGGCCTGGAGATCGATCTACAGGCCAAGCAGGTCGTTGTGATCGGCGCCGGCAATGTCGCCATCGACGTCGCGCGGATGCTCGCACTGGCGCCCTCTGAGCTGGCAGTCACCGATACCGCCGACCACGCGATCGAGGTCCTGAGCACCAGTGGCATCGAGGAGATCACGATTCTCGCTCGCCGAGGCCCGCTCCAGGCTGCGTTCACGAACCCCGAGCTGCTCGAGATGGGTGAACTCGAACGCGCCGACGTCGAGATCGTCGGCGGCGAGTTGGACGAGCGCTCGGCGGTCGCGCTGCAGGAGGCCGACAAGACTCGCCGGCGCAACGTCGAGATCCTGCAGGACTACGCGGCGCGCCCCGCAACCGGCAAGCCGATCACCGTCTGCTTCCGTTTCCTCGCCTCCCCGGTGGAGCTGCTCGCCGACGAGAACGGCCACGTCCGCGCGGTCAGAATCGAGAACAACGCGATCATCGCGCGCGACGGCGGCTCGCTGGCGGCCCGCGGCACTGGAACGTTCGACGAGATCCCGGCCCAGCTGGTGTTCCGCTCGATCGGGTACACCGGACAACCGGTCGGCGATGTGCCGTTCGACGAGCGCCGCGGTCTGATCCGCAACGACGGCGGACGCGTGACGGACACCGACGGCACGCCGCTGGCCGGGGAGTACGTGTCCGGTTGGATCAAGCGCGGACCGTCCGGCGTCATCGGCACGAACAAGAAGGACTCCCAGGACACCGTTGACAGGATCCTCGAGGACGCGGCCGCCGGCCGCCTCAACCAGCCCGTGAGGGATGACATCGAGGCGATGATCGCGACCGATTGCCCCCACGCGGTCACGTGGGAGGGCTGGCGGGCGATCGATGAGATCGAGACCGCCGCCGGCGAGGCATCGGTTCCCGGACGACCCCGGATCAAACTCACCGAGTGGGCGGCCCTGCGCGAAGCGGCCAAGCAGGCACCGTCTCGCCACTGATCAGGTGGGCTGTCCCGTGTGACACGTGGACGAATCGGGTTGGCGAGACAGGACGGCAAAGCGATGCCGAGATTGGAGACAAGACCAGCGGAGCTCGAGGCGGAAATAGTCGCCGCCGTCTGCTCGCTCGTGCGTGAGCGGCTGCCGGACGAGCAGGCAGGTCGCCGCCAGTCGTTCGTACGGCAGTACTACCACCGGGCTCCCGTGGACGATCTTGCCACTCGCGATCCGCTTGACCTCTATGGCGCCACGATGGCTCAGTGGGCACTGGCCCACTGTCGCCTGCCTGGGCACACGAAGGTGCGCGTCTACAACCCCGATTTCGAGCAGCACGGCTGGCGGTCATCTCACACCGTGCTTGAAATCGTCAGCGACCAGATGCCGTTTCTCGTCGATTCGGTGACGATGGAACTCAATCGCCAGGGTTACTCGATCGATCTGATGATCCATCCGTTGATGCGGGTGCAGCGAGACGAACGCGGAGCGCTGGTTGACATCGTGGAGTCCCGGACGCCAACGGATGACACGATCGGCGAGTGGTTCCTGCACGCGGAGGTCGTGCGTGAAACCGATCGCACCCGTCTCGGCCGGCTGCGCGAGGGCGTCGAGCGCGTGCTCGAGGACGTGCGCCGCGCGGTCGAGGATTGGCAGCCGATGCGCATGAAGGTGGCTGACCTGGTTGACGAACTCGCGAGACAACCGCCTCCCGTCGACGCCGAGGAGCTGGCTGAGGCGAAGGCGTTTCTTGCGTGGATCGCCGACGACCACTTCACGTTCCTGGGTTACCGTGAGTACGAGCTCCTCAGCGGGGAGGGTGGGGCCGGGATCCGCGCCGTCCCAGAGTCTGGGCTCGGCGTGTTGCGCGGCTCACCGGCCCGGCCCTACACGAAGGTCCGGCACAAGGCGCTGGACGTCGCGCGCGCGCGACACGTTCTCGTGCTCACGAAGGCGAACTCGCGCGCCACCGTGCATCGGCCTGCGTACCTCGACTACATCGGCGTCAAGCGGTTCGGGTCAGACGGCGAGGTCGTCGGCGAGCGACGCTTCCTCGGCCTGTACACGACCGCGGCCTACAAGGAGAGCGCCCGACAGATCCCCGGAGTGAGGGTGAAGGTGCAATCGGTGCTCGATCGCGCCGGATTCTCCGTCGACAGCCATGAGGCGAAGGCGCTGGTCGAGATTCTCGAGTCCTACCCTCGGGACTCGCTGTTTCAGGTGAGGCTCGATGACCTGTTCACGCTCGCGATGGGTTTGCTCACGCTCGGCGAGCGCCAGCGCGTGCGGCTGTTCGTCTGCCCGGACCGGCTCGACCGATTTGTCGAGTGCCTGGTGACGATCCCGCGCGACCGCTACCACACCGAGAACCGCGAACGTGTATGCGGAATCCTCGTCGACGCGTTTAGAGGCGTCCTGCTCGACTGGACGGCGCAGTTGGGCGATTCCGTGCTGGCGCGGGTCTACTTCCGGGTGCGCTGCCCAGATGGGATTCCCGACGATTACGCGCTGCCGGAGATCGAGGCCCAGCTGGTCATGGCGACCCGCGCATGGCGCGACGACCTTCGCGAGGCGCTGATCGAGGAGCATGGGGAGGCGAAGGGCTCGCGCCTGTACAGGCGCTACGAGGACGCATTTCCGGCCGGCTATAGGTCCGACTGGACTGCGCAATCGGCCGTCGCCGACATCGACAGGATCGAGCAGCTTGTCTCCGGAGGGGAGCCAATCCTCAACCTGTACAGGCCGGTGGAGGCGCCTCGGGAGATCATCCGCTGCAAGTTCTTCAGCGCGACCGGAGTGCTGCTGTCCGATGTGCTGCCGACGTTCGAGCACATGGGCGCCAAGGTCGTCGACGAGCGGCCCTACGAGATCGCGCAGCGGGACCGCAAACCGGCGTGGGTCTACGACTTCGGCCTGCAGGTGGCCGCCAACGACTTGGCGCTGGTACGCGACAAGTTCGAAGACACGTTCCTCGGCGTCTGGCGCGGCGAGCTGGAGGACGACGGGCTCAACGGTTTGGTCCTCGCCGCCGGGCTGACCGGTCGCGAGATCGCGGTCATTCGCGCGGTGGGCAAGTACCTGCGACAGGGCGGCATTCCGTTCTCCGATGCCTACATGGAGCGCACACTGCTCGGCCACCCGGACGTCGCAATCCTGCTGGTCAGGCTGCTCGGTGCGCGCTTCGATCCCGACCACCGCGACTCCGAGGCGGCCGAACGGCTCGAGACGGAAATCGAGCAGGCGATCGACGCGATCGCAAGCCTCGACGAGGACCGGATCCTTCGCAGCTTCCTGAGCGTTGTGCGGGCGATGCTCAGGACCAACTTCTTCTGCGCCAAAGCCGCGGGAGCGCGGGCATACGTGTCGTTCAAGCTCGATCCGGCGCTGATCCCGATCCTCCCGCTGCCACGGCCGCGCTTTGAGATCTTCGTCTACTCGCCGCGTGTCGAGGGCGTGCACCTCCGTGGCGGCAAGGTCGCTCGCGGCGGGTTGCGATGGTCGGATCGCCGGGAGGACTTCCGAACCGAGATCCTCGGCCTGATGAAGGCGCAGATGGGCAAGAACGCGCTGATCGTGCCGGTTGGCTCCAAGGGCGGATTCGTACTGAAGCGTCCGCCCGCCGGCGCGGGCCGGGAGGCGCTACAGCGCGAGGCGATCGACTGTTACAAGATGTTTCTCCGCGGACTGCTCGACATCACCGACAACATCGCTGACGGCGATGTCGTCGGTCCCGATCGGGTGGTGCGCTACGACGAAGACGATCCGTATCTCGTCGTCGCGGCCGACAAGGGGACCGCGACGTTCTCGGACATCGCCAACGAAGTCTCCGCTCGCTATGGGTTCTGGCTCGGCGATGCGTTCGCCTCGGGCGGGTCTCAGGGCTATGACCACAAGCAGATGGGAATCACCGCGCGCGGCGCGTGGGAGTCGGTCAAGCGGCACTTCCGCGAGTTGGGACTCGACAGCCAAAGCACGGATTTCACCGTGGTCGGCATCGGTGACATGTCAGGGGACGTGTTCGGCAACGGGATGCTGCTCTCCCCGCACATCAAGCTCGTCGCGGCGTTCAATCATGCCCACGTGTTCCTTGACCCCGATCCGGACCGGGAGGCGAGCTTCGAGGAGCGCAAGCGGCTGTTCGAACTCCCGCGTTCATCGTGGAGCGACTACGACGAGTCGGCGATCTCCGAGGGTGGTGGTGTGTATGCCCGGGGGGCGAAGTCGATCCCGATCTCCCCTCAAGTGAGAGAGGCGCTCGCGATCGAGGCGACTCGGCTCTCACCTCACGAGCTCGTGATGGCAATCTTGAAGGCGCCGGTTGATCTGCTGTGGAACGGCGGCATCGGCACATACGTGAAGGCGTCGGACGAGCTCCACGCTGATGTCGGTGACAAGGCCAACGACGCGGTCCGAGTCGACGGCCGCGAGCTGCGGTGCCGGATCGTGGGCGAGGGTGGGAATCTCGGCTTCACCCAGCGAGGCCGGATCGAGTACGCGCTCGCCGGTGGCAGGGTCAACACGGATGCGGTCGACAACGTCGCCGGGGTCAACTGCTCCGACCACGAGGTCAATATCAAGATCCTGCTCGATTCCGTCGCCGCCGCCGGCGTCCAGACCGTGCACGAGCGCAATGCGCTGCTCGCGCAGATGACCGACGCAGTGGCTGAGCAGGTCCGGTACGCGAGCTACACGCAGACCCAAGCGTTGAGCCTGGCGCTGGCGCAGGCGGCACCAATGGTCGATGTGCACGCCCGCCTGATCAGCCACCTGGAACAGGTCGCAGGGCTGGACCGCGCGATCGAGTTCTTGCCCACGGAAGAGGAAATCAACCGCCGCAAGGTCGACAAGTTGGGGCTGGTTGCACCAGAGCTTTCGGTGCTGATGGCTCACTGCAAGATCCACCTGTACACCAGCCTGCTCGAATCGGATCTCCCGGAGGATCAATACCTCCAGTACGACCTCGAGCGCTACTTCCCGCCGCCGTTGTCGCAACTTTACGTCAGGCAGACGCGTGCACATCGGCTCCGCCGCGAGATCATCGCGACGGTGGTCGCAAATCAGCTCGTTGACCGTGCCGGCACCACGTTCGTATTCCGGCTGGGCGACGAGACCGGGGCACCACCGCCGCTCATCGCCCGTGCGTACGCTGCGGCTCGGGACATCTTCGAGTCGCTCTCATTCTGGGACGCCGTCGAAGCGCTCGACAACCAGGTCGACGCACAAACACAGGTGAGAATGCTGATCGAGGGCCGTCGCTTGGTGGAGCGCGGAGCTCGGTGGATGCTGCGCGCCAACGCTCAGCGGATCGACATTGCCGGCGCGATCGCGCGGTTTCGGCCCGGGGTGCGGCTTCTTACGAACGCGATTCCCCACGTGTTCGACGCTGACGATCGCGAGCTATATGACCGGCGAACGGCCGAGCTCGTCGACGCAGGCGTCCCATGGGAACTGTCGACACGCGTTGCCGTGATGCCGACACTGCCCTCGGTGTTCGACACGGTCGAGATCGCCAACCAGACCTCGCGAAGCCTGGAGACGGTGATCAACACGTACTTCCGGCTGGCGTCTCGACTCAAGCTCAACTGGTTGCGTGATCGGATCATCGCGCTGCCACGGACCAACCTGTGGCAGGCGCTGGCGCGAGAGGCTCTGCGAGATGAGCTGTACAGCACGCACCGCGCGCTGACCCAGGGTGCCCTGGACATGACCCGCGCTGATTCGGACCGCCACGATGCGCTGACCGACTGGGAACATCGACACTGCGCCGCGCTCGAGCAATGGCTCGTCATGCTCGACAGAATCAAGGCGTCGGGGAGCTATGACATGACCACCCTGCCGGTGGCGCTGCGGGCGGTCCGGAACCTGATCAGGGGATAGAGAGCCTTGACGGGACGGTCACTCGCCGTCCTCGTCGGCGTCGTCATCGAACGGTGGGATCTCGCCCGCGAGCAGCGCTCCGTACTCGGCATCCCAATCGATCGGTGCGACGAGCCACGCTTTCAGCGCCGCCAGCTCCTCGTCGAGGACGAAGACATCGTCTCGCAGCTGCGCCCGGGCGTAGTCATTGACGCCGCCCGCATGCGTCTCGAGCTGGTGCGCGACCTCCGCGATGCTCCCAGCCGACTGGGTCAGCAGCCAGCGCAGGTGCGCCAACAGCTGTGCGTGCGGCAGCTCGGCGGCCGAGCCCGGTCCGGGCTCAGGCGCCGGCCGAGCGGGTTGCCCTGAATCCACGATCAGACGAATGAGAGCGACGGTCACACCGTCGCGATCGAACGCCCTGACGTCCGCCACCGCATCGGCGACCTCGACAGCCTCCGCCAGCTCAGCGCCGCGCCGAGCGTCGCCCACGCCCCAGCGTTCGCGCAGGTAGGCCTCGAACGTCGCGTGGGTGCCGCGATACAGCTGCGCGTCCCGAATCTCGGCCAGAGCGGCGCCGAGTGCGAGGTACGC
>Ga0335069_10012622_pt1 | contig 11877 bp, 10 predicted proteins | sample Lox_Sample_11_FD_206714 | JGI IMG/M metagenome (GOLD analysis project Ga0335069, IMG submission 206714) | Soil microbial communities from Loxahatchee National Wildlife Refuge, Florida, United States - Lox_Sample_1.1 | ecosystem: Environmental > Terrestrial > Soil > Wetlands | place: USA...
GAGGATCTTCGAGAACCAACAGGCGGGGGACGCGGCCGTCCTGAATACCTCGGACAAATACACGCCCATCTACTCCAGCCTGGTCAAGGGCCAGCTTTACCTCTTCGGCTTCCCCACGGGCGGTCGGGGGGCGCAAAAACCCGGCTGTTTCGTGGCCGGGGACAAGATCGAGCTCCTGGGCCGGAACCTGATCGCCGCCTCGGAACTGAGAATCCCAGGCCCGCATAACCTGGAAAACGCCTGCGCGGCGGCCTTGATGGCCTCCCTTTGCGGGGTGCCGGACGCGGCCATCGCCAAGACCCTCGCCGAGTTCACGGGGGTGGAGCACCGGCTGGAGGCGGCCGGGGAGATCAACGGGATCCGGTTCGTCAACGACTCCAAAGGCACCAACGTGGACTCGGTCCTGAAGGCCCTGGAAAGTTTCGAGAAGCCCATCGTGCTGATGCTGGGAGGGCGGGACAAGGCGGGGGATTTCACCCGGCTGGCCCCCCTCGTGAAGGAGAAAGTGACCCGCATCGTGGCTTTCGGGGAATGCAAGGCCAAGGTCGTCCAGCAGTTGGCGGGCGCGGCCACGGTGGTGGAGGCGGGGTCGCTGGAGGAGGCGGTGAGCGGGGCCTTCGCGGCCTCGGAGCGGGGGGGCGTGGTGCTGTTTTCCCCCGGCTGCGCCAGCTTCGACATGTTCCAGAACTACGAGGACCGGGGGCGGCAATTCAAGGCGGTGGTGGAGAAGCTGCGCCGCCAGAAGGCTGGGAAGGTCAATGTTTAAGCACCAGTCGGCGGTCAACAGTAAACGGTCGACTGACTTTAAGAAAGGAGGGTTCCATTCTTGCGCTCGGATTCTGACAACAACACCTTCAACACCTTTCAACACCTTCAACGCCTCTTCAGAATCCGAACGAAGGGATGGCTCCTCCCATTAGGAATGCGGAGTTAGAAATTAGGAATTGCTTGAAAATTCCAAATTTAAGGAATGAAAGTGCGAAACGGCGATAAATCGACAAGTTCCCATCCGGATTTTTTCCTCTGCGCCCTGACGCTGGTGCTGGTCATGACCGGGCTCATCATGATCTACAGCGCCTCGGCCATCCTGGCGCACGACCGGTACGGGAATTCCTACTACTTTTTCATGCGCCAGCTCATCTGGGTGATGGTGGGAAGCCTGGGCATGTACGTGGCCTCCAAGGTGGACCTGGAGTCCTTGAGGGCCCTGGCCATTCCGGCCCTCTTCGTGGGGCTTTTCCTGATGACCCTGGTCTGCATCCCCGGCATCGGCCGGACGGTGGGCGGCGCCCAAAGGTGGTTCCGCTTGGGGCCCCTTTCCTTCCAGCCCTCGGAAATCATGAAAATCATCCTGGTTTTCTACCTGGCCGACTCCCTGGAGCGGCGCAAGCAAACCCTGGTCAACTTCTCCGGCCTCATGCCTTACCTGGTGCTCCTGGGGATCACCATGGTATTGCTCGAGAAACAGCACGATTTCGGCACGGCGGTCCTCCTTGCCCTGGTCACGATCCTCCTGCTCTTCCTGGCGGGCATCCAATGGACCTACTTCCTGGTTCCCCTGTCGGTCCTCATCCCGGTCTTCATCTTCCTGGTGGAATCGGCCAGCTACCGCATGAAGCGCATCACGGCCTTCCTCAATCCCTGGGACGACCCCCAAGGGGCGGGGTTCCAGCTCATTCAAAGCCTGATCGCGGTGGGCAACGGCGGGCCCCTGGGCGTGGGGCTTTCCAACAGCTCCCAGAAGCTCTTCTACCTGCCAGCCCCCCATACCGACTTCATCTTCGCCATTATCGCCGAGGAACTGGGGCTGGTGGGGGCGGGAACCATCGTGTTCCTCTTCCTGGTGTTCATCCTGCGCGGCTTCAAGGTGGCTTCCCAGGCCAGCCAAAGGGAGAACGGGCTCTTCCTGGGGCTCCTGGCCTCCGGCATCACGGGACTCATCGGCTTCCAGGCCCTGGTGAACCTGGGGGTGGTGACGGGACTGCTGCCCACCAAGGGCATTCCCCTCCCCCTCATTTCCTACGGCGGCTCCTCGATGGTGTTCACGCTGGTGTCCCTGGGCGTCCTGTTCAACATTTCCCGGGGCCTGAGGCTTCCCACATCCGTGGCGCCGACCGCCTCCTTCGCGGGGTTCGAATCGGCGGGTTGAGGGATGGGAGGCGGGAGCGAATGAACTTGAAAGGCTGGATGAAAAGTGGAGACGGGAAAAAAACGGATCATCATCACCGGGGGCGGCACGGGGGGGCATATTTTCCCCGGGATCGCCATCGCCCGGGAACTTTCGAGGCATCCGGAGGTCGAAGTGCTTTACGTGGGTAAGGAAGACGGGCCCGAGTCCAAATGGGTCCCGGACTCGGGTTTCGAGTTCACCGGCATCAAGGCCGAGGGTTTCCCCCGGTCCCTGTCGGTCAAGCTCGTCACTTTCTGGTTCGGCTTCCTGGGCGGGCTCACCCGGGCGGGGAGCATCCTTTCGGGCTTCCGGGCGGACGCGGTTTTCTCGACCGGCGGTTACGTTTCCGTGCCGGTCTCGGTCTCGGCGGCCCTGCGGGGGATTCCTGTGGGATTGCTGGAACCCAACGTGGAGCCGGGGCTGGCGGCCCGGTTCCTATCTTTATTCTCAAGGAGGATCTTCGTCGGGTTTCAGGACACCTTGAAACGCTTTTCCAAAAGGAGAACCCAATGGACGGGAATTCCGGTGAGGGAAGAAATCGTGACGGCGGAAAAATCCAAGGCGAGGGAAAGTTTCGGGTTGAGCCCGGACGTCCGGACCCTGCTCATGCTGGGCGGGAGCCAGGGCGCCCACGCCTTGAACCGGCAAATGGCGGACGTCATCCAATTCCTGGGACAGGGCGACCAGCCCGTGCAGGTCATCCTGATGACCGGTTGGAACGACTACCGCAAAACGGTGGACCAGCTCGACAAGTGCCCGCTGAAGGTGGTTTTGAGGCCCTTTATCAGCAACATTCACGAGGCCTACGCGGCGGCGGACCTGGTCGTGGCGAGGGCGGGGGCCATGACCTGCGCCGAGCTGCTAAGTCGGGGATTGCCGGCTCTTTTTATTCCGTATCCCCACGCTTCCGGTCACCAGGAGAAGAACGCGAGAGCCTTGGAGACGGCTGGATCGGCAGTCGTGATTTTAGAAAAAGAGCTGGAGGAAGAAAAATTATCGCGGACCCTGATCTCCCTGCTTTCGGATGAGGCGAGGCTGAAGGCGATGGGCGAGGCGGCCAAGAAGCTTTCCAAGCCCAACGCGGCCCAGGACATTGTGAGGGAGCTCCTGGCCATGGCGGCCTCGAAATGAGGGAAAAAATCCTCTTCGGATTTACTTTCACGTTCCTGGCCCTGGCCGCGGTGGGCGACCTGGCCCTTTCGTTGTTGAAGAAGATCTTTTGGTTCGGAAGGAAGACGGCTTGAAACCAAAATTCGGAATCCTAACCCAGCCTTTCGGCAACGTGAAGCGGGTGCATTTTATCGGCATCGGCGGCGCGGGCATGAGCGGCATCGCGGCGGTGCTGCTGAGCCTCAACTATGAGGTCACGGGTTCCGACCTGAAGGCCACCGAGGTGACCGACAGCCTGACCCGCCGGGGGGCCAAGATCCATTTCGGCCACAAGGCGGGGAACGTGACGGGTTCCGACGTGGTGGTTTACTCCGCCGCGGTTCCCATGGACAACCCGGAGATCGTGGAGGCCCATAAGCGTTCGATTCCCGTGATCCCCCGCACCGAAATGCTGGCGGAGCTCATGCGCCTGAAGTACGGCATCGCCATCTCGGGCACCCACGGCAAGACCACGACGACCTCCATGATCGGGCTCATCATGACCGAGGCCAAGCTGGACCCCACCCTGGTCATCGGGGGCCAGGTGGACGTGTTCAAGTCCAACGCGAAGCTCGGCAGGAGCACCTACCTGGTGGCGGAGGCCTGCGAGGCCTTCGGGGAGTTCTTCCTGCTCTCGCCCATGATTTCCATCGTGACCAACATCGACGACGACCACCTGGACTACTACGGCTCCATCGACAAGGTGCGGGACGCCTTCGTGACCTTCGCCAACAAGGTGCCTTTCTACGGCTGCGTGATCCTGGGCATCGACGACAAGCAGGTGCAGATGATCGCGCCCCAGGTCAAGCGTCGGGTCATCACCTACGGCCTGACCAAGGACGCCCAGGTCTCGGCCGGGAAGATCAAGCTCGAGAAGGCGGGCTCGACCTTCGAGGTGACCCGCCTGGGAAAGCGGCTGGGTACCGTGAAGCTGAAAGTCCCGGGCCGGTTCAATATCCAGAACGCGCTGGCCGCCATTTCGGTGGGGCTGGAACTGAAAGTCCCCTTCAAGACCATGGCCGCCGGGCTCGCCAAGTTCCACGGGGCCCAAAGACGCTTCGAGATCAAGGGCTCCTTCAAGGGCGCCACGGTCATCGACGACTACGCCCACCACCCGACGGCGGTATCCGAAACCCTCCGGGCGGCCAGGAACTTCGCGGGTTCCAGGAAGCTGGTGGTGGCCTTCCAACCCCATCTTTTCTCGCGCACCCAACTGCTCCGGGACAAGTTCGGCAAATCTTTCGGGGACGCGGACGAGGTCATCATCACCGCCATCTACCCCTCCCGGGAGAAACCCATCCCGGGGGTCACCGGTATGACGCTGGTGGAAGCCCTCCGGGAGAACGGACACAACCACGTCATGTACGCTGAGGACAAGGCGCAATTGCTGGACTACCTGAAGAACCACCTGACCGAGAAACACGTGCTCCTGACCATGGGGGCGGGGGACATCTGGAAACTGGGCAACGACCTGGTCCAAAAACATAAAGGATGACGGCATGAACCACGGAGTACACAGGGTGCACGGAGTAAGGCGTGAAATTTTTTCGATAAAAAGTCTTAACTCTGTGTCCTCTGTGAACTCTGTGGTGGAGAGGTAAAAAGTGCCGGTACTGGAAAGGACGGGCGTGGACTTTAAGGAACTCAAAAACCTCATCCGGGGAAAGGTCCTGTTGAACGAGCCGGTCGGGCCTTACACGACCTACCACTTAGGGGGGAAAGCCGGGGCCTTCGTGGAGCCCCAGGGCGTGGAAGACCTCGCCGAACTCCTGCGGTGCCTTTCCCACGGGGGCGTGCCCTACCTGATGCTGGGGGGCGGCAGCAACGTTCTTTTCGCCGACGAGGGTTTTTCGGGTGTCGTAATCCGACTGGGGCGGGGTTTCCAGGGAATCCACATTGAGGGGGACCGGGTGCGGGCCAAGGCCGCCACCCAACTGGTAAAGGTGCTGGCCAAGACCCGGGAAGCCGGGTTGGGCGGGGTGGAATTCTTCGCCGGCATCCCCGGCACCCTGGGCGGGGCGGTGGCTGGCAACGCCGGGGCCAAGAAGGCCTGGATCGGGCCCGTGGTCGAGGAACTGACCATCGTGACGCCCCGGGGAGAAGTGAAGCGCTTGAGGAAGGCGGACTACCACTACGGTTACCGCCAGTCCTCGCTCAAGATGAGCGGCAACGTGCTGGTGGAGGCGGTCCTGAAGCTCAAAAAGGAGCCAAAGGCCGACATCGAGAAAAAGGTGAGGGAGTATTTCAAGGTCCGGCGGGGCAAACAGCCCAAAACGGAAAAAAACGCCGGGAGCGTGTTCAAGAACCCCGAAGGGAACTTCGCGGGAAGGTTGACGGAGTCCGTTGGGTTGAAGGGGTTTAAGGTCGGCGGCGCCAGGGTCAGCGAGATCCACGCCAACTTCATCATCAACGAAGGCACGGCGACCGCCCATGACGTGGTGGCGGTGATGCGGGAAATCCAGAAGCGGGTTTGGGGCGAATACCAGATCAAGATGGAACCCGAGATCATCCCCATGGGCGACTGGGATTGGAACGAAATTCGTGACGTTTTTTGGAATCTCCAAAAAACGAGTTAGAAGTTCGAAGTTTGGAGTGCGAAGTTATTGACAGGTTTTTGATTCGGAGAATCAAAAACTTACTTTAACTAAAACCGCTGACTAAGAACCGCGAACTGTGCAGTTGCCTCTCCAACGATGAAGCGGGCTGGAATCCATTGAATCGGAGCGTGACATGAAAGTAGGCGTGCTGATGGGGGGCTGGAGCCCCGAGAAGTCGGTTTCCCTGATGTCGGGGAAGAACGTGGTGGAGGGGTTGCGGCGGATCGGCATCAAGGCGGTGCCGGTGGAGTTAACCGCCGCCGACAAAAACGAGAAACACCTGGAAAAGCGGCTGAGGGCGGGGCGGTTTGACGTGGTTTTCATCGCCCTGCATGGCGGCTTCGGGGAGGACGGGACCTTGCAGGCTTTATTGGACAAATGGGGGATTCCCTACACCGGATCGGGCGCCTTGGCCTGTGGGTTGGCCATGCACAAGGGCTGTTCCAAGCTGGTCTTCGAGGCCAACGGCATTCCTTCGGCGGCCTGGCACGCTATCCCAAAAAGCCTGGACAAGTCCAAGTGGCTCAAGGACCTCCCGATCGGACTGCCGCTGGTCGTCAAGCCCGCGGACGTGGGCTCGGCCATTGGTGTGACGATCGTGAAAGAGAAAGAAGGATTGATGAAAGCCCTCCAAACCGCGTTCCGTTACAGCCGATGGGCCATCGTTGAAAAATTCGTCCTGGGTACTGAGGTGACGGTGACGGTCCTGGGTGACCGGGCCCTGCCGGTCATCGAGATCGTGCCCCAGAACGAGTTCTACGACTTCGACGCCAAATACACGCCGGGCCACTCGGACCACATCATCCCGGCCCGGATTTCGGCGGGCCAAACCCGCAGGGTCCAGGCCCTGGCGGTCAAGGCGGGGGAAGCCATGGGGTGCCAGGACTATTACCGGGTGGATTTCATCGTGCCGGTCAAGGGTGAGCCCCAGGTCCTCGAGATCAACACGGCGCCCGGCATGACCTCCACCAGCCTGGTGCCGGACGCGGCCAGGGCCGCGGGGATCGCGTTCCCCAAACTGCTCAAGACACTCGTGGAAATGGCCTTGAAGAAGGTGATCAAAAAAAGGAAGGCGGCTTAAGGGAATGATGAGAGGCGGGCAAAAGTGACTTATTACCGGGGGGGCAAGGTTCCCTTAAGTGAGAAGACCGCCCGCACTTATTCGTTGGACGCCGGTTGGCGGAACCGCCGGTCGGGGGAGGGCGAAAAGAAAACCATTGGGGGATGGTTCAAACGCAAGGAGAAACCGAGGACCAGCCCGGAGCTTCAAGTCCGGACCTTTTACCGGCCCGGCCGCACGACCTTCGAGGGAACCCCCTCCTACTCGCCGAAAAAAAAGGCCTGGGTTCCCTCCCTGCCAGCCATGGGCGGGATGAAGTGGCTGTTCCGGGCGGCAGGCTTCCTGCTCCTGGTGGCCACGGTGGCCTGGTCGAGGCAAAAAACGACCGCTCTGCTCCAAGACGTCTCGGGCATGAGGCTGGCGAAGGTGAGCGTGGAAGGGAACCACTATTTGACGGCGGAGGACATCACCCAGGCGGCGGGCCTGCCGGTGGGGGAGAACATGTTCAAGCTGGACCTGAAGGAGGCGGAGGACAAGATCGAAAAACTGGATTGGACGAACCGGGTCTTCATCGAGCGTCGGCTGCCCAGCTCCATCCTGATCTCGGTGAGGGAACGCAAGCCCATGGCCCTCCTGGACAACGGGGCGCTTTACGGGGTGGACCGGGAGGGAAGGGTCCTGCCGCCCGCGGTGGCGCTGGCGGGGGAGGATTTGCCCCTCATCTCCGGACTGCCGGTCAAGGCCGACGCGGTTGGGACGACCGCCATGGCCGAGAGCCTGGACCCGGCGCTGGATTTTTTCCAGTTCCTGAGGAAGAAGGACCCCGTTCTGGCGGCGGACGTCTCGGAAGTGAACCTCTCCGAGCCGGGGGCCCTGAAGGTGACCTTCATTGACGGCATCCAGGCCACTTTCGCCCCGCCGGTGACGGAGGCCGAGCTGCGCCGCATGGCGCTGGTCTTGAGCGACTTGAATGGGAAGGGCAAAAGGGTGGGGACGATGGATTTCCGCTACAACGACATGGTTCTTGTAAAGACGAGATGAAGTTATGAGTTCGTAGTTTTGAGTGTTGAGTTAAGGAAAGTTTTTCGATCCTCGACCGAAAAACCGTCAACAACTCAAAATTTAAAACTTAAAACTCAAAACTGGTTTTAAGGAGGCGGCATGAAAGTAAGGAAACCGGGTACGGGAAAGAAAACGAAACCCATGAGCGTCAAGGAGCTCAAGGTTTGCTTCGGAAAATGCCGCTGTTTCAGCGCGGAAAAAACCAAATTCAAGACGGGGAGGTGAGGCGGATGGCTAAGGAACAAAAGCAGGACATCGTGGTGGGACTGGACCTGGGGACGACCAAGGTCTGCACCATCATCGGGGAGCAGGATGACGAGGGGCAGGTTCACATCATCGGGGTGGGCACGACCCCCTCGACGGGCCTGAAAAAAGGCTCGGTGGTCAACATCGAGCAGACCATCGCCTCCATTAAAAAGTCCGTCGCGGACGCCGAGCGCATGGCGGGAGTGGAGGTCAGCTCCGCCTTCGCCGGGGTGGCGGGCGGGCACATCAAGGGGCTCAACAGCCGGGGCGTCATCGCGGTGTCCCGCAAGGACAAGGAGATCACCGAGGAGGACCGGGAAAGGGTCATCGAGGCCGCGCAGGCCATCGCCATTCCCCTGGACCGGGAGATCATCCACGTGATCCCGCAGGAGTACATCGTGGACGACCAGGACGGCATCAAGAACCCGGTGGGCATGTCGGGCGTGCGGCTGGAGGCCGAGGTCCACGTGGTGACCGGCGGGGTGACCAGCGTGCAGAACATCGTGCGGAGCGTGGAGCGGGCGGGCATCCAGGTCGCCGACATCATCCTGCAGCCCCTGGCCTCGGCGGAGGCCATCCTCTCGGCGGACGAGAAGGAACTGGGGGTGGTCCTCATCGACATCGGGGGCGGCACCACCGACATCGCGGTCTTCATCAACGGCTCGCTCTGGCACACGGGCATCATCACCTTGGGCGGGTCCCTGGTGACCAGCGACGTAGCGGTGGGGTTGCGCACTCCCAACACCGAAGCGGAGGCTATCAAGATCCAGTACGGATGCGCCTACACGGCCATGGTGAAGGAAGAGGAGGAGATCACCGTGCCGGGCGTGGGCGGTCGGCCCGACCGACGCATGCCGCGGCGGGTGCTCTCCGAGATCATTGAGGCCCGCATGGAGGAAATCTTCGAGCTCGTGGGGGCGGAGCTCAAGAAGCATGGTTTTGAGGACCGCATCCCGGCGGGCGCCGTCATCACCGGCGGGGCTTCCTTGATGGAAGGGACGGCCGAGCTGGCGGAGAAGATCCTCCAGCTCCCGGTGCGCATCGGATCCCCCAAACGGGTGGGGGGGCTGACCGACGTGGTGGCCAACCCCAGCTACTCCACCGCGGTGGGACTGGTGCTGATGGGCATGCAGTCGGCCCACGCCTCCGGCGCGAAGCGGGGGATGGGGTTCGGGGCCGGGGACGACATGTTCAAGAACGTCCTGGGGCGGATGAAGAAATGGTTCGGGGATTCCATATAGTCGACGGTCGACAGTTGGCAGTCGACAGGTTGGGAAAAGAAGGAAATAAGGAGGTGTAACCGAAAACAACGTTAGGGCAAAAAAGTTAAATGGCAGGGTTGCAGCTATCAGTCCAGAGCTGCCGACTGTCGCCCTGATCCTCATATGTTATTCGGGTGAAAGCCCGAATAAGAAGATCAGGACAGTCCAGTTTTAATTACCCGGGCAAAGCCTGGATTTGAAAAGGGAAACTGGACGACTGCTGACTGTGGACTGAATTGTAGAGGGGGCTGTTGGCGGATGGCCTTAAGGGCCATCGGCCAACAGAAAGTAGTGAATAGCAGAAAAATAAAGAGGGGGATAAGAAAATGATCGAGTTCGCGGAAGACGAGGTTCAGCAGTACCTGGCTCACCTGAAGGTGATCGGGGTCGGGGGCGGCGGATGCAACGCCATCAACAAGATGATTGAGGCCGGGATCGAGGGTGTGGAGTGCATCGCGGCCAACACGGACTACAAGTCCCTGAGGAAAAACAAGGCGCCCAAGAAGCTCCAGTTGGGGAAATCCCTGACCAAGGGGCTCGGATCGGGCGGAAACCCCGAAACCGGGAAGATGGCCGCGCAGGAATCCACCGACGACATCCAGAAGGCCCTGGAAGGGGCCGACATGGTGGTGGTGGCCTGCGGCATGGGCGGGGGAACGGGCACCGGCTCGGCGCCGGTCGTGGCCGAAATCTCCAAGAAAATGGGAATCCTCACGGTCGGCGTGGTGAGCCGCCCCTTCGATTGGGAAGGGCCGGTGCGCAAGTCCCAGGCCGAGGACGGCCTGAGGTCCCTCATGCCTCACCTGGACGCCATCGTGGTCATCCCCAACGACCGCATCAACCTGGTCTGCGAGCAGGACTCGGACCTTTCCTCCGCCTTCGCCATGGTGGATGAGGTCCTCGTGCAGGGCATCCAGGCCATCTCGGGGGTCATCCACTCCGAGGGCAAGATCAACCGCGATTTCGCGGACGTCAAGCGCGTGCTCACCGCAAAGGGAAAGGTCCTCATGGGGACCGGAGCCGCCACCGGCGAGGAGAGGGCCATGAAGGCGGTCCAGAAGGCCGTCAACAGCCCCCTGTTGGAGGACGTGGACATCTCCCAGGCCAACGCCATCCTCTTCGTGGTGACCCATGGGGCCAACTTCAGCCTGAAGGAACTCAACGAGATCGCCGGGTTCCTGCAGAAGTCGGCCCGCCCGGGCGCGGAGATCGTGCCGGGGCTGGTTCCCGACGATTCCCTGCGAGACGGAATCCGGGTGACGATTATCGCCACCGGTTTCGAGGTCCAGAAGGCCACCGAGGTGGCCACGGTCATCGACCTGAAGAGCTTCGTGACCCCCAGCTTCAAGACGGCCCAGGCCAGCAGCGCCGTGCCGCAACAGTTGGAGGAACTGGAGGGTGAGATGACCCTCAAGCTCTCCGACGGGCAATACGACATCCCGGCCTACCTGCGCCGCCGACTGGCCAGCAAGCCGTTTCAAAACTAAGAAAGGCAGTCGACAGTCGACGGTTCCCAGCCGGCGGTTCGAACAACGGCTGACGGCAAACGACGACTGACGATCGACACGGTGTGGAAGTAATGAAGGTGTGGCACAAAGCGGGCCGGATTCCTTTGCTGGTGTTGTCGCTGTGCGTGGCTTGGGCCTCGGAGGGGAAGGGAGCGGCAACTCCCGCTCCCTCCAACAGCCCCGCCGCACCGGCGCCCACACCGGCGGAGGACAACGGCTTCACGGTGCTGTGCTACCACCGGTTCGTGGCCCGGCCGGAAACGGTCAAGGGGCCCCTGTCGGTGTACCGCCTTCCGCTGGAAGAGTTCCGCTGGCAGATGCAGTACTTGAAAGATCACGGGATTACGCCCATCTCACTCGATCAGTTGAAAGCCTACTGGTTTGACCGGAAACCCCTCCCGGACAAGGCGGTGCTTTTGACTTTCGATGACGGTTTCCGAAGCATCTACGAGAAGGCTTTTCCCGTGATCCGAAAGTACGGCTATCCCGGCGTGCTGTTTTGCTACACGGATTTCATCCGCAGCCAGTCGGACTCCCTGAGGTATCCCGAGATTGAGGAACTGCAAAAGTACGGTATTGTCCCCGAATCCCACACCAAGAGCCATTTGAACCTGGGCCTGGAGGAGGAAAAGAATGGAACGGAAACCTTCGCCAAAATTCTCGCGGAGGAGTTGGGAGACCCCATCACTTTCCTCCGGGAAAAATTCAACCGCTCCTCCAAGGTGCTGGCCTACCCCTACGGGGTTTATAACCCCACGATCCTGAAAGCCACCGAGAAGGCGGGCTATGAGTTGGCCTTCTCCGTGAACCCGGGGCCCAATGA
>Ga0335069_10012623_pt1 | contig 11877 bp, 6 predicted proteins | sample Lox_Sample_11_FD_206714 | JGI IMG/M metagenome (GOLD analysis project Ga0335069, IMG submission 206714) | Soil microbial communities from Loxahatchee National Wildlife Refuge, Florida, United States - Lox_Sample_1.1 | ecosystem: Environmental > Terrestrial > Soil > Wetlands | place: USA: Florida...
CAATAAGGGTTCTATCCGGCCCTCATTCACCCAGTGACGTATCAGCGTTTTCTCGTCCGGCAGGCTGTCGAGGCGCTCATAATCTACACAGCGCAAGAGAACATCGCGCGGTACATCTGCATCACCGAGAAGGCTGCTGGAAGGGAATCTTTTTACAATGTCGCAAGCGAGGGCGTAGCTTTCCTGGATATGGGCGGCTTCAGAGCCGTAGCGGGAGCGGTTCAGGCTGCTGCAGAGCCGCAATAATGTGCGCATTGAACCTTTGCTGGCCGTGACAGCTTGCCGCAGGTATTCGTTCGCTTTCGGGCGGTCACTCGATTCCATGAACCGCGCCATCGTCAGGAGGTTTGTCACATGATTGGGGTTCAGCGCGAGAGCTTTACCGAGGGACTCGATGGCCTCCGGCAGCCGGTTCTGGAATTTTAACACCCAGGCTCGGGCGGTGAATGACTGAACATCGTTAGGAATGTGCGCCAGCCTGTTGTCTATTTCCTTGTGAGCTTCGTCAAAGAGCCGGCGGTTGCAGAATGTGCCGATAAAATCGACAAAGACACCTTCGTGATGAGGGTTGATTTGCAAGCATTGACGGTAGCTTTCTGCGGCTTCGGCATATTTTTTCTGCATAAACTGTTCGTGGCCGAGGCGCCGCCAGTTTTCTGCATTTTGAGGCGGTTGCGCTGCTGTCTTATGATGCGGGGCCTGGACAGCTTTTCTTAGTTCGGTAGCAACTTCCCTGAAAACGCTATCCCAGTCTCCGGGGACGGGTTGACGGAACAGACGCATGGATGGATACCACGGACAGTCCCGGCCTTTTGTTTGATAGAGCCAGTAGGGATGATAATGGAGAAGGTTCCAGACCGGAACGCCAAGCGATCCGGCGAGATGCGCGACTGAACTATCCGTCATGATCACGAGATCCAGCTGTTTGAGAACAACCGCAGTATCGGAGAAATCCTTCAGGTGGGGACCAAGCTCCAGAATAAGCTCCGTGGCTCCGCAGGCGGCAAGATCCTGCTCACGAGGGCCTTTTTGCAGGCTATAGAGCTGGACACCGGGAATGCAGGCGAAAGAGAGGAACCGTTCAATATCGACCGCTCTTTTACGGTTGCCCGGGAAATCGATATTGCCCGACCAGACGATACCTACCTTGAAATTGTTTTTGCCGCGTTCGAGTAGTCGGGATAATGATGGTGGCGGCGTACCGGGCACATAAAGCGATGGCGGGGCAGGAATGTTATGAGTGTCTGTTCCCATCAGGCGGGGCAGACCCATAAGGGGAATGTGGTAGTCAAACCCGCCGGTGATTTGTCCTTCCGCGGCAATGCGGGTAACTCCTGGCAGTGTCGAGAAAAGGCGATGCAAGGGGGACTTGCACTCGAGAAAGACCTGAGCCCCCAGTTTATGAAGCAGGGGAATATAACGGCTGCACAGGATTGTGTCTCCGAAGCCTTGTTCTTCGTAAACAAGGATGGTTTTTCCCTTCAGTTCTTCTCCGCGCCATGGCGCTGCAGTCTTATAGACACGGTCGCGCTGCATACCCGGCCTTTGGCGGCGGCTTTCGAAGGCGGACCATCCGTTTTTGAAGTTCCCGCCGGCCAGCAGGGCCATGGCAGCATCCCAGACAATTTCGACATTGCCCGGCTCTTTTTTGAAAAGATCTTCGAATATATTGACAGCTTCCTGCAACCGGTTGGCCTCGCGCAGCCCCAGGGCATAGTTGTAACGCATCGATTGATCGCCGGGTTTAAGGCGGAGAGCCTGCTCATAAATCTTGTTTGATTCATCCACTCGGTTGATGTCGACCAAGACATTGCCATAGTTGGCGAGGAAGGCAGGGTCTTGCGGAGAAATCTGAAGCGCGCGTTTTGAGCAGCAGGCGGCCGCTTCAAACTTGCCCCTATGGCGCAGGGCAGAACCAAGATTGCTCCAGCCAGGAGCATTGGCTGGGTCGTGTTTAACGATCTCTGTCAGGCACTCAGTGGCCTGAGACCAGTTCTTCTCTTTAAGAAGTTCAATACCCTTATTCTTGAGTGTCTGTAGGATTTCAGGTTTTTTAACGGAGTTTCTTTTAGACGCAGGCCGTTTTTTGGCTTGTTCGAGGGCGACAGCCATTTTGAGTTCGGTTGCGACTTCACTGAAGACACTGTACCAGTCACCGGGAGTAGGCTGACGGAAAAGTTTCATTGAGGGATACCAGGGACTGTCATTCCGTTTGGTCAAGTAGAGCCAGCTGGGCGAATAGTTCAAAAGATTCCAGACCGGGCAGCCCATGGAGCCTGCGAGATGGGCGACTGAACTGTCAGTCATGATAACAAGGTCGAGTTCCTTGAGAACAGCGGCGGTTCCCGCAAAATTCTTCAGGTGAGGCCCCAGATCCCACACCAGGCTTTGAGCGCCGGCTTCATGGAGTTCTTTCTCTGGTGCGCCTTTTTGGAGGCTATATAGCTGGACGCTGGGGATCTCCGTGAGGGACAGAAAGCGTGAAAAAGCCACGGCGCGCCGGTGGTTATCCTTGAAATCGGGATTGCCTGACCAGATGATGCCGACTCTGAAGTGATCGCTTCTCATATTCAGGAGTTCGGCCGCTTTTGATGGAATAGCCTGTGCGGGCGATAATCGCGCGGGCGGCGGAATAGTATCAAGCTCTGTGCCAAATATTCCGGGCAGACTCATCAGCGGGGCATGAAAGTCAAGGGAGAATGATCCCCCGTCGGTTAGTTCATCAAGACCGGGGATATTTTTGAACAGGGCGTGTAAATCTGGTCTGCAGCCGAGAATGATGCGGGCCGCGCCGCGTTCTTTCACGAGCGGGATATAGCGGGCCGCAAGAATAGTGTCACCAAATCCCTGTTCTTCATGGAGAAGGATCGTTTTACCGGTCAAGTCCTCGCCCGTCCAGCGCCTTGCCTTGTAGTTCTTCTCCTTAAGTGTACCTCGCTTCCAGCGCATCTCGTAGCCCTTCCAGCCGGCCGAGAGGTTGCCGAGGGCAAGGTTTGTGACGGCATATTGCCAGTTTGCTTCCACACTATCAGGCTCAAGATTGCAAGCGGTTGCTGCTTGAGCCAGAGCTTCTTCAAGCCTTCCTGCTTCGCGCAGAGCGGTGGCATATCTATGCCGGCAGGCGGCATTTTGAGGATCAAGATCGACAGCTCTGGAAAGGATAGCCAGCGCTTCATCCAGCTTATCCAAAGGAAGCAGGCAATCGCTGAGGTTAACGGCATGGCCCAGGGAGGCGGGAGCAAGGGAGACCGCGCGCGTGGCACAACCTAGGGCAGCCCAGTAATGCCGCTCATAGCGCAGGACAATACTGAGGTTGTGCCAGAATCCCGGATTGTTGGGCTCTTCGCGTATCAGGGATTTGTAAATGTCGACCGCGCGGCTAAAGTCTTTTTGCTGAAGAGCAAGCAGAGCAATGTTTTCTTCTGAGGACTGACGTGCTTTTTCTGCCTTGTGCAGGGAGAGGAGGGTTTCCGGGGAGAGCGCATTTGTTTTGGCAAGAGCGGTCATGTGCAATGTCTTCCTGCTTTTGCAGCGAGCTCTTTCGCAACGCGTTCGAATACGGCATCCCAATTCCCGGGCGTTGGCTGGCGAAAGAGGCGCATCGAGGGATACCAGGCGCAGGTCTCGCCCTTCATGCGGTAGAGCCAGTAGGGGACAAAGTTAAGCAGGTTCCAGACGGGCTTCCCCAGCGATCCCGCGAGATGCGCAGTGGCGCTATCGGTCATGATGATCAGGTCAAGTTCCTTCACGACGGCAGCGGTATCGGCAAAATCCTGCAGATGGGGTCCCAGCGGGATAATCGGGCCAATGCCGCCGCACTCGACAAGGTCTTGTTCGCGCGGGCCCTTTTGCAGGCTGTAGAGCTGTACGCCCGGAATGCCGGCCAGCGGCAGAAAGCGTTCAGCCGTGACAGCGCGCTTGGCATTATCCAGAAACGTCACGCTGCCTGACCAAATAATGCCAACCTTTAAACGCCCCTTGGCGAGGTCGAGCAACTGTTGCGCGGCTGGCGGCGGCGCCTCGGGGACAAACAGTGGTGGCGGCGGCGGTATCGACGACAGGTCGGTATTGAATATCCACGGCAGAGAGAGCATCGGCACCTGATAATCGTACGGCTCACCAATGACGCCCACATCCGTCATTTTGTCTATGCCGGGAATACCCTGGAAGAGACGTTGCAGCCCCCTCTGGCATTCAACCAGCACGCGGGCGCCCCTTGCCTTAACAAGAGGGATATAACGGCTGCAAAGGATGGTGTCGCCAAAACCCTGTTCCTTGTAGATAAGAATTGTCTTGCCCTTCAAATCCTCGCCTTGCCAGCGAGGAGCGGCTTGAATGCGGTCTTCCAGTCCGAGCTTCCAGCGGACCTCTATGGCCTCCCAGCCCTCCTTGAACAGGCCGAGGTGCAGGCAGATGTTGGCGTATTCCCAGCGGGACTTTTCATCGCCTGGATTAAGCGCAAAAGCTTTTTGAAGATGCGCCAGAGCTTCTTCAAGCTTCCCGAATTTGCGCAAGGCAACGACATAGTTCATGCGCATCTGGAAATTTTCCGGCTGCAAAGCAATGGCTTTGGCATGTGCCTCGAGCGCCTGATCCATGCGGTCCATATCGGTCAGGGTATTGCCGATATTGGTCAGTGTCTCGGCGGAGCCGGGAGCGAGTTCCAGTGCTCTTTTCAGGCAGGCAACTGAGGCTTCAAAATGGTTCATTTTGCGCAGCACGACCCCCAGGTTGCGCCAGGCAGCAACATGGTGGGGCTCGGCCAGCAACACGTATCTATAGCCTTGTGCGGCTTTTTCGTTGTTCTCCTGCTTGTGAAAGGCAAAGGCGATATCGAATAAAGACTGCCCCGGCGCGGGGGCAGGGTTTTCCTCTTTTCTGTTGATGGTCCACTTCATGAGCGGCCTGCTAATAGGCTACGGGTCACGCGATTAATCCTTCTCCACCACTGCTTCACGCGGCTTCTGGACGTTCAGCGTTTCCAGCAGATGCCCTTCGAGCGCAAGGATGCGGTATACGGCGAACTTATCGGCATAGGATGCATCCACGTTGTTGGAGCGGGCAATAAACAGTTCATTCTGGGCATCCAGCACATCCAGCAGCGTGCGGCGGCCCAAAGTAAACTGGTCGAGATAAACGCTGACCACCTTCTCATTGGCAGTCGCCTGCTCCGCATAATCTTTGGTGCGGTCGGCCGCTGACAGCATGGCAGCCCAGGTATCGCGCGTGTCTTTTTCGACCTGAAGCAGTGCCTGACGGCGTTTCTCCCTGGCCGAAGCGGTGCGGTAGAGGGTTTCGTGCATCCGCGCCAGGTCCGCCCCGCCATGGTAGAGGTTCCACCTGGCGACGGCGAGAACCGTTGCGCTCTGGTTATTGCCCGGAATTCCAGAGATATTGTCCCCGACGGCGCCATTAGCTTCGATATCGACATGCGGGTACATCAGCGAATCCGCGCCTTCATGATCGAATTCCGTCGCCTTGATGTCTGATTGGGCGACAATGAGAGTGGGATTGTGGAGCAGGGCGTCCTGCACCGCATCGTTAACGGTTGCCTGCAATTTATTTGCGGGTACATCCGGCTCGGCCAGATCGCCCGGCGTGTCACCCACCTTCTGCGCAAAAAGGGTTTCGGCCTGTCGCAGGCTCTCTTCCGACGAGGCAACGTTTGCTCTCGCCAGGGAGAGCCGCGCTTTTATCTGCGCCACATCGCCTTGCGTCATTGTGCCGGCCTTCGCGCCGGCATTTATTGTATCAAGGATTCTGAGATGCTCGCTCACATTGTCGCGCGCGATTTGCAAAAGCTGGCGCCGGCGCAGAACATCCAGGAAAGCCTGGACTGAATCAAGACCCGAGAATTCCGCGACTTCTCCGGTGTGCTCGGCCGCGGATTGTGTGCGGGCTTCCTGACCCTTGTATTGGCTCCAGGTACCCCAGCCATCGAACAGCAGCTGCGTCAGTGACATCGTGCTGCGGTTGTGCCACAAATCCTGGTTCTGCGGCGGAATACCGAGATACTTTGTATGATCCTCGCCTGTCTCACCGCCGATCGATAGCGAGGGAAGATTGGCCCCCAGGGCCTGCCTTGTAACCTGTTTCGCGGCGAGTGTGTCTTGTACCGCCTGTCCGACATCGGGACTCTTTTGCAGGCCGAGACCAACGGCTTCAGCCAAGGTCATCTTTGACGTCGTTGATGCTTTTAGGGGCGCTGAGGGTGCTAAAGCCGTGGCGGCAAAAGCCGACGTCGACAGCGTCAGAAAGAGCGCAGCCAGTCCAGTAGCGGTCTTACCTCTCATGGAGCGCCTCCTCTTTGTGCCTGAATATCGGCGAGAGGAGGTATTCAAGCACGCGGCGGGTGCCGGTCTTGATCTCGACGGTGACGGCCATGCCGGGTGAGAGGCTGACGAGGCGGTCGTCGATCTGCATCTGGGTCTTGTCGAGAGAAACACGGGCCATATAGACCAAATTCTGTCCTGCAGGTTCACTGCTCTCGTTCTCCGCACCCAACTTTTTCTGGTCTTCCGCTGACATCGGCGGCTTTTGCTGGGTGATGGCGTCCTGCGAGATGGATTTGATCGTGCCGTGAATCAGGCCATATTTGGTAAAGTTAAAGGTATCAACCTTGATCTCCACATCCTGTCCTTCATGCACGAAACCAATATCGCCGTTGGAGACCATCGCCTGGATTTCCAGTTTGCTGTCGGCGGGTACAATGGTCATAAGGGCTTGCGCAGGCGTGACTACGCCGCCAACGGTATGGACAGCGAGTTGCTGAACGGTGCCATCGACGGGGGCTTTAAGGGTTTGTTGTTTGTTCTTTTGCGTGGCCTCGACGTACTGTTCCTTGAGGCTGGCGGCTTTTTGCTCGGCCTGCGCAAGGCTATCGAGGGTTTTCTGTTTAAAGTCGGATTCAGCATCCTGACGCTGGTTCCTGAGCGAAGCCAGGCTGCCAGAGGCTTCCTGAAGGCGGCCCATCTGTTCCTTGAGCTGTTGTTGTTGATCAACGAGATCTTTTTGAGCAGAAAGCATATCTGATTTCGAGATCGCTCCCTTTCTGGCAGCGGTGGTGTACATGGCAAAACGTTGTTTAGCAATAGGAATGGTCTGGTTCAGTCTGTCGATGGTGGCCTGTACGGCGGCCATATTGCCTTCGTTCTGGGTGATCTGGCTATCCAGCCCCGCCAGCTTGGACTTGATCTCCTGCACCTGGCTTGAAAGCTGGGATTTCTCGAGGTCGATCTGCTGCTGGGTTGCGCCATCCGGAGCAACGAAGTCGATGAGGGGATTGTCGGACATTTTTAGTGCAGCCTTTAACCGTGCAGCTTCAAGCTGGGCGGTAATCATCTCACTTTTCAGACGGTCCTGTTCGGCCTGGCTGATGGTACTGTCGATCTCGATAAGGGTGTCACCGGCTTTAACTTCCTGCCCATCCTGCACATGGATCGTCTTTACGACACCCGCTTCCAGTGGCTGGATGGTTTTGCTGAGGCCGGAGGGGACAATCTTGCCGGTGGCGGTGGCGATAATGTCCACTTTACCGAACCAGGCCCAGATAAAGGCTATAGAGAAGAACGCACATATTAATAGAGCGCTGGCGCGGCCGACCGGGGAGGGCGGAGTTTCCAGCATTTCGAGAACAGCGGGCTTGAACTCGACTTCCGGGTCGTGCTTGCTGAAGGTAGCTTTTCTGACTACAGGGCGAATAAAGCGGTTTACGTAGGATGAGGATGACTTGATGTCGTCTATGTTGCGCTTGAGGTTGTCAGGTTTCACGATCATCCTCCTTGTATCTTGAGCAAGGAGGCATAGCGGCCGGTGGAGCGCGAGAGCTGGTCATGCGTGCCATCCTCGACGATGCGCCCCTTCTCGATAGTGATAATACGGTTACAATGGCGCACGGCTGAGAGTCGGTGGGCGATGATAATGACCGTGCGGCCCTTCACGATCTCGCGCATGTTCTGCTGGATAATGCTCTCGCTTTCATAATCAAGTGCACTCGTGGCTTCATCAAGGATCAGAATGCGCGGGTTGTTAATGAGTGCCCTTGCGATGGCGATGCGCTGACGCTGGCCGCCTGAGAGGCTGGAGCCGCGCTCGCCGACCATGGTGTCGTAGCCCTGGGGCAGTTCCTGTATGAAGTCATGCGCTCCCGCCAGCGTGGCTGCCTTTTGAACGTGTTCAATGGGAAGGCCAGGGTGCGAGATCGCGATGTTCTCGCGTATGGTGCGGTTGAAGAGGGTGTTCTCCTGCAAAACCACGCCGATCTGGCGGCGCAGCCAGCTGACATCGATCATCGAGAGGTTAACGCCGTCAACCAGCAGGCGACCAGACTCAGGCCTGTGGAAGCACTGCACCAGCTTGGTGAGGGTGGACTTGCCAGAGCCGGAGGGGCCGACGATGCCGAGAACCTGCCCCGCGGGAACTTCAAGATTGATATCGCTCAGGATAGAGGGTCCATCAAGCCTGTAGCGGAAGTTGACATGCTCGAAAGTGATTGCGCCTTTGATGGCGGGCGGCGCGGTGCGTCCGGGGGTGTTGAAGGGTTCGGGCTGTGCGTTGAGGATATCGCCAAGACGCTCAACCGAAACCTTCGCCTGATGGAAATCCTGATAGCACTGCGCCAGCCGCAGCACGGGCTGCACTACGCGCTGCGCCAGCATATTAAAGGCGATCAGTTCGCCCACGGTGAGACTGCCATCGATCACGGCTTTGGCGCCGAAGTAAAGAACGAAGGCCGTGATCAGCTTGCTCACCAACTGCACGCCCTGGCTCGCCCAGTTGCCTAGATTGACCACCTTCTGGCTGGATTGCACGTAGCCCGCCTGCTCTTCTTCCCAACGCTTTTGCATCTGGGGCTCAACGGCGAGGGACTTTAAGGTTTCGATACCGGTAATGGTTTCGACAAGGAAAGCCTGGTTCTCGGAGCAGCGGTCGAACTTTTCTTTAACAAGCCTGCGAAGGCGGGGCGCAGATACAGCCGAGATCAGCACCAGGAACGGCACGGAGGTCAGGACCACCCCGGTCAGGAACAGGGAGTAGTAGGCCATCACGACCAGGAAGACGAAGGTGAAGAAAAGATCAATCACAATTGTAAGCGCCGAGCTGGTGAGGAAGTTGCGGATATTCTCCAGTTCGCGCATGCGGGCGACGCTGTCGCCGGCGCGGCGGTTCTGGAAGTAGGAGATCGGCAAGGCGGCGAGGTGTCGAAATAATTGTGTGCCGAGCTCGATATCGATACGGCTGGTAGTGTGGGAGAAGACATAGGTGCGAAGCCCGGCGAGGATGGATTCAAAAACGGAAACCGTTACGAGCCCCACGACCAGCACATCCAGCGTCGAGAGGCTGTGGTGCACCAGCACCTTGTCGATGACCACCTGAAAGAACAGCGGCGAGACGAGGCCGAAGAGCTGCAGGAAGAAGGAATTGACCAGCACCTCGCCGAGCAAGCGGCGATATTTGCGCATGGCGCTCAGGAACCAGGACATATTGAAGGTCCTGGCAAGGTTACGGAGGGTCGCCCGCTTGGCGATCAGCACCAGCTTCCCACGACACTTCTCCTGAAACTCCGCATGCGGCATGGCGCGTGGCATGTTCAAAGCAGGATCATGAACAAAGATATCCTTCTCTGTGATCTTGCCGATGGGGACAAAGCTACCGTCATTAAAGATCGCGATGCATGGTGGGGTGATCTTCAGGAATCGCGCCCACGTGCTGTCGACAGCGCGTGCCTTCAACTCCAGCTGCTTCGCCGCGCGCACCATCTCCGGTACGCCCATCTTGCCGCCGCCAAGCTGGTGAATAATCTGCTGCGCATCCGCCGGAACGCCAAGAATGCGTGCTGCTAGCACGAGGGCGATGACGCCGGTGTCGACGTTCGTGTTGGCGGCAGAGGCTTCGGGTGCGGGGTTCACTTTAGTCCAGAGGGCTTATTTCTTAACCTGCGGTTTGCGCAGCAAGATGTGCGCGCCGACTGGAGGCATGAGGTGGAGTTGCAGTGTGAAACCTTCGCCATCGTCATGCGCGAGAGCGGCGCCGATCGGAGAGGCAATAGGCTGCTGGCCTTTGGGTACGGGCATGGCGTAGTAGGCGATAAGTGCTGGTGTTACAGACTGAACGGAAGTTTGTTCTTGCGTAACAGGTGCTTCTGCGGGTGGGGTTTTCTTTTGAGCCGAGGAGGTCATTGAGATTCCTTTTTTGTGGGAGAGAATGTTGGGTTCGAAAAAACCATAGACAACAGAAAGAGTGTCCGCAAGCCCAAAATGGCCGGCAATCAATCCTCACCCCCTACCAGAACTGGTAGTCCCCTTCTTCATAAAAATCCTATAGCGTGCGAGAAAATTTCCTGATTCGGCTAAGCGGATGCCTCTTCATAGTTTCATCATTGACTCGAATAAAACTGCCAACACAAAGCAGTTGATTATCTCGTGGCATCAGGCAATGCAGAAACTTGGATTCGACCGTCTTCTTTTTACCCTGCTTATGGATCATGACGGCATCGCTCGCAAAGCCGGGCATATCGCTGTAATAAACTATCCGCAAATATGGCTTGAGCAATATTCCAGAAATCATTACGAAGAGATCGATCCTATTTATCATCACATGTTCACATCCAAGGGCGCCTTCACATGGGAAAGCCTGAAGAGTACCAAGCAGCTCACCCAGCCTCAAATCGCATTGTTAGACAGTGCGCGACTGGCAGGACTTAGCGGTGGTGTTGGCATTCCCTTACGCGGGCCTTTTGGAGTGCTTGCGGCGGTTCTGGCAGCTTCCGGTGTCACAAAATTTCCATTGAATATCGACATGTTGGATTGCACGGAACTGCTGTGTGAGCAGTTCTATAAAGTATATCTGCGACTCGAGCGTAAGGTCGATATTAATGAGACTACCAAATTGACAGAGAAGGAACGAAATGTATTGAAGTTATGTGCCGCTGGCAAATCACAGTTGGAAATAGCACATGCAATGGGTGTGACGACACATGCGGTGAAGTTTCATTTAAAGGGAATTCTTTTCAAGCTGAAGGCGGCCAATCAGGAAGTTGCTGTGATGAAGGCAGCGGCGATGGGATTGATATCGTCTCCAAGCTCCTAAAACTGTTGTTTATGATTATAGAGCGCCATATTTTCCAGATTGGACCCTACTCCTGGAGTAGGTTTTGATCATTTATTTTTAGCAAGCGGCTCAGATTAGGCTAGCGTACAAGTCGCTGTCTGCATAAGGGCTTCTAATGACAACACTGGTTACAAAATATATCCTGATAAAGGAAGCGCATAGAGAAGAGCTCTATGCAGGGGATAATTTTGTGATCGGAGTGATTTTATGATGAAATCAAGAAAATACATGACCGCATTTCTTCTTCCGGCCTTAATCGCGGGCATTCTGGCATGGCCATATATAAATCATCGGTTTGGTCGTGGATCTGGTATGGATTTGACGCCCCGTCCGGCGCTCGTCAAGGCGCAACAGATAACGCAAACCGCCAAATATTTAGAAATAATTGTAAAAAATATGCAGAAAGCTGGAGTAGACGTAAACAATATCGATTTCTCTGAATTCAAAGAAACGACAAGCCCTAACTCTATATACAACAAATCTTATATTATTGAGGAATTAAAAAAACCTGATTATGTGCTTAGCGGGCTTAGCTTTGATGAAAATGGTAAGGCGATTGTTTACGATGAGAATTTCTTTGGCAAAGATATTAAGTCACCTAAAAATGTACTACCTAGCAAAGCCTATGATGGTGATGTTCACTATGTGTTTACCATGTCCAACAAACTCACCCATGTAGGCACGGATGCTCCGGAACTTCTTTTTATTACATGGCCAATAAAGCAAGATGTTTGCAACTACATCAATGCATATTGGGATATTTATTAT
>Ga0335069_10012624_pt1 | contig 11875 bp, 9 predicted proteins | sample Lox_Sample_11_FD_206714 | JGI IMG/M metagenome (GOLD analysis project Ga0335069, IMG submission 206714) | Soil microbial communities from Loxahatchee National Wildlife Refuge, Florida, United States - Lox_Sample_1.1 | ecosystem: Environmental > Terrestrial > Soil > Wetlands | place: USA: Florida...
AGTGCTGGCTCCCACCGGCACCATCGGCTTCATGATGGACTGCGACACCACCGGCATCGAGCCCGACCTCGCGCTGGTGAAGTACAAGAAGCTGGTCGGCGGAGGCATGATCAAGATCGTCAACAACACCGTGCCTTCGGCGCTGTTCAAGCTCGGCTACAGCGAAGACCAGATCAACGCCATCGTCAGCTACATCGACGCCACCGGCACCATTGAAGGCGCGCCGCACCTCAAAGACGAGCACCTCGCCATCTTCGACTGCAGCTTCAAGCCGGCGAAGGGCACGCGCTCCATCCATTACATGGGCCACCTGATGATGATGGCCGCCACGCAGCCGTTCATCTCCGGCGCCATCTCCAAGACCGTCAACCTGCCCGAGAACGCCTCGGTCGACGACATCGCCGACGCCTACATGCAGGCTTGGAAGCAGGGCCTCAAGGCCGTGGCCATCTATCGCGACGGCTGCAAGAAAGCGCAACCACTTTCTGCCGCCGGAAGCCAAACTGCGCAGTCGAGCAAAGATGATCCGACGGGCAAAGGTCAGCCGAATGTGGGGACGGGCTTCCAAGCCCGTCCGCTCGATCGCTCTTCGAAGGAGTTCAAGGACGCCGTCCAGGAAGAGCTGCGCAAGCTGATCGACCAGCCGGTTGACCGCGACAACGCGCAGAATCCGCCGGCCTCCACGCGTCACCGCCTCCCCGCCGAGCGCGCCAGCTTCACCCACAAGTTCAAGGTCGGCAACCACGAAGGCTACATCACCGTCGGCCTCTACCCGAACGGGCAGCCCGGCGAAATCTTCATCACCATGGCGAAGGAAGGCTCCACCGTCTCCGGCGTCATGGACTGCTTCGCCACCGCCATATCGATCGCGTTACAACATGGCGTGCCGCTCGGCTTCCTGTGCGAGAAGTTCAAGCACACGCGCTTCGAACCCAGCGGCTGGACCGGCAATCCCGACATCAACTACGCAAGCTCGATGATGGACTACATCTTCCGCTGGCTGGAACTGCGCTTCGTCACCGGCCAGCAAGGCGAACTGTTCGCGAACTTCAACCGCAAGCACGAAGCCGTTGCTCCGGTCGAAGAAGTTCCGCCGATCAGCAATGAGGGTTTACCGGCAACCGAGAACCGAAAACCGACAACCTATCAACACGCGAGTGATGCCCTCAGCTCCGTGGTCGACATGGGCGATGCCCCCAGTTGCCACGTCTGCGGCGCCATCATGACGCGCAACGGATCCTGCTTCCGCTGCATGTCGTGCGGCTCGACGTCGGGGTGCTCGTAAGGTTTGAGAATTTAGCTCAGGGCGGAAGCCCTGGGCTGCGAGACCCAATATTTGTTTACCTCCGACTGAGATAGACCATTCGGTTCGGAGCGAAGAGAGAAGTTTGCCGGATCGAGTCGCTGCGCAAATCATGCCGACTGACTCGGTCCGGAGCGAAGCGTAGGACGTACGTTTTTTGAGCCCACGGTTCGAAGAACCGTGGGCTACGGGCCTCCAAATTATTTCACCTGGCCAGCAGGGCTTTAGCCCTGCTGGTACATGTCGAGCGCATCAAGGAACCCGCTCGATGAAAGATTGACGTGACCCGGCCCACGACGCCGGACCACAACAAGCTCTTGGTGCGGACCGCAAGGTTCCGGACCGGAGGTGACACGGCGCCGCGCAAGCGGCGCCGTTGATTATCGGCAAGAAGTATTGGCAGGGATTCGTTTTTGCCCGAAAATATTAACGTGCTACAACGCTCAAATTTCGACGGTTTTTTGCGCAAATGGCTTGATTTCAGGAATCACCTTGTGCACGGAGTTCTGCCGACCGCAAATTTGGCACAGGTTTATCAGGAGCTAAACTCCTCTGCTCAAAAGCTCGGACTTCTCCAGCAACAGCAGCGCGAATTATTAGCGTACAGAAATCATCTCAAAGCTGTAGAGCATTACCGTAGCATCGTCGGCAACGGTATCACCCTTGTCTCAACCGGTTGCGAAGACTCAAACGCATCCTGGATCAGGTTGAAAGCGGCTGGGATCTCGATCACATGGATCCAGGCCGCGGGGCGATTCGCATTCGGTCCAGGCGTTTCGTTTAACGTTGCTAACGTACAGTCAGCATCTTCTCCACAGTTTACTAATGAGTTGGTCGAGCAACTCATCGCCTACGTAGACATTGAAGTTTATAGAACCGCCCGACGTGCAAGAGTGTTTTCGGTTGCCCGAAGACTACTCCGAAGATTCTTTATTCCAGTTCGAAATTTCTGGTCACCTTTCGTGGCCCAACGCGCTTGGTATTTGCACCACTCCGCGCACCCCCCAACTTCCTGCCCGGCTTCGGGCATGAGTTCAATGGGGCCTTGTCTCTCTCCCGCGCTCTAAATCCTTCAAAGCACGCCCCCTAAATTCCACAAAGGAGTTTCTATGGGCGTCGTGCATGCACAAGCTGTTTGGGAGTTCAATTGGTCTAATCCCGACCAGTTCCTGCGGATCGCAACCGCCAGTCGATTAACTCGTATACCCGCCAGAACTCTTCGCCACTTGGCGGCGACGGGACGGGTCTCGGCCCGCCGCTCGGGGTTGCGTGCCTGGACTATCTGCGCGCGAGATCTTGACAGGATTTGCCGCCACCGGGCAATTAGGGGTTGTTAGGAACTCCTGCGGATGTGTCAGCACCCGCAGGAACTCAACAAGGCGTTATCCGCCTTTATGGAGAAGCAAAATGACAAAGAAAAGTAAAGGTGCTTCGTTCGTCACTCACTTCGTCCACTATCGTAGCGGGAAAAAGATGTGTGCCCGCGATTACGGCTACAAAGCCTGGCCTCTCGGCCGCGGCAAATAGAGCCCAAGCGCTCACAATCCGGCGAGGAGTTAGCACCTCCTCGCCGGACCAATAATCTTACAACAGCGAATCAAGTCTAGTTGCCGATAAATTTCAGAATTCCGTTTTTTGAAACACGGTTAAGGCTCACCGCGAAATCCTACGAGTTCGTGGTAAGGTCCGGATTCATAGGAGGTTGAAATCATGACGTTAGGAATTCGCTGTTTTCCCGACAAGATTGCGTTTGTGGTACTGGAGGGTACGAAGCAGAACCCAAAGGTTCTCGAATCCGATGTTCGAAAATTCCCGAAAGATCTCTCTCGTGCTGGATTCCTGAATTGGGCCTCAAAGGAGGTCAGAGGGATACTTCAACGCAGAAAAGTGAAGAGATCAGGGTTCAAAGAGATCGAGAATACCGCCAAGTTGAATCGCGCGCTCGTCAAACGTGCCGAAGTTGAGGGTGTGCTTCAAGCCGTTCTTTACGAGGCCGGTCAGGTGGAAGTCGATGGCATGAATAAGATGCAGATCAAGAAGTCCTTGCAGTTCGAAGGCAACGCGAAGGAAATTGGCTTGGCTTTAGAAAGCACTCCTCTCCAGGAGTTCCTTGGAAGAGATCATGAAGACGCGGCGCTCGTGGCCTGGTCTCTGCTGAACTAATGGGCGACTACACAAAGCAGAAAAAGCTTGGAGCAGGAGGCTTCGGAGAGGTGTGGCTTGCTCTCCATATTGGCTTAAATGTGACCCACGCCGTCAAGTTTGTAGATGGTGCGAGTATCAGAAATCCCACTGAATTCTATCGGGAACCCCGTCTTCTAAAGGAACTAGCTCATGACAACATAGTACAAGTGTTTGATGCTGGTCGTGCTGGCAATGACCTGTACGTAGCAATGGAAGTTCTCACTGGCTCGATCGCAGACATTGTTCAGAAAGATCCACTCAAGCTTCGACGGGTGAAGTCCCTATTTTGTGAGGCATTGAAAGGCTTGCAGTACATACACGACCGTGGGTATCTCCACCGCGATTTGAAACCAGCAAATATTCTGGTGGACGATAAACAACGAGGTAAGATCGCAGACTTCGGTCTTGCTATCCCGACAAAGGAAGTGTCAACCGCGACGCCTGCCGGAACCCTGACCTATGTTGCCCCGGAAATTCTTGTAACTGGAGAAACTTCGATTGCAACTGACATCTATGCAATGGGAGTTTCGCTATACGAAGCGGTGAATGGCACAGACTACTTGCCTGCAATGCCAAGCCCATTGCTGCTACAAAATGCGATTTCTAAAGGTGATTTTCCTGACAGAGACTACTATCGCGTCTACATTCCAACAGCCCTTAAGAAAGTAATAAACAAGGCAATGAACATCGACCCCATCAAGAGATTCGGATCAGCTGATGATTTACGGTTCGCTTTGGAAGCAATTCCCATCAGGTGTAGCTGGAAGGAATCAAACAAACCGGGTCAACGTTCCTGGATTGCCGAAGATAAGAAGAAGAAGGTCGAGGTACTGTTGAAGGCTCAAGGTAGCTGGCGAGTCGCAGTTTTCCAAACCAACAGAGAGTCATGTAAGCGGTGGCAGATACATCGCCTTTCGGCTACGTTCCCTAAAGAAAAGGATGCACTCCGGCGGGTGGGCGAAATCACCAAGGCACTAGTTTCAGACTTCGATCTAAACAAGATTTAGCTGACCTGGGTACCACCCGCGTTCGCCGTTCCATTGCATAATGCCGCCGGTGCCTAGTGCCCCGGGTGCGCGAAGCTAACCCCGGCGGCGTTCACACCGCCACAGTTGTCGCCCGTCGGCCCGCCTCGGTCACGTGGCCCAGGTTCGCGTCCTGCTGTTTGGACGCTAACCTGGGCTGCTGTCCAATCTTACGTTCCAGTGCCCGTATCTCCGACGTTAGTTCGTTAATGACGCTGGTGCCTCATACCATTAAAGGCGCGGGTGGCGAGTGGCAGAGTTGTCGCGTTCACGGTCTGACGCAATCGCGAGGGTGCCCCATCCTCATTCGCCTTCTTTTGGCGAATAGGGTGGGGTGAGAAGGCTTGTCATCGCGGTGCTGCGCACCGCCTTGGGTGAAAATACTTGGGGGACGCGTGACCCACGGCTCTCCGCTGCGCTCCGAGCCGTGGGCTGAAAAGCGTACGTCCTCCGCTGCGCTCCGGACCGCTCCTTCCTCCCTGTTTTCCTTTGACTTTGGCCGGCGCTCCCTTCGTCGTGGACGATACCACCGACTTCTAGTGGTATTTCTCTCCAAAAATCTCCGTGGTCTCCGTGCCTCCGTCCTCCGTGGTTTCCTTTGACTTTGGCATCAAAAATATTCGTTCCAAAATGGGAAACGAAAACGCGAAAATCCGCGCCCACGGGCCGCTTTTTTCTTTGTCCCAAACTCCCGCGTTGCTACCCTGAGAAACGGGGAATTCTCCACAAAAGCCAGCCGTGCCACCGCACCCGCTTTTGCCAGCGATCTTTCACAATTCGGCCAACGGGCGTTAACCCTTCAATCAACAGTCGTGTTCAGACAGGACAAATCGAGTCCTGCACAATTCTCGCTCATCTTGGATCTAAGCCGTTGATTCCCGGAATTTTATCCCTAAAATATTGATACCAGGAATTTTGCAGGCGAAAGCTCTGTAAGTTCATGATTCCAGGAATCCGGGTAGGGGGGAGGGTCCCTTCCATCCAAAGACTCACTGTTTACTTCATGGTAAGCGTCGCCGCATCATCGACGGACTGAAAGACTGACAGGCTGAGTGACTAAGACTGAACTCCGCCGGTCGATTTCCTCAGCCGCCGAACGATTATTCTTCGAGAGGAATCGAAAACGAGGAATCGAAAACTATGAAATTCGTGTGTCTTGGCTACATCGCACCGGGAAAGTTTGACTCCATGCCGGAAACCGAACGCAATGCCTGGATCGACGCCTGCACCGCCTACGACGACCAGTTGCGCGCCGGCGGCCATTTCGCCGGCGGCGAGGCGCTGCAGCCGCCGAACCGCGCCAAGACGCTGCGGCCGAAAGATGGCAAAGTCGTCGTCACCGACGGCCCTTATGCCGAAACCAAGGAGCAGATCGGCGGCATCCTGCTGCTGGAAGCTCGCGATCTCGACCATGCAGTCGAGTTGATGTCGAAACATCCGGGCGTGTGCGCCGGCCCGTCGTTGTTCGAGATTCGCGCCGTCGCCGACATGACCGACATCTTCCGCGAGAGCGAGCGGCGGCGAGGAAAGAAGTAAGTGGGTCGCGAATCGGCCGACTCAACTTTGCCGATACACGCAGCCGCGGCGCTGTACTATGCTGGCGCGAACAGGGTGAGTGCCGATGGGGCTGTGTGCTGTCATCTGCAGCAAAGACGAACGTGTGCTTCGCATTCTTCGTTCGCTGCTGGCCGATTTATCCATCCAGGCGGAGTTTGCTGGCAGCGCCGCAGACGCGATCGAGCGCCTGGTGCGCCAGAAGTACGACGGCATCTTCGCCGACTGCGACGATCCCGATGGTCAGACCGTGCTGCGGGCGATTCGGCGCTCGCGGCACAACCAGCGGTCGGTAGCGTTTGTCATCAGTCCCGAGGCGAGCGTTGGCGCACTCGCCTCCGAGTTGGGCGCGCATTTCGTTCTCGAAAGGCCGCTGGTAACCGAAAAGGTAAAGCGCACGCTGAAAGCCGCGCACGGCCTGATGCTGCGCGAGAAGCGCGCGCACTTCCGCCACGAGATCGCCGCACCCGCCAGTCTCCGCACGGAGAAAGCGGGCGTGACTGCGACCATGCGGAATCTCAGTGCGGGCGGCGCATTCCTGGAATGCAGCAGCATGCTGAAGAAAGATCAGTCGCTGCAGATGCGTTTCCTGCTGCCGGACAGCAGCACGGTGATTGAAACCGCGGCGCGCGTGGCCTGGTGCGATCCCACTGGCCGCGCCGGCGTACAGTTCGGCGCGATTTCCGAGGCGAGCAAGCGCGCGCTGACGGAGTGGTCGGCAGCGCGATCCGTGGAGCCGGAAGCCGCTGCGGTTGTAGTTGCAGCGCCGACGACGCCAGCCGCAGCGAAAGTCGTTGCGGTTTCCGCTGCTGACAACGTCGAACCGATGCGTTACACCGTCGCATCGGGTTCGGCGATTCGGCTGGCGATCAAAGTCTTGGGATTCGAAGCTGGACGACCGGCGATCGTGCCCGGCATCTGCACGAAGCTGACGGCGACCGGACTCACGGCTGAGTTGCAGGACGACTTGAACCTGGAGCCGTCGGTGCTGCTGCAGGTCACGCTTCCGGGAAGATCGCATCCGACGCTGTTGCACGCCGAAGTCTGCGTCAAAGACGGCTTGGAGTATTCCTTCGAGTTCGTCGCGTTGACGACTTTCGTGCGGCAATGGCTCGAGCAGAATTCGGAAGACGAGACGTTTCTCTAGCCTTTACTGAAAAACGATGAGGGAAGAACAGGGTCACACTGGTTATAAATATGCGTTGACAAGTATATACGTGATAAGGTATATATAAAACATGGAAACGTTCGAGATCATTGCGGAGCCAAATCGTCGGGCGATATTGAGCCTGCTGGCCTCGTCGGAACAGTCAGTCGGAGAAATCGAGCGTCAACTTCATATGACTCAGCCGACGGTGTCGAAACACCTGCGCGTGTTGCGCGAGGCCGGGTTCGTGGAAGCGACAGTGGATGCGCAGCGGCGTCGCTACCGGTTGAAGCCCGAACGATTCGAGGAACTGGATGCATGGCTGGAACAGTTCCGGCGATTCTGGTCGGCCCATGTGGATGCTCTCGAACGGCACCTCGACCGCATGGAGCAAACAGCTCCACCGAAGAAAAGACAAGGAGGACGGAATGAAGATTAAAGTGATGAGCTTATACGTGGACGATCAGGACAAGGCGCTGCGCTTCTATACAGAAGTGCTGGGCTTTGCCAAGAAGAACGACTTCAGCCAGGGGCCGTATCGGTGGCTGACCGTCGCGTCGCCCGAAGAGCCGGATGGCACCGAACTGCAACTGGCGCGGAACGACAACCCGGCGGCGAAGGCATACCAGGAAGCGCTGTTTCAACAGGGACAGCCCGCGGCTATGTTCTTCACCGACGACATTAACGCCGATCACGAGCGGATGAAGGCGCACGGCGCCGAGTTCACCATGTCCCCGACGGACGTGACGGCGTCGAAGATCGCGATGGTGAAAGACACTTGCGGCAACCTGATTCAGCTGACGCAGTTGATGCGTTGGCAGGGCTAAGCTGCAGGAGAAGAAAGATCATGGAGCACGAACATTACTCACCGGGTCCGGCCAGCGGAGCACGAGTCGTCCGAAACGACGGAGAAAAATGGACGCTGGTGCTCGTCAGGGACCTGCGCCACTCGCCGGAAAAAGTTTGGTCGGCGTTGACTGATCCGGCGCAATTGCGCGAGTGGGCTCCGTTTGTGGTGGATGGCAACATGGCTACGGAGGGTGCCACGGTGAACCTCACCTGGGTGGGCAATCCCACGCCGATCAAAACCACGGTAACGCGCGCCGAGGCTCCCTACGTTCTTGCATACAACGATACGCGCTGGGAACTGGAAGAGACTGCCGGCGGCACGCGGCTGACGCTGTGGACGAACATTGATCGCCGCTTCATCTCGTGGGGAGCCGCGGGCTGGCACATCAGCTTCGATGTCCTGGATCGACTGCTCGAAGGAAATCCCATTGGGCGCATTGCCGGAGCAGACGTCATGAAATTCGAGGGATGGCAGAGGTTGACGGCCGAATACAAGAAGCTGTTCGAAGGTTGAACTGCCGACATATAACAAACTGCCCCAGTCAAGCAAAAGAAGGTCGAATTGGGGGGAACCCAGGGCTCTTCGCCATACCCAGGTGGGGTGAGCCGCAGAGGAAGGGCGGGGCAGTCCGGCAGCGTTGTCGAACTCGATCCTTCTCAATCGACTCTCATCAGGTAAACAACGTTCCGTGAGGAGTCGAACATGAAAACAAGGAACCTGTGGATGGCCGGGCCGATCCTGCTTGCGGTAGTTCCTGGGCTTCTGCCGGCGAGCTTTGCGCACGCGCAGACGGCTTCGAATTCGCGCATGGCGCCGCTGGAACAGTACCAGATGGCCCGGGACGCCGAGATCGCAATGGCGCGCACTGCGGCTCCTGAAGCGATCTCGCGTGATGCCGAAATCCTGGTGCTGGGGCGAACCGGATTTGAAGTGGCGGTGAAAGGAAAGAATGGGTTCGTTTGCATGGTGACACGGTCGTTCGCGGCGGGGACGGAAGATCCAGAATTCTGGAATCCGAAATTGCGCGGGCCCATGTGCCTGAATGCCGAGGCGGTGCGGTCGTTCCTGCCGCACATCATGAAGAAGGCCGAATGGGTGTTGGCGGGCCTTTCCAAGGAGCAGATAGCTGAGCACATCAAAACCGCGCTCGCCGGCAAAGAGTTTCCGGACTACGGGCCCGGAGTGATGTGCTACATGATGTCGAAAGAGGCATACCTGAGCGACAGCAATCCGCACTGGCATCCGCACCTGATGTTTTTTGTGCCGGCAACTGATCCTGCGGCGTGGGGCGCGAATTTGCCGGGATCGCCGGTGGTGGCGGCTACGGACGTTCCCGAGAAATACACGATCTTCATGGTGCTGGTCAGCCAATGGTCTGATGGGACGGCGGGGCCGCCGGTGAAGTGAGGGGTTCTCGAATCAGGGATCAACCGGCCTTTTCCAAAAGAAGAACTGGCCGCCCGTCAAACGAGTTTATTGACTGCTGAAGGTTGTGATCTCGATGTAGTCGAGCGGCGCGCGTTCGTCGCCGTCGGGTGTGCCTTCGATGCGGATTTCGTCTCCCTGCTTCAGCGAGACGATGTGAATGAGGCGGCGCGCGGACGAGTCTCCGTTGGGAGCTGTCGCAGGTAGTGTCCTATCGGCGGTCCAGTCGTCGAGTAAATGGTCGTTGACGAACAAACGGTAGCGCGAGACGCCGTTGTCCTGGTCGAAGTACTGAATTGCCAGGTCGTACGATCCGGCTGATCCCTGGAACTTTATTCGCGCAGCGCAGCTTTGATGGGTGGCGCGGCAGACGACAGCTTTTCCGCCCGAAGCAGTTTCCCACGGAGTGACTTCCACGACATCGTAGCCATCGAGTTCCATGGATTCAGCTTCGATCCTATCGGGATGATTGCCGACGCGATTTTGTTCGTCGGCGATGCCGGAGAGTCGGTGAAACCAGTCATTGATGGCATCGCGCCAGGCAATGGCGTGTCCGGACTGGTATTCGAGCTGGTGGAGTACGGCGTTGTAACGCTGGTCGTCCACATGGCCGTGAAGCGAATGCCATTCCCTAACGAAGTCGTTAACGCGAGCGGCGCCGTCGTAGTGGGAATCGTAGATGGTCTGGATCACCGTCTTTCCGGTATGCAGCTTATAGGTGTACGGAACGTGGTGGAAGAAGAGCACGAGTTCGTCGGGAGTGCTGGCGAGCGGCTCGTAAATCTTCTGCACCGCTTCGGAGTACTGGCCGATGTAGCCGGTGCCGGTGGCGATGGTGCGATCCATGCCGACGGCGTCGTGTTCGGCGCGAATCCATTGTCCCCAGCCGTTGTGCTCCTGCGATTCGGGGCCCGGACCGTAGTGCGCGCCGAGGATGTTGGTGAGCGTCTGCAGGCCGAGGACACCGGTGTAGCTCTCGTAAGCGGGCCACGAGGCGAGTTGGATGGCCGAGATGGTGCGCACGACTAGCGGATCGTTGCCGAAGGTGAGACGCGTCCATTCGTCGACGATCTGTCGAGAAGTGAGGTCGGGATTCCAGGCGAGGCGTCCGAAGGCATAGAGATTCGCAACGGCAAGGTGGTTGGCGAGCCAGTTGGTGCTTAGGCCGACGTTGGAGACACCGGCATAACCGCCGGTGGGACGATGGAATGCGCGCCCAGCAACGATTTCCTTAACCGGCGTGTTACGCCCGTCCACTCGCACGTCGAAGTCAAGGATCTCTTTCCATAGAGGAGCCAGAAAGACGGTATGGCGTTGCTGTCCGGTGTATTCCTGCGTAATCTGCAGTTCGATGGCCTGGCTTGTCTTTTCCAATCCGCCGAAGAGAGGTGACGCAGGTTCGCGTACCTGGAAATCGATGGGTCCGTACTTGATCTGGATGATGACGTTGTCGGCGAAACGGTCGTCAAGCGGATGAAAGATGTCATAGGCGGCGCGCGCGCGGTCCGCCTTCAGGTCGCGCCAGTCGAGGTGGTGGTTGTAGACGAAGGCGCGGTAGAAGACGATGCCGCCATGCGGCTTCAAGGCTCGGGCGATGACGTTGGCAGCGTCGGCGGCATTACGTCCGTAAAAGGAGGGACCGAGTTGGCCCTCGGAATCGGCTTTGACGACCACGCCGCCGAGGTCGGGAATGTAACGGTAGAGTTCGTCGAACTTCCTCTTCCACCAGTCGGCAACGCGTGGGTCGAGCGGATCGAAAGTATCGAGTTCGCCGGTCTGCTTCGGCGTGGAGAGGTTGACGGAGATGCCGAGACGGACGCCATAGGGACGGAAAGCGTCAGCGAGGCGCGCCAATTCAGGGATGAATTCGGGGTCCAGGACGTGAATATCGGCGTTGACGTTATTGACGGTGCAGCCATTGATGCCGACCGATGCCAACAGGCGCGCGTATTGCGATGCCCGGGTGAGATCGGCGCGAACATGGCCGTGCTCGAAGAAAATGGAACGACCTGCGTAGCCGCGCTCGATGGAGCCGTCGAGGTTGTCCCACTGGTTTACCCAGCGGGCAGGGGCGGAAGGATCCTGGACGTCGTTGAGCTGTGCGATCGGTTCGCCGCGAGCGATTTTGCCGAGCAGGGCGAAGGTGCCGTAGAGGACGCCGCGATCGTTGAGAGCCGTGATAACGATGACGTTATGGCCACGAACGCGGGTGGAGGCGATCCAGTAGCCATCCGGTGCGAGAGGTTGGGGCGGCTTGAGTGCGAATTTATGGAGTTGGTCGATGGTTCCGAGGATGAATGCGTCTTGCGTTGTGGGCTTCGTCAAAGCGCGTGGCTTGCGGCCGAGCATTTCCTGAAGGCCGAGGGTCAATTCTGAGGCTGCACTCT
>Ga0335069_10012626_pt1 | contig 11874 bp, 6 predicted proteins | sample Lox_Sample_11_FD_206714 | JGI IMG/M metagenome (GOLD analysis project Ga0335069, IMG submission 206714) | Soil microbial communities from Loxahatchee National Wildlife Refuge, Florida, United States - Lox_Sample_1.1 | ecosystem: Environmental > Terrestrial > Soil > Wetlands | place: USA: Florida...
GCTTCTTCCCGCTCCCCAACGCCGGGACGAATCTGTTCTCCACAACGCAAACCCTGAGCAACAATACCGATCAATTCGGTATCAAGGTCGACCACTACCTCACGTCGCGCGACACGCTGAGCTTCCGCTACATGTTCAACCAGCTTTCGCAGGTCGATCCGCTCTCGCCGGGCGGCGCCAGTGTGCCAGGTTTCCCGGTGGGCGAAGATCAGCGCGCGCAGAACTTCGTCGCGCAAGAGACGCACACCTTCACGCCGGCCGTCATCGCCGTGGCACGGCTCTCATTTTTGCGCAACAAGTTCCTCTTTGGCGAACATGAGGACCATGAACTGCCTTCGACCCTTGGATTCCAATACTCGCCGAGTCTCGATCTAGCGGCTGGGCCGCCCTTCATCCAGGTGAATGGCTATTCCACGGTCGGCGATCCCATCACAGGCCCGCGCAATACCTACGAAGACGTCTTCGACTACTCCGCATCGCTGAGCTGGGTGCACGGCAAGCACGAGCTGAAATTCGGTGGCGGATACCAGCGCCAGGTGATCAACGTCCTGCAAGGGATCGCGACCAACGGCTTCTTCGTCTTCGCCCCATTCCCAGTCACCGACGCGTTCGCCAGCTTCCTCACCGGACAGCCGGTCGTCTTCCTGCAGGGTATCGGCAATTTCTCGCGCGGCATTCGCGGCAGCAAGGCGAACGCATATGTGCAGGATACGTACAAGGTGACGTCGCGATTCACGATCAACGCCGGGCTGCGTTACGAATTGCCCGAACCCTACACCGAGATTCATAACCGGCAATCGCTGTTTGAGCCGGGAAAACAATCGAAGGTACTTCCAAACGCTCCCGCGGGACTGGTGTATCCCGGTGACCCAGGTGTACCGGCCGGCCTGATCCCCACCGACAAGAAGGCATTTGCTCCACGCCTCGGCATCGCGTGGGACCCCAATGGCCATGGCAATCTGCTGCTGACGGCGGCCTACGGCATCTTCTATGAGCCGTATTACACCGGACAGGGCGGGCCATTACAGTCGCCGATCAGCGCGCCACCTTACCTGGGAACGCCGCAGGTGAGCCTGCCGGACTTCGCCAATCCGTTCAACGGCAATCCTCCTGCCGCAGGAACGTTTTCGACCCCACTGACGAATCTGACGCTTTCGCCGACGTTGACGCTGCCGTATACGCAGGACTGGGACTTCAACCTGCAGCGCTCGTTCGGAACCGATTGGCTGTTGGAGATTGGATACGTCGGAACCAAAGGCACGCGCCTGCCACGCTTCATCGAAGCCAACCCCGCGGTCTTCGTTCCCGGAACCATGAATGGTCAGCCGATTTCGAATTCGAGCAATGCCGATCAACGGCGGCTCTACTCGGGCTGCACGCTCGCCGATTCGCCCGGCAGTTGCCAGTTCTCGTCGACCGGCGAAATTGCGGGCATTGCTAACTCGTCCTACAACGCGCTGGAAGCCTCGATGCGCAAGCGATTCAACCACGGGCTGTCGTTCCTGGCGTCGTACACGTGGTCGAAGGCGATCGACGATGTTTCCTCATTCAACATCACCGGATCGGCGGCGAAGCCCGTCGCAGGCGAAAACGATCTCGCCCAGGATCCGTTCAATCTTGGAGCTGAGCGCGGCCTCTCGCTGTTCGACGCGCGCAACCGATTCGTCGGCAGCTATGAATGGGCGCTTCCCTTCTGGAACCATGCGCGGACCTGGTACCAATGGGGGCTCGGAGGATGGCAGTTGAATGGCATTGCCACACTGATGAGCGGCACCCCGTTCACGGTCTTCGACTCGAACGACGTCGCCGCGCAAGGCACCGCGCCGGAGATCACTGGATTCTCTGCGCAGAGACCCGATCTCGCCGGCAACCCCAATAATGGACCGCGCAAGGTAGGTGCATGGCTCAATACCAACGCCTTCCAGCGGCTCGATCCCGTAGCCAACGCCGGGCAGTTTGGCAATGAAGGCCGCAATGTGAACTTCGGCCCGGCCGATGCCGACTGGGATTTTGCGGCACTCAAGAATTTCAGGGTGACTGAATCGAAACAGCTCCAGTTCCGCGCGGAGTTGTTTAACATCCTGAATCGCGCGAACTTCCGGTTGCCCGACTGCGATATCAGCTCGCCGACGTTCAACCACATCCTCGAGGCGGAGGCTCCGCGTCAGGTACAGTTTGCGTTGAAGTTCATGTACTAGTGGGCTCGAACGAATCGTGGGAATCCCTGTGGCGAAATGAGCTTTGGAGAAATGAGTTCAGATATTTCACCCGATGCTGCGCAGTTGGAGGGGTTTGGACGGCGCAGACAAGCGCCGTCTTCCACGAATCTGCCGCTGGTCGATGAACGCGCCGCAGACAAAGAGGTCCGTGCATTATTCGCGCAATACCGCGAGCGCTTTGCCCGAAACGATCTTCCGGGGATTGTACTGTGCTTTGCTACGAATTCTGTGCTCTTGAAGGGTATGTTGGAGATCGCTGAAGACTTCCTATTCGGCGATAGCCTCCTCGGCCGCCGGCAGAAGGAGATGATTGCCACGTACGTCTCGCGGCAGAATGCATGCACCTACTGTGCCGACAGCCATGGCGCCTTACTTGGAGCGCAGGGCGGGTCACCCGAGTTAATTTGCGCTTTGCAGGAAGGAGACCTTAGTGCGCCACTGCTCAGCAACGCGGAGGTGGCTCTGCTGAGGTTTACCGGAAAGGCGAATGCTAATTCGCCGGCTATTACCCGCTCCGACGTGGAAGCAGCTATGCGCGCGGGTTGGACGGAATCCCAATTGGCGGAGGCGGTGCATATAACAGCCCTCTTCGCCGCCTTCAACCGCGTCGCCAACGGATTTGGACTACCCTCTCCCTATCCTGACGGACTGCGAGACCCGCGATGACCGAACCCTCGAACCCGCGACGCCCAAAGCGCGGCGCATGGACTCCTCAACCAGAGACCATCGCACTCCTGCGCGTCTCCGGAAACTCTATCAATGGGGTCGGCGAAACCACGCCGCGCCGGCCTTCGCCGTTTTTCTGGCACCCGCCGGATCAGCATCCCTGGGGTGATCTGCAGCTGCTGGCACGCAAGAACTCGCGCAAGTGCCCAGGATCCGCAGAGGCGTTTCAGGCGGCCTACGCGTATCCCGTGCTGAATGAGGTGTCCGCAACGCGCAATGAAGCCCCTGTTGAGGAGTTGACGAAGAACGTCCGGAACTTCGCCCTCTCGCACGAAGCAGACGATGTCGGAATCGCAGTTATGGATCCAACTTATGTGTTCGAGGGCTACACGATCGAGCACCCGTGGGTCATCGTGCTCGCGATTGCGCACAATTACGAGCGCCTCCGCGAGGTGCCGTCCGATGAGACCAATGGCACAGGCGTCTGCGATGTGGGCGACCAGTACGCGAGAGGCACCCGATCGTCCTACAACCTCGCCAACTGGATTCGCTCGCAGGGCTATCACGCCGACCCCTACCCCGGCCCCATGGCATCAGCGCTGCTGCTTATTCCTGCCGCCATTGCCGCTGGCCTTGGCGAGTTGGGTAAACACGGATCGCTTATCAGCCCGCGCTTTGGCTCTGGGGTTCGCCTGGCAGGCGTCACTACCGACATGCCTCTGGCCCCGACCGCACGCCAGCGGTTCGGCGCCGACGAGTTCTGCGCCAACTGTCAGGTGTGCACACAGGCTTGCCCGCCCGCCGCGATCACTCCCAACAAGCAGATGGTACGCGGCGTCGAGCGCTGGTACGTTGACTTCGATAGATGCGTCCCCTACTTCGCAGAAGCTGCGTCGTGCGGCATCTGTATTGCAGAGTGTCCGTGGACACGCCCATCGGTGCGGCCGAAGCTTCTGGCAACCATGGCTCGAAGGCTTGGTCAGGGATGAACAGGCCCTCATTTCCGCCGCCGGAGGAAGAGTCGATCCGCTACGCCGGCTGGAGCGTTCTCGGCGCTGCCTTCATCGGTGTCATGGTGAGCTTCGCTCCTATCATTCCCTACACTTTCAGCCTGTTTCTCGATCCTTTGCACGCCGCATTCGGATGGAAGCGCGAATCGATGGGAGGGGCCTTTGCGCTGGCGGCCATCACGGTCGCGCTGGTTTCGCCGCTGATCGGCCTTTTGCTCGATCGCTTTCCCCCTCGACGCATCATCCTCCCGGGCATTCTGGTTTTCGCCATCGCACTGGCAACGCTCAGTCGGCTGACCCCGCATATCGTTCAGTTCTATCTCACGTTCTTTGTAATAGGACTGGTGGCCAATGCCACCGCACAATTTGCGTACACACGCACGATTCTCACCTGGTTCACAAGCCGCCGAGGAATAGCGCTCGCATTGTTGCTCACCGGAAGTGGCGTCGGATCGATTCTGATCCCACCGCTGACGGAGTGGATGATCCAGCATCACGGATGGCGCAGCGGCTTTCTCCTCCTGGGCTTCATCGCGCTTCTCGGGTTTCCTCTCACTGCCATGCTGGTGCGTAATCGCCCCGAGGCCGCTGTGGTTCGACCCGAACATCGCGCTGAGACCGGTATGACGGTCGCTGCCGCACTGCGAGCCGGGGCTTTTTGGATCCTGGCCTTCATCACGATTCTTTCCGCATTCAGCGAGAACGGCCTGGTGACCAACCTTGCTTCCATCCTTACCCAGCATGGCCTGCTCGCCTCCACTGCGGCTCTCGCTCTTTCGATCCGCGGAGGGGCGGGCATAATCGGCCGGCTCGGCATCGGGTTCGCAATCGATCGAGTTTCGCCGGAGCGCATTCAGAGTTTTGTTCTGGCATTGGCGGCTGCAGGAACCCTCATTCTTGCTTTCGCCGGCTCCGGATGGGCAGCTCTGTTAGGTGCGGCAGTTCTTGGCGTGGGGCTCGGCAGCGAAGCCGATGTAGGCCCGTATCTGCTGGCGCGCTATTTCGGCCGACGCCATTTCTCTGTGCTCTACGGTCTTACCTGGACCGCATACGCGATCGGCGGCGCCACTGGCCCCCTCTGGGTTGGACATCTCTACGATCGTGCCGGCGCCTATCTGCCGCGATTCATTGTCTATCTCGCGGCGGTGGCATTTGGAGCGGTCATTCTCAGCTTCTTCCTGCAATCTACCCGGGGACGCGTTTTGTCTGAGCTCGAGATGGCCGCAGACGCGGGTGTTCCGCTCGAAGGATAGCCTCCGCAAGCTCATCAGCTGATTCTCCTGTGTGAACATATTCCTGCCCCGCAAGGGGACAGAAACTTCGCTAGTCGCCCCTGTGGCGTTTCACACAGCAAGGATGTTCATTTTCGAACAGGTGTGCGCGGCCACGGACAGTCAATCCGGGTTGATTAGGCTTCGTTTGGATGGAACTCTCGTTTGGTTCCCACCTCTCTGGACTCATAATCCAGGATTCATGCGCTCGGCGCGAGCGTTCCTGAGCACAGTGCGTCCAATGGACATCATTCCAGCTGCACGAGAGACTTGGCAGCCGAAATGCTCGCAATCCAACGGCTCACTGGCTTTCCTCTTTCAAAGCAAAAGGAGGCACAGATGCAAGTTGTGCTCCAGGATCTCCGCTTTGCGTTCAGGCAAATCATCCGCAACCCTGGCTTTTCGCTCACCGCGGTTCTTTCGCTCACGCTTGGCATCGGGGCTACCGTCGCCGTCTACAGCATTCTGTACGATGCGGTGCTGCATCCCTGGCCGTACGCCGGAATCGAGCGTATTTGCGACGTCTGGCTCACGGACAATGCCGGCCATGAAGGGACCTGGGGCCTGACCGGACCGCAAATCCGCCAGTTGCGGCAGACTCATGCCGTGGAGGATGTGGTTGCTTCGAACTATACAAGCCAGACGGTCACTGGCGGCGACGTTCCAGACGACGTGGTTGTGGACGAGATGACCGGGTCGCACTTCCAGTTCCTCGGGCTGCGCCCCATCCTGGGTCGGTACATTCTGCCGACCGATGCCCCCGACGGACAGGATCCCCAGCCGGTGGCGGTTCTGAGCTACAAGTTCTGGCAGCGGCACTACCGTGGCGATCCGGCGATTGTGGGGAAAAGCATTCAGCTTGACCACAAGACCTACACGATCCTCGGCGTCATGCCAGTGCGCTTCACCTGGAGGGATGGAGATGTGTACACCCCTCTAAAGATGGAATCCGACCAGACGCACCGGTACGGTCCGGAGATCAAGCTGAAGCCCGGTGTCAGTTTCGAGGCTGCCGCCGCGGAGTTCCTGCCCTTGTTTCAGGAGTTCGACAAGCAAACACCGAACATCTTTCCCAAGCAGTTCAAGATCAGTGTGCGGGGGTTGGCAGAAACCTACACCCAGGATCTGAAGAAGACGATGTACCTGCTCTTCGGGGCTGTCGCGCTGCTGCTCGCCATTGGCTGCGGCAACGTCTCGATCCTTCTGCTTGCGCGCGGGACGGCCCGTCAACATGAGTTCGCCGTTCGCTCCGCCGTGGGCGCGAGCGGACTTCGCATCGTGCGCCAACTGCTGACCGAATCACTGCTTTTGTCTCTGATCGGGGCGGGAATGGGTGTGGTTGTAGCCTACCAGACGCTCAGGTTCATCATCCCCAGGCTCCCCGACCACTCCTATCCGTACGAAGCCGACTTCCACATCAACCTGCCTGTGCTGTTTTTCAGCGTGGGCCTGGCGGTGCTGAGCGGGGTTATCTTCGGTCTGTTCCCGGCATTGCAATCGTCGCAGCCGGAAATCAGCCAAGTGATGCAGGCCGGCACGCGCCGCCTGACCGGCAGTGTCAAAGGAAAGCGCATGCACACTGCCCTGATAGCGGGCCAGATTGCTCTGACGCTCCTTTTGATGACTGCAGCCGGAGCAGCTGTTCAGAGCTTCATCCGCATGAACACCGTGCCGCTCGGCTATGAACCGCAGCACACAATGTCCGTCGGGATTCCCATTCGCGAGAACGCGCACACGACATGGGCGGATCGGGCCCGCTACTTCACCGAACTTCGCGCCAAGGTGGCGTCTACTCCAGGGGTTCTTTCCGCCGGAATCTCCAGCAATGCCACTCCGCCCGACAGCGGCTGGACGCTTCCCGTTGAGATTCTGGGCAAGGCGTCGACGCAGGCGCAAGAAGCACACGTAGAATTCGTCGGCCCCGAGTACTTCTCAGCCCTGCGAATTCCTTTCGTTCATGGCCGGGTCTGGGACCAGAGCGAGATCGCGCGCGGGGCCACATTGGTCCTGGTGAATCAGGCGTTCGTGCGTCAGTATCTCTCAGGAGCAGATGGCGTGGGGCATTCCCTGCGTGTTCCCCGATTCACCAATCTTCCTCCGATGATATTGGGTGCAAACGGCATCACGGGATGGCTCGAGATTATCGGCGTGGTGGGCGATTCGCTCGATGACGGACTGAACAAGCCGGTGGCCCCAGCGGTCTACGCGCCTTACACGTTGGTCATGCCTCCCTTTACACAAATCCTGGTTCGCGCCCAGGGCGAGCCGCTCACGCTGCTTCACAGCATCCGCCAGCAAGTCGCCACTCTCGATCCCGATCAGCAGATATTCAACGATGTCCGCGACCTTCAAGGCTGGATCGAGCGCGAGCCGGAGTTTCAGCGAGGGCGGCTCATTTCCATACTTTTCGGAGCCTTCGCCTTTCTGGGACTAACCCTGGCCGCAGTTGGACTCTACAGCGTTGTCTCCTACACCGTCCTGCAAAGGACGAGCGAGCTCGGCGTGCGCGTCGCGCTCGGAGCGCGTCGCCGCGATGTACTGAGCCTTGTTGCCCTTTCAGCCGGAACCAGCGTGGGGATCGGAATCGGAGTGGGACTGGTTCTAAGCCTGAGCTTGAACCGGCTGATCTCCACCTGGATCGAGAGCGGGACGCGGGATCCGTTCACAATCCTGGCGGTATCGCTGATCCTGATTGCCGTCGCCGGGCTGGCATGCCTGATTCCCGCCCGCCGAGCCACTGCCATTGACCCCATGACCGCTCTACGCTGCGAGTAGTTCGTATGTCACTGCTCGCCCGTCGGGCGGGATCACGGATCAATTTCGTTCTGTAGTGCCTTTTCATGACCGAGCATGGCAAACAGGATGAGGCTGGCGATTGCGGCGACACACCCATCCACGGCGAGCGGCGCGCTGTAGCCGAAGTGATCGAACGCGCGACCTCCCACCGCAGACGCGGCGGCTTGCGCGGCAAGACTGACCACGGTGTTCATTGCTGCCGCGTTCGCGCGATTGGCCTCCGGCGTATGGTTCATCAGCAGTGTTGTGATCCCTGGGCCACTCATCCACTGCAACGCAGTGAGTGCGAGATAGGCGCCGATTGCGCGCGAGCTGCCGTCGCTCAAGGAAAGCCCCCAGATTGCCAGCGCTGTGCCGAGCTGCGTGATCGCGATGCCGAGGACAAGGCCTGAACGCCGATAGACGAGAGGTGCAACGAGGACCGCTGCAACCTGCAAAAGCTGTGACGCGGTGTAGATGACGCCAATGCTGGCTGTGGAGAGGCCCATGCGGCGCGCCAAATAGACATTGGCGAATGGAGTGAAAAAGCTGATGGCGAAGTTCCAGACCGCAATCGCAGCCAGGAAGCGAACCAGGAAGGAGCTCAGAACCTTTTCATGGCGTTCGTGGTTCGGCTTCTCCTCCGGCCGCAGTCGGACCAGGCCAATTGCCGCAAGAAAAACGACTGCGCACGCGAGGAGCAGGACCGCGCGCAGCCCATCGTGTGCTCCGGGCCAGTTGAGTGTTTGCAGTGCTCCCGGCAGAAATCCGCCGACAACCCCAGCGAGCGCACCCGAACCGATTCCTGTGGCCATGAACAGGCCGAAGGCGAGGCCCCGGCTCCTGGCGGAAGTGAGCCCGGCGATGACGGGGGAGAATGCGACGATCCAGAGACTCATCGCGGCGCCTGAGAGAAAGCTGAGCACGAGTTGTAGGGACTCAAGCAGGAACTGCGTGCGGAGTGCCAAGCAGAGCGGCGCGACCACTACATAGAGGAAGAGAAGCGGACGCAGGCCGATGCGCCGCGAAGCAGCACCGACCACGAGGGTGCCCGTCAGAGTTCCGAGCGTAAGGGCAGAAGATATGAGGCCGATGCTTCTCACGGTGAAGTGATGTTCAGCAAGGAACAGCGGATAGAGAAAGAAGTAAAGACAAAGCCCGAGATCGACTGCCGACGAGGCCCCATACATCGCCCAGAAACCGGGTTTTGTCCGACGGATGCGCAGCAGCTCGGGCAATCGACTCGGGGGTTTGCTGCAGAGTGCCACGCAATCGATATCGCTGGATGCGGGCATCAGGAGCGACCTGTCGCTACGAGACGGTCCAGCTGTTCGATCGCCCAAGCGAGATCGCGATACGGTAGCTCCAGCACCTCGGCCTGCAGCAGCCGGTCAATCGCTTCATACTGCTGTTGGAGTAGATCGGGCGGCGTGAATCGACCCTGCTTAAAGGCCTCGGATGCACGTTGCTTCGAGTAGGACCGTAGCGGAGCGTTCTTTCCTTCGTTGCGATTGAGAAACACAAGATAGCGAACAGATGCTGACTGCGCGTAGCAGATGGAGGGGAGGGCCGACGTCTTGAGCTCGACGGATGGCTTGCCGGTTTCTGCGCGCTGCGTCACGGGATTGCCATCGATCTCCGGAAAAAGCGCTGCTGCAGATGGGCGAAAACGCAGTTGATGGCAGTTGCCGACGGCGAGCAGTTCATCGGAGTCATGTGCCAAGTAACTTCCGTCGTCAGAGACAAAGGTCCAACCCGCCTTGGCGCATGCGTAGGAGAGAGTCGACTTGCCGGCGCCGGATTCGCCGCACAGCAGTACACCCACGCTGTTGCGGGCAACGCAGGCCGCATGAATGCCCGTGGCGACGCGCGTTGTCAGTTGGCTCATTGCTGCACATTCGAGAAAGAAGTAGCGGAAGTAGCCACGATGCTCCACCGCGGCGCGTGTTGCCCAGATAGAGGAGAAACCGCGCTGCAAATCGTTGATGCCGTGGTTGTCCTGATCAGCCACGAATGAGAACAAGTGCTGCTGAACGAGACAGCGCGGAGCCGGCGGACATTCTCGAGAGCCGCCGCCTTCCAACACGCAGACCTGGATTCGAATCGGAACGGTGGAAAAGATCTGAGCATAGTCCGCCCAACTCTCGGCAGCCGCATCCAGCACGTCGGTGGAGTTGGATACAACATCGACAGGGAAGCCCAACGGATAGAACCTCTGGGAGAAGGGATATCGCATCCGTGCAAGAACCGGGTCCGACGCACCAATGGATGCGGATCTGCCGGCGTCGATGGATATTGTCGTGAGCATCTTTCCTCCTCCGTCCCAGGTGGCGCCTACAATCTAGAAACTGATTCTTCCGGCGAATTGCACAATGCGCGGATTGTTTGCCGTGCTCGTGATCGTTCCGAACGCCTGGCCGGAGGTGAGGGTCACGTTAGGATTGGAGAAGTTCGGCGTGTTGGTGATGTTGAAAAACTCGGTGCGGAAGTGGAAGCGCAGAGATTCTCCCATCGGAAAAGAACGCTCGATCGCCGCATCAAGGTTGCGTTGTGCAGGACCGCGCAAGAAGCCGGTGCTGCTGTTTCCAAAGCCGGTGTCGCTTGGCGAAATGCCTCCCGGTGCGATGGGCGCGGAAGGGAAAACACCGGCGTTGAGGTAGTGATCGAGTACACGGTTGTAGATTGATCCCGATGTGTAGGGGCTGGAAAGCGGCTGCTCGGCGCGGTTCTCGAAGTTGCCGTAAACCAGGCCCGCATTGTTGTCCAGGACGGTGAGCGGAGTGCCCGACTGGGCGACGCCGATCAGCGATATCTGCCAGTGGTTCAGGCTCGCACGCAGAAAATGCGATGAGGCGTCAATTCTCGGTGTCTGGTAAACGAGGCTGACGACGCCCCGATGAGTTCGATCGAAGTCGGTTGGACCGTACGCCTGGCGAGGATTGTTCTGATCATTCGAAAGGAGCCACTCCTCGAAGACATCGCTGCCTTGTGTTCCGCTGGTCTCATCCAAATTGCGCGACCACGTGTAGCTAGCGAGGAACTCGAAACCGTGGCTGAGACGTTTGGTCAAGCTGGATTGCAGGGAGTTGTAATTGGAAGGAAAGCGCGTCTGGTAAACGATCGATCCGGCACTAACACCAACGAAGGGCAGACGGTCTCCCACGTTCGCGGCAGTGTTTGTCGTATCTCCATTGATGGGATTGAGTGGGCTGGCAAGCGATGCCTGATTGAACTCGACACCGCCCGGAATGTGGAGAGAGCGTGTGCCTACATAGCCGACTTCCACAAGGTAATCGCGCGCAAACGAAGTCTGCAGATTCAGGTTGTACTCCTGTGTGTATGGGTCGGTTACGCTTGGATCAACGGCATAGAGAGTTTGCGCACCGCCTGGAACGCGGGGCATGAAGATGGGATAGCTGGTCGCAGGGGGAAGCAGGGGGGCAAACGGCTGCTCCTCCGACGAGCCGCCGTTCTGTGCGTCGAACAGGCTCTGCGTCTGCGCAAACGGCGGTTGATTGACGAGATTTTCGACCAGACCTGCGGAGAGCCGATCGAAATAGATGCCGTAGCCTCCACGCAAAACCGTCGCTGGCTTGTCGGTAAGCTTCAGTGCGAATCCCAGGCGCGGAGAGAGGTCGAGATAGTTGTTCTTCCAGAATCCATCGCGGTTGGCGCGCATTACGCCCACGGGGAGACTACCAGGGAAGTTATGTGGAACGAGAAAGCCGCTGTATGTTCCACCTGCAGGAATTTGCTGCAGAGCATGCGTTGGATCGAAGGTAGAGAGCCTACCGTCAATTTCCGTGGGAGCACCGAAGATCTCGTAGCGGAGTCCCGCGAAGACGGAAAGACTTGAATTCACGCGCAGGTCGTCCTGCGCAAAGAGAGCGAGGTCGTTATACCGTTCATCCTTTCGGAAGATGCCCGAAGCGG
>Ga0335069_10012627_pt1 | contig 11874 bp, 9 predicted proteins | sample Lox_Sample_11_FD_206714 | JGI IMG/M metagenome (GOLD analysis project Ga0335069, IMG submission 206714) | Soil microbial communities from Loxahatchee National Wildlife Refuge, Florida, United States - Lox_Sample_1.1 | ecosystem: Environmental > Terrestrial > Soil > Wetlands | place: USA: Florida...
CACCCGCACCGTCACGCGGCCGAGCCGCGCCAGATGCGCGGTCAGCGAGCCGCCGCGCGTGAGCCAGTCGCGCTGCGCGGCCGTGCAGCCGGGCCGCGGCACGGCGCGCCAGCCCGACTGCGCGGCATCGAACCGCATCCGCGCGTTCACGCCGAATGCGACAGCAGCAGCGCGTTGGTTCGCTTCACGAAGCTCGCCGGATCGTCGAGCATCCCGCCCTCGGCGAGCAGCGCCTGATCGAACAGCAGATGGCACCAGTCGCCGAAGTCGGCGCTGTCGGCCTTGAGCTGCCGGACGAGCGCATGCTCCGGGTTGATCTCGAGGATCGGCTGGAATGACGGCGCCTTCTGGCCGGCCGCCTTCAGCATCCGCTGCAGGTAGCCGCTCATGTCGTTGTCGTCCGCGACGAGGCACGACGGCGAATCGGTCAGGCGGAACGTGACGCGCACGTCCTTCACCTTGTCGCCGAGCGCTTCCTTCATCTTCTCGACGACCGGCTTGATCGCCTCGCCCGCCTCTTCCTGCGCCTTCTTCTCGTCGTCGTTCACCGCGCCGAGATCGAGATCGCCGCGCGCGACGCTCGCGAGCGCCTTGCCGTCGAATTCCTGCAGGAACGACAGCATCCACTCGTCGACGCGGTCGGTCAGCAGCAGCACCTCGACGCCCTTCTTGCGGAACACTTCGAGATGCGGGCTGTTCTTCGCGGCCTGCCAGGTGTCGGCGGTCACGTAGTAGACCTTGTCCTGCTCCGGCTTCATGCGCGCGACGTAATCGGCGAGCGACACGTTCTGCTCGTCGGTCTCGCCGTGCGTCGACGCGAAGCGCAGCAGCTTTGCGACGCGCTCGCGGTTCGCCTGATCCTCGCCGACGCCTTCCTTCAGCACCTGGCCGAACGCGTTCCAGAAGGTCTTGTACTTGTCCTTGCCGGCATCATCCTCGGCGCCCGCCAGCTCCTCGAGCATCGACAGTGCGCGCTTCGTCACGCCTTCGCGGATCGCCTTCACGTCGCGGCTTTCCTGCAGGATTTCGCGCGACACGTTGAGCGGCAGGTCGGCCGAATCGACGACGCCCTTGATGAAGCGCAGATACTGCGGCAGCAGCTGTTCGGCGTCGTCCATGATGAACACGCGCTTCACGTACAGCTTCAGGCCGCCGCGATAGTCACGGTTCCACAGGTCGAACGGCGCGTGCGACGGCACGTACAGCAGCTGCGTGTACTCGCTGCGGCCCTCGACGCGGTTGTGCGTCCACGCGAGCGGGTCCTGATGGTCGTGCGCGAGGTGCTGGTAGAACTGCTGGTACTGCTCGTCGGTGACGTCGCTCTTCGAGCGGGTCCACAGCGCGCTCGCCTGGTTGACGGTCTCGTCCTCGTCCTTGCGGACCATCTCGCCCTTGTCGGCGTCCCACTCTTCCTTCTGCATCAGGATCGGCAGGCCGACGTGGTCCGAATACTTCTGGATGATCGACTTCAGGCGATAGGTGGACAGCAGCTCGTCCTCGTCTGCGCGCAAGTGCAGCGTGATCGTCGTGCCGCGCTGCGCGCGCTCGATCGCATCAACCGTGAAGTCGCCCTCGCCCGCGCTTTCCCAGCGCACGCCTTCCGACGCCGGCAGCCCGGCGCGGCGCGTCTCGACGGTGATCCGGTCGGCGACGATGAAGCCCGAGTAGAAGCCGACGCCGAACTGGCCGATCAGGGCCGCATCCTTCTGCTGGTCGCCGGAGAGCTTCGCGAAGAATTCCTTGGTGCCCGAGCGGGCGATCGTGCCGAGGTTGGCGATCGCCTCGTCGCGGCTCATGCCGATGCCGTTGTCGTCGATCGTGACCGTGCGCGCGGCCTTGTCGTACGCGATGCGGATGCGCAGGTTCGGATCGTTCTCGTAGAGCGCGTTGTTCGCGAGCGCCTCGAAGCGCAGCTTGTCGGCGGCGTCGGATGCGTTCGACACCAACTCGCGCAGGAAGATTTCCTTGTTGCTGTAAAGCGAGTGAATCATCAGGTGGAGGAGTTGCTTGACCTCTGCCTGAAAGCTCATTGTTTCGTGTGCCATGGGCGTTGTTTCCTCTTACGTGAATGGTGTCGCTGCCGCACCGGACGCGCGCCGCAGCCAGAGCCGCGCCCCTAACGGGGGCACAGAACGAACAGGCGCGCATATGGGGCCGGCCTGCGGCGTTTCAAGAGCGCCTCGAACAACCGTCGCTGCCCCCAGGCGCCCCGCAATGCTCGCCGAAACCATGAGCCGCACAGATTCGGATTGATCCGATAGTCCTGACGCGTCCAATTTGATGGAATTGTGCGTCCACAGCCAGACTGGAGATCACATGATTCAATGCAGCTTTGTACTCAATAGCCAGCCGATCAGTTTGGTTTTCCCGCTATGCAGACGACGGAAAAATAGACGATGAAATATTCTGCGATCAAGTCATGCGAGGTAACTTTCGCCTGCATCCACGGGGGCTGGCGGGTATCAGCCGGGGTTGCATCGTCATCGACAGCCCTGCCGACTTTTTGCGTCTCAGAACACTGCTGATTGGCCGCCCCATGCAGGCGATACCCGGCAGTGCGTTGCGCGCATACGGCATCGTGACCGTCCGATGAAGCGCTCGGTCAAGGCGGCCATGATCGCCGCACCCCTCGCCATCACCTATTGGTGGGCGAGACATCCCGACGCAATACCATCGCCACCCATCCCCTTCTGGCTCTGGCTGAGCGATCTGACCAGCGCGCACTGTTGCGAAGCGATGGCCGATCTCGAACTCCTTTACGTGCTGGCCACCTCGTTCACGTTCGTTTCGCTCGGCACGCTCGCCAGTTGGCAGCTTTTCCGATGGCTGCACAAATGATCGCTCGATCCTGCTCTTACGCCCGCCGCGCGACGGAATCCACGTAGCGCGACAGCAGGCCCGGCAGCGCCGGATCGCCGCAGTTCGCGACGTTGAAGCGGGTCCACGTCGACGGCGACTGCTGTGGCGAGAACAGGCTGCCCGGCGTCAGCAGGAAGCCCGCCTCGTGCGCGGCCGCCGCAAGCGCGTCGGAATCGACCCCGGTATCGGCCCACAGGAACATCCCCGCCGCCGGCATCGTGAACAGCCGCATGCCCGCGCGCTCCAGCATCCGCGCGGTCTTGTCGCGCACGCCGTCGAGCCGCGCGCGCAGCCGCTCGACGTGGCGGCGGTAATGCCCCTCCGTCAGCACCTTGTACAGCACCCGCTCGTTCAGCTCGGGCGTCGTCATGCCGACCAGCATCTTCTGGTCGGTGATCGCCTTCGCGATTTCCGGCGCGCACGCGACGAAGCCCACCCGCAGGTTGGGCGCGAGCGTCTTCGAGTAGCTGCCGAGGAAGATCACCCGCTTGAGCTGGTCGAGGCTCGCGAGCCGCGTCGCCGGGTAGCTCGGCGGGCACAGGTCGCCGTACACGTCGTCCTCGACCACGAGAAAATCGTAGGTCTCGGCGAGCTGCAGGATGCGGAACGCCTGCGCGGCCGACAGCGACGTGCCGGTCGGGTTCTGCAGCACCGAATTGATCACGAGCATCTTCGGGCGCCACATCTGCACGAGCGTCTCGAGCGCGTCGAGATCCGGGCCGTCCGGCGTATACGGCATGCCGACGAGCTGCGCGCCCTGCGACGCGAAGCGGCCGAACATCTGGAACCACGCGGGATCGCCGACGATCACCGCATCGCCCGGCCGCACGTAGATCCGCGAGATCAGGTCGATCCCCTGCGTGATGCCGGACACGAGCACTAGCTGGTCGGGCGTCGCGCCGATCTCCAGCTCCGCGAGCCGGGTCTGCAGCTGCTGGCGCAGCGGCAGGAAGCCTTGCGCGCTGCCGTAGCCGAGCATCTGCGCACCGGCCTGCCGCCCGAGCGCGCGCAGCGCGCCGGTGATGAGCTCGCCATCGAGCCAGCGGCCCGGCAGGTAGCCGAGCCCCGGCCCCTTTTCCGGGCCGACGGTGTGCAGCATGTTGCGCAGCAGCCAGACGACGTCGATCGTGTTGTGGACCGGCGCCGCCTCGGCCCCCCGCGCAAGCGCGTCGACCGGCTGCGGGCCCGCGATCCGCTCTCGCACGTAGAATCCGGAGCCGCGCCGCGAGTCCAGGTAGCCCTGCGCGACGAGCCGCTCGTACGCCTCGACGACCGTGAAGCGCGACACGCTCTTGTCGGTCGCGAGCTTGCGGATCGACGGCATTCGCATGCCGGGCCGGAACACGCGCTCGTCGATGCGCCGCCGCGCCCACTGCACGAGCTGGTTGACGAGCGTGAGCGTCGCCGTATCGTGCGGCGCCGGGATCTGGGCGAGTGGGACGGTGGACATCGCAGGCTCCAACTGTACCGAAGAGTATCGCGCCGATTGTACCGTTACTGTTCAGGTCCGCGAGATTACAGTTGACCGATCCAGCCAGGAGGCCCGACCGACATGAATTCGCGCGAAACCCGGGGCATGCTGCTCGGCCTGATCGGCGTGATGATCTTCAGCCTGACGCTGCCGATGACCCGCATCGTCGTCGCCGAGTTGCATCCGCTTCTGAACGGCCTCGGCCGCGCGCTCGCCGCGTCGGTTCCCGCCGGCCTGCTGCTCTGGTGGCGCCGCGAGGCGCTGCCGACGCGCGCGCAACTCAAGAGCCTCGCGCTCGTCGCGGCCGGCGTGATCGTCGCGTATCCGGTGTTCTCCGCATGGGCGATGAAGAGCGTCCCCGCGTCGCACGGCGCGGTCGTCAACGGCCTGCAGCCGCTGTTCGTCGCGCTGTATGCCGCGTGGCTGTCGCACGAGCGGCCATCGAAGGCGTTCTGGGCGAGCGCCGTCACGGGCAGCGCGCTCGTCGTCGCGTTCGCGCTGCGCGACGGCGGCGGCACGCTGCAGGCGGGCGACCTGCTGATGCTCGTCGCAGTCGGCATCGGCGCGCTCGGCTATGCCGAAGGCGCGCGCCTCGCCCGCCAGATCGGCGGCTGGCAGGTGATCTGCTGGGCGCTCGTCGTGTCCGCGCCGTTCCTCTTGCTGCCGGTCGGCTGGCTCGCGTGGGCGCACCTCGCCGCGCACCCCGGTCCGCTCGCGCCGCGCACCTGGCTCGCATTCGGGTACGTGACCCTCTTTTCGCAGTTCATCGGCTTTTTCGCGTGGTACGCGGGCCTCGCGATGGGCAGCACGGCCCGCGTCGGCCAGGTGCAGCTGCTGCAGATCTTCTTCACGATCGCGTTCTCGGCGTGCCTGTTCGGCGAAACGGTGGCGCCGTCGACCTGGCTGTTCGCCGCCGCCGTGATCGCGACCGTGATGCTCGGCCGCCGCACCGCGGTGAGCACGGCCCCGCAACCGGCTCGCGCAAGCTGAATTGGCGAGCGATAATGTTCGCTTTGCCTAACCGGCCACGTCTGACCGATCGCCATCGACCGGGCCTACCCGGCCCCTTCGAACCGACCTGTCCGGCCGACCTTTGACTGACCACGAAACCCGAACGAGGAGACTATGAATCCGAGCGACCTGCACCCGCCGCACTGGCAACTTTCCGAACGCGCCCGCAAGCTCACCAGCTCTGCGATCCGCGAGATCCTGAAAGTCACGGAGCGCCCCGAAGTCATCTCGTTCGCCGGCGGCCTGCCCGCGCCCGCCACGTTCCCGGCCGAGCGCATGCGCGCCGCCGCCGACCGCGTACTGCGCGACGCGCCCGCCGCCGCGCTGCAGTACAGCGCAACGGAAGGCTACCTGCCGCTGCGCGAGTGGATCGCCGAGCGCTACAGCGTGCGCGTGTCGCAAGTGCTCGTCACGACCGGCTCGCAGCAGGCGCTCGACCTGCTCGGCAAGGCGCTCATCGATCCGGACAGCCCGATCCTCGTCGAGACCCCGACCTACCTGGGCGCGCTGCAGTCGTTCTCGCTGTACGAACCGCGCTACGTGCAGGTGCCGACCGACGACGCCGGCCTGCTGCCCGAAGGCCTCACGCCCGCGCTGACGCAAGGCGCGCGCCTCCTGTACGCACAGCCGAACTTCCAGAACCCGACCGGCCGCCGCCTGCCCGTCGAGCGCCGCCGCGCGCTCGCCGCGTTCGCGCAGACGAGCCCGTTCCCGGTGCTGGAGGACGATCCGTACGGTGCGCTGAACTACCAGGGCGAGCCGCTGCCGACGATGCTGTCGATGGCGCCCGACCACATCGTGCACCTCGGCACCTTCTCGAAGGTTCTCGCGCCGGGCCTGCGGATCGGCTACATCATCGCCCCCGAGGAACTGCACTTCAAGCTCGTGCAGGCCAAGCAGGCGACCGACCTGCACACGCCGACGCTCACGCAGCGCATCGCGCACGAAGTCATCAAGGACGGCTTTCTCGACGAGCACATCCCGACGATCCGCCAGCTGTACGCCGCGCAATGCGACGCGATGCTCGACGCGCTCGCGCGCCACATGCCCGAAGGCGTAAGCTGGAACCGCCCGGAAGGCGGCATGTTCATCTGGGTGACGCTGCCGCAGCAGATCGACAGCATGAAGCTGCTCGAAACGGCGGTCGCGAACCACGTCGCATTCGTGCCGGGCGCGCCGTTCTTCGCGAACGACCCGCAGCAGAACACGCTGCGCCTGTCGTTCGTGACGGTGCCGCCGGAAAAAATCGAAGAAGGCGTCGCGCGCCTCGGTAAACTGCTGCGCGAGCGTCTTTGAACGCCCCCCATTCACGCTTCACAACCAGGAATTGAAAGCATGGCAAACGTCTACGACACCCTGAAGTCGCTCGGCATCGAGCTCCCCACCGCAAGCGCCCCGGCGGCCGCTTACGTGATGAGCGCGCAAAGCGGCAACACGGTCTACCTGTCGGGCCACATCGCGAAGAAGGACGGCAAGGTCTGGGCCGGCAAGCTCGGCGCCGATCTGGCGACCGAAGAAGGCAAGGCGGCGGCACGCGCGATCGCAATCGACCTGATCGCCACGCTGCACGCGCACACGGGCGACCTGAACAAGGTCACGCGCATCGTCAAGGTGATGAGCCTCGTCAACTCGACCCTCGATTTCACCGAGCAGCACCTGGTGACGAACGGCGCGTCCGAGCTGATCGCCGAAGTGTTCGGCGACGCGGGCAAGCACGCCCGCTCGGCATTCGGCGTCGCGCAGATCCCGCTCGGCGCGTGCGTCGAGATCGAGCTGATCGCCGAAGTCGCGTAAGGCACTCGCCGGCATGTCCGCCCGCCTCGTCCGCTTCAAGCAGGTCGACGTCTTCACGTCGGTGCCGTTCAAGGGCAATCCGCTCGCCGTGGTGTTCGGCACCGACGCGCTCGGCGACGACGACATGCTGGCGATCGCCCGCTGGACCAACCTGTCGGAAACGACTTTCCTCTGCACGCCGACCGATCCCGCCGCCGATTACCGCGTGCGGATCTTCACGCCGGGCGGCGAGTTGCCGTTCGCCGGCCATCCGACCCTCGGCAGCGCACACACGTTCGTCGAAAGCGGCGTGCAGCCGCGCACGCCGGGGCGGCTGATCCAGCAGTGCGGGGTCGGGCAGGTGGCGCTGCGGCAACAGGCGGACGGGTGGGCCATTCGCCACGCCGCCCGGGCGCGTCGTACACCGCCCGCTAGGGCACGGCGATCGGCCGCGACGGCCGGGTGCTCGTCGAATACGACGACGCTGAAGGCGCGATCTGGATCGGCGGAGGCGCCGTAACCGTGGTCGACGGCACGTTCCGGCTGCCCGGCTGATATTTCACGCCGGTCCGCACCTGGGCCGGCGAGCCGGCCCCCTCCTAAGTCCGGGTATCGCAAAAGCCGCCCATTCAGTAATATCCGGCCTAATCCGTCGCGAAACGCGACCCGTATAGTTGGCCATCCGGCAGGATGGCGCATGCGTGCAAGGACGCCCCCCTTTCCGATGAGCTCGGCCCGGAACTCCCTTTCGCCGCCGTCGCGAACGCTGCGCGCGACGCGCAAGTCGCGCCACCGCGCGCTGTTCGCGATCCCGCTGCTCGGGACGCTCGCGCTCGCGCTGCTTTGGGCGGTCATCACCGTGCGGCTCTCGGTCGAAAAGGACAGTGCGTACAAGGAGGCAACCGCGACCGCGGCCATCCTGTCGTCCGCGCTCGAGCAGCACACGATCAAGGGTATCCACCAGATCGACCAGATCACCCGCTTCGTCAAGTTCGAATTCGAGAAGTCGCCCGCGCACTTCAATCTCGCAAGCACCGTAGAGAAAGGCGTGGTGCCGAGCGACACACTGATCCAGGTATCGCTCCTGAATACGAAAGGCATCCTGTTCGCGAGCACGGCCGAGCGCCAGCCGAAGCCCATCGACCTGTCCGACCGCGAGCACTTCAAGGCGCACCTGGGCCGCAACGACAACCAGCTCTACATCAGCAGGCCGGTACTCGGCCGTGTGTCGGGCCAGTGGACGCTGCAGATGACCCGCCGGCTCAACAATCCGGACGGCAGCTTCGCGGGCGTCGTGGTCGTATCGGAAAACCCCAGCTACTTCACGAACGACTTCTACAACATCGCGGCGATCGGCAAGGACGGCGTGATCGCCGTCGTCTCCGACACCGGCACCGTGCTCGCGCGCCGCACCGGCGCACGTCACGACGCGCCGGGCACGTTCTCCGCATCGGGCGTCTATCCGGACGCGGGACGGATCGCGGGCGTGAGCGCCGACCCGATCGACGGCGTCACGCGCATCGTGTCGTACCGCCATCTCGACGGCTATCCGCTCGCCGTGATGGTCGGCCTGTCGCAGGCCGACGAACTCGCCGACTACAACCACACGCGCAACGTCTATCTGCTGATGGCGAGCTTCATCACGCTCGCGATGCTCGCATTCTTCGGCGTAGCGACCAGCCTGATCGGCAAGCTGCTCGGGCGCGAGCGCGAGATGACCCAGCTCGCCGAATACGACCTGCTGACCGGCCTCGCGAACCGCTACGCGGCACTACGCGCGCTGCGCAACGACGTGTCGATGCCCGCGAGCCTGTCGCGGCTCGGCCTGCTGTTCATCGACCTCGACAATTTCAAGACCGTCAACGACACGCTCGGGCACAACGCCGGCGACATCGTGCTGCAGATGACCGCGTCGCGCCTGTCGGACGCGGTAGGCGGCGAAGGCACGCTCGCGCGCATCGGCGGCGACGAGTTTGTCGTCGTGATGAAAGGGGACGACGTCGAGCGGCGCGCGGTGTGGCTCGCGGAAGAGATCATCCGGATGTTCGGCGTGCCGTTCGACGTGCGCGGCAGCGCGTTCGTGCTGCACGCGAGCATCGGCATCGCGCTGCACACGGTCGCGAACGAAAGCGAGATCGACCTGCTCAAGAAAGCCGACCTCGCGATGTACAGCGCGAAGGACGCCGGCAAGAACTGCTACCAGTTCTACGCGCCGCACCTGTCGCATCGCGCGGATCACCTGATGCGCTGGGAGCAGCAGTTGCGCGTCGCGCTCGCCGACGGACAGCTCTTCCTCACGTATCAGCCGAAGATCGATCTCACGCACCGCCAGGTCACCGGCTTCGAGGCGCTCGCCCGCTGGGCCCATCCGGAACACGGCATCATCTCCGCGAACGAATTCATTTCGATTGCCGAATCGACGGGCCTCATCGTGCCGATCGGCGACTTCGTGATCCGCACCGCGTGCGAGCAGCTCGCGCGCTGGCGCGACGAAGGGCACGACACGCTGACGCTGGCCGTCAACATCTCGCCGGTGCAGTTCTGGCGCGGCGACCTGATCGACACGATCTCGCGCACGCTGCACGACACGGGCATCGAGGCCAGCCGCCTCGAGATCGAGATCACCGAGACGGCGATGATGGAGTATCCGGGGCTCGTCTCCGAGAAGATCGTCGCGCTCAAGAAGCTCGGCATCCGCATCGCGCTCGACGACTTCGGCACCGGCTATTCGTCGTTGTCCTATCTGCATCGCTTCTCCGTCGACACGCTGAAGGTCGACCGTTCGTTCGTGCAGGCGATCCCGCACGACCGCAGCGTGTGCGTGATGGTGTCGTCGATCGTGCACCTCGCGCGCGCGCTCGGCCTCACGGTCGTCGTCGAAGGCACCGAGACCGAGGAGCAGATCGCGTGGCTGTCGGCGCTCGGCGAGGTCGAGGCGCAGGGCTTCCTGTTCTCGCGGCCGGTGCCCGCCAGCAGCATCCACGCGCTGCTCGCGCGCTATGGCGTGCGCGACGAGCGCGCGCACGCCGCGCCGCGCCGCGCGGCCGGCGGCACTGCCAGCTGAGCACCTGCACCGCGCGCCGGGCGCCCCGGTCTACTGGCTGACAGGCGGCTTCGCTATGCTGTGCTTCGCGCGCTTCAGGCTGCCCGTCTATGCGGTCTACGGGGCGGTCGCGCTCGCGTGCGGCGCGTGGCTCTGGGCGGCCGCACACTGAGGCAGGGCGCGCACGGTGGCGGTGCGGATGCGCAGGTGCGCGACTGCACGCCGTACATGGCGCCCGCGGTTCAGGTCAGAAGCCGCGCGCCAGCACGGCGGCGCCGACCGTCACGACGCCGAGCACGAGGTTGACGACGACGAGCAGGCGCATCGCATTGACCGCGCGCGCGCCGTCCGGCCACTTCTGCGCCTGCACGGCGCGACGGATGCGCGGAAACAGCGCGAACCGGACATGGCCGAAGATCAGCATCATCACGACGCCGAGGCCGGCCATCGCGTGCAGCGGCCAGGTCGCATGCACGCCGCCGAAGCGGCTCAGCAGAAAGCCGCCCGAGAGCAGGACCACGATCACCGAAGCCGCGACCCAGTTGAAGAAGCGGCCGAACACCGCCTCGACGAGCGGCAGGCGCAATTGCGGCGACAGATCCGACAGCGCCGGCCGCAGGCAGAAATTGGCGAACACCATCCCGCCCACCCACACCGCGACGGCCAGCAGATGGAGAAACAACGCGACGGAAATAGCGTGGGACATGGCGAATATCCTGTTATTGATTGAAAGCGTGGCGAGCGACGTTCGACCCGGGTGCCGCGGCGCAGTTCAGCCCGCGTGGACCGAAATCTCACACTATTTTGCAAGCGCGAGATGTGTACGCGATGTGTGGTGCGCAAAAAAAAAGCACGGCCGCCAAAACGACCGTGCGTTCCCGTCATCCGGGCGGTCGAGCCGCCGTCAGCCGAGCACCGGGCGCAGCCCGTCGACCTTGAGCTTCGTGTCGGGCGCGCGGCCCTTGCGCGCGCGCTTGCCGACGTGCGGCTCGAGCGCGTCGCCGGACAGCGTGCCTTCCTGCGCCTTGCCGCCGCGGCCGGTGCCGGTGAGCACGACGCCCGCCGGATCGATCGCGACCGCCTGCACGAGCGTCTCTTTGTCGTCGAGCGCCATCAGGATCACGCCGCGCCCGCCGCCGGACAGGGTCTTCATCTCGTCCATGCCGAACACGAGCAGGCGTCCGCCGCTCGACAGGCACGCGACCTGCGACGCGTTCGGCAGCACCGGCATCGGCGCAAGCGGCACGGTGCCCGGATCGATGGTCATGAACGCCTTGCCGGCCTTCAGGCGGCTCACCATGTCGCCGATCTTCGCGATGAAGCCGAAGCCGTTGCTCGACGCGAGCAGGAGCGCCTGCTCCGCCGGCGCCGCGAAATAATGCATCAGGTGCGAACCGGATTCGAGCTCGATCAGCGACGTGACGGGCACGCCGTCGCCGCGCCCGCCCGGCAGCACCGACACGTCGACCGAATACACGCGGCCGCTGCTGCCCCACGCGATCAGCCGGTCGGGCGTGCGGCACTGGAAGGCCGCATACAGGCTGTCGCCCGCCTTGAACGAGAAGCTCGCCGAATCGAGGCCGTGGCCCTTGAGCGCGCGCACCCAGCCCTTTTGCGACACGACGACCGTCACCGGCTCGTCGACGACCTTCGTCTCGAGGGTTGCGCGCTTTTCCTGCTGGATCAGCGTGCGGCGGTCGTCGCCGTACTGCTTCGC
>Ga0335069_10012628_pt1 | contig 11873 bp, 12 predicted proteins | sample Lox_Sample_11_FD_206714 | JGI IMG/M metagenome (GOLD analysis project Ga0335069, IMG submission 206714) | Soil microbial communities from Loxahatchee National Wildlife Refuge, Florida, United States - Lox_Sample_1.1 | ecosystem: Environmental > Terrestrial > Soil > Wetlands | place: USA...
CCACCTGGATGTGAGCGTTGCCGACCTTGATCTTGGCGAACCGGCCTGGGTGGTGCATGACCAGTTCGGCACCTGGCAGCTTGGTGTAGAACTCGACGGAGCGGTCCACGTCAGCGACTCGGAGGCTCACCCCTTGGAGGGTCACGGTGATTTGCTTATCTTCCTGGTTGTTCATATCTCTTCGGGCATGGTTGAAGTTGAAGGCGAACTGTCACTTAACGAAAACGCTCAGCGATGCGCCGCCGAGGGCTGCCGCTTGCAGCCGAGACGCAACCGGCGCATTCGCTGCAGCAAAAGTCGCTGGGGTCATGTTCAATATCCAAACAGTGTGGGAGTATAGCCAGGACCGATAAACTTAGCAGTGCCGTCGTGGCCCAACCAGATCACTGCGCGGTTCGTCGTCATGGCAAGCGTGCCGTCTTCCCCCAAGCGCTCGGAACGCAGCTCCAGGAAGCACTGATATTGGGTGCCGCCGATGGTCACGGTATTCGAAGCTAGCCATACCTGGTAACTGGGAGCGCCACTTCTGAGGATCCCGCTGTTTGTATAGTCATGGTAGGCGCCTGCCAGAATCACCTCGCCGCCGATAACGGCGACCCGACGGTCCGCCCTATGGAAAAACGGTAGCAACATCAAAAGACCCACAACCAAGAGCAGGCCCACAATGCCGCAGATGATTGCCACGGTTTTCATGCGACGCGAGTGCGACTAACGCTCAGCTCACCGATGGCAGCCCGCCACTGAGTCCCGAATTGCCAAGCCGCTCCGCCGGTCCGCGATTCGGTGCAGCGCCGGGCTGGCCGCGGCTCTCATATTCCACCACCTCCAGGCGGCTCGGTCTCACGGTGAATCAGGTAATTGTCTGCTATAATGAGCGGCGAATAAACCCAACCCAAAGGTGTCAGCTCCACCACAGTCTCGTGAAGGACGCCCCAATGCGTCCGGGCGCACATCGCTGGGAACCAAGTATAACGGTTATCCTGTCCGCCGAGGTTATAGTCGATGTAGCGGCCAGCCAGCGACAAACAGATGTAGGTTAAAAAGTACACGGCCACCAGCCCAACGCCCGACCGCAACACCACCAGTCCAAAGCGGCGGTGGGAGGACATTATGGACGGCTCTTGCATATCATCCGGGCCTTACCGCCCAACCGTAAAGTGCAGCCGCGCCGGGCCAAAAGCGATGGAAAACAAACGAGACGCACAACCGGCGTCGGCTGCCACGGCTCGTTAGTCTGGGTAGCGTAAGAGTTCATTTTCGCCTGGATACTCTGAGAGAAACAAGGACATGCCGAGGTCCGCCATCGTGCGCATCATCTCCGGAGAGATCGCTGCCCCACCCCCGCTCGCATCCTGCCGGAGTGTGAAGCCGATGTCCGCCACGTACCCTCCACTTTTGATCCGGCTCCTGTTTTCCTTCAGCCAAATCTCAAGGGCCTCGACTTGATCGGGAAGTCGCCAATTGCTGTCGCACAGATAAGCCAACTTCTCTGGAGTGTTCTCAGAATAGATGTTTATGGGCATACAGGGGCGCAGACTAACGTTCGCGGTCAGGCAGGGCGGGCCAAGCGCATCCAGCACGCCACAGAACGGCAAACCCGCCCTTGCCTGCACTGCGCTTGTTAGGCCATTTGTGTCGTAATCTGGTCACTGAATACCTCAAACTGTGTCTCTCCGCCCTTGGCTTCAACACCCCAAGGGCGCTCGGTGCTGATGGTGCAACGCTTGCGGCCATGCTCGTCAGTCCACTCGCGAACAATCTCGCAAGCGACAACGCCGGGCTGTGGATAACTGCTGTCAGCGTCCAAAGTGGCATCAGTGAAAACCGGTAGCTTGTCGGCAAGCAGCCACTCACGCCCCGACGCGTCTCGGAGTACACACTCAACCCAACCGGGAAAAGAGGCGTCAGTGAACCGAACAATCTGGATGCTGATGGTGTGCATGACGCGCGTAGTGGTCTAACGGTAGAACTGAGCGATGCGGGCGGCCCAGCGCGTCCGAATTGCCAACCGACGCGGCCCGTCCGCATTCGCTCCAGTGATTTTGTTGGGCCACGCGATCAGGACTTGTCACCCTTCTGCTGCTGAGTAATCGACCGTAGCTCTGTCATGACACGCTGGCCCTCAGTCCACAAATCTGAGCAGGCATCCTTCCCCATTCTCAGTGCGGCCTCATCCACATCAATCACCCGCACTCCGTCAAAGCAAGCAAGATAAAAGCGAACACGTCCAGGGTTCGGGTATGGATACTCCTTGGTCGGCGCTGCTGCATCGTGGTGCTTCTCAGCCGCACTCACGAAGCGCGCGGCAGCCGAACGCAGGGACTCGTGACCGATGCCGCCGATGACGCCGAACGTGGAGGTTGTGTAAATACTCGCCGTGCCGTCGCATAGTGAAACGACGGTGACCGTCTGTGGTCCGAGCGGCCAGTCCATCAAGACACCATAAACCCTCGGGAAACTTTTGGTAGGCTGGATGCCCAACTCCTTCGCAGGCGTCGTGAGCATCAGCATCCGAAGCTGTCGCCCAGCATCAGCGGGATTCTTTTGCGTCGGCTGATTGGTCTGTGACATTGCAACAAAGCATCCGAGAAAGATCAAAAGGAGGCACGAGCGCATAGTGGCCCAACAGTAGGTTTGGCCCGAAGTCTGCCGCACAACGGGCAACGCCTGGGGATTCGGCAACCTGATGGGGGAATTATGAAAGCCCGGGCGGCAATGCCCGCACGTTATTTTCAGTCGGAGTTGCCTGGAAATGAGAGTCTTGCGATTGGCGCAGGGCGGGAGGTATAGGCCTTGGCCCGCCGCTTTGGCGCGCCAATGGGTTGAAGGACAAAGGCCCCTGCTTGAGGTCTGCACCGTTCGCAGACAACTCGCCAAGCCCGAGTCATGCCACGGCAGGGTTCCCCCGTCCGCCTGCCCGTCCCCGCCGCCCCGCCGACTCGCCGAAGGAGCCAGAAAGACCTGTTTATCGTCCCGTTGTGGGATGACCGGCCAACGGCTCCCGGAAGGCGATGAATGCATCCGCTTCATCAGGGCCATTCTTACCTCCCCAGGCTTATATTGTAAACGATTGTTTCGACTTGTTAATTTGCCAGCGCGTATGCATGAAGCACGTCGGTAGGGACGCGTTCCATCGCGTCCCAGTATTCCAAGGACGCGGTGGAACGCGTCCCTACCGACGTGCTTCATGCATACGCTCTGTTAATTTGCCACCGCCCGGCGGCGATCCACACGAGGCGCTCGCTACCTCGGAGTCGTGAATGGCTGGAAGATGCGGGTGAATTCCCACGGCTGCTGCGCAAGCCCGGTGGCGGTGTTGCCGGTCTTTTTCCCTGCGGGTTTCCCGCTGTCGCGGTTGACGGCCCAGAAGGAGAGGCTGCAAACCCACGGCTGGCCGTCCGCCCATTGCTTCAGCGCCCTGGCATCGTCCTGAGTGAACACTTCCCCGAGGCGGCGGTTCTTCCCGATCAACGCGGTCAGGCCGATCCGGATGGCGGGGTCAATGGCCTGGCATTGTTCGTGTGCCTTGAGGGCGCTGGCGATGCAAAGGTCTATCATCCAGGCGTCCTTATTAAACTCGGGGCCGAAATACATTATCATGAAGTTGCCCGAGTGAACTTTCACGCCTTTGGCCCTGGCATCGGTCAGAAGTTCTTTGGTTCCCCGGGTAAAGCCGTTCGGATCAACCGGCAGGGTGTAGGAAATGATCAGGCCGGGATTCCGGGCCTGAAGCTTGGCGAGAGCGGTATTGCGGCGCTGGTTCGCGGCCTGGTCGAACAGCGCATCCCCTTCGATGTCAAAATCGAGCCACGTGAGCTTGTAGCGGTCAATGACGGACTGGTATTTGAATTCCAACGTTGTCAGGTTGGTCTCGGCAATGGCCAATTCAGTGCCGGCTTCCCCGCCAAAGGAGACAATCACATCGCCGCCGCGGTGGCGGATGGCGCTGATCTGGTCAGCATAGAGATTCTGTTCCAGGGGGAACCGTCCGTCCCAGGCCGGCTCGTTCTGCTTGTCCGCGATGATGAAGGCGATGGTGTAGAACTTCTGGCCACAGGCGTCGTCACAGTCGGTCAGTTGGAAGTGATCGCCGGCCCCGATATACATGTAGGGGGCGAAGATTCTGGCCGGCCAGGGGGCGGCGGAGCAAACAACGGCAGCGCCCGATACCAGGAGCGAGATGAGGCATTTCATGGCTGAGGCGCTATCGCTTGCTGAGTTGGGCGACGGTTTGATCGGCGCTTTCAGGCGTGGCCAGGAGATAAAACCGTTCAAAGATGTCCTGTGGCATGCCCCGGGCGGCTTCGCGCTCGTGCGGGCTCACTCCGGGCCGAGGCAGGACGACGGCGCTGATGAGACCCTGTTTTAATCCGGCAAGCCAATTGGTGGTTCCGTCTGCGTCGAAGACGTAGATGAGGGTGTGATTTGGCTGTTGCGCCAGGAGGGTCTCGATTCCGGTTGGGGCACCAGCGTAAGAGATAATCGCCAGGGCATCTTGTGCCTGCGCGATTGCCTGCTTGAAGGCAGAAAGGTCATACCCGGCCGTCCCTTTCGCCGCCTCCAGGTGAAGAGCTTTGAGGTGGAGATTGCCGTGCGCGTGCCGCAGTGGCAGCGTAAAGCCTTGCTCATAGCTTTGCTCGGTTTCCGCATCCATGTACTGCCGCTTGGGGAAGAGCAGGACGACGTCCCCGCTACGGCCGGCTAAGTCACGCAGGATGAAGTTCGCCAGGCAAGCGCTGACCGCCATCTCGCCGCGACCAGGCGCTTTGGCCTCCGGAGGAAAGACATTTTGCCTGAGCTGCAAGGCGAGAAAACCGAGCAGGCCCAACACGCCCAATACTATCATGGCCTGTCCCGGGAGCCGCCAGCGGCGGCTGAGCCACGCACCCAGGCCGGACACCACCAGCGCTACAAGAAGCAATGCATTCGTCATGGGTGAAGGGAACGCACTGGTCTATTTCGGCGGGGGCGGCAACGTAGTGTTGGGGTCAAAGGCATTGGTGGGTGAACTGTGGCGCAGTTCGACATGGCCATCCAGGAATACCAGGTTGGCCCGCCCGATCTTGGGCTTTTGGCCCGCCACACCGCCCTCGACCGGGTTGGCCGAATAGACGCTGTTCTCATTCCCGCCGGAGTGGCGATACATGACGTTGCCGCCGTAGGAGTCGGTGTCCGCATAGAGACAGGCGTCGTAGCCGTCCGTTTCGCCGTACAGACACGTCCATGAAGGGTGGGGGATCGTCCGCAGGGACATTATCCCAGGGAGGATGCCGTTGATGTAGTCATTCTGGGCGTAGGTCAGGTCCCCACCATAGCCGCCATGGGGGCAGGACGGGCAGAGAAAGACCTTGTTGGTCTGCACGTTCGCATTTCTCCTACTCAGATAGGGCTCAAGCTGCAAATACCAAACTGTGGTGTACACCAGGCCATAGGTGGGAGGATAGCCAATGGGCAGGGCCTTTTGATCGTCCTCGTATAAGAGAGCGGCCAGGATCATCTGCCGCTCGTTGTTATTGCAGGCGATGGCCTGGGCTTTGCCCTTTGCCTGCGCCAGGGCCGGCAGCAGCAATGCCGCCAGGATCGCAATGATGGCGATGACGACTAACAGCTCGATCAGGGTGAAGGCCAAACCCGCACGGGAGGCGAACCGGCGGCGACGAAGGTGTAATAGCGAAGTCATGGCGCGATGTTCGATCGGTTCAATTACCGTGGATTATATGTAAGGCACGCAGGATTTCTTGCTTGAAAACGGCAATCTTTGTTCCCGGAACGGCGTTAGAAAGGGAACTTCTGAATGGAAGGTGAGCGTCCCCGCGAGCCCATGCCTTCCCTGGGAATTAAGAGAATCAGGGCTTGGGACGCTCGCCCTCCAAGCCCCGACTTTTTCGAGTCACGGCGTGCTGAGGAACACCACGCCGCTCGAAGGCATGGTGATCGCCACTCCGCGCTCCAGATCAGCGTCCGGGATAGTCTCCTTCGGCACTGGAAAGCCATTCGCATCATGGGGACGGTCCGTGTCGAAGTAATGGTATTTCACCAGGGTTTTCCTGCCGGCGCCGGGAACCGCAAGAGTCACTGCCCGCGCGTCATTTCCATCGTTGACTAACATCACGCTCAAGGCCTGACCGTCCCGGCAAGTGCCCGCCATGACGCGGAGATGGGGGAGCTCGGGCTGGCGCACCCCCACGATACACGTGCCATGCGGGAAGAGCCGCGACATCAGCGACCAGGTGTAAAACCAGGGGCGGAGGTTTTCGTCCTCGGGGTGCCCCATCGCGGTGCCCTGGCTGTTCCAGAAACCCCATACCTTGAGGGTCTTGTCGTTCGGAATGGCGGGATGGCCAAGAGCCGCGTGCATCGCGTCATCGAGGTCCCAGGCGCAGGCGCCCATCCAACCGGCGCGGGCGACCTGCGCCACATAATCGGCCATGAGGACGCCGTAAGGAAAGGTCTTCACGCGCGGCTGCTGGTCGTTCTTGGTTTTCCCATCGAGCAAGCCGGACTCGGCCAGAAACAGGCGTTTGGAGCCGGCCTTGGGGTCATTGGCGAGGACGACTCGGCGCTTCTCCCCGAGCAGTCTTTCCATTTCACCTGAAAGGACTTCCTTATCCGTGGCGTACCAATGCATCTCCCATTCGCCGATGCACTCCGGCATCTCGTGGGAGACGCGATCCATCCATTCCCAGTTCCAGGAATTGTCCGGGCCGACAATGGGCAGTTGCTGCAGCCCGTGCGCATCCAATTCCTTGCGCAGATTTCGTATCCCCGAAGCCCACGCCGCGTAATCCACCTTGCCCCCGGGCCACATCCAACTGCCGTTGGGCTCGTTCATCATATTGTGCATTCGGACGACCGAATAATCGCGTTGGGTGCGCAGCCAGGTGACGAAGTCGGCGATCAACCTCGCCCATCGTGGATCGTCCGGCCGGCCGATGACGTCATTTGTCCCGTTCCCCAGGCGGCCCGGCGGCGACCACTCGCCCAGCATCACATCAATGTCCCGGGATTGGGCGTAGTCCAGGATGTCCAACAGCGACCCGAGCCGCTTCCGGATCTCTGGCTCGGCTTGAGTCCACACGTAGCGCGGCGCGCCTGGCTTAGCGCTGTCGAGTCCCAGGCAATAATTCTGCGCGCGGAGCATCACCCGGAAAAAGGCGGGCTTGGCATAGTCCAGGCGCTCAAGCGTGGACTTCCAGGCTGCGGGTCGCGGCGGATAGGAATAGGGGTCCCACTGGATGCCCAGGCCGAGGAAGGATGCAGAGCGCACATCACGGAGGTCCACCGTCACCTGGGGAGCAGGGGAACCGGAACCTGAGACTTCCGGGGCGGCGCCGAGAACCGGCAGGGATGCTGCCAGAAGGAGTGGAATGAGCTTGTTCGTATCAGGCTTTGAACTGTTGAAGATTGACATGAGGCATGTGGGAGGCAGCCTTACCGCCCTGGGTAGAGGGCCACCACCCGTTTCACCTGCATGGCATCAATCTCACCCATTTGGCGTTGAATGATCTTCCCTCCCGGGGCCAACAATATTGAATACGGCAAGCCACCCGGCCATTCTGGATCGAGCGCGGTGCTCAGGGCGTCGTTGTCTGCTTTCTCCATGATGTAGTTGCGCGCGGCAACCTGCCGTTCCTTCAGAAGCTCCAGGGCCCTGTTCTTGCGATCCGGTACGTCCGCGCAAATGGTGACCAGCTCAAAATTGGCATTCCGATACATGCGATTCAGGGTAACCAGTTCGGGAAGCTCGCGCAGGCAAGGGGCGCACCACGTGGCCCAAACATTGATCAAGAGCACTTTTGGTGTTTCATTGCGCACCAGCTTCCGGATGGTTTGCAGATTTGCCGTCTCTAGACCCACGGGTTCTTTCGCCATGGCATCGAGCTCCTTCTTGACGGCGCCCCTTTTCTCGCTCCACTTGATGGAACAACCGAAGGTCTTCGTCCTCTCTACCGGAACCGGTCGCCCGGACAGCAAGGCGTCCAGGGCATTGCGAGCGTCGGTTTGCGTTACGGAATGGATGTCCTCTGCATTGTCGATCCGGCCCACATAACGGAGCCGGCGCTGCGAATCGAAAATGAACACCTGGGGCGTGGACACCGGCCCGTAGGCGCGACTAACCTTCTGCGAATCTCCGTCGTACAGGTAGGGGAAGTTGAACCCCCTGTCTTTAGCGCGCAGCTTGAGCTCTCCAAAGGAATCTCCCAGGTCCGAGTAAACCAACTCGCTCAAGCTCACCGCCTGGGGATCGTTGGCGGCAATGGCCACGACGGCCACGCCCTGTCCGCGGTAATCTTGAACCAACCGGATGATCCGGTCCTCATAGGCCTGCGCGACTTTGCAATGATTGCAAGTGAAGACAACCATCAGCAGCTTCGCGTCGGTGTAGTCCTTCAACGAATGGTTGCGGCCATCTATCCCTGGGAGATTGAAATCCGGCGCCGGTTCCCCGATCGCCAGGGTTTTGATCAGCCCTTCGGCGCCGAAGGCCAGGTTGGCCATTGCCAGCAGGAGGGAGGCTGCTCGGGCGAGACTCAAATGCGGCAGTTTCATAGGGTTCGGTTTTCAGCGGACGCTCGCACCCGAACTGGTGTTATCGCCCTGGCACGGGCACGAGGCGCCGCAGCGAACAAACTCACGGTGGTGTTCGGCCCGCCGCCCACAGGATGGCGTTATGCACCAACGCGCGATATTTCGGGTGATAGAACACGGTGTGGCCATGACCCAGTTGAACGAAGAACACCCTGGATTTGGGATAAGGGCTTATCCAGGCGATGACGTGGTCGCTATAGGGGTTGTCGGTCGTTAGGATGGGTTTAACCGCTGGGGAAATCCACATGTCCTTATACGGCTCGTCCCACACATGGAATGGGCCAATCCCCGCCGTAATCGGATGGGTGCCTTCCGGAGTGACGAACAACTCTTCTCCGCCCCTGGCTCTGGACATGGGCCTATCGCCTTCCCGGTCCAAAAGGTAGCGGCCGCCCACCACTTCCTGGTACCACCAGGGCCATTTTTCATAGCTCAGAATCGCATGATGCAGCACGACGACCCCTTTGCCGCTTTCCACAAAATCGCGGAGATTGCGCTTACCGTTCTCGTCCAGGTCGCGGCTGAAATCGTATAGGATCAGCACGTCGTACTTCTTGCGCAGGTCCTTTTGGAAGGCCATTTGGGTGGTATCCACCGGCACCCAGTCCACATCGCGGTATCCGTCAAACAGGGAGTAAAAGGCGGACTCGTGCTCATGTCCGCCGGTGACCAGCAGCGCCCGGACCGCGTTCCTCTCTGGTTGGCGCAGGTGCCATTCGGGCGCCAGGGTCACTTTGCCGGTGGCCGCCCATTCCGTCCCTCGCAGGAAGCAAGTGACGAAGGCATCCTCCTGCATGGCCGCGAGGTCGTGGCCAAGGGCGGTGCAAAACACCCGTCCCCGTCCGTAGGAGGAGACAAACAGCACCGGTTCCGGTTTCAAGTTGTGGCCACTCCGGGGGTTGTCTTGCGCGGTCGCCAGGACTTCGACACCCGGAAGGAAGGATTGCGCAGGATGGATTTGATCGGCCGTCGAAAACTCGCTCTTTAAACCCTGAACGATGGGTTGACCGGGCATGGTGATGCGCACATCGTAGAAGCGGCTTGAGCCAGGAAGGCCGTCGGCGGGCACCCAGGACCAGTGCCCTTTAGTCATTTGGGCAAACGCCGGCCAGACAAATTGCCTGGAGGCGGCGCCCGGGCGCTGGTCCGGCAGCGCTTCACAGTTGCCGAAGGAAGTCAGTGCCCCATGGGTCACCACGAGGCCCTTGCCCGAGCGGACGAAGTCTTCTACCGCCTTCTCTGCAGTTCTGCCCCAGCGTGGGCCGTTGTAGTCATCCACCAGAACGTCGAACGGCGCCAGCGTCTCCGGAGTGAGGCCACGGGGAGTCTCGTTGACCTTCACCTCGAAGGGCCCCCGAGCGGCTAGAATGGTTTCGAGGAATGAAGTGCTCGCGCGCCAGTCGTCCCGGCCTTGACCGGAAAGGATCAGCACGCGAATCGTCCCCGCCGGGCCTGGGTTGCTGATTGGTGCTTCTCCCAATAGGCGGATCGAAGAGAACCCGGCAAGGAAGCCGAAGGCAAGCACCAGGTGCGGAACTCGCCGCCGGAAGGCGACCCCAGCAGAGAATATGACTAGATTCATCGTTCGAGCATAGACTCTGGCAGCGGCGATTTCTTGTTCAGGAACGCCAGAATTTTTAATAGGCGCGGCGTGCAGCCTGCCTCGGCTTTCGCTCAAGACGCCGTTTCTGGAACAAAGATTGCCGTTCAAAAGCAAGAAGTCCGCTTTGCCTTGGGGATATTCTGCCGCAAATGAAAGTGCGATCCGCAGATCCAGCATGCAGTGGCCGAGTGTAAGCGCATTGCTTGTGCCGGTGACGGATCCAATCTGACCTTATGAAAATAGGACTTTACAGCATCACCTATCTTGGCTGCTGGTATCGCGGGGAGGCGTTGACGTTGGCCGAACTCATTCGCACCGCCAGGCAGTTTGGTTACGCCGGCCTGGAAATTGATGGGAAGCGGCCGCATGGCAACCCGCTGGATTGGCCGACGAAGCGTTGCCAGGAATTGAAGCGAATGGCCGACGGCGAGGGTATCGAGATTATCGGCGTGGCGGCTAACAATGACTTCAGCAATCCCGTTCCGGAGGTGCGCGAAGCCCAAATCTGCTATGTGCGCGAATTAATTCGCCTGACACGGGAACTTGGCGCGAAGCGGGTGCGCGTATTCCTCGCCTGGTGGGGAATTACGCGGCATCCACAGTTGGCCACCTATGACATTGCTGAGGGTTACTGGCCCATTGTTCATGCGAAGTTCGCCGAAGAGGAAATCTGGGGCTGGTGTCGCGAAGCGTTGATCGAATGCGCCCGTTACGCGGGGGAGATGGGCATAACGCTTGCGTTGCAAAATCACAAACCGCTCATTAAGGACCACCAGGACGTTCTGCGAATGGTGCGGCAGGTAAACTCTCCGCATCTGAAGGTCTGCCTGGACGCGCCATTGATGTCCGACAAGAGTGCTGCCGCGATATTTGACGCCGCCCACGAGGTCGGTTCCCTGCAGGTCCTGTCGCATTTTGGTGGAGAATTCGACCGCAACCCCGACGGCAGCATCACGGGGGTGGATCGGATCGATGGTGTTGTCGCCGGCGAAACCAATCAGTACTACCGGGATTTCGCACGCGCCATGCGCGAGATCGGCTATAAAGGCTACATCAGCTACGAGCTCTGCCACCAATTGCCGGTGGTGAATGGCGAGACAGTGGGAATCGAATTTGTCCACAAGAACGCTCAGCTTGCCGCCGAATTCATGCGCGAGATCATCAAAACAGAGTACGGAGCCGAGGCGGCTCCCGCGAAGCGACGCCGGCCCCGCGCCGTGGTCCGTTCAACTTAGTGGTTATGAAGCCGACGCATCTCGCTTGGTACGTTGTCGGTCTTGCCTGCTGGGTTTTCCCGTTCCTCGCTGGCGCGGCGGCAATTTCAATCGGCCCTGAGTATCGTGTCGGCGGTTTTGTGCTTGGCTGCCAGGCCTACACCTTTCATCGCTTCACCGCTGTTGAGGCCATGGAAAAAACGGCGTGGGCGGGTGGCAAAGCCATTGAACTCTATCCGGGCCAGGCTCTCAGCCCGGACGACAAGACAAGCAAAGTAGAGCCCGGCGCTGCGGATAGCACGATCCAAAAGCTCCGCGCCAAGGCGAAGCAGCAGGGCCTTGTCATCGTGAACTTCGGCGTTGTGACGATTCCGCGCGATGAGGCTGGAGCCCGGCAGGTGTTCGAGTTCGCCAGGAAGCTTGGCGTCCGCGCCATCACCATCGAACCTTCCGCCGACCAGATTGAC
>Ga0335069_10012629_pt1 | contig 11873 bp, 9 predicted proteins | sample Lox_Sample_11_FD_206714 | JGI IMG/M metagenome (GOLD analysis project Ga0335069, IMG submission 206714) | Soil microbial communities from Loxahatchee National Wildlife Refuge, Florida, United States - Lox_Sample_1.1 | ecosystem: Environmental > Terrestrial > Soil > Wetlands | place: USA: Florida...
TCCTCTTCTCCCAAGACCTCGTCCACCGCGACGCCATCCTCGTTTAGAATTCCAAGCGCCCGAGCGAGATCACCCTCCCCCTCCCGCCACTCTCGAAGACCGTGAGCTCGTACGGCCCCCTCACCTCCTCGCCATCCGCGAGGTGGAACGCCACGACCCCGGTGCTGGGCCGATCGTTGCCGACGGTCTGCTCCGAGAGGTACTCCCGCTTGTTCTCGCCCCCCTTGTTCACCACCACCGATCCCACCTCCAGGGGCGCCCTCCCCCGGTTCTCGATCTCGAAGGTGATGATCACCTCTCGCCCGAAGGAGCACATCTCCTTCGCCTCGAGCACGATGTCGTCGCTGCGCACCCGGGCGCTCTTCGTCTCGCAGCGGTGGGGCTCGGCGAAGGCGCGCAGGAACCGGGCAGTGAGCGCCGTCTCCGCCTTCGCCGCCGCTTCGGCTTCGATCTTGGCCCGCTCGACCCGGAGGTACTCGGAGTCGGCGGCCCGGTTCGGGTAGGAGAACACTACCCGCGTGTCCGCCCGAGCCCGCTCGGTCTGGTCGACGAACAGGGTCAGGGTGGCGTGCTCCATGCGCACGAGGACGGTCGTGCCCGTGTCCTCGTCCCGCCCCCTCCGCCCACCGGGGTTGGGACGGATGGTCAGGTAGCGACCCTGGCCCGATACCTCCATCCGGTAGAGCGCGTCCCCCTCGGGGCCCTGGTCGTCCTCGCAGTCGCCACACGCCGGCCTCCCCGAAAGGTCCTCGGGGAACTCCACGGTTGTGAGGACGTTTCGCGCCGTACGGATCCCGAAGACCTTGCCGGCCGATCGCTCGTCCAAGACGATCTCGCGGGTGTTCTGCACGGGACCGTCCCCCTCGGCGACCGATGGCTTATCGGGGGTAGCCTCCCGAGCCCCGGCAACGCAGGGCGCGAGGAGGAGAAGGACGAGCGGGACGCCAATAGGACGAGCCATGGTCCCCTCCTTCGGCGCAATGGGGTCCCTGACTTACTTGAGCATGTCGCGGCGGTTCCTCGAGCGCAAGGGATAGCGCTCGAGTCGCGAGCGAGATGGCAACCTTCCGTTAGGCGCGCCCTTCCAGGGGCGGTCCGGGCCTTTTCAGGACCTCAAGCACGGGCCTCGCGGTCATCGTACCCAAGAGAGTCCTCGTACGCGCCCGGCGAGGGAGACGTCTTTGACCGTTGGTCAGACCTTTCGTCCGTCACCAGAGACCGGCGAGGTGCGCGAGCACCACGATCCCCCCTCCTGCGATCGCGGAGAGAAGAGCGATCCCGGCGGAAGCTGAGTAGAGGCGAAAGGCCCTCGAGCTCTCTAGCCCTCGGGCCGCCTCCGCCACCTCGAGCGCTACGGCCGCGAGGCGCCGTTCCGCCTGCTCGGCGCTGCGCTCGAACTCGGTCCGAGCCCGCGCCGTGGAGGCTGCCGCGGCCCACTCGAGCGCCTCGGCGGCCCGCTCGCCGACTCGTGCCTTCATGGCTAGGTCGAGCTGCGCTGACACCATCTCGAGCCTCTCGACGAGTCCCGCCACCGCGCCCAGGACCTCCTCGCAGCTCAAGTCGAGCGTTGCCCTCGGCGCGGGGACCTCCCCGGGATCCATCGCGTAACTCTCCTCCCTGCCTCTGCCTTGAACAGTGCCTGGCATCCACGGCGTGAATGTCCCGCCCCGGCCCCCTTCGAGCCGCGGGTCAAGTCAAGCTTGTCTCGATTTCTCGCCTCCTCAGGACCCCGGCTCCAGGTGGCGCGCCGGGACCGCGCCGGGACCGGCAGCACTGCCCGCGGTGACCGAGTTGCCCTCGTCCAAAGCGAGCCGCGTCGCTCCCCCTCCCTCCCCGCGAGGAGCCTTGCGGACCTGGTTTGCCTGAACATGTTAGGCATGTTATTGCAGGTCAAGAGCCCGATCAATCCCCGCCCGTGGAGGACCCCATGGATCGCAGAGAGCCCGGCTTTCATCCCCGAGGAATCCGCAAGCGACACCCGATTCGTCCCCACCCCGTGCCCTTTGAGTAGGCCATGCACCCCGACGACCAGCGCTCCGTATTGGCCCTCGCGGGAGGGGCCATTCCGCTCGCTGCCTGGCTGCTCGCGGTCCGGCTCGGCGAGGGCAGCCGGCCCCAGAGCCTCGCTAGGCTCCTCGCCCTCGCGAGGCTCACGGCGACGGGAGAGCGGCCCATCCTCCTCCGCTCTCTCCTCGGCGGCGTTGCCCTCGCCATCGTCCTTCTCGCGGTCGTCTCGAGGGTCAGGGCCGCGGCCCGAGGCGCAACCGCCTCTCGGGCCCACCTCCGCGGAACAAAGCTCGCGAGCCCGAGGCGGCTCACCCGGATCACCCGGGAACGACGGGAGAGACAGGTCACCGTCGCCGGTATCCCCATGCCCACCTCCCTCGAGTGCCTCCACCTCCTCGTGGGCGGCTCCACGGGATCGGGTAAGTCCGTCCTCATCCGGGAAGTCGCCTTTTCCGCCCTGAGGCGGGGAGATCGCATCGTGGTCGCCGACCCGAACGGCGACATGGTCGCGAAGTTCCATCGGCCCGGCGACGTCATCCTGAACCCCTACGATGCCCGGGGGCTCGGCTGGAGCTTCTTCAACGAGATCCGGGCGGAATACGACTTCAAGCGGTTCGCGCTCTCCCTCGTCCCCCGCGGGCGGACGAGGGAAGAGGAAGAGTGGTGCGCTTACGCGCGGCTCCTCCTTCGGGAGACCGCCCGGAAACTCTGGCGCGCCGGCACCCCCTCGGTGAAGGAGCTCTTTCGCTTCACCACCATCTCGGCGCCGAACGATCTCAAGACCTACCTTTCGGGGACGGCCGCCGAGTCGCTCTTCGTGGGCGCCGACAAGGCTCTCGCCAGCGCGCGGTTCGTCCTCTCGGCGAAGCTCTCCGAGCACCTCTCCATGCCCGCGGGCGACTTCTCCCTGCGATCCTGGCTCGGCGACCCCCGGGCCGGGAACCTGTTCATCACCTGGCGGGAGGACATGGCCGAGGCCCTACGACCCCTCATCTCGGCCTGGGTGGACGTCCTGTGCACCTCCATCCTCTCCCTGGGCGAGGATCCGAGCCGGCGCATCTGGATGTTCCTCGACGAGCTCGCGAGCCTCGAGAAGCTCCCCAGCCTCGAGGACGCGGCCACCAAGGGCCGGAAGGCCGGCCTGCGCATCGTGGCCGGCCTCCAGTCCACTTCTCAGCTCGAGCGAATCTACGGCCGGGAGGAGGCCCAGACCCTCCGGAGCTGCTTTCGGTCGCTCGTCGTCCTGGGCGGCGCCCGCACCGATCCCAAGACCTGCGAGGACCTCTCCTTGAGCCTCGGGGAGCACGAGGTCGAGCGCGAGGCGCACGGCAAGAGCCGCGGGGGGAGCGGCACCTCGACCTCGAGCCACATCGAGAGAGTGCGGGAGCGGGTGGTCCTCTCCTCGGAGATCGCCGGCCTCAAGGACATGACCGGGTATCTCGCCTTCGCGGGCGACCACCCCATCGCCAAGGTGAAACTCGACCTCGTGCGCTTCGGTAATCGCGTGCCCGCCATCGAGGAGAGGAGAGCGTGCTAGACGTCAAGCTGCTCGGCGGAGGGGACCCGCGCCGAAGGGCGAGATACTACCTGGGCGGCGGGGAGGACCACATCGAAGGGGAGGGCGTGGTCTCGGAATGGCAGGGGAAGGGGGCCCTGGCCCTCGGTCTCTTCGGGGCCGTGGACCGAGGGCGCTTCCGCGAGCTCCTCGCCGGCCAGCTCTCGAGCGACGGTTCGCGGACGGCGATCCGCCGCCACGGTAGCCGCACGGCACTCGACCTCACCTTCAAGGCCCCAAAGAGCGTCTCCATCCAAGCGCTGGTCGGCGGGGACGAAGCCGTGATCCGCGCCCACGACCACGCGGTCGCGCACGCCGTCGCTGCGGCCGAGGGGCGGAGCCAGGCGAGAAAGATGGTGCGGGGGAGGAATTGGGTCGAAGACACGAAGAACCTCGTGGTCGCGAAGTTCCGACACGAAACGAGCCGCGAGGGAGACCCGCATCTCCATACCCACGCCCTGGTCCTGAACCTCACCCAACGCGCCGATGGCAAGTGGCGAGCGATCCATAACGACGAGATCGTGAAGGCCCTCCGATACCTCGGAGCGACCTACCGGGCCGAGCTCGCGGCCGAGCTCGCGCGGCAGGGGTACGCGCTCCGCCATGGACGCGAGGGCTTCTTCGAGCTCGCCCACATCGACCGAAAGGAGCTCCTCGCCTTCAGCAGGCGAAGGGGCGCCATGGAAAAGCACCTTCAAACTGGAGGGCTCACCTGGGAGAAGGCCTCGTTCGAGCAGAGACGAAGGGCCTGCGACGAAACCCGGCCCAGACCGGCGCCAAAGAGCCTCGACGCCCTCAGGAGGGAGTGGCAAGCGCGTGCCCGGGACCTGGGGATCGACTTTCGGAGGGCGCGCGAAGGGGGACGGGCCCGCGCCGCCCTCGGTCGCACCCTCACCGCCGACCTCGCAATCTTTGCCGTCGCCCAGGGGGCACGACGGAGCGTTCGCTTCGCCGTCGCCCACCTGACCGAGCGCCAGGCCGTCGTGAGCGAGCAGGACCTCGTGGACGTGGCCCTCAAGTGCGCCATGGGATGCGCAACCCTCGCGGACATCGAGCGCGAGATCGAGCGGCAGACGGCCGCTGGCTTCCTCGTCCGCGAGGCCCCCCTCTACCAGGTGGCGGACCTCTCCCGGAGCGAGCGAGCGCGGTCCCAATCGGCCTGGGTGGCGGCCCTCATCGAGCGCGGCATGACCCGGAAAGAAGCGCGCAAGCGGGTCGAAGAGGCCATCGCCCAAGGCGGTCTCCTCCCGGTCGAACGCCGCTACACCACCCAGACCGCCCTCGAACGCGAGAAGCGCATCCTCCAGATCGAGCGCGAGGGACGGAACCGGGTGACGCCAGTCCTCTCCCCCGAGGTCGTGGCCTCCCGGCTCGGGTCGAGCGATCTGTCGATCGGCCAGCGCGACGCCGTGACGCTCATCGCCACCACCCGAAACCGCGTCGTGGGCATAGAGGGCTACGCCGGTACGGGGAAGAGCCACATGCTCGACGTGGCCCGCCGGCTCGTGGAGGAGCACGGACACCGGCTCGTCGCCCTTGCCCCTTACACCGCCCACGTGCGCGCTCTTCGGGAGCTCGGGGTGGAGGCGCGGACCGTGGCGAGCTTCCTCGCCGCCAAGGAGAAGAACCTCGACAGGGGGACCATCCTCGTTCTGGACGAGGCGGGCACGGTCCCCACCCGCCACATGGATCAGCTCTTCCGGCTCGCGGAGCGGAAGGACAGCCGCGTCGTCGTCCTGGGCGACACCATGCAGACCAAGGCCATCGAGGCGGGCCGGCCCTTCGACCAGCTCACCCTTGCCGGAATGCGGACCGCCTTCATGCACGACATCAAGCGCCAGGAGGACCCCATGCTCCGCGAGGCCGTGGCCCTCGCCGCGAGGGGCGAGGCGGCTGCCTCGCTCGCCCGCATCCGAGAGATCCGCGAGATCCCCGACCACCACGAACGGAGGGCGGCGATCGCCGCGGACTACGCGGGGATGTCGCCCGAAGAACGCGCCCGGACCATCGTCCTCTCCGGGACCAACGAGGCCCGCCGGGAAATCAACCGCGCCGTGCGCGAGAGGCTCGGGCTCGAGGGCCAGGGATTCGAGTACTCGACCCTCGTCCGTCGCGACACGACCGCGGCCGAGCGAGGGTTCGCGAGGAACTACACCCCCGGAGAGTTCATTCAGCCGGAGCGCGACTACCCGCGCGCCGGCCTCAGGCGAGGCGCCCTCTACGAGGTCCTCGAGAACGGCCCGGCGAACCGCCTCACCGTCCGCGGGGAGGAGGGGGAGACCCTCGCCTTCAACCCCATGACCTGCCCCCGGCTCTCCCTCTATGAAGGGGCCTTTGCCGAGCTCGCCCCGGGCGATCGGGTCCGGATCACCCGCAACGACGCGAGGCTCGATCTCGCGAACGGCGACCGCTTCACCGTGGAGAAGGTGAGCCCCGAGAAGGTCACCCTCGGGGACGGGAAGCGAAGCGTGGAGCTCGCCGCCGATGCGCCTCTTCACCTCGACCACGCCTACGCCACCACCGTCCACAGTAGTCAGGGAACGACCGCAGACCGCGTCCTCATCGACGTCGCCACCCAGAGCAGGACCATCGCCAAGGACGTCTACTACGTCGCCATCAGCCGCGCTCGACACGAGGCCCGGATCTACACGAACGAGCTCGCCAAGCTGCCTCTGGCCATCGAACGGGAGCACCCGAAGCACGCGGCTCTGGACCTGGAGCGCCGCTGAGACGAACGACCCACCCGGCCTCGCAGATCGACACTAAACGTATCGGGAGACCCACCGCACGTCCGGGGAGCAGCCAGGGGAGACCACGGGCTGCCCCTCGCCCCGGCCGAGCGCTCTCCCCGCTCCTCGAGGACGTTCGGCACGAAGAGACCCCAGCCCACCCAAATCTAGAACCCAATACCTAGGCACGCAGACAGCGCTATCTCGAGTCTCTAGTTTTCAGGAATGTCCCTTGGCGCAACTCGGAGAAGGCCTCTTTCAGCTGCTCCTGTGTGTTCATGACAATCGGGCCATACCAGGCGACCGGCTCTCCTAGCGGTTTGCCGGAAACCAGAAGGAAGCGGATCCCATCTTCTCCCCCCTCCACCTGCACCTCGTCCCCACGGTCGAAGAGGATGAGCGAGCGATTATCAGCTTCCGTTGGCGGCGTCTGGTCGAGCCACCAGCCGACTGGCTCCGTCGGCACTTCGAGCGGCGCCGACGCATTGCAGAATCTTCCCGCCCCCGCGAAGACATAGGCGAACGCGTGGCGCGTGGTCTCGACCGGCAGGATCTTCCTCTTTCGTGGCGGCACGGTCACGTCCAGGTAGATGGGCTCGGCCGCAACCTGATCCACCGGCCCACGCTTGCCCCAAAACTCTCCGCACACGACCCGGACCTCGGTGCCATCGTCATCCTTCGCTACCGGGATGTCTCCCGATTTCACATCCTGATAGCGCGGCGAGGTCATCTTCAGCGATGAGGGAAGATTGGCCCACAGCTGAAAGCCGTGCATGCGGCCGGTGCCGTCACCCTTCGGCATCTCTTGATGGATGATGCCGCTGCCCGCCGTCATCCATTGCACGTCGCCGGCGCCGATGGTGCCACTATTGCCTAGACTGTCACCGTGCGCCACGGTCCCGGTCAACACGTAAGTGATCGTCTCAATTCCTCGGTGCGGATGCCAGGGAAACCCAGCCAGGTAATCCGCCGGCACATCATTGCGAAAGTCGTCCAGTAGAAGAAATGGATCGAATTCTGCGGTGTCGCCGAAACCAAACGCGCGCCGAAGATGAACACCAGCACCTTCGAGAGTCGGTTTCGACTTGATGACACGCCTAATGGGTCGGACAGACATCTTCCCTCCGCGAGACATTTGCGCCGGACTCCCCGCCTCGATGACCTCGGCACAGGACTCTACCGCTGCGGTATTCTCCGCTGCCCTGGTGCCACCTGCCGAATGTTCATGGGGGCCGCTCCTCTTTGTACGGCTCACGGCGGCTCGGTGGGCCCGGCACGCATCCCCGAACGGCTTGCCCTCTTCGGGCCGGGACTCTCTTGGCCCCCGGCGGGGATGTGCGTACCACCGTCGGCCCGTGTCCCCCTTTCGAGGATGGGGAACGACGGTCGCGATCGAGTCGACGATGGTCCGGCAACGCGTTACGGACGCTTGAGCCGCCGAACCATCGCGCAGAGTCCGGAAGCGATTCGGAGGGGCGGGGGTCGATCTGCTGACCGTTTGGTTTCGCTTCCCTCCTAGCCCTCGGCCGAGATTCGCCGGTCCGCGAGGGCACCTCTCCCGGTGGGAGGAGCTTCCCGCGTCTGCTCCCCGCTCGACCGACCGAGCCACGCTAAGCGCCAGCTTCGGCTTAGGGCAGGCGGCCTGCGACCGTGAGGGGTACAGCACCGTCCGCTGGCGAGAGGGCTCCCGCGTGAAGCAGTCCTCGCGCTTCATCGCCTGGTGGGTGCAAAGCGCGGAGAACCACGATCGGGGTCCCCGGCGCCGGCCGAGCGAGCCGCAGTGGCTCGTCTGCGAGTTGCCAGACGATGAGAAGAGCCCGACGAAATTCTGGCTCGCCGCGCTGCCCAAGAACACCTCCCTCGTCGCGCTGGTCCGCCTGGCCAAGCTCCGTTGGCGTGTCGAGCGCTACTATCAGGAGCTCAAGCAAGAGATCGGCTTGACCATTACGAAGGCCGTACCTGGCGCGGCTTCCATCACCACGCCACCCTCTGTGCGGTGGCCCACGGTTTCCTCGCCCTCCGCCGGGCGCTTTTCCCCCCGGAGGAGGAAGTGGACGCTCGCTTTGGTCCGCAGGCAGCTCCAGCAGGTTCTGCTGCGCTGGATCGGCTACTGCCCGCTCTGCCGCAGGCCCGTGACGGGCCTCGACCCACCGCTCGGACCATCCAGGATGTGATCAGGTCGTACTAGGGCGGCGCTAAGGGCTTCCAGCGGACCCCGGCCGGGACGTACGTGAACTGCCAGTCGCTGTAAGCGCCCGCATCCTTGAAGGCCTGGTCGGGGACATCGAAGTGATCAGTCTTGAGCGGCGCCCTGGGGGAGCTGCTCGCGACGCCCATGATTCCGCCATTCGGCGCCGGTACGAGCACCCAGTCGACCGCGTTCGTCATCGGGTCAGGATAGAGGTGCCTCAGATAACGGACCTGGATCGGGGCGTCCGGTGCCGAACCGAGCAGCTCCTCGAGCGCCTGGGGATACTTTCGGTTCTGGTTCCAGTAACGCCCGATCGCCATTCGGTACTCGTGCCCGACCCACAGGAGCTCCGCCTCGCGATCGCGCCGCGCGTCCGTGGCCGCGACCTCCCCTGCGGCCGCGAGCATGATTCCGATGAGGGCGACGAGGATGAGGAGCCCCAGGTAGGTGAAGCCGCTGGCGCGCCCCCGCCCCCGCTCACCACTCGACATAGGGGACTCCGTTCTCGCCCTTCCCCTCGGCGCCGCTCTTCACGTCCTTGACGCCATTGTCATCGGGATCGTCCGAGTTCACGATGATCCACTTGTCGGCGGCCCGGGCGATGGGATCGACCGGGATGCTTCGCAGATAGTGCTTCTCCACCAGCACCGCGAGGGCCGGAGGATACTTGCCGGTGTCGCCGTAGAACTTGTCGATCGATTCGCGCAGGGAGGAAAGGTCCTGCCGGAGGACCGCCTCCTTCGAGCGCTCGAGCGAGCGAAAGTAACGCGGCACCGCGACCGTGAGCAAGGTCGCGATGATCGCCATCACGACGAGGAGCTCGAGGAGGGTGAAGCCTCGGCGCTTACCATTCACGGTAGGGCACTCCGTTGAGCCCGGTCCGCGACGAGAGCGAATGCACGTCGTAGACGTCATCGCCCGGCTGCGGGTCGTCCGGCGGGCTCGCGTAGGACCTGAGCCCCCAGGTGTTCGCGGCCGGTGTAGTCGCATCCGGCCAGAAGGGGTCGCGCGGGAGGCGCCGCAGGAAGTAGATCTTCACCCCCTCCTTGGGGCTCGACGCGTCGTCCACCCCGTCGACCAGCGACTGCAGATCGGGCGGATAACCGGTCTTGTTGAGCTCCTTCTTGATGTGGCCGGTGTCCGAGGCGAACTTGTAGGCGTCGAGCGCGGCCCGGATGGTACGCAGGGCCACGCGCAGCTCCTTCTCGCGCTCGCGCTGGAAGAGGAGCTGGGCCGATGGGACGACCGCGGTCGCGAGGAGCGAGATGATCCCCACCGTGATGACGAGCTCGATGAGCGTGAATCCCCGGCTGCGCATCGCTCCCTCACTTGGTCACGGCGATCCTGAGCGGCGTCGCCTGGCTTGCGGCGACGGCGACGCCGTCCGCTCCGACCAGGACGACCTGGGTCGAGACCTGGACCGTTGGCTTGGCCACGACCACCCGGAGGCGCAGGTTGATGAGGCTTCCTCCACCGGAAACCGGAGCCCCCTCGCTCGAGGCGAGCTCGAGCTGTACGCCGCCCGCCCTGGTCTCGACCTTGGGCGCTTCGCCAGACGAAGCGAGGTCGCCCGGCTCGGCGCTCACGAGCTGCAGCGCCGTGGCGTCGAAGGCCACCTGCGTGCGGATGCGTCCGAGCGGCGCGGTGGAGGAGAGGTTCACCGACACGCTGATCTCGTCACCGACCTTGGCCGTGTCGGGGCCCTCGATCGTGACCTTCGGCGCGGTGTCGGCAGTCCCACCTTGCTCCGCCGCAGCCGCTTCCGCCGCCGCGGGCGGCGCCGCCACTTTGCCTGCAGGCGCTGCCTTCGCCCCGGGCGCTCCGGCAGCGGGTGGGGGGCGCGCTGTCGCGTCGATGCGCGAGGGCACGGCACGCGGGCCGCTCGATCCCGGCGCGCCCGGAGCGTTCTCCACCGCTCCGCCCCCTCCGAACACGCCACCCGGGACGACCGGGCCGGACGGGGCCGACGTCGGCGCCGCACTGGTCGCCGCGCTGCTCCCGAGCGGGGCGGTACGCGTCTGCGATTCGCTGCCGTACCAGAATTCGGTGGTCTCGCTCGTCGGCCGCGGCTGGGTGCGGACGATGCGCGGAGTGATCGAGAGGATGATCTCGCTCTTGTCGCGGTTCTTCCCGGCCGAGCCGAAGAGCCGCCCGAGGATCGGCAGTTCAGAGAGGAACGGAAGACCGGTCATGTTGCGCTGGTCGCTGTCCTGGATGAGCCCGGCGAGCACCTGGGTCTCGCCGTCGTTCAGCTCGAGGAGGGTGTTCGCGTTGCGGGTGCCGATCTCGTAGGCGAGAGTGGTGCCGCCGTTGCCGATGGGCACGGTGATGGTCTTCACGATGGAGCTGATCTCGAAGGCGACCTTGATCGCGACCTCCCCGTCGTTGTGGACCGTCGGCTGGACTTCCAGGGTGAGGCCCACGTCGAGGTACTGCACGTTGCTCGTGGCGAACGTGCCCCCGGTGGTTGCGCTCGTACCGGAGGTCACGACCGGGAGGCGATTGCCGATCAGGATCTTGGCCTTCTCCTTGTTGCGGGCCCGGATCCGCGGGGTGGAGAGCACGTTCGTGACGCCGACCATTTTGGAGATGTCGACGCTGATCCCGAGGTTGGAAACCACGATGGTCGAGGCGTTCTGCTTACCGAGGTCCGAGAGCACCAGGCCCGCCTGGCCGGGGTTATTGCTATTGGGCGGCTTGGTGGTGGAGAGAGCGATGTTGGCCGGATAGTTGACGCCCAGCTGCTCGGCCAGGCTGTGCGTCACCTCGAGCACTTGGACCTCCATGATCACTTCCGGCTCGGCGACGTCGAGCGAGGCCACGAGCTTCTCGGCCATGCGCACGTGCTCGGGCGTGTCGCGGAGTACGAGCGTGCTCGAGCGCTCGTCGATGAAGAGCGTCTTCGAGCCAAGCACCGTCTTTAGGAGCGCCTCGGCGTCCTTCGGGGCGGCATTCGTGAGGTAGAAGGTGTGGACGATCTCGTCCCGGTAGTCCTTCTGCTTGGCGGGCGTGTCCGGGTAGACGAGGACCGTGTTCTCCGACAGGACCTGCCGGCCGAGCTGGTTCTGGGCCAGGATGACGTCGATCGCTTGCTCGACCGGCACCTGGTTCACGAAGATGGTCGTCTTGCTGTCGCTCTTCACGTCCTTGTCGAAGACGAAATTGATTCCGGTCTGGCGGGCCAGGGCCTCGAACACCATCTTGGTGGGCGCGTCCCGGAACTCCAGGGTCACCGGCCGGTCCTCGCGGGTCCGGAGATGGGATACGGCTCCGGTCGGGCCGCGCGCCTGCTCGATCTTCGAGAGGAGCGAGCTGGCCGCTGGGAAACTCGGATCCTCGTCGAGGACCGCCCGGACTTCGGTCTCGGCAAGGTCGAGCTTCTTCGCGGCGA
>Ga0335069_10012630_pt1 | contig 11873 bp, 12 predicted proteins | sample Lox_Sample_11_FD_206714 | JGI IMG/M metagenome (GOLD analysis project Ga0335069, IMG submission 206714) | Soil microbial communities from Loxahatchee National Wildlife Refuge, Florida, United States - Lox_Sample_1.1 | ecosystem: Environmental > Terrestrial > Soil > Wetlands | place: USA...
TGAGCTTGAGCGCGCGATCCGCGAAAAACTGGATGTTCAAGGCGGCGCGCGGAATCACACGCGCCGCATTGGCGATCAGCAGCGACCCGTTATCTTCTGTTTCGACCGCCGCGATCTCTTTCCCATGGTCGAGGATCGCTTGCGCGAACCGCTTCAGTATCGGATGGCGTCCCTCAGGTCCGAGCGCCGCCCATTTCGGAAAGGCTCGGCGCGCAGCAGCAACGGCCGCGTCGACTTCGTCAGCGCCGCCGGCGCTCACGTCAGCAAGATGTTTGCCGTCAATCGGCGAGCAGTTCGCGAAGGTTCGTTTTGATTCGACTCGCTTGCCGTCGACGAAGTGCGCGGTCGAAACCTCCACTCCCGCTACCTTCACGTTTGCCATATTTGAATCTCCCGGCGTTGTTTGTCGGTTCGTAGCGCGATTCACCCGACGCAAACCGCATCCGATTGAGTTGACGATTTTGCACTCGAGCAGCGCAATCCCGAGAGCTGCATCTCCAGCATCTCGTGCAGCGAAGGGCGACGCCGCGATGGCGATCTTTCACCACTGCCGAGCCACTCGAGCAAAAAGACGAAGAATAGAGCGAACAGATTGCGGGCGAGCAGGAGCGAATCGATGTCGCGGCGCAGCTCGCGGCGCCGCTTCGCGTCTTCGATGACGGCGGCGAGTCTGGCGAACATATCGTGAAGGACGCCCTCGATACCGTGGCGGTCGCCGCGCACGAACCCGAGTTCTTTGACGAATACGCGCGCGAGACCGATGTCACGCTGATGCTGACGCAGCATCGCCTTGAACACGTGCATCAACTGACTGATTATTGGTGCGTCCGCGGGCATGGTCGCGAAACCGCGCTCTATCGCTCGTCCCACGTCGCGCTGAAACATCATCACGAGCAGCGCCTCTTTCGATTTGGCATGAAAAAAGAGCGTGCCCTTCGCCACTCCCGCCCGTTGCGCGATCTCGCCCGTCGTGGTCGCATCGAACCCGCGCGTGCGGAAAAGCTCGCGGGCGGCGCGAATCAGCCGTTCGCGCTTGTCGAGCTTGTTACGTTCGGCGCGCCCGGTTAAGAGCACGTTTGCTTCGCTCATCGACATTTTCCCGGCGGGGCTTTGGCGGCGGCCCGGCGAAGTTTGCTGTCTAACTAAAAAATTGACCGAAGTCAAATTTCATTCCCGTGCATCGAACACCATGAAAGCGCGCGGGACTGGAGAGCCCAAAAGGCCATCGACACGACTCGCTATTCGTCTTTCGCGTTTTCTTCGCGACGTCGCGCCGTTTGCAACAATGCGATGGCATTTATAAGTCTGTCGATATAGTAGACGATTTTTCCGAAGCGCAAAGGAGCCCCTGAGATGCCGCACTGGTATGAAGACAACTCCAAATCAATCGGTCATACGCCGCTGGTAAAGCTCAACCGGGTCATCGATGGGGCGCCGGCAACGGTCCTCGGAAAAATCGAAGGACGCAATCCTGCCTACTCGGTCAAATGCCGCATCGGCGCAGCGATGGTGTGGGACGCGGAAAAACGTGGGCTGTTGGGACCCGGCAAGGAACTCGTCGAGCCGACCAGCGGCAATACCGGTATCGCGCTCGCGTTCGTCGCCGCCGCACGCAACATCCCGCTGACGCTCACGATGCCCGAGACGATGAGTATGGAGCGTCGCAAGCTTTTGATCGCTTACGGCGCGAAGCTGGAACTGACCGAAGGGTCGCGCGGGATGAGCGGCGCGATCGCAAAGGCTGAGGAAATCGTCGCGTCAGCGCCTGAGAAATATGTGATGTTGCAGCAATTCAAGAATCCGGCGAATCCCGCGATCCACGAGGCGACGACCGGGCCTGAAATCTGGAATGATACCGACGGCGCTATCGATATTTTCGTTTCGGGCGTCGGCACCGGCGGCACGATCACCGGCGTCTCGCGATATATCAAAAACACCAGGGGCAGGAAGATTACTTCCGTCGCCGTGGAACCTGCTGCGAGTCCGGTCCTTACGCAGCGCCGCGCAGGCGAGACCCTCAAACCGGGAGCGCACAAGATTCAGGGCATCGGCGCGGGATTTGTTCCCGATGTGCTTGATTTGTCTCTGGTTGACGAAATCGAACAGGTCACGAACGAGTCCGCTATCGAATACGCACGCCGACTTACACGCGAGGAGGGGATACTGTCCGGTATCTCATCGGGCGCCGCGGTTGCGGTAGCAGCGCGTATCGCTCAGCGTCCGTCAAGCGCGGGCAAAACGATCGTTGCGATACTTCCGGATTCCGGCGAACGTTATCTCAGCACTGTATTGTTCGAAGGAATGTTCGATTCCAAAGGATTTTCAGCGTGAGTCGCACCGGAGAGCGAATCAGACCTCCCGAAACGCATTGGGAGCTGGAGCGCATTGTCGCGGAGTTGCGCGCTTCGCGCGCAGGCGTGCGCAAGAATGCCGGCGCAAATCGGGCAGCATTCGAGCTGCCCTCGCGCGAGGCGCTGCGCCAGGTCATTGACGGACTATTCGGCGTACTGTTCCCGCGATATTTCGGCTCGCCTGACTTGACCGACGAAGGAATCGACTACTTTGTCGGGCATACCCTGGACGCTACCTTGCGCATCCTCCAACCGCAGGTGACGCGTGAGCTATGTTATGTGGCGTCCTCGGGCAACGAAGGGGGGTGCGAACATCGCGCCTTCGAGATCACTCAAAAGTTCGCTGCGCAACTGCCCAAGGTCCGCGCGCTGCTCGAAACGGACATCCACGCCGCCTATCAGGGCGATCCTGCCGCCAAGTCGCTTGAGGAAGTTCGTTTCTGCTATCCCGGCATAACCGCGATTACGCACCATCGCCTCGCGCATGAGCTTTATTTGCTCGGACTCACGCTTCTCGCGCGGATCATCGCGGAAATCGCGCATTCCGCGACCGGCATCGATATCCATCCCGGCGCGCAAATCGGAGGAAGCTTCTTTATCGATCACGGCACCGGCGTGGTGATTGGGGAAACCGCGATCATCGGCGAGCGTGTGCGTCTGTATCAGGCGGTGACGCTTGGCGCAAAGAGATTCCCGGTAGGAGCGGACGGCGCGCTCGTCAAAGGCGCGCCGCGCCATCCGATCGTCGAGGACGATGTCGTCATCTATTCGGGCGCGACGATCCTGGGACGCGTCACGATCGGACGCGGATCCACGATCGGCGGCAACGTCTGGATTACGCGCAGTGTTCCGGCCGGGAGCCAGGTAACGCAGGCTGTCGTGCGCAGCGAGGTCTTCGATGAAGGCGGCGGGATCTAGACTCCTATTGCGCCCGATTTATGGAATCAACAGAACGCGGCCGACGGCCTGGCGGCTCTCGATATACGCGTGCGCCGCGGCAGCTTCCGAGAGCGGGAAAGTTTTGTCGATCACAACTTTCAGCTCGCCGCGCGCGGATTCATCGACGAGTCTCTGGATCATGTTGCGCACGCGATCGGTCGCCATTTCTGCGCCGAGAAAGACTCCCGTAAGCGATCGATTTCCGGCCATCAGCGGCGACACATCAACTGTCATCGCCTCGCGCCCCGCCGCACCGACCATCGAGATTCGTCCGCGATAAGCGAGCGCGCCGATACTGCTCTGAAGCGTCGAACCTCCGACCGGATCGACAACAAGATTGGCGCCTTTGCCGTTCGTGAGCCGCATAACGGACTTCACGACGTCGCCGGTGCGATAGTTGATCCCATGATCCATCCCGAGCGGACGCAATCGCTCCAGCCGTTCGTCGCTCGATGCGGTGGCAATAACAGTGGCGCCCGCTCGCTTCGCCAGTTGAATAGCGGCTACACCCACGCCGCTCGCTCCCGCCTGCACAAGCACGGTCTCTCCAGCCTTCAGATGCCCGAATTCGAACAGACAATCGTCGGCAGTGCCGAACGGAACGGGGATTGCCGACGCCAGCTTGATATCGAAGCCGGCAGGCACAGGCCATGCGGCTCGTGCCGGGACAGCACGTAGCGCGGCGTGCGACCCGGAATTGAAGACGGTCGTGACCTTTTGCCCGACCCGCAGGTCGTGCACGTCCGAACCAACCTCGACGATCTCGCCACCCGCCTGATAGCCAACGATATGCGGCGTGCTGGTCATCGCGCCGCGCCATCGATTCAGCGTGTCGCCTCCCTCGATACTCACGGCCTCGACGCGGATGATCACGCCCTTGGGATGGCATTCCGGGTCGGGCACGTCCTCGTATTTGAGAACCTCGGGGCCTCCATTGCGATAGTAAACGGCAGCTTTCATCGATTTTTCCTTTCGCAACTTCTCACTTAATTGAGCCCATAAGCTGTCTGGTTAAGCAACTCGCGACTGGCTCGGGCACTGGACCGCCAGATTGGCGATCGGAGTTTTTCAATTCGCATCGCTTCGCGTTTACCCTTCGACTCCGGCAGCCTCCGCTCAGGGTGACGAACTAAGAGCAAGCGATCGCCCTATTTTTTTTCCGTCATCTTGAGCGAAGCGCGCCGCGCGCGAAGTCGAAAGATAAACGCGAAGCGATGGGGCCTGCCTTTGATCCAGCGACCAACGGGCTGAGGGCAACAACGTTGCTGTAACAATCGTGCGCTCCTGTTGCTCGATCATTCGCCCTTGAACTTCGCGGGACGTTTCTCAAGAAAGGCGCGCACGCCCTCCATGAAATCTGCAGTATTGCCCGCGCGGCCTTGCGATTGACGCTCCAGATTCAGTTGCTGCTCGTAGCTGTTCTCCGCGCTTTCCCAGTAAAGGCGGCGGATCATCCCGAGTGCAACAGTCGGTCCCGCGGCAAGCTCGCTCGCCATCTCCTTCGCTTTGGGCATCAATTCAGCGTCGTCGAAAACACGATTGATGAGCCCCCATTCGAGCGCTCTTTCGGCGCTGAGCTTCTCGCCCAGCAGCGACAACTCGATCGCGCGCGCTTTTCCAATGAGCCGCGGAAGAATCCACGTCGATCCGCCGTCGGGCACAAGTCCGATTCGCCTGAATGCCTGGAGGAAATACGCAGAGCGCGCGCACAGGACGAGATCGCCCATCAGCGCGAAGCTCATCCCCACGCCCGCTGCCGCTCCGTTGACGGCGGTGATGATCGGCATGCGAAGCTCGCGCAATCGCCGCAGCAGCGGATGATAGTGCGTTTCGAGTACGGACCCCGCGTCGGCTCTCGATCGCGTCTGTCGCGCGGACGGTTGCAGGTTGGCGCCGGCGCAAAAGCCGCGTCCCGCGCCGGTCACGATCACGCATCGCACGCCGTGCGACGGGTTGTCGATCTCGTCGAAGGCGGCCATCAGCCCGCCTATCATCTCCTGCGACACCGCATTCATCACCTCGGGATGATTGAGGCTCACGGTCGCAACCGGGCCGTCGAGATCAAGTTTCACGCGTTCAAAATCCATGTTCATCTCCGTTCCAAACTTTTTGATGTGTTCTCACCAATCCGCGTCGACGCCGGTAACGCTCGGCATCCCGGTATGCGCCATCAGCCCGCCATCGGCCACGATACAGGTTCCGGTCACATACGACGCGTCATCCGAAACCAGGAACGCAACGACGTTGGCGATCTCTTCGGGCTTGCCGCAGCGCCCCATCGGAATGGCCTGCTCGGACTTCCTTGCGGTTTCCGGATCGTTCGCACGCGATTTCACGATCGGCGGCGTCAGGATGATGCCCGGACATACCGCGTTGCATCGGATTCCCTTGCGCGCGTACTCGATCGCGGTCGCACGCGTGAGGTTGATGACGCCGGCCTTGATCGCATTGTAAGCGCCCAACCCGTAATCACCCGCGAGCCCCGAGACCGAACCCGTGTTAACGATCGCGCCCCTGCCGCGCGGGACCATCACGGCGAGCGCGCATCGGATCGCATACCAGTATCCGGTCAATCCGACATCGACACTCTTCTGCCAGACGTCGAGCGGCATCTCGCCCACGCGCCCGGTGTAAAGCCGAATCGCGTTGTTATGAAGAATGTCCAGCTGACCGAAGGTGTCACCCGCGAACGCGATCATTTTTTCGATCTCACCCGGCTTGCTGACGTTGACGCGACACGGCTCGGCGACGCCTCCCGCGCGCCGAATCTCATCGCATACGCGCCTGGCGCCTTCTTCGTTGAAATCCGCGATCACAAGTTTCGCGCCCTCAGACGCAAGCCGTTTCGCCGTCGCCTCTCCGATTCCCGACGCGGAGCCGGAAACAATCGCAACTCTGTCTTTCAATCTCATATTAGTCCTGTCGCGCCACGCCGTTGGAGATTAGACAGGCGGGGACGCCTCTCCCACCTCTTAAGTGCGAGCTCCACATACGTCCGGGCGCGAGGTGCGAATATAAGCCGATTCGCAACAAACCGGCAAAGTCAGAAGCACACAAAACGATCGCTCGCGGGTATTCATCCGATAAGGGGCGGCGCTATGGTGTGAAAAACGCCGCCAAGGAGATCTGACGATGATCGACCTCTACTATTGGCCAACTCCCAACGGCCACAAGATCACAATCTATCTCGAAGAGACGGGAGTCCCGTATCGAATCGTTCCCGTGAACATCCGAAAGGGCGAACAGTTCGCGCCGGAGTTTTTGAAAATCAGCCCCAACAATCGGATGCCTGCGATTGTCGATACGGACGGTCCGGGAGGGCAATCGATTTCGATTTTCGAATCGGGCGCGATCCTCATTTATCTCGGCGAAAAGACCGGAAAACTTCTGCCTAAGGAGCCGCGTGCGCGATACCAGGTGATCCAATGGCTGATGTTCCAGATGGCGGGTGTCGGCCCGATGTTCGGCCAGCGCGGACATTTTCTACGCGCCGCTCCCGAAAAGATTCCTTACGCAATCGAGCGGTACACCAACGAATCGCGACGGCTGCTCAATGTCATCGACAAACGCCTAAGCGAGGCGGAATATCTCGGCGGCGAATATTCAATCGCCGATATCGCGACGTATCCGTGGGTCGTCCACACGCGGCGCGAGCCGGAAGAGGTGGAAAGCCGTCCCAACTTCAAGCGATGGCTCGACGCGATCTCGGAGCGTCCCGCGGTGAAGCGCGGGATGGCGGTGATGGCGGACCTGCCGCCCGAGCCGCTCGACGACGAGGCGCGATCCATCCTATACGGGAGCAAACAATTCGAGCGACGCTGAACGAGGACCGAGCAAGATAAGAGAGCGCGGGCCGCTTGCGATATCGCAGCGCCTGCTGCATAGCCGGGAGAATATCGCGATGAAGAGCGAAAATATCGAATATCGCGACGGCGATACTGTCTGCCGCGGATATCTGGTTTGGGACGAAACGACATCGGGCAAGAGACCGGGAGTTCTCGTGATGCCCGAAGCCCTGGGTCTCGGTCCTCACGCCAAGGCGCGTGCGGAGCGGCTGGCTTCGCTCGGCTACGTGGCGCTCGCGGGCGATCCTTACGGCAACGGACTCCTGCTCGACGATCTTCAGCAGGCAATCGCACGCGCCACGCAGTTGATGTCCACGCCCGGAGGCTTCAGGGCGCGCGGCCGTGCGGCGCTCGATCGTCTCGCATCGCTTCCGCAGGTTGATCCGAATCGACTCGGAGCCATCGGATTTTGCATGGGCGGTTCCTTCGCTCTCGAACTCGCGCGCAACGGCGCTCCACTCAAAGCGATAGTCGGTTTTCATTCCGGGTTGCAGACGCAGAAGCCCGCGACCAGTGGCATCAAGACCAGGATTCTCGTGTGCCTCGGCGCGGACGATCCCCTTATCCCCTTCGACGCGGTAAAAGCATTCGAAGAAGAGATGACGCGCGCGAAAGCCGACTGGCAGGTGAACCATTACGGCGGCACGGTTCACAGCTTCACCAATCCCGAAGCCGACCGGTTGGGAAATCCCGCCATTGCATACAATCGCTCGGCCGACGAGCGTTCGTGGAAAGCGATGCGCGCGTTGTTTGACGAAGTTTTCACGTCCAACTGAACAGGAGAGACAAGAATGGGAAGGCTCGACAGGAAAGTTGCGGTCATAACCGGAGCCGCGAGCGGAATCGGACGCGCGACAGCGGTCAGATTCGCGGGTGAAGGCGCTTCGGTGGTGATCGCCGATCTGAATCGCGAGGGCGGCGAATCTGCCGTGCGCGAGTGCAAGGAAAACGGGGGCAACGCAGTTTTTCAGCTCGCCGACGTGTCGCGTGAAGAGGACATCAAGAGCGCAATCGATCGCGCCGTGAAGGAATTCGGTCGCCTCGATATCACGTTCAACAACGCGGGACTCGCAGGCGCGGTCGGACCGATCGAAGCCATGAAAGCCGAGAACTGGGACCGCAGTTTCGCGATCCTGCTGCGCGCGGTCGTTTTGGGCATCAAGCACTCGATCCCCGCGATGCGCAAAGCCGGGGGCGGATCGATCATCTCCACGGCTTCGATCGCGGGGTTGCGCGGCGCAGCCGGCCTCCATGCGTATTGCGCCGCAAAAGCCGGCGTCATCAGCCTGAGCCGCTCGGCTTCGATCGAGCTCGCCGCCGACAAGATTCGCGTTAATTGCATCTGCCCCGGACTGATTGCGACACCGCTAACGTACAATCGCATCCCGGGCGGCGAGCAGACCGCATCGCAGGTCTTCGTGGGGTTTCAGCCGTGGAAGCGCACGGGACGTCCGGAGGATATCGCGGCGATGGCGCTGTTCCTCGCGAGCGACGATTCCGAATTCGTCAGCGGGCAGGCGATGGTAGTAGACGGCGCAGCGACCGCTGGCATGGGCGCGATGGACTTCGGTCCGACAAGTCAGGCGATAGTGGCGCCGCCCGAAGAAGAATGGTCGGGGCCGTCGTTCCAAATGAAGAAGCCCGCGTAGCGAACTTTCTCAAATGGCGCGCGACGCGGCGCGATGATGCTCGATGACCGCGATGAGTTGCCGTTCGTACTCGGCATTCACGCGGTCATCGGCGTGCGCTTGCGCCGCGATTCTTGCACGTCTTCCGATTTCGTCTCGTATCTCGGGATGAGCTGCAAGCCAAATGGTCGCGCGCGCGAGTCCGCGCGCATCGCCGACGCCAACCAGGACGCCGGTTTCGCGATCGGCGATGATCTCACGGGAACCTGGAATATTGGTTGTTAGAACCGTTTTCGCGCATGCCATGGCTTCCAGACACGCCAGAGGTTGTCCCTCCGACTCCGACGGCATCACGATGATATCCGCTAGATTCATATAGCGGGGCATTTCTTCGTGTGAGATCCATCCGGTGAAGCGGAATCGATCGGTAAGACCCAACGCTGCACATCGCTGCTCCATATCGGCACGACAAGGTCCATCGCCGATCACGAGATAGATGAGCCGGGGATCCTCGTGGATCGCGACTCGGGCGGATTCAATGAGATCGAACGGCCGCTTGACCGTGGCAAGTTTCGAGACGTGGCCCGCAACGATCTCGGAATCGTTTATACGCATCGATCGCATCAACGCGTGATCCCTCTCGCGCGGCCCGAACCGGCGGATATCGACGCTGTTTGGGATTGTAACGATGTTGTTAAAGCCGATTTCTCTCATACTTGCCGCGATATGCTCGGCGACGCCTACCAGCAAATCGACCTTCTTCAGCGCCGCGGCCAATTCCGCCTCTTCGCACATCCCGCGGCGCAGACGTTCGAACGTGTTCCCGCCGTGCAAAATTGCAACGCTAGGCAATAGTCGGCAAATGTCAGCGGGGATCTGTTGCGCGATTCGTTCGCGTCCGATGATCATGAGATCGGGTAATGCTTGAGAAATCAACGAAGGGAGAAGGCCCTCGATGCCCGCCCGCTCGCGCGCGATGTATTCGGGATTCGTCGAGGACTCTGATCGGGCGGTCGAATAGAAGGGAATCCGGTATCGTGTGACGGCGATTTCCGGATGTGCGCGCGCGAAATCGTCCGGAGCGTCCGCGTCAGCATCGGCAATGGGAGCAAGCGCGCTAACTCGGTGCCCCGCCCGCGCGAGTCCCGTGAGCAGACGCTCTCCGACGATCGCGCTACCGCCGCGATGAGGCGCGAGTACCCCGACGTAGAGAAAGCTGAACCTCGATTGACCCCCCATCCGTAACGCGACTCGGTAAAGCTAATTTGACGGCCCGACGAGTTATGACAATCGCACCGCGAATATGCAATAGAGTTATATCGCCAATCGTCATCGAGGGAGCCGGTCATGACAATCGACGAGTTGCAAAAGCGAATCACCATCCTTGAGGACATCGAGGCCCTCAAGAATCTGAAGGCGCGCTACTGCTCGATCTGCGACGACGATCACAATCCCGACGAGATCGTGAAAATCTTCGCGAGCGACGGGGTATGGGAAGGCACAGGGATAAGCGCGCATCACGGGCACGCCGCGATTCGCGAACTGTTCGAGGGCTTCCGCGACCGTATCAGCTTCTCGCAGCATAACGTCTTCAATCCGCGCATCACTGTCGACGGCGACCGCGCCACGGGCATCTGGTACTTCATGGGGCCGTTCACGTTTCGCAAGGGCAATCGCCAGATGTGGCTGGCCGCGCGATATGAAGACGATTACGTGAAGGTGGGCGGCGAGTGGAAGATCGCGTATCTGCGCGCGATCGGCAGGATGACCGCGCCCTACGAAACCGGCTGGGCCAGGAAGGAGTGAGGAGAGGCGCTCCGACTAACCGCTAGAAACAGCAAGCTGGCCCGCAGTCATACCCATGCCCTTGTTCGTCATCCTGAGCGAAGCGCAGCCAAGTCGAAGGATAAACGCGAAGCGATGGAGGATTGCCCCGTTATCAGCAAGTTGATCTTGCCGTCGTTCTGCGACAGATTGCCAGTAATTGTTCTGCTTGGGGGAGACGCGTGGACCACTTTGTTGCTTATCACAATGCCGACGAATTTGGTCCTTACCATGGAGGTAAGGTTGTGCGGAAAGGCGAGGAGGATTGGTTCTTCACCGCAAAGCACTTCAAGCAGGAGACCTTGGTCGGGAGCCAGCTATGGGTAATCGAAGGACGACCCTCGGAAGGGCAGTACCGTTTGGCGGCATACGGCCGCATTACAACCTCGAAACCGCGACCCAAACCAAAGCGGTACGGCCCAGGAGAGGGGCGCGAGGTCTGGTTTAGGTTTGCAGCGGACGTGAAACACACCGTCGATCTCAGTACGTACAGATGGTTTCGGAAAGTGAAGGGATTCCTCCACTTCGGTATGCGCATGCTTCACGATACGAAGATCGTGCAGGAGCTCGAACGTGCTGCGAGGGCAGCGCGCTCACCCGAGTTACCCAGCGATGCGGCGAAACGCGTGCAGCGCGCAATCAAGGACAGGAAGGGCCAGCCGAAATTCCGAAAGGCGCTGCTCAGAGCGTATCGGGGCAAATGCGCGATCTCTGGGTTCGATGGTGAGGAAGGACTTGAAGCAGCCCACATAGAGCGGCACCGTAACCAGTCTTCAAACAATGTCCGTAACGGGTTGCTTCTGCGCGCAGACTTGCACAACCTGTTCGATTCACACTTGATTACTGTCAACACTGAAAAGTGGTGCGTCGAGGTCGACGAGGAACTTCTAGAATCAGCCTATAAGCAATACCACGGCAAGCCGTTGCGTCTTCCCAAATCTGCGGCTGAGCGCCCTTCGGCTTAAGCGTTGGACGATCATCGTCGAGATGCCGGCCTGTAACTGTCAGCCTTCGAGGTTGAAAACGGGCCGCGCAAGAATCGCTTCGTGTTTATCCTTCGACTGCGCGCGCGGCGCGCTTCGCTCAGGATGACGAACTAAATATCAGAACGGCGCGACGCCAACCCTAACGTTACGGCGCGGAAGGCGGTCGGACCGTCGATGCTTCCACTGTAGCGGGCTGCACTACGAGGCCGGCGACCTTTTCCGCGGCGCGACTTGGCGCGACCGGCTTGCCAAGCGGAATCAGGTTCAGCTCGCTCGCGCATTCTTCGACCGCGCGATACG
>Ga0335069_10012631_pt1 | contig 11873 bp, 8 predicted proteins | sample Lox_Sample_11_FD_206714 | JGI IMG/M metagenome (GOLD analysis project Ga0335069, IMG submission 206714) | Soil microbial communities from Loxahatchee National Wildlife Refuge, Florida, United States - Lox_Sample_1.1 | ecosystem: Environmental > Terrestrial > Soil > Wetlands | place: USA: Florida...
TCGCCTCAGAGGAGGTAGAGTTTTGCTTTAACGGCAAACTAGAACCGTGCATTTTACGCAGCCCAACCGAGGCCGGCTATCTGCACCTTATAATGCCACTGCGAAGCTAAACCGGGCCCCCAAAAAAGCGGTGGCTGGCCAAAGTTAATGATAGGTTCAATCAGACTCCAAAATTTCAGATCCTATAGGGATAGCTCGTTTGAGTTTGACCCGGGCGTCAACATTATTGTTGGGCCAAATGCCAGTGGCAAAACCAATCTGCTGGAAGCTATTTTGGTACTCTGCCGCGGCAGCTCCTATAGGGCTAAAGACGCCGAGCTGGTTAGCTTTGGCAGGTCCTGGGCCCGCCTGGACGGTTATTTTGAGCAGCAGCGCAGCCTTAAACTAGAAATCAAGGACCAGCTGCCCACCAAGACTTTTTTGATTGACGATAAAAGTTTTAAGCGCCTGAGCCTAGAGCGCACCGAGCCAGCGGTGCTGTTTGAGCCCAATCATCTTCAGCTGCTCATCCGCGGGCCCGAGCGGCGGCGCGACTATTTTGACGAGCTTTTATCGCGCAGCCAGCCGGGCTACAAAAGTCTGCTTAATAGCTACCGCCGGGCGCTGGCTCAAAGAAACGCACTTTTAAAAAATGGTCAGGCGGCCGGGCATAACCAACTTTTTGTTTGGGATGTCCGCCTCAGCCAACTGGCCGAAAAGATTGCTATAGCGCGTAAAGAACTAGTAGACGATATCAATAAGTCACTGCCCAAAACCTATAGCGCCATTGCTGGCAGCAAAACCAAGCTAGAGCTCAACTATCAAAACCAGTTCGCGGTAGAAAGTTACGGCAGCGGTCTGCTGGCCAAACTCGGCGCTAATGCGAAGCGAGATTTTGAACGGGGCTATACAGCCTACGGCCCGCACCGCGAGGACTTTATTTTTTTCCTGGCCGCAAAAGACGCCTCAACCTCCGCCTCGCGTGGCGAGACTCGCAGCATTATGCTGTCCGTTAAAATTTACGAGCTAAAGCTGATTGAAAAAGTCCGAGGGACGCGGCCGCTTTTTTTACTGGATGATGTTTTTTCCGAGCTGGACGGAGCCCGCCGCCGCTCGCTGGTCAACTTTTTAAAGGATTATCAGGCAATTATTACCACTACCGACGCCGAGGCAGTACTGGAATATTTCGCCAGCGGCACCCAAAATTTAATTTCTTTAACTAAGTAGAAACTTGCCTTAAAACGGCGGCTTGTAGCTGCCCGGCAGTTTTGAATAGCCCAATTGCTTAAGCATCATCTGATAGCTAACCGTGCCCATGTTCTTATCAAAACCATAATTTTCGTCAACATAACTGAGGCCAGCAATGGGCACTGGCGGGACATTGTGATCCGTCTGAACCAGGGTTTCACCATCCGGTGAGTGGACGTGCAGCATCTTTGGCGGAAAGCCGCTAAAACCCCAGTATTCTAAGCTGGCATCGTTTTGAAGGTCGTCCAGAGCATAGAATTGCCCCCGGAGGGTAAGAGCCTTAATGCGAGCAATTTCATCCTTTGTCATATTTTTGCCAGAAAGCTTGCCGGCTAGGGCCTTATCAATAGTTAAATCGTCCACCAAAGCATTAGGAATTGGACTGGGGTAATCAAAGTAAGGAACCTTGGCGTTATACATATAGCCGTATACCCACTTCTGGCCATACATAGAAACAATGATTGGATTGGTGATAACAGCAGTTTTATTATATTTTGGATCAAGGCCACCACCAGTGCTACTGCTTATATTTGTGCCAAGCCTGTTACGGTATGGAGCATTGTAGTCAAAAATGCTCTTGTTAGCATTAATCACAAGGGCTCCAAAGTACTCAATCGCTTGATTGGAGTGTTTGATAGTCTCCAGGGTCTCTTTTAAACGTGTCATGGTGCCCATCGCCACCTTTAGGCCTTTTTCCTGACCAGGCGACGGCGTGCCGCGTTCGCCGGCAACCGCTAACTTTCCGGCCAGCTCTATCTTAGCTCCGCCGGTCGCAACTTCATGGCCGGTAGTTTTGGCCTGTACATTGCCAGCAAATAAAGCGGCGGCGCTAGTAGCGCTGGCTCCAGCTATAGCGGCTATAGTCCGCCAATTGCGAGGACTATGGGCACGGGGTTCTTGATTAGGTAGTTTACTCATATAGTTTATGGTTAAATCTGACTACAAATTACCACTTTTATACACTTTTGTCAATAGGGGTCGTGGCCTAGTCCGATCCGGCGCTGCCGTCTACCACCCCCGAATCAAATACCTGCTTGCCGCTGTTATCTGTTAAATAAAGACGCACTGATTTTAGCTCTAGATCAGAATAGTCCACCTTTGCCCGCCCCGCCTTGTTGCCGTTAAAACCGACATCAAAACTAATAAAAAACGGAGAATTGGGGTCAGCAGCATCGTGGTCAGTAGAAATTGTGTCCACGCCGACGCTAACCTGGGTGACCGGCGGCGACACGGTCTGGGTATAGTTATAAAATGCTACCTGAAGACTGAACACCTGCTCGCTGCTCAATCCGTAGTTCAGCAGTTTATCAAAACCAAGATAGATTGGCAGTTCTGGGTTAGAGCCATAGTGTTCTGGGGCCACGCCGCTGGGGTTAGACACGGTTTTATGAGATAGAGGGTCAACAACGCTATTGGTGGGGTTGGTCTGGGGTTTCTTGGCCGGGTGCCGAGGCGCCAATATGGCTACGACCACCAAAAATAGCAACGTAAGCCCGGCGACTATCAATATCAATCTTCGTCTATTTACCGATTGCATAGGCACTGCCTCCACTATGACTACCGGGTGAATTAATGGTCGTAACTATGTCGGTCGGAGACCAAGTCTTAGAATTATTAGCGGTATTGCCGGGGTCGCCAATTTGCCACTGTCCATCAGTTGTAAGACCCCTAATGACTATAAAGTGGCCGCCACCAGTGAACGGTTCAGAACCAGTACCGGCAACTATTACTAGATTATTGGCTTGCAATGCGGCGCTAATTGCCGGCACCGTGGCATCAACAGAAACAGCCGTTAGGCCCCAGTGGCTGGCCAGTTTGGGCGCTATGCTCCAATCACTGCCAACACCCGGGTCGTAAAGATTCTGACTGGTCGCATAGGCGGCGGTTTGTGCTGGCGTGACCTGCTTATTAGTTAAGGTGCTGATTATCATAGCCATGGCCGTTGGCCCGCAACCGTCGGTACCGATTGTGTTGACGGCCGCACAGCCGGCATCGGTCCCGCCGCTGCCATAGGGTTTGTCCTTCCAGGTCGCGTCACACTGGCTGTAGGCCGTAAAACCATCTATATATTGAGTATCCTGACCGGGCCCGGAACTGCCGCTGCATTCTCCGCCGCTAGCATCGGCGGAAACGGTGGTGCCACCAGTAGAACTGCCATATAATTTGTAGACCGCTTGAGACCGTGTTTGACGGTCGGATCCTGTCGTATCACTAGAGCCGGGGGCCTCAAAATTTACATAGATTACATCAGATGCCGAATTGACGGCGTCTGGGCCGCTGCCTTTTACGGCTTGCAGGTAGCCCAGGGTTTTCGTCTGACCGCCCTGGCTAAGTTCATACCACGCAAAACTAAGCTGGGTAGCTAAGTCATCAATGTTCAGACCATTCTTCTTAGCGTAGTTTATGAGGCCATCAGGCCCGTCTATTCTTACACCCGTCCATTGGGCTATGCCCCAAGCCTTACCAGGAATAGGTGCGTCGCTATCGCCGCCGCCGTTATCTTTGGTAGGGTCAACAGTTGATTCCCACCAAAAATTGCCAACAATACCGGAGGCTTGTTCCGGGGTCAGTCCCTGCTGCACAAAATAGTTGTAAGCCATCTGTATCTGATTATTACCGCTCAAGCTGACATCCACGTCTACTGAGCAAGAAGCGCTGCCAGTGTTAAAGTAATATATTCCTTCCGAGAGCACGTCCTTCTGGGCCTGAGATATGGCGGCCGCCGACGATGGCAGCAGGACTATCAGAGCACCGACCACCAGAGTCAGTTTTTTAAAGCTGAAGAACTTCATGGGGCGGCCCTGATATGTTGGTGGGTGCAGGCATCGGAAAAAGTCGTGAATTGGCTGTTGGTCAAAACAGCATATGCTGGGTGGCACTCAATTTGCCCAAAAGAGCCTCCGGTTGATGACAGTAGTGCCGCTGCATCGTTTACAAATTTTTCATCGGCCGCCGCCGCTGCGCCGCTGCTTCCGTTTTGAACCGAGAAGTCAGCCGCTGAGCCGTAGGAATGACCGGCATAGGGACCGTCGCCCTCGGCGGCGTGGTCGCTGCATATCGCTGATATGCCTAGCTTCCAGCCATCGGTTTGTACGAGCCCTAAAATCAACCCCAGCAGATGGGGTGTTATAGCGCTAACCGCACAGTTACCGCCCAGCGGCTTGCCAGCCGCGGTATTTTGGATATCCGAGCAGTTAGCCGGCCCAATGCCGCCGGCCGCCGAGCCACAGAATATTTTGCCGCTGGCAATGAACGGCAATAGTTGTTTGGCTAGCTGCTGCGATGAGCCGGACGGTAGGCTGCCGGTCGGTGAGGAACTGGTAGCGCCCGAGCCGGCCGACGCGCTTGCCGAGTCGCCAAAACCAATGTCCGTACAAGCTTGGTTAATATCCGGGTCGCTGTCGTCGCCCTGGTAACAGGCCAGGCTGTTCATAGTTTCGCTGTCCATGATAAAGAATCGTACCTGTAGCCACCGGCTGTCGCTGCCATCGGCGCAGTTTAGTTTTGCGTAGTCGCTGCTGCCGTAAACCTTGGGCGATGCGCCGTCGCCACTGGTAACACCCCAGGCGGTGCCATCGTTAGCTATAGTAACGCCAAAGCAGTCTTGGGCCATTTGAACGTAAGTTTTACCGTTTTCCGGGCCACTGCCGGTAAAGGTGTCTTTACTATCCAAGTAACCCTCTACATCACCGGCATTTTGGTAGGGGTTTTGGACCTTGGGGTTATCCATTTCGCTTTCGCTGAAGCCGTAGGATGGGAAGCCGTAGTTATAGGCAGTTACTGTGGCGGCGTGGGCCTTTGGCAATAAACTATCAAATATTGAGCCAAAATTGTGGCCAAAGTTCAGAAACATCATGCCGATTTTTGATAAGTTCTGGCTGGGGCTGGGGCTGGTATTGTCTATGACTTTAGAAATTACTGAGCGCTGGTCGTAGGGGTCAAACAGTCTATAGGCAATATTATGATTACTAAAGTTTTGCTGGGCTAAATTGTTATTTAGATTATCAAGCTCTCCGGAGTCAGTTGAGCTTAGGGCCACTCCGCCGCTGGCCAGGGCTTGATCGTTGGCGGCCAACCTGGACCCGTAGTCCGCGTCACTGCCGTAATCCGCCCCGGCGGCCACTGGATTGACCGCGGTGCCAGACAGCCAGTGAGACACCAGGTCAATAATTGGCCCCTGAGCAGCCGAAGTCGCGATAGCCGAGCCGACTAGGTTTATAATGTCGCCGATACCCGTAAGATCCATAGCAATACTAAGGCCGGCAGTTACCGCCTGCCCGCCCGCGCTGCAAACCTTGTTAAGCGATATATGGGTAGTAGAGCTAATGCCGTTTAGAAAATTGGCAAAAGGCGAACCTTTGCCAATACTAGACAAGGTGTCGTTGACGCCGCCGCTTACGGGATTACCAAGCTGGCTTGCTATACTTGGCGCGTCGGTCCAGCTGGTTACTTTGCCGCTGGAGTCTTTACCATCAAGCAGGGCTTTATTTTGGCTTAACTCGGCTAGGTCCACGTCTTGTCCGCTCATTACCTGGTAGCCCAGCCCGATTGCTTCCATTGCTTTTCTAATTAGCGGCAATATAACCTGCGTTTGTTTTATGTCCACAACATGGTCGTTAACTGTCTTGACCATACAAACCACCGCAACGGCTCCGGCGGCGGCCCCCAGTAATTTGGCACTAATAAAGTTTTTAAAACCGTCAAACGGGCCTTTGGAGGCGTCATCGACAGCCTTAACGGTGCCTTTGGCCTGGTCGGTGTTGGCTGTGTCTCTTGCTGCATTGGCGTCGGCTGTTTGATCTGGCTCGGCAGTATTATCAGTTATTTCCAGTGCTTCGCTGCCCTCCTCCACCTGGCTGTTTCTAGCGTTCCAGCGGTCCTCAAGAGTGGCCTTTTTATCGTTTAGCAGTCTGGTTAAAGGATGCAAAAAGGACGTGCAAGCCGCCCGTACACACAGTAGCCGCGCTCCATTGGCGGCACTTATTTTGCTATAACCGGCTTGTCTTAGCAGCGAATAGTTGAGCTTAAGAGTGTCTTTGTACCCCAAGCCTTCGGCACTTATGGCTAATCTTCCCTCAAGGTCTACAGAATGGCCGGATATACTTTCACCCTTAACAACGTCCAGCCCGGTATTTTGTTTTACGGCAGCGGCAGCTTCCTCTTCGTCCATGCCGTAGTACGGCGATTCGGGGCTTACGGTGTCTATGGCGTAGCCATTGAATAGGCCGAACTTGTCGGAATAGACCGACTCAAGCCCACTGGCATTGAGCTTGGCCTCAAATCTGCTGCCTAGCTTGTTGCCCAAAATGCCCATGCGGGTTTTTTCTATCTGGCCACTCTTTGCATAACGCCAAAAGCGTACTTCCTTGGTAAACCTGTCATCCTGCTCGTTTTGCAGCGAAGCGAAGTGAAACTGGGTTAAAAGCTCGGCAAGATGGACAAACTCCAGTGGCCCCGAAACCAGGGTAAAAGCAAAAAATAGGCCGACGACTCCGCCGATAATACCACCGCCAAAAACCTTGCGGCGGTTTTTATAAAACCATCTTCTAGGATTGGCCGCCATGCTGGCCATATCCACGGCGCCCGGTGTATAACCTTTGCCCAATTGGTCTTCGTGTTCGGCTGGCTCTTGGTCCGGGGCAGCTGTTTCACCGGCCGAGTTTTCTGACTCGGCTAAATCCTTGGCGTCGGCACCATCCTTGCTGCCATCGGGCTTATACCAACTGCGATTTGGCTCCGAAGTTTCGCCGCCGCCCTCTATTGCACGAAGCTGCGGCTTATCCAGCGGGGCGGAGTCCTGATTGCCGGCGCCGCCATCATAAACATTATCACCAGCTTGCTGGGTGACTGGGTCGCTTTGTGTATCGGCGCCGGGGTCCTCTTCGGTCGCGGTCAGTTTCCGGCGACTCGGCTCGGGCGCGGACTGTCTTTTTGCTCTAATTATTCTGGCCATAATAGTAATATTTGTTTGTTTTGTGCAGACACTAGGCTTTTACCGCCTAGACTAGGCCTCCGCTTCACTCGCTGATGAATTGACGCTGGCTGTCTGTGGGCCGCTCAGCTGGCTGTCGGCTGGGGTTGGGGCGTAGGGCGTGGCTGAATATTGCGGCAAGACATTGGGGTTGGCCGGCGGTGCGGCTGGCTGAGCAGGTGTGGTGCTGATTAAATCAGCTTCCGTTGGGCTGGCAATTACCTGAATGTGGACGTGGTTTTGGCCGGCAAAAAACAGGCCCTGACCAACCGGGAACTGGCTAAGGCGAAGCTTTTCCTCACTGGTTAGCTTAAAGACATCGGCCAGAACATCAACAGCACTGGGCGATTGTTTGAGCAGCATCTGCATACTGGCGTTGGCCACAATTGCCCGGCCCATGCGGCTAGCCATAAAGTCCTCAACGTCTTGAGTGATGGTGGTGATGCCCAGGTTATATTTCCTAGCTCGTTTAGCAAGACTAAACAAAAAGTTAGCGCTGTCCTCGTAGCGCATCAGCTGCCAGGCTTCGTCAACAATCATCAGGCGGCGTTTTTTATCAACCTTGGTGCGGTTCCAGATGTGATTTAGGACAATATACATGGCTACCGGCCTCAGCTCGTCCTCCAAATCCCGGATGTTAAAGACCACCATTGAGTTATTAACACTGACATTACTTTGCTGACTGAAGATACCGGCAAAGGTGCCGCTGGTGTATTTGCGCAGTCGCTGAGCCAGCTGCGGACCGGTGCCACCCATGTGCAGCAGGGTGTCGTACAAATTGTTGATGGTCGGCGGCAGCGAGCCATGGGTCAGAGGGTCGTTGGTAATGCCAGCTTTGGCGTAAGTTTCAATTAAGGCAGCGTCTAGGTCGGCCTCTTCGGCTGGGCTCAGAGCCGGCATAACGGCTGCCCCGCCCTGGGCTTGGATTTGAGCAGAGGCACCGCCCATCATCAGCCTCAGTAAGCCGTGCAAAGTAATGAGGTTGGAGCGCAGCGGATTATCAGCCTCTTCGGCGTCAACTACCTGCGGTAAATCAAACGGATTGATGCGAGTCTCGCTATTTAGGCTGAGGCGGATATAAGCTCCGCCGACGGCGTCGCACATTTTTTGATACTCGTTTTCCGGGTCAATAATAATTATCTCGGTACCAAACATCATGGAGCGCAGGGCCTCCAGTTTGACAGTAAAACTTTTACCAGCACCAGACTTGGCAAACACCACACTATTGCTGTTTTCCAGAGAAAAACGATCAAAGATTACCAGCCCGGAGTTGTGCATATTGATGCCGTAGAGTATGCCGTTTTCCTGAGTTAGATCGGCGCTGGTAAATGGAAAACTGGTAGATAGCGCGCCGGTATTCATGTTGCGATAAATCTGCAGCTGGTCAGTAAACTGCGGGATGACGCTGTTTAGGGCCTGTTCTTGCTGGGCGGTTGCCGGCTTGGAATAGACCAGTTGCTGGCCAAGTAGCGACTCAACTTTGTGGCTGACAAACTCCAGCTCGTCGCTAGAGGCACCGTAAATAGTAAAGTAAAAGCCAAAACGGAAAAACCGCTCTTCGCCGACCTGCAGCTTGTCGCGCATTTCTTCGGCGTCCTGAACGGCAGCCTCCTTGCCCGGGTCGCGTACCTTGCCGCGTTCCTGGTCAATCTGGATGCCGGCCTCCAGCTGGCTGACCTTCTTGCGCAAATTATCCAAAACCACCTGGCTTTGAACTGGTTGAACTACCATAGATAAATCTATAACTTCATCAAGATTGACCATGGACGACAGCCAGCCGGTGTAAAGCTGCCTGGGGTAGCCGTAGACGTAATAGGTGCGAGCATAGCGGGTACCCAACTGAAAATAATTGCCCATAAACTGCAAGCTGCTTGGTGCGATAAAGTCACGCAGCGCCGACACGCCTTTAACAAAGGCGCTATTAACCTCTTGTTGTTGCCGGGCTTGAGCCAAAACCGCCGGGTCTACTTGGGGGTCTTTTTTGCCCATGCCTAACATCTCAAAACCCCTCTCATGCGGCGACCTCTCTATCCAGGTTGGGTTGAGGTGCGTTACCGTCGCCCCTGGTTATGACTGCCGCCTCCATGCCGTCAAAATTTTTCAGCTGCTGGCGGGTGGCGGTATCTGGGTTATAGGCGTCGTAATAAAGTTCAATGAGTTCCTGGGTATCAAGCGGCAGACTTTGCACGCCGCATTGCTGCAGACCCTGCATGACGGCTTGGACCCGGTTGCGTAGTTCGGTCTTGGCCTTTTCTAAACTGGCTTCGTCTATAGTAATTTGTGGCAACTTATTGGGTTTGAGCAACTCGCCCATGCCGCCAAAAAAGCCCTTAGACTGTTTTAAGGCGCTTTTAATATCTTCGTCCGGGTCCGGGTACTGAATCACTACATAAAACTTTTTATCCATAATGTTGGTTTGCTGAGCAATGTCGGCCAAGAAGATAATGTAGTCTTCCATCAGTAGTCCCAGCAGCATATTGTCCTGCTCGGTGCGAATTTTATCCAGCTTATCAAGGTAGGGCCGGAGATCCACTTTTTGGCTCCTGATAAAAATCTGCACCGGAAAATAGAGTGAGTTCAAAAAGCCCTGGTAGCTAAATTCTACGGCTTCGCGCTCCTGCGGGCTCATCAAATCAAAGTTTATTGACTTGCACATTACCACTGCCCGGAAAGTGCCATCACTAAGTATGACGATACCATCACGGATTTCGCTGATAAGCAAAGCGTTTTGCGTGCTGTTGGGGTTATTTTTGGCCCCAGTCTGAGCCGGAGCAGCCGCTTTTTGCGTTTTTGGGTTAGTTTTGGGAGAATCGTTCATCCCGTTAGACTCCACTTAACTTCCATGGCTTAGATAACAGCAGAAGCTTACTCGTTACTTCAACGTGCATCTGGTTTTTGGTTATTTTTTGGAGTTTAACGGGATTCATAATTTTAAGCCCACCCTAAAAGTGGTTTTTGTTTAATGAAGGGCTACTAGCACCTCGTTGCCACTGCTGTGGTTAGCTAATTTAGCAATTGAGGCCACACTTAAATCATTACCACTTTGGGCTAGCTCCAGTTTAGCAGCTTGAGGGTCGGCTGTCACTCTGTTAGCCTTGCGTGGCGGGCGCACTAACATAGCCGATTTTGAACGTTCTTCCAAGCTCTGAGCTTCTCTGATATCGTGTATCTTTTCCTCGTGGCCAGAATGTTTTTGCATAAACTCTTCGTCTTCGGAGCTCACCCTTCGGCGGGCAATTGCCAGCTTTTTTTGCAATGCTTCTCGGCGCTGTTCCTCGGCTTTGGCCATCAGACTTTGCATGTTTTGAGCGGCAGCATTGTTGGCAGCATCCAGGATGTCGTCGGCAGGCTGGACACTTACCTCGGGCACTTCCCTTACAACGTTAGAGGCTTCCACTAATCGGTCAGACCCCTGATCCTGCAGGTAGCCCGGCGAAGCACTCAAGTTAACGCTAACATTTTTGACCGCCCAGCCGCGGCTATCAAGCGTTGTGGCTAAAGCCTGCAAACGGCTACTGACCTCGCTTTGGCTTAGGTTTTTAGTCAGGTTTTGGACTTGCTTTTTGGGAACAGTGACATTAACCAGGTGGCTAATGCCCGACTGATTCCAAACACGCAGGTGCGGCTTTAAAAAGAAGCGGATGTGGGCCAGCAGCCAAACTTCCGTCGGCTGGTCCCGCCCCAGCGGCGAAGCCAGCACCGCAAACAAAACCATCGGCAGCAGAATAATAAATACAAACGGCCACTTAGCTGGCCCAAGCGGACTAACAATTAGCTTAAAGTTAATGAAGCCCAAAATTACGGTGATGGCGGCGTAGACTAGACCCTTTATGCCCAGTGGGCCAATCAGCTTATCTTCGGCTTCAATGTCCTGAATTACTTTATAGACTGCCATTACTCAGTCCCTCCCGCTGGTGGGGCCGGCGGTTCTGGCGGAGGCTCGTTACCACCTTGTGCTGGCCGACTTTCTGGCTGAGGGTTACCGGCTGTTGAAACCGAGCCAGACGGCGGCGTCCAGCCGTGTTCTCCCAGGCCCCTAATCGTAGTTCTCGCCGATTCCTTAGCCAGCATCTCGCGGGCAGATGAACTTATCTCAGTAACTCTGGCCTCAACTTTACCCACTGGGCTTGTGTTTGTGCCATGGTCTATTCTTAACACCCGGTCCTCGCCACCACCAGAAGGACCGCGGCCACCACCAGAAGGACCGCTATTGTTCCCATTGCCGTTGCCATTGTTCCCGTTCCCATTGTTCCCGTTCCCATTGCCATCGCCACCACTGTTGTTGCCGCTCCCCCCACCCCCGCCGGAGCCGTCTCCACCACCTTTTGCTAACTGAGACGCCAAGAAACCTTTACCGAACATTTCATCGAGATGTACTTCGGAAGCACCGCTAAAGCGCTGCAGAAGGTTCCTGCCAGCCAGGGTTTTGCTCTGTTCTTCAATAAATTCCTTTAATCTGGCTTGACCAGTGCTTCTCACAGCGGGGTCTACGCCCTCTAACTGCTTGGTAATCTGCAGCAGTTCCGCCCACTGCTCCGGTCGATAACCAGGTACGGCTCCGGGGTCTTCAGCCTGGTCAATGGTTTTCATAAACCTTTCAGTGTCGGCCATGAGCTCGGCAGCCTGCTCGGCCCGGCCGCCGCCAGCATCAATAATTTCTTTAAGTTTCGGATTG
>Ga0335069_10012632_pt1 | contig 11873 bp, 10 predicted proteins | sample Lox_Sample_11_FD_206714 | JGI IMG/M metagenome (GOLD analysis project Ga0335069, IMG submission 206714) | Soil microbial communities from Loxahatchee National Wildlife Refuge, Florida, United States - Lox_Sample_1.1 | ecosystem: Environmental > Terrestrial > Soil > Wetlands | place: USA...
CTGCGGGGGTGCAGCGACGTGATCGCCGCCAAGGCAAGCTGATGGACCTGCGGATTCTGGTTCCCGAACTTCGCTCCGCTCCCGTTGAGGAAGTGGTCCGCCTGCTGGCCGAACCAGCGCCGCGCCTGCTGCCTTTCGACGACGCCTGCATGGAATTCTGCGCCGGCTTCTCCGCGGCCATCCTCCGCGACCGCGAGGCCGCCGCCTTTCCTGAGCTTGTGGCGCTAGGCTTTTGGATGCGCAAGGCCGAACTGGCGCGCCTCCGCGAAGATTTCCGCAAGTCCTCGCGCCCGGACGTCCTTGCCGCGCCGCGGGGCGTGGTGTTCCACATCCCGCCTTCCAACGTCGATACCATCTTCGTCTACTCGTGGCTCCTTTCCGCGCTTGCCGGCAACCGCAACGTGGTGCGCCTGTCTTCCCGCCGCGCGCCGCAGGCGGAGATTCTCCTGCGCCTGTGGCGCGAGCGCGTCGCCCAGGCGCCGCCCCGGGTCCGGTCGAGCGCGCTCGCCATTTCCAACGGCCACGACGACGAAATCACGCGCGCGCTGTCCCTGGCGTGCGATGTGCGCGTCATCTGGGGCGGTGACGCCACGGTGTCTCGCATTCGCGAGGCGCCGTTGCCGCCGCACGCGCGCGACATCACGTTTCCGGATCGCGCGTCTCTGGCCGCGCTGGACGCCTGCCGCTACCACGCTCTCGATGAAGCGGCGCGCGCCAGGCTGGCGGACCAGTTCTTCAACGATGCCTACTGGTTCGATCAGATGGCCTGCTCCTCGCCGCGCGCCGTAATCTGGCGCGGTACGGAGCGCGACGCGCACCTCGCTTCGGACCTCTTCTGGGCGGCCTTGGGGGAATGCGTGGCGCGCCGTGGCTACGCGCTCCCGGCCGCGATTCACATGCGCAAGCTGGTCTTCTCCTGCGAGTCCATCCTGGACCTGCCGGTGGCGGAATACCGGCGCAATCCCGCCGCCACGGTCCTGCGCCTGGATGCCCTGAAGCTCGGCGGCTCGGAGCACTGCGGCGGCGGTCTGTTTTTCGAAGCGCGCGTGAACGCCCTGGAGGAACTAGTCCCGGCGCTCGGCCGCCGCCACCAGACGCTCACTCATTTCGGTTTCGAACACAAAGAACTCCAGGCATTCGCCGCCCTCCTGGCAGGCGGCGCGATCGACCGCATGGTTCCCGTGGGCCAGGCGCTGCAATTCCACCGCTTCTGGGATGGCTACGACCTTCTCCACGAGTTCTGCCGCCTGGTCTATTGCGAGGCGCCGCCGGCGCCCCGGGCCTGAACGGCCAGGCTTCTGCCGCCCCGGCGGCTCCGCGCGGAGTTGCGGCCCGCCGCCTATCCCATTCCGCGCATCCGCGGCTCCGCGCCGCTGAGCCACGCTTCGAATTCAATTTGCCGCACGTGCGCGCCGTCCAGGAAGCGCGGCAGCATCAGCGGGTCCGAAACCGCTGACGCCAGACCCGGCTCGCAGGTAGTCGCCGAGCGGATGCCTTCGGCCCGCAGCCACGGCAGGAAGCTCGGGTCGCACACGCCGCTCGGGTAGCAAAAGTGCTCCGGCGTCCGCCCCGTGGCCTTCGCCACTAACTCCCGGTTCTCCACAATTTCCCGCCGGAACAGCTCTTCATCGGCGGGCGTCCGGTGCCGGTGCGTGTGCATCTCGAACTCCGTGCCGGATCCCTTCAGCGATTGAATCTCGTCCGTCTTCATCAACGCCAGCACGCGCTTGCCGCGCAATGCTTGGTAGTCCAGCCGCAAGGCGCCGCACAGCCTCTCCGCCAGGGCGTCCCTCTCATCGTCGCTCCAGTTCTCGCGTTCCACGAACGCCACTATCGCGTTCGCGGCGGCTTCCGCGCTCGCCGGCGAATCGATCGCCGCCGGTTGGTTGAAGCCGAACTCCCGTCCCAGTTGTGCGCCCGATGCCGCGCCCAGCCACAGCGCGTAGGAGCAGAAGACGCCGAATACCGGCCGCGGACGGTCCACGTACCACGTCGGCAGGTAGACCGTTGCGGGCAGGGAATAGCGCCGCAACACAGGCGCCGCGAACTGGTGGTAATCCTGAAACCCGTCGTCGAAGGTGATGACGGCGCTTGGCCCCTCCAGGGTTCCCTCATACAGCCGCTTCACGCCTTCGCTGAGCGGCAGAATGCGCAGCCCGCTGCTCGCCAGCGCCGCCATGCGCCGCTCGAACAGCTTGGGAGGCATGAAGAGCGCCGGCCGCCACTCGTGCTCGCGATCCACCGAAAGACCGTGGTAGCAGAGGATCAGCAGCCTCTCCCGCCGCCACCGCGACCTCTGCGCCATCCCGAAGGCTCCGGCCGCCTTGCCCACGCCGAGGGCCCCCTGCTTGACGCTTCGCAGCAAGCTCACCGGGCCGCGTCCTCCGCTTCGGCCCAACGCAGCACGTCCTCGCGCGTCCAGATCAAAAGATAGACGGTGGGCAGATATTCGCCGCTGTCATACGCGCGCTGCCGTTCGGGCGAGCGCAGCAGGGCCAGTTCCCTGGCATAGTCGTCCGCCTGATAGCGGAAGGCGCGCGCGCCGTGGCGCATGGGCATTTCGTTCAGGAAGGCCATGTGTTTGCTTAGCCTCCCCACCGCAGGGTCGTGCCACCAACTTGCGCCCACCAGGCCGCGGATAGACGGCCGCGCGCGCAGCAGTTCGGCCGCGCGCACATAAAAACGCTGCCAGCCGGCCGGCGTGAACTCCGCCATGCGCCGCGCATCGCTGTGCATCTCGAACAGCGGAGCCAGGGCCCGCAGCTTCGTTAGAAACGCCGTGAAGGCCAGCGCCTGCCCGGCGCCGCCGCGCCACAGCAGGCTGCGCGGGATGCCGGCGAAGGTCTGCAAGAGTTGCGCCCCGGCCGGCGCCATGCGCTCGCCAGCAATGGCCAAGTCCTTCAGGTAAAGGTCGTTGCTCAGCGAGAAGTAGCTTTCCGGCCCGGATTCGAGCGAACGCCGCATGAGCGCCAGGTGAATCTCAAACTGCTCCTGAATCGGCCCGGGATACCCGGCCACGCCCTCCCGCTCCGCCAAGGCGGCCAGTTGATCGATGAGAGCCAGCTTCAGGCACGCCGCCGCCGCGGCCGGCGCGGCCTCCGCCACCGCGCGCAGTTTTCCGGACTGTTCCGGATCCACGCAGCCGTAGAAGCGCGGCCGTTCCCGCTCGGCGAAGCTCCGCAGTAGATTCCCCACATCGAACGCCGCGCCCGCCGCGGCCGAGTTCTTCACGGCCTCGGTTCGTTCGCGCAGATCCAGCAGTTCCGTTCGCGAAAGGGGCGGCCGTAAGTTCGAGTATTTCAAGAGCGATCTTCCCGGAAACCTGAAGGCCAATATAGCATCCGGGACGAATCGGGCCGCTCCTCGCGCGGGCCGCGGCGGGCCTGCCGCCCGCACCTGTGTTGAAATAGGATTATCCCCGTGAAAACCGATCCGTCAAACGTCGATCTCAAGCAGACCGTCAACCTGCCGAAAACCAGCTTCTCCATGAAGGCGAACCTCCCCGCCGCAGAGCCCGTGCTGCTCCAGCGCTGGGAGAAGGAGAAGCTGTACCAGCGAATCCGCGCCTCGCGCGCCGGCCGCCCCACGTACATCCTTCACGACGGCCCCCCTTACGCCAACGGGCGCATTCACCTGGGCACCGCCTTCAACAAGATCTTGAAGGACTTCATCGTCAAGTCCAAGACCATGGCGGGCTTCGATTCCCCCTATGTGCCCGGCTGGGATTGCCACGGCCTGCCCATTGAGATCAAGGTGGATAGCGACCTCGGCGCGCGCAAAGCCCAAATGTCCACCGCCGAAATCCGCCGCGCCTGCCGCCAGTACGCCGAGAAGTACGTCAACCTCCAGCGCCAGGATTTCAAGCGCCTCGGCGTGCTTGGGCAGTGGGACGATCCGTACCTCACGATGAGCGCCGAGTATCAGGCCGTCATCGCTTCGGCTTTCGTCGAGTTCCTGGATCGCGGCTACGTCTACAAGGGTCTCAAGCCCGTGCACTGGTGCCTGAAGGACCGCACCGCCCTGGCCGAAGCCGAGGTTGAGTACGAGAACCATTCGAGCCCCTCCATCTGGGTGCGCTTCAAGCTCGCCTCGGATCCGGGCGTGATCGATCCCACGCTCTCCGGGCGCAACGTCTACGGCCTCATCTGGACCACCACGCCCTGGACCATTCCGGCCAACATGGCCATCGCCTACAACCCGAAGTATGAGTACGCGGCGGTTGAGGTCCACTCCGAGGGCCGGCCGGTATACATCGTGGCCGCCGAACTCCTGGCTGTTACCGCGGAAAAGTGCGGCTGGGCCGAATACAAGAAGGTCGCGTCCTTCCCCGGCGCCCGCGTGGAGGGGGCCGTCTTCCGCCATCCGTTCCTCGACCGCGATTCCCTCGGCATCCTGGCCGGCCACGTCACGCTCGAGCAAGGCACGGGCGCCGTGCATACCGCGCCGGGACACGGCCAGGAAGACTACGCGGTCTCTCGCCAATACGGCATCGCAACCTATTGCCCGGTGGACGCCGCGGGCAAGTTCTATCACGCCGAAGGCGCCTCCGGCAGGCTTCCGGAAGCGTTGATCGGCAAGACGGTGTGGGAAGGCAATCCCATCGTCATTGAGATTCTGAAGTCCTCGGGCGCGCTGCTGGGTCTCGAGAAGCTGGAGCATTCCTACCCGCACTGCTGGCGCTGCCACAAGCCCACCATCTTCCGCGCCACGGAGCAGTGGTTCATCGGCATGGACCTCAAGAACTTCCGTGAGAACGCGCTCGAATCCGTGCACCGCACCCGCTGGATGCCGGAGTGGGGCGAGGAGCGCATCGCCAACATGATCGCCTCGCGCCCGGATTGGTGCATCTCCCGCCAGCGCGTTTGGGGCGTGCCCATCATCGTCTTCTACTGCTCGCAATGCCGCGAGCCGCTTACGGACCGCAGAGTCCTGGATGGCGTGGTGGCGCTGTTTCGCGAGCACGGCGCGGACATCTGGTATGAGCGCGACGCCAGCGGCCTCATGCCCGCCGGCATTGCCTGCGCCAAGTGCGGCTGCGCCGAATTTACCAAGGAAACCGACATCCTGGACGTGTGGTTCGATTCCGGATCGAGCCACATGGCCGTGCTGAACCAGCGTTTCGGTCTCACCTGGCCCGCCGATCTTTACCTGGAAGGCGGCGACCAGTACCGTGGATGGTTCCACAGCTCCCTGCTGGTGGGGACCGGCATCAAGGGCGGCTCGCCCTACCGCGCCTGCGCGCTCAATGGCTGGGTTCTCGATGGCGAAGGCCGAGCCATGCACAAGTCGCTCGGCAACTCCATTGAGCCGGACGAAGTGATCAAGCGCCACGGCGCGGAAATCCTCCGCCTTTGGTCCGCGTCCGTGAACTTCAACGAGGACGTGCGTATTTCCTCCACCATTGAAACGCGCCTGGTGGAAGCCTACCGCAAGCTGCGCAATACCTTCCGTTATCTGCTTGGCAACCTCTCGGATTTCGATGCTTCAAGCGACGCCGTGCCCGCCGCCGAACTGCCCGAAATCGACCAGTGGATTCTGCTGCGCGCCGAAGGTCTGGTGGAGCGTTGCCGCGCCTGGTATGAAGGCTTCGAGTTCCACAAGGTCTACCACTCCGTGTATGCCTTCGCCACCGTGGATCTGAGCGCCGTCTACTTCGACGTGCTCAAGGATCGCCTCTATACCTCGGCCGCCAGGTCGCGCGCGCGCCGCGCCGCTCAAACCGCGCTCTACCGGCTGCTGGACGCGCTGGTGCGGCTCACGGCGCCGGTCATGAGCTTCACCGCCGAGGAAGTCTGGACGCACATGAACCGCGAGGGCAGCGTCCATACGGCGTATTTCCCGGAACCGGCCGAACTGTCCGCAGGTATCCCGGACGCCGCGCGGGCGCGCGCCGCCAATTGGGACCGGCTCATGGAAGTCCGCGACGCCGTGCTCAAAAGCCTGGAAACCGCGCGCAATGAAAAGTTGATCGGCGCGCCGCTCGAAGCCTGCGTCCGCCTCTCCGCCAATGGCGATCTGCATCCGCTGCTGGAGGAATACGCGCGCGAACTCCCCTCGCTCTTCATCGTCTCGCAGGTGGAGCTGGCGCGCGCCGAGGAGGGCGCCTTGGGAGTGGATGTGCGCCGCGCGGGCGGGGTCAAGTGCGAGCGCTGCTGGAAGTATACGTCCGACGTCGGCTCCAACGCGCACTTCCCCACCATCTGCGCCCCATGCGGCGCCGCCGTGGAAGAGACGCTGCATGGCTGATTTCCGGATCAAAGCGTACTCGGCCGCGGCCGCGGTGTTCGTGCTGGACCGGTTGTCGAAGGCCTGGATCGAGTCCCACATCGGCTTTCAGGACGCGCACAAGGTGATCCCCGGCTTCTTCGACATCGTCCATTCGGAAAATCGCGGCATCGCCTTCGGCATTTTGGATGGTTCGGATTCGGCGTGGCGCACTGCGCTTCTCATCGCCCTTTCGCTCGCGGCCGTCGCCGTCATGGGCGTGGTCCTCTGGAAGAGCGCGCGCAAGCTGGACCGGCTTTCGCAACTCGGTTTCGCCCTGATGATGGGCGGCGCCGCGGGCAACGTGTTCGATCGCATCGTGTGGGGCAGGGTCACGGACTTCCTGCTCCTCTACATCGGGCAGCATGAGTGGCCCGCTTTCAACGTCGCGGATTCGGCTATCAGCATCGGCGGCGGACTCGTCATTCTCGATCTTCTGCTTTCCAGGCAGGCGGCAAATGTATCCTGAACTCTTCCATCTTTCCTTTCTTCACACCTACGGAGTCCTGGTAGCCATCGGGTTCCTGGCCGGCTTATGGATTGCGTCCCGCCTGGGCGCGCAAGCCGGCCTGGACGTGGACGCGGTGACCAACCTGGGCATCTACTGCGCGCTTTCCGCCATCGCCGGCGCCAAGGTGATGATGTTCCTGGTGGACGTGCCTTACTACATTGCTCACCCCGGCGAAATCTTCTCGTTCTCCACCTTGCAGGCCGGCGGCATCTTCTACGGCGGCTTGATCGCCGCGCTGGGCGTCTCTTGGTGGTACATCCGTAAGACCCGCCTGCCGGGCTTGAAGACCGCGGACGCCTTCGCGCCCGCCATCGCTCTCGGCCATGGCATCGGCCGGCTGGGCTGCTTCTCCGCGGGCTGCTGCTGGGGCGTGCTTTGCAACCGGCCGTGGGCCGTGGTGTTCCATAACCCGGCCGCCAATCAGCTTGTGGGCGTGCCCCTTGGCGTGCCGCTGCATCCCACACAGCTTTACGAGGCCTTCTCCGAGTTCGCCATCTTCGGTTTTCTCTACTGGCGTTCCGGCAAGGCGCACAGGCCCGGCGCCATCATTTCGCAATACCTCATCCTCTACCCGGTGGTCCGCTTCATCGTGGAATTCTTCCGCTATCATGACCAGGCGAACCCGTTCGGCGGTCCGCTGGACACCTCGCAGTGGATCTCCTTGGTTCTCGTCTCGCTGGGCGCCTGGTATTTCCTGCGCAAGCAGCCGCTTCCCGCGAAGCCCGCGCCGGCGCGCCACAGGGCCTAGCTGGCTCGCCTTCGGGAAGCGCGGCGGCCCGCTCCGCTCTTTTTTGAGTACCGTATGGATAGGAGGGTAATCCGATGAGTCTGGCCGATAAGCACTGTGTCCCCTGCCGAGGCGGCGTGCCGCCGCTTACCGGCGACGCGCTGGAAGCCGTGAAGGCGCAGGTCCCCGGATGGGATGTGGTGGACGGCCACCATCTCACCCGCAACTTCGGCTTCCCCGATTTCCGTACGGCCCTGGACTTCGTCAACCGCATCGGCGCCACCGCCGAGGAGCAGGGCCACCATCCGGATATCTATCTGGCCTGGGGCAAAGTAGGCGTCAAGATCTGGACCCACAAGATCGACGGCCTCACCGAAAGCGACTTCATCCTCGCGGCCAAGATCGACCGGCTCCAGAGCGCGTGAGACTCGATAAGTGGCTCTGGGCGGCGCGCTTTTTCAAGACGCGCTCGCTGGCCGCGCGCGCTTGCGACCTCGGCCGCGTTTCGCATCGCGGACAGCCCGCCAAGCCCGCCCGCGAAATCCGCCCCGGAGACCGGCTTCTGGTGAAGACCGAAGGCGGCGATTTCGAAGTGGATGTCCTGGGCCTCAGCGAAGTGCGCGGTCCGGCTTCCGTGGCGCAAACCCTCTATCGCGAGACCGCGGCGAGCCTCGCCCAGCGCGAAAAGGCCGCCGCGGAGCGCAAGGCCGTGCCGTACTTCCGCCCCATCGGCCCCGGCCGCCCCTCCAAGCGAGACCGCCGCGACCTGAACCGGCTCAGAGGGCGTTGACGAGTGGCCCGCGCGTTCGCGGCAAGTGTTGTCCGATTGCAGCTATTATTGCCCTAATATCCGCTAAACGATACAATCGAGCTTCGTAAGCCATGGAGATCGAATCCGCGTTCCATCCGGCCAGTACGCCTGATTACCTGCCGGCGGTCCGCATGCGCGAGCTTCAGCTTCAGCGTTTGCGCCAGGTGGTGAACCGCGCCTATTCCCGCGTCCCGCTCTTTCGCGAGCGCATGGATGCCCGCGGCGTGAAGCCGGAAGATGTCACAAGCCTTGCCGGTATCCGCCGGCTCCCCTTCAGTACCAAGGCCGACCTGCGCGATACCTACCCGTTCGGGCTTTTCGCCAGCCCCATCGACGATATTGTTCGCCTGCACGCCTCCAGCGGCACCACCGGCAAGCCTATCGTGGTGGCCTACACGCGCCAGGACCTCGATGTGTGGACCAGCGTGATGGTGCGCGCCCTGGCGGCTTGCGGCCTCACGCACGGCGATGTGGTGCAAAACGCCTATGGCTACGGCCTGTTCACCGGCGGCCTGGGCGCGCATTACGGTGCGGAGGCCCTGGGCGCCACGGTCATCCCCGTCTCTGGCGGCAACACGGACCGGCAGATCATGGTGATGAAGGATTTTCGCGTCACCGCCATTTGCTGCACCCCGAGCTATTTCCTGCACCTGCTGGAGCGCGCCGCGGAGCTCGGCGTCAACGTGCGCGAACTGCCGCTGCGCGCCGGCGTATTCGGCGCGGAGCCCTGGACCGAATCCATGCGCCGGCATATCGAAATCGAGGGCGGCATTCAGGCGTTCGATATTTACGGCCTTTCGGAAATCATCGGTCCCGGCGTCGCCGTCGAATGCCCGTACCACAACGGCCTGCACGTATTCGAGGATCATTTCTACCCGGAGATCGTCGATCCGGAGTCCGGTGAGCCACTACCGGAGGGCGAGGAAGGCGAACTGGCGCTCACTACGCTCAGCAAGCAGGCCATGCCGATGATCCGCTACCGCACGCGCGATATCACTTCGCTCTCCGCCGAACCGTGCCCGTGTGGGCGAACGGTGCGCCGCATCGCGCGCATCGGGCGGCGCAGCGACGACATGCTCATCGTGCGCGGCGTCAACGTCTTCCCCTCGCAGATCGAGGCGGCCCTGCTGGCCGTGGAAGGCACTCTGCCGCATTACCAGATTGTGGTCACGCGGCAGAAGGGGCTCGACGCGCTCGAAGTGGAAGTGGAAGTCACACCCGAGCTCTTTAGCGACAAGGTGGGCGCCATGGAGAAGCTCCACGCCAGGCTGAGCGATACGCTCGAACACACCCTGGGCCTGCGCGTGGAAGTCACCCTCGCCGCCGCGCGCACCCTGCGGCGCAGCGAGGGCAAGGCGCAAAGGGTGATCGACCGCCGCAACCTGGACGAGGTCCGTCATGAAACTCCATCAACTGTCTCTCTTCCTCGAAAATAGGCCGGGACAGATGTCGGCGCCGTGCCGCCTGCTGGCTGGGCAGGGCGTCAATATCCGCACGCTCACGCTCGCCGATACGGAGCGCTTCGGCATTCTGCGGCTCATCGTATCGGACTGGCAGAAGAGCCGCGAACTGCTCGAAGACGCCGGTTATCTGGTGAACATCGCCGAGGTGGTGGCCGTGGAAGTGGCCGACACCCCGGGCGGGCTCGGGGATCTGCTGGAGGTCTTTGAAGACACCGAGATCAACATCGAGTATATGTATGCCTTCACCTTCGGGCAGCCCGGCCGCGCGGCGCTGATCTTCCGCTTCGATCAGCCGGACGCCGCTATTGCGCGCTTGCGCGCCGCCGGCTTGAACGTGCTTGAGGATGTGGAGGTCTACCACCGCATCGCGGTGTAATCCGCGCTCTCGCCGGCGGCGGGCCGGCCGCGAGCGGCTTTCTAGGGAAGGCCCATCCGCTTCTTGAGGGCGATGAAGCGCGCGTCCGAATGCAAGCCGTCCCAGGCGGGGTCCACGCCTATGAAGATGAGGTCGCCTTCGTGATTGGCGTAGCCATTCTCCAGGCAGAGAACGGCCTTGTCCTTTTCGCCGAGCCCCGCATATACCAGAGCCAGATAGGTCCAATCCCGGATAGCCATCTGGCTGAAGTCCTTGTTCAGGCGGTTGAGAATGCCTTGCGCGGCCACTTGGTCGCCGCTCGCGCCGTAGGCGAACCCCAGCCGGGCCAGCACGTAGAGCGAGTGTCCCACCATGAGCGCGGCCTGATATTCGGGAATGGCTTGGTCATAATGCCCCGCCGCCGCCAGCGCGATTCCAAGGCCAAGGTGCGAACTCGGCGATCCGTTCGTGGACGCCACCACCCGCCGCGCCTCCGCGATGGCGTCGTCGAAACGGCCCGCCGCCGCCAGAATCTCTGCCAGGTCAGGTGAGGCGGGCGTGCCCGCGGGCCGCAGGCTGGCCGCCAGTTTGGCTTGCGCAATGGCTTCGTCAAAACGCCCGCGGCTCATCAGGCCTTGCGCGTACATGGCGTGAACCCGCGGGTCGTTGGGCAGGGACTGCAGGGCCGCCTTGTATTCGGCCTCTGCGCCGGGCCAGTCGCCTTCCTGGAAAACCTTGGTGTAGGCCAGCGCGGCGTGCGCCATGCCGTCCGTGGCGTTCAAGGAAACCGCCTTTGCCGCCGCTTCATGCGCCTTCTGAAGGGCCTCTGGGCGGGACATGTCCTTGGAGGAACCCGGAACAATTAGCGCGCTCGCCAGGCCGGACCAGGCCGCTTCATTATCCGAATCCTCTTCAATGGCCTGCTGGAATAGATTCGCGCTCGCCGCCGCGTTGGCGGGCGTGGGCTGAACCATGGTCTGCTGTCCCTTTTGCGCCAGCGCCGCCGCCTGCCGTATCTCCTCGCGCCGCTTCTCAATCTTGTACCCGATGCCCACGCACACCAGCACGCCGGCCAGTCCCAGAGCCGCTCCTACCTTGATGGGCTTGCGCCGCCGTTGCGCCGCGCGCACCGCCGCCCGGTCTACAATGGTCAGGCTGAACCCATCGTCCGATGTGGAAAGCATCAACTGGCTGCCGCGGCCGTCCGCTTCGTAGTATTCAGCCAGAGCCCCCCGCAGCCGCCGGAATTGCACGGGCACGATGGGGTCCAGTTGCGCCACAAAGTTCTCCTTGCGGCCGAAAACCTTGGCGGCTATGGTCTCTTCGTCGAGCGGCGGTCCGCCGGCGATGGCGTGCTCGCCCAGAAACTGCAAGAGCTGCCCGAGAACCTTGGTCTTCTGGAACTTGCTTGTCGCGAGGATCTTGTCCATCTCCGCGCGCACAATGCCAGCATCAATCGAGTTGCCGCTCATATTAGAGTCCGCCCCAGTTCAATCCAGCGATCATATTAGCATTTTTTTGAGCGGCTTCCGTTCGTGACGGCCGGTGCGCCGTGCGCAAACCGTTCCCACCGCTTCTTCCAGGCGTGCGCTTCAACAGCCGCGCGGCTTGCCGAAAGCTTGGCTCAGCTTTCGCCAGGTAAGTTCGAGGTCCTCTGGCAGAACCCGCGTTTCGCCGATAGCGGTCATGAAATTGACGTCGCCTGTCCACCGCGGCAAGGCATGCAGATGCAGATGTCCGGC
>Ga0335069_10012635_pt1 | contig 11871 bp, 11 predicted proteins | sample Lox_Sample_11_FD_206714 | JGI IMG/M metagenome (GOLD analysis project Ga0335069, IMG submission 206714) | Soil microbial communities from Loxahatchee National Wildlife Refuge, Florida, United States - Lox_Sample_1.1 | ecosystem: Environmental > Terrestrial > Soil > Wetlands | place: USA...
CACTGGCCCGCGTCGGAGCATGTCTCCACGCCGTTGGCGGTGCAGCGTGTCTGGCCCGGGTTGCAGGCCATGCCCCCGCCGCTCTCGCCGACGCCGGCGTCGGGCGTCGTGGCGTCCGCCTTCACCGAGCCGTCGGGACTGGGGGCCGCGTCCTGTTCGCCGCCGGTCTGACCGCCGGACGTGGCGCCGCATCCCCACGTCGTCGCCAAAGCGAGCCCTACCATCCACCTGCCGAATCCGCGCTTGGAGTCCATGGTTCGTTCCCCTGGTTGTCGATTTCCGAGGATGCAGACTGCACCAGTCGTTCCAGCGGCGTTCGGGCCGTCATTGCTCGGGATTCTGCGCCGCCCGGCCGATGTGGCTGCGCATGACCTTCCGCGTGCGCGCAGCCGTTGCGTCGACATCCGCAAGCAGCCACGAGCCTCGTCAGCGTCGGCCGCTCACCGCACCACCACGTTCGCTCGCATCTGCGACGCGCGCGTCACTGCATGTCTTGCGAGGCCCTCGGACGCTAGTTGCGGGCTGGCTCGATCAAGTCAGCCCTGCGCCGCGGCTCGGTGCGTGCATGTCGGCCGATGGGACGACCCGAGACGTGGTGACGCGAGAGCTGTAGGGATCATGATTCTCCTTCCGCTCATCGAGCGCGTTGGGCGCCGTATGCTGCACGAGCGCGGGTTCGTGTCTCGGTTCGTCGACACGCCCCTCGGGTCCGACAGGCTGGGGGCCGATGACGATGCGGCTGCTCCCCCACGTCACGCGCGTCGTCGCACCGGAGTTCCCGGGCACGGTCTCAGCGGGGTACCGAGCGGCACAGTCACGCGCACCGCGCTCTTCGATGCGATGACCATCGCGCTCGACACGCTGCTCCGCGAGCCCGCCATCCTCGTCGGCAATTCCCTGGGCGGCGCGTTCGCCGTGCATTACGCGATCGTCCGGCCGGAGCGCGTACGCGGCTGGTGTTGCTCGGCCCGGCCGGCGCCCAGGGCACCGACGCCGAGCTGAAATCGGTGACATCGGCGTTCGAGTTCGAGACGCGCGCCCAGGCCTTGCGCTTCATGGAGCGGGTCTTCTACCCCATCCCGCTGATCTACCGTCTTGCAGCGCACGAGATGCCGCGAGCCCCGGTCCTGCACCGGGCGCGAGAGCGACACCAGTCGCTTCGAGCTTCTTGCACGCGACGTAGCCATCGAGCGGATGGTGCTGCCCCATGGACGGTACGAGCGGCCGCGACAGATCGACGCTGAGCTTCCACACCATCCGTCTCGCGCCCGGCGGGCCGACCAAGAACGCGCGGTGCGATGCTTCCGCGAGCTCGCGCGCCCACAGATTGAATCGCGCATCCCCGGTGACGCGCGCCACCTGATCGAGGGCGTGCATCCACTTCGTGAGGTAATGGAAGTACTGGCCGTCTCGATCCCATTCGAGATCAGGGTCGAAGGCCTCGTTCGGCGCGCGCTCGGGAAGCGGCGGTCGTGGCCAGCGACGCGATCCGCTCGATGGAGTAGACCTCGCCCGCGATGCACTGACCAGGGCCGCCGCGTAGCCGGAGCCCGTCCCCACATCGAGGACACGCTCGCCGCCGCGCACTTCGAGCACGTCGAGGGTCAGCGCGACGTACGGCTGCGAGATCGTCTGCCGTTCGCCGATTGGAAGCGGCGTGTCGTCGTAGGCGAACTCGGCGAGCTCCTCCGGCAAGGCTTCGCGCGGGACGCTCCCGAAGGCATCCAGGACGGCGGGCTCTTGATTCCGCGACCGGCGAGCCCCGCGATCATCTGAGCCCGGCCCTCCGAGAGGGCGTTCATGGATGCCATTGGGATGCCATTGCGATGCCGCGCTGGCCGGCGGTGTGACCGCTGAGCTGCGTGGAGTAATCGGTCGCAAGCCGGGGAGTCGAACCCCGTGGGCCTCATCGGCACCCTCTCGAGCCCCGGACCGCCGGGCGCGCCTGCGTGCAATCGTTCAAGCCGCGCGTTGGTGCGCGATCCGCTGGGCCATCAGGGCTTCCGCCGAGGCGAACCGCAATGCGCGCGCGAGCGCGATGAGACTGTCCGTGGTCGCGGGCGGCTCCGTCCCGTCGATGGTTCGCGGCCGCTCCGTCTGCTCCTCACTTCTCAATCCGAGCTTCATGCTCCTCGTGTTGTGCAGCGGCTGCGCCAACACGCAGGTTCTCAGAGGTCCTCGCGGTCTTGGTCGAACTTCCACCACCCGTGGGCTCTGCGTTCTTGCGCCGAGACGCACGACTTGCGCCCCTCGATTCGGTGGAGCCGCGCCTCGCTCGAGTTGGCTTCCGGGCACGCCTGCTGCAGAGGGGGCCTACCCATGCGCCCAGCCCGAGTTCTCCTCGTGGACGATCATGACCGCACCCTCTCGAGCGCCCTCGCCGAGGCGCTCGAAGAACACGAGGTCGAGACGGCCAATGATGCCTTCGACGCGATCTACAGGATCGACTGCGCCGACGACCCGCCTGACGCGATCGTGTGCGACCTGTCACGTGGAGACCTTCCGGGACCGGAGCTCTGGTCCTACCTGTCGCTCACCCGGAGGCAGGCCGCCGAGCGGATGGTCTTCGTCGCGTCAGGCCCCCTGAGCAACGAGGCACGGACGTTCCTGAGATGCGTCCCGAATCCGTGCATCAAGTTGCCGACCAACACGACGGCGATAGCCGCCCTCGTTGGCCGAAGAGCCGTCGCATGAGGGTCAATCTTCGCCGGTCCTCGTGCAGCCCGTTCGCACGTCGCGCACCCCGTGCGCGGGAGCGGCAACATTCGAGGCTCGAAAGCGGCGGAGCGTCTCCGGTGCGCTCGACACCAATTCTGGAATCGGCGGTTGCGCCGCGCGGAGCCGGTCGTCGACGTGATTCCGGTCCGCGACGTCTTCGGTGCGCGTGGCTTCGCGCCGCTGAATCAAGGGACGCCGAGCGATATCGGGCTGTGGGATAGGGGGCCTGAGATCCGCTCTACGCCGCCGATCGATGCTCGGCAGCCGAACGACGTGCTGTTCGGTCCGGGTCGAATGAAGCCGCGTCGATGAACCGAGCGGACACCGATGCCGAAGAGCCGACCAGGCGCTCAATCAACGTTCCTGCGAGGGCCAGCAGCGACTGCCTCGTGCGGTCGGACGCGCTCGATCGAGCGACCAGCTCCGCTCCGAAGCATTCACGGTCGGCCTCCGTTCGACTGGCAGCGCGACTCAGCAATGCCCGCGCCAAGCGAGACGGACGGACTGGGAAGAGCCGGCGGCCCCGTGCCGCGCACATCCTGCGTCGTCGAGAAGGGCCTGCGCCCGACCAATGCTCCTGCCGCCCGGGCATGAAGGATGCCTAAGACAAGGACAAGCCGATGAGAGCATCGGAACTGATGGCCCAGCCCGTTCACGCGTGCTTCCCGCACGACGACCTGCAACGTGCAGCGCAGCTCATGTGGGAAGGTGACTGCGGCATCGTGCCCGTGCTGGACCCCGAGCGGCACGTCATCGGTGTGATCACCGACAGAGACATCTGCATGGCGGCGTACACGCGAGGCCTGAGGCTCTGGCAGATGGACGTCGGAAGCACGATGGCGAAGGTGGTCCACGCCGTGCGCGAGGATGACCCCGTCGAGTCGGTCGAGGCGGCGATGCGCGGCGCGCACGTTCGTCGCGTTCCGGTGCTGGACGGCCAGCGCAAGCTCGTGGGCGTTCTGTCGATTGACGACCTCGCGCGGGCCCGGCGGATGTTCGGCCATCGAGCCGACGGCGGAGACGAGGTCGTCGTGAGGACGATCGCCGAGATCTGCCAGCGCGGCGTCAGGCGCCCAGCCTCTCCGCAGGCCAGGGTGGCATCGGACTTGATGACGCGCCAAGTTCACTATTGCCGGGTGTCCGACCGCTTGGATCGGGTGGCGGGCGTGATGTTGGATTGCGACTGCGGCTCGACGCCCGTGGTCGGAGATGACGGTCGAACCATCGGCGTGGTGACCGACCGGAACATATGCATGGCGGCCTACACGCGCGGCCAGCCTCTGCGCGAAATCCCCGTGACGGTCGCGGCATCGCGCGCCGCTCACTCGGTACAACCGGATACGCCTATCGGGGTCGTGGAGGCGGTCATGCGGATGCACCGCATGCGCCGGCTGCCCGTGCTCGACATCGGCGGCAACCTGGTGGGCTTTCTCTCGCTCGCTGACATCGTGCGCAATGCCCGCGTGCCCATCGAGGAAGACGATGCGCTGGGGTTCGAGAAGGTCGCGGCAACGCTCGAATGGGTATACCGGAGAGACGATGCTCTGCTGAAGCGCGCGGTCGGCGCTTAGGAGTTGCTCGGCGCGGGTCGTGCAGAAGCGCGTGGGCCCATGAGTCCCGGGTCCGACGACGTCGCCTCGGACGGTATCGAGATCCTTCGAGCGCTCGCGTTCAACCTGCGTTCGTCCTGGAACCACAAGGCGGACGCCCTCTGGGAGGAGATCGACGCCGAGCTCTGGCGGGCGACGGACAATGCGTGGCTCGTGATGCAGTCGGTGCCGCGTACGCGCCTGCGTGAGCTCTGGGCTTCGTCGGCCTTTCGCGAAAGAGCCGAAGCACTCCACGAGGCCCGACGCAGGGCCCTGTCCGCGTCGACCTGGTTCGCGGACCGCTGCGCGGGCTGCGGTCTCGAGACGGTCGCGTTCTTCAGCATGGAGTATGCGGTCTCCGAGGCGCTCCCCATCTACTCGGGAGGGCTCGGCAACGTTGCCGGCGACTACCTGAAGGCTGCGAGCGACCTCGGAGTCCCGATCGTGGGGGTCGGCCTCCTCTACCAGCAGGGCTACTTCCGCCAGGTGATCGACGCGTCCGGCGCGCAACGAGAATTCCAGCCGTTCAACGACGTGAGCCAGCTTCCCATCGAGCCGGTGCGTGACGCCAGCGGCGCGTGGGTGCGCGTGAAACTCCCTCGTGCCGGTGCTCCGGTGTGGTTGCGAGCGTGGCAGGCGCAAGTCGGGCGTGTCCCGCTCTACCTCCTCGACAGCAACGATCCCGTCAACGTTCCCGCAGATCGCGGCATCACCGCGGAGCTCTACGGCGGTGGTCTCGAGACGCGACTCCTCCAGGAGATGGCGCTCGGCATCGGCGGGTGGCGGCTTCTGCGTGCGCTCGGCATCGCGGCGCAGGTGTGCCATCTGAACGAGGGGCATGCGACCCTCGCGGCCGTCGAGCGCGCGCGCTCTTTCATGCAGGACCGCGGGTGTTCGTTCGCGGACGCTGTCGCCACGACCCGCGCCGGCAATGTCTTCACGACGCACACGCCGGTCGAGGCTGGGTTCGATCGGTTCTCGCCGGAACTGCTGGAGGCTTATCTGGGATCGTATGCCCGCCAGGAGCTGCAGGTGCCCCTGGACGCTCTGCTCGCGCTCGGCCGCGCGAACCCCCGCGACTCTCGCGAATGGCTCAACATGGCGTGGCTCGCGACGCGCTTGAGCGGCGCCGTCAACGCGGTGAGCGCACGGCACGGGCAGGTGAGCCGCCGCATCTTCCAGGTTCTCTTTCCGCGCTGGCCGGAGGCGGAGGTTCCGGTGGGACACGTGACCAACGGCGTGCACGTGCCGAGCTGGGATTCGGCGGAAGCCGACGCGCTGTGGACGCGCGCGTGCGGCTCCGACCGGTGGGAAGGCACGATGGAGGAGCTCGAACCGAAGCTCCTCGCTGCATCCGACGAAGACCTCTGGACCTTCCGAGCCGCGGCGCGCGAAAAGCTGGTCGAATTCGTGCGCGATCGCCTCGGCCGTCAGCTCTCCGCTTCCGGCATCACCGGTGACCGCCTGGCGGCGGCCCCGCACGTGCTGGACCCGGATGCGTTGACGCTGGGCCTGGCTCGACGCTTCACCGACTACAAGCGGCCTGCGCTCCTGCTTCGCGACGCCGAGCGGTTCGTAAGGCTGCTGCGCAACCCCGCACGACGCGTGCAGGTGATCGTGGCCGGCAAGGCGCACCCGCGCGACGAGGAAGGCAAGCGCTCGATTCAGGAGTGGGTCCGATTCGTGCGACGTGACGACGTGCGCACGAGCGCGGTGTTCCTCGCGGACTACGACCTGCGCCTCGCCGAGCGCCTCGTCCAGGGTGTCGACGTCTGGATCAACACTCCCCGGCCACCGTGGGAAGCGTGCGGCACGAGCGGCATGAAGGTGCTGGTCAACGGCGGCGTGAACGTCTCGACCCGCGACGGATGGTGGGCCGAGGCGTACCGGCCCGACGTGGGCTGGGTCCTCGAAGATGGGCGCGACGACGCGGGCGACGCCACGGAGCTCTACGAGGTGCTCGAGCGCGAGGTCGTTCCCTCCTTCTACGAGCGGGACCCGCAGGGAATCCCGCGCAAGTGGGTCTCGCGGATGCGCGCGAGCATGGCCACGCTCACGCCCACGTACTCCGCGAATCGAGCGCTGCGCGACTACGCCAGGGAGTATTACATCCCCTTGGCGGCGTCGCTCACGAAGCGCATCGACCCCACGGAGGCGAGGCGGATCTCCGAGTGGCTCGCGCACGTGAAGCAGCACTGGCCCTCGCTGCGTTTCGGCGACACTCGAGTCGCGACCGAGCGAGGCGAACATCGCTTCGAGGTCAGCGTGTACCTCGACGAGATCGATCCGGATGCGGTCCGTGTCGAGCTGTACGCTGACGGCCTGGAGCCCACGACCATGCGCCGGGAGGCTCCCCTCGTAGGAGCGCGCGGTTTCCTCTACGTCGCGAGCGTGTCGGACTCGCGGCCGGCGTCGGACTTCACCCCGCGACTGGTGCCTCATCATTCGGATCTCGCGCTGCCGCTCGAGCTGCCGGCGATCTTGTGGGCGCACTGAATCCTGCGCCGGTGCGCACGGCTTGCGTCGCCAGCTCGTACGAACACGCTGCACCGGGCGTCCTCCACGCGGACCCGTTCTTGCTGCACCCCCGGCCATGCGCAGGCTGCTCGCGACGCTGTGCCTGGTCACGGGCCTCACCGCCATCCTCGGCGGCATGGAGCTCGCGCTGGCGCCCGACGGCTCGCTCATCGGGTTACCTCTGTCGCTTCTTCGATACTCGCCGTTCGCCGACTTCCGGGTCCCGGGGCTCCTTCTCGCGGGCGTCGTGGGCGTCATCAACACTCTGGCCGGTATCCTCGTGCTCGCGCGCAAGCCTGCTGCCGGCGGCGAGGCGCTCGTCGGAGGCGTCGCGATGGCGACCTGGATCGGCGTCGAGATTGCTTTGTTGCGCAGCTTTCACTGGCTGCACGGGCTGTACGCGGCCCTTGCCGCCGCCATCGTGGTCGTCGCGCTCGTGTACGAACACCGCGCGGGGATGCTCGACCTGACGCTGCGAAGGCTCGCCCGCGTGACGACCCACGCGTTCATCGGCTGGGCGATGTGCGCCGCGGCGATGGCCGCCACTCTCGCTGCGACGAATCTCGAGACTGCTCTCTTTCTGCACGGCATTGCCGCACCGGTTCTTTTCGTCTGGATCTCGTCGAGTTATTTCGCCCGCTCCACGGCGTTGCCCCCCTTGCGCGCAGCCGCGGTCATTGTCGGAATCGTCGCCCTGCTGGACCTGATCGTCGTCGGCTGCTTCGTCGAACGCAGCCTCGAGATGTTCAGGAGCATCGTCGGCACCTGGCTGCCGCTGCTCCTCGTGTTTCTGGCCATCTGGGCGACGGGCCTTGCCTCCACGGTGCGTGGCGGGCGCCTCAGAGCGCGGCCATGACAGACGGCAGCGAGAACGAGGCGTCGGGCCCAACATGGACGGGTGGGTCTTTCCGGTGGGCACGCGCATCTGGAAGGAGTTCAGCCTCGTGCTCCCGGACGCGGGCGCGCCGTTGCGCATCGAGACGCGCCTGATCTGGAAGTGGGCCCGACCGGATCACTGACCGTCCCCGGCGATCCGACGGCGATGGCGACCCTCGGGTGGCTGCACATCAACTGCGGCGTCCCCTGCCACAACAGCGCCGGGGGCCTCGCGGGCAATACCGGCTTCTACATGCGCCTCGACGTCGCTGATCTCTCGAGCGTCCAGGCGACCGACACGTACACGACGGGGTGGAACCACCACACCCACAACTTCACGATCCCGGATGCCGGGGAGACCTTCCGCTTCCACGCGTGCGATCTCTCGGAGAGCGCCGTGTACTACCGGGACGGCCACCGAACCGGCGTCGACGGAACCCCGAGCAGCGTGCAGATGCCCCCGATCGTGACGCACGTGGTCGACGACGCCGCCATGGCGACGCTCGCCGCGTGGATCACCGAGAGCTGCGACGGCGGCACCGATCAGTAGACGATGGGGCCGTGCCCGAAGCGACGCTTGGCGAACGTGGCGAACGGCAACGTTGGATCCAGACTGGACGGGCTGGCAACCCGCGTGAAGACGACGTTGCCGAAGCCGTCGTCGTACCAGTCCATCGTGTCGTAGGTGCCCTGGCCGTTCGGGACGAAGCCCATGAAGGCGTATGCGTTTCTCAGGTAGAAGTGCGTCGCGGTGTCAGCGTGGCCCCATGGGTAGCGATGCACTTGAGCTGGTGACGGCCGAGTGTCCCGGTTACTTCGCGAGCTGCACGACCGCCGAGCCGCTGAGCCAGTAGAGGTTGTTTGCGTCCAGGACGATCGCACTTCCGCCCTGCGCGCCGAGCTCGATGGGACCGCCTCCACCGTCGCGGAGCTCCCTGGGGACGCCTCCGCCGATCGGCACCCTCATCAGGCTGTTCGAGTTCGTCCAGTAGACGCTGGTCCCGTCCACCGCGATGCTCGCGGGCTTGTTCTGGCTGGAGGCGAGGATCGTCGGGCTCGCCGCGCCGGCGACGGGCATCGTCATGACGGTGCCGGTGCACGTTCCGTCTTCGGCGCAGGTGCCGGCGGTGATCCAGTACACGTTCGCGCCGTGGACCGTGATGGCTGCCGTGCCGGTCTGCCCGTACGCGAGAACGCTCGGCGTCCCGCCGGCATCGCCGCCGCTATTCGGCACCGGCATCTTCATGATCGTGCCGTTTCCGTTCGCCCAGTATGCGTTGGTCGCATCCACGGCGATGACGCTAGGCCAGCTCTGATGCGACGCGAGCGTCGTTGGCGAACCGCCGTCGATCGGCACAATCGGCACGCTCATGACGGTGCCGGTGAACTCGCCGCCGCTGCTGGTCCAGTACAGGCTCTTGCCGTCGACGGCGATGGGTCCCGACACGTCGACGTTGGACGCCAGCGTCGTCGTGGCGCCGGTAGATAGCGAGATCTCGTCGATCCGACCTGCGCAGCCGAATGGGCCACCGCAGGTGATGCCGGCCACATAGGCGTTGGTCGCGTCCACGGCGATCGAGAGAGGTTGCATGCCGTTCCCGAGCCGGGCGAGGGTCGTGGCCGTGCCGCCGCCGACGGGCACGCTCCCGACCTCCGCGGTCCCCGAGGTTGACGACGCCGCCCAGTAGACGTTGGATCCTTCCACTCCGATGCCTCTCGCCTGCACCACGGTGGCGAGCACGATCGGGCAACTGGAGCTCGACCAGCAGGCGCCGAGGCAACAAGCCGGCATGGTCCCGCCGCACGCCTCGCCGCTCTGCCACTTGCCCGTCGGGTCGCACGTCTGGGGCGTGTGTCCGGTACACGTCGTGGCACCCGGAGAGCACTCCACGCACGCGCCGTTCAGGCACGCCGGCGTTGCGCCGGTGCAGGGGGAGGCGGCACCCCATTGCCCGTTCGTGCACGTCTGCACCTCGTTGCCCGAGCACTGCCTCGTGCCTGTCGCGCAGACGCACGCCCCGTTCATGCACACCGGAGTGCTCCCGGAGCAAGCCTCGGCGCCGCCCCAGGTTCCGGTCGAATCACAGGTTTCGAAGGCGCCGCTGCCCGAACACCGCGTGTCGCCCGGCGTGCACGCCGCGCACGCTCCCTTCACGCACACAGGCCTGGTTCCCGTGCAGGCCACGGCGGTGCCCCACAGTCCGCTCGCCGTGCAGGTCTCGACGCCGTTGTTGTTGCACTGGGTCTGCTCTGGAGCGCACACACCCTTGCAGGCGCCGGCGATGCACGTCTGGTCGACGCAAGGCGTTCCCGGGCCCCACTGCCCCGAGGCGTCGCAGGTTGCGACCCCGTTGTCCGAGCACCCGACCGTACCGGGCTTGCAGACGGCGCAGCTGTCGCCCATGCAGACCGGCATGTTCCCGGTGCACGTCATCGGGTTGCTCCACTTCCCCATGGCGCTGCACACCTCCTCGGCGTTGCCGATGCACCGGGTCGTGGTCGGCGTGCACTCGACGCACCTGCCCGCGTAGCAGAGGGGCGTCTCTCCGCCGCAGCTCACGGCGCCGCCCCACTGGCCCGCGTCGGAGCATGTCTCCACGCCGTTGGCGGTGCAGCGTGTCGTGCCCGGGTTGCACGCCATGCCCCCGCCGCTCTCGCCGACGCCAATGCCGGCGTCGGGCGTCGTGGCGTCCGTCTTCACCGAGCCGTCGGGGCGGGGGGACGCGTCTTGTTCGCCGCCGGTTTCACCGCCGGACGTGGCCCCGCATCCCCACGCCGTCGCCAACGCGAGTCCTACCATCCACCTGCCGAATCCGCGCTTGGAGTCCATGGTTCGTTCCCCGGTTGTCGATTTCCGAGGATGCAGACTGCACCAGTCGTTCCAGCGGCGTTCGGGCCGTCATTGCTCGGGATTCTGCGCCGCCCGGCCGATGTGGCTGCGCACGACCTTCCGCGTGCGCGCAGCCGTTGCGTCGACATCCGCGAGCAGCCACGAGCCTCGTCGGCGTCGGCCGCTCACCGCACGCCGATGGACACCGGTTCTCGCCGAGAGGCTGCCGGCAGCGGGTCTCGACCGGACGCACGAGGCGCTGTCTTGCCCGGGGCAGCCCCTCGTCTCGTCGTCGCAGGTGCTGCCCGCGCGGCGGCAGCGTGCGCGTCCCTGCATGTCTTGCGAGGTCCTCGCAGTACGGGCTGGCTCTGTTGCTCGGCCCGGCCGGCGCCCAGAGCACCGACGCCGAGCTGAAATCCGTGACATCGGCGTTCGAGTTCGAGACGCGCGCCGAGGCCTTGCGCTTCATGGAGCGTTGGATCCAGACCGGACGGCCTTCGGCGACATGCAGACCGTGGGTCGACTCGGCAACGCCGGCTCTCTGCGCTCGTCAATGGACGCTGCGGGGTAGCGTGATCCAGAAGTGGCAGCCGCGCTCTGCGGGGGATTCTGCACCGATGGTTCCGCCTTGTGCCTCGATCGCGTGACGGGCAATGGCAAGCCCGAGGCCCGAGCCCGGCTTGCCCCGCGTGCGACCGCGCTCGAGCGGTTGGAAAGCGATCCGCAGCTCCTCCTCGGAGAGCCCCGAGCAGTTGTCCCGGACGTGCAGCGCGACGCGGTCGTCGGAAGCTTCCGCCGACACGTGGATCTCGCCCGCGTCCGTGTACTTGACCGCATTGTCCAGGAGGTTCTGAACGGCCGACGCCGCGAGCGTGCGGTCCGCCCGGACCAAGAGCTTCGGATCGTACTCCGCCGCGAGCATGAGCCCCTTCGCCTCGGCGGCCATCCGAGCATCCGCCACCGCGCGATCGAGCAATTCGCCCAGCTCCACGTCGACGACGTGCGCTTCGATTTCTTCGGCGTGTAGGCGCCCCATGCTCAAGACGCCTTCGATCAGCGCCTCCATTCTCTGGCCGTTGCGCTCGAGGACGTCCAGAGCAGCCGAGGCCTCGTTCGGCACGGCCCGGCGGAAACGTATCGCCGCCATTCTCATGGCCGAAAGGGGGTTGAGAAGGTCGTGTTGCTCTGTCGCGGACGGATGTGCGGTCGTCGTCATGAATTCGCGAGGACGCAAGCCGCGTACTCCCAGGCTCGCTTCGAGCCGGACTGAGAAGAAGTCGATGGGACGATCTCGGCGCCTGACTCTGCTTCGGGCCTTGTCCGCTCGACCGAGGGGGGGAC
>Ga0335069_10012636_pt1 | contig 11870 bp, 9 predicted proteins | sample Lox_Sample_11_FD_206714 | JGI IMG/M metagenome (GOLD analysis project Ga0335069, IMG submission 206714) | Soil microbial communities from Loxahatchee National Wildlife Refuge, Florida, United States - Lox_Sample_1.1 | ecosystem: Environmental > Terrestrial > Soil > Wetlands | place: USA: Florida...
TCTTCCACCGGGAGTAGACACAATTCGCTTCTGTCCCTATCCCCATCCTCCGGAACGGGTTGTGGATATATACAGCATCGGGCGAAGGTCTGAGGTTACGCATCGAACGTTCTTGGGAATGGCTGCGCAAAATCGGATATTTTATCTCCACGACAGCACCTTTACAGATCAGGTGCTCAATCCCCTTGAGCATCGCACCCTGTTCGCGAACATTGCGAAAAGAAGCCGATACTTTATCGTCAACCCGGGATCAATCGACCGACCAGACGTACGTGGAAGTCAGATAGAGTTTGGTAGCCGCTATTTTGAAGGCGCTGCGTCTGGAAGTATCCTGCTTGGTCACCGGCCGCAGACTGGTGAATTTGAACGGCTCTTCGATTGGCCTGGCGCATTGATTGATTTGACCTATGACTCGCCCAACGCCGAGGTGATCATAAAGGAACTCGATCAGAAGCCCGAGGAGCAAATCAGAATCCAAAGAATGAATATTCAACAATCTCTTCTTAGGCACGACTGGGCATACCGCTGGGAGGAGATCCTGAAGGCAGCCGGCCTCGATCCTTTACCTCGCCTGGCCTCCAGAAAAGAGAAGTTGCAGCAGCTGGCAGATGTGGTGATCGCACCGAAAACGGGAAGTTCTGAGAAGCTCTCTCCCGTCGCTTCCGGCTTTTGATCCTGACGCAAGACACAGTGGTCGTTGCTTTCCTAAATCAGAGCGTGAAGGGAAGTGCCGACAGCATTGATCTCGCCCATCATATAAGCCATTGTGACCCGGAGTGGTGCGGTCGTGTGAGTGATGCTGTGCGGAATGCGGGGTATTGACTGACTATGCATCGAAGAAGCTACTTGAAGACGGCGGCGAGCGCGGCGTCGCTTGCCCTCATGGGATTCGCTGCGGGTGTCTGGCTTATTGTCGAGAAACTGACAGCCCAAGCCTCCTGGCCTACCCTTCTCGATCTGGCTTGGTGGGGGGGAGGCCTCGTGCTCCTGTGCACCGAGACGGCAATCGTGCTCGTACTGACCGGTGCATTGATTTGCCTGCATCGGGATAGTCTCGAAAGCCGCGGAGTGCCCTATGTCGGACGTCCACGCGAATGGCATGCGGGAATTGTGGTTCGATTTGTCCGTCTTCTCTTGCGTAGATTGCGAGCCCTTAACGGGTTGCGGCTGGGACAGCTTGATTTGCGTGCTGGAGAACTGGTAAAAATTCGCACACTCGACGAGATTCTTGCAACACTCGATTCCCGGGGCGAACTTGATTCTCTGCCGTTCATGCCGGAGATGGAACCTCTTTGTGGTCGACAGGCCCGTGTTTTCCGGCGAGTTGACAAGATCTTTGATTGGATCACCATGAGCGGTCTGCGGCGCATGCACGACACAGTAATACTCGAGGGTCTTCGGTGCGATGGGAGCGATCACGGAGGGTGCCAAGCAGACTGTCCGTTTTTGTGGAAAGAAGCTTGGTTGCGTCGCTCCTCGACGAACGAGAGGGTCATTGCTTCGCAGGCTTCTGGAAGCGACTTGCGCCCGAATCTACGTCAATTCACCAAGCGGATCGATCCTGAAACCTCTGAACCGCGTTTCGTATGTCAATTGTGCAGGTTGCCGGAAGCGACAGCCCAGACTCGCTGGAATGATCCACGTAATCTCCTCAGAGAGTTCCTGACAGGAAATGTCCGCATTGCTCCACTTGTTTCCTTTGTGGCAATTTTCCTATTCAATTCTGTGCAGCGCCGTTGTGGCGGTGCCCGCTTTCCGCATATCGCCACGGCACAATTGCAAAAGACACCATGCGAGGAATTGAACCTTCAACCAGGTGAGCTTGTTCGTATCAAGGGTAAGCACGAGATTGAGCAGACTCTGAACGCTCAGTTTAAGAATCGCGGACTTTGGTTCGACAAAGAAATGACGCGCTTCTGTGGCGGGACCTACAAAGTGCGGGCACGTGTGAGTAGGCAGATTGATGAAAGAAATGGCAAGATGGTGAACTTTACCACTCCATGTATCACGCTAGATGGTGTCACCGCGACGGGAGAGTACTTTGAATTTGCCCCACTAGACGAGATAGTCTATTGGCGAGAAATCTGGCTTAAGCGAATTACCGACAAAGCCAATTCGTAGCGCGAGTTGCTCCTCGATCAGATTTCGCCGTGAGCCAGAAAAAGGGGTAAAACAGGTCATCATGATCTTCTGCGAAACAAAGCTGCCGGGGGTTTTTGAAATCAAGGTCGAACCGAATTGCGACGACCGCGGCTTCTTTGCCAGGACCTGGTGCCGGCGTGAATTTGAACAGCAGAAGCTGGACTCGTCTGTCGTTCAATGTAGTCTATCTTTCAACGAGAAATCTGGGACCTTGCGTGGCATCCACTTCCAGGCAGAGCCGCACGCTGAGACGAAACTCGTTCGTTGCACTCAAGGAGCGGTTTTCGATGTTGTCGTCGATCTTCGACCGAACTCTCCAACGTTCACCCAATGGATAGGAATCAACTTGAGCGCTGGGGCGCGAAATGCACTTTACGTTCCAAAGGGTTGCGGGCATGGATTCATGACTTTGGAAGACAGGACCGAGGTCATCTATCAGATGTCGGAGTTCTTCCATTCGGAATTGTCTATGGGAGTGCGCTGGAATGATCCGGCATTTGGAATTGTTTGGCCTGCTCTGCCCTCTATCATGTCTGAGCGCGACAGGACCTATCCTGATTTCTGACGAGCACTGGAGCGAGCGGTATTGCTCTCAATGCCTTTCGTAAATGATGAAGTTCGTTCCCTGACGTGAGAGCTCCGCTGAAGAGCGGTAGAAACGAAAGTTCGATCCGAGCCTTTCCTATTTATGGATTTCAAGCAGGTTCTGAATACAGCGAATTTGGAGACGGGCCATGATCTCCACGGGTTTGCGTCAGAGCTGTATCCAATCTGTCGCAGCATAACCGGTGATGGCGTGCGCGAGACATTGCGCAGAATCGGTGAGAGGATATCTCTTCAGATCACTGAGGTTCCCTCCGGAACCGCAGTTTTTGATTGGTTGGTTCCGAAAGAATGGAACATCAAGGATGCTTATATAAAGGATGCAGCCGGCCGTAAGGTGCTTGATTTTCAGGACTGCAACCTTCATGTAATGAGTTACAGCTGTCCAGTGAATGCAAGGATGCCGTTGGGTGAGCTTCGGAAGCACCTCTTTACCATTCCAGATCACCCGAACTGGATTCCATACCGAACCTCCTACTATAAGGAGGACTGGGGATTTTGCCTTCCAGCCGCTGTTGCGGCGGAATTGAACGACGCTGAATATGAGGTGTGCATCGATTCGACGCTCGAGGATGGCCTGCTCACCTACGGCGAATGCTTTTTGCGTGGAGCCTCGGCTGAGGAGGCCCTGTTCTCGGTTCATGTGTGCCATCCATCCCTTGCAAACGACAACCTTTCGGGTATCGCCGTCGCCACGGCTCTCGCCCAGCGCCTGGCGCAGATGGAGTTGAGATACTCCTATCGCTTTCTTTTTCTGCCAGGGACCATCGGCGCTATTACCTGGCTCGCGCTAAACCGGGATCGTGCAGAACGGATAAAACACGGGTTGGTATTGACGTGTGTCGGAGATAAGAGCGGGTTTCACTACAAGAAGAGCAGACGAGGCGATTCAGAGATCGACGTTGCCGTCAAGCACGCGCTGAAGTTCTGCAGTGAACCTGGCGAGATCATGGAGTTTTCGCCATACGGCTATGACGAACGTCAATACTGCTCACCGGGATTCAACCTTGCCGTTGGATGCCTGATGCGAAGTGTTTGGGGAAGTTTCCCGGAGTACCACACGTCTGCAGACAATTTGGATTTCATCCTTCCAGAAAAGATGGCTGGAACGCTGGAACTGTGCTCTTCTGTCGTGAATATCCTCGAAAACAACAAGACCTATCTCAACACGAATCCCTATTGTGAACCACAATTAGGCAAACGAGGCCTGTATCGGAGTACCGGTGGTCACGGGATTGAAGCTGAGATCAATGCGCGACTATGGACCCTTAACCTTTCGGATGGAAAGCATTCACTCCTGGCGATCGCGGAGCGTTCCAATCTTCCCTTCGAACATATTCATGAGGCAGCCGAGACCCTGAAGGAAAGTGGACTCCTAGCGGAGATCTAGCGGCCAACGGTCAATCATTTCAAGAGAGGAATTAACATGAGAGTTCTACTGACGGGGCATCAGGGATATATCGGTTCCGTTGCGAGCGAGGTTTTGCAGACTAACGGTTATGAGGTGATAGGCTTTGATACCGGCTTTTATGGGGAATGCACCTTTGGCAGCAAACCCTCGGAAGTCCCGGAAATCAAAAAAGATCTTCGAGATGTCACGGAGCAAGACCTCGAAGGGATCGACGCCGTTGTCCATATGGCGGCCCTGTCAAACGATCCATTGGGGAATCTCGATTCCCAGTTGACCTACGATATCAACTACGCAGCTTCTGTTCAATTGGCAAAAGTTGCTAAAAGGGCCGGCGTGCAGCGATTCGTGTTCGCGTCTTCTTGCAGCACATACGGCGCCGCTGGGGACGAGTTCCTCGATGAGACTTCTGCGCTCAATCCGGTCACGGCGTACGGGGAATCGAAAGTGAAGGCAGAAGTTGAAATCTCCGCATTGGCGAGTCAAAACTTCTCCCCGACCTTTATGCGAAATACAACGGCTTACGGCGCCTCCAAGCGTCTTCGACTGGACATTGTTCTGAATGACTTTGTTGCCTCGGCGTTTACCTCCGGGCGAGTTTACATCAAGAGCGATGGAACCCCGTGGCGACCGCTTGTGCATATTCGAGATATCATTGGGGCCGCCCAAGCGGTGCTTGAAGCACCCAGGGAAGTTGTTCACAATCAAACTTTCAACGTCGGCCGCAATGATGAGAACTTCCGGATCTCTGAAATTGCGGCAATCGTTGCAGACATAGTTCCGAATTGTCGGATCGAGTATGCGCCCGGGGGCGGTCCCGATCTTCGCTGTTATCGAGTTAGCTTTGACAAGATAGCCAATATGGTCCCGGGATTCCAGCCTAAGTGGACTGCCAGGATGGGTGCGCAGGAATTGTACGATGCATACAAATCGATCGGATTAACAGCAGCTGAGGTTGAGTTCGGTCGATATACTCGTCTCAAAGAGATCCGCAGATTGCAGGAGGCTGGTAAGCTGAATTCCAATTTGTATTGGGTCCAATCGTTTGCGGAGGTTTCGGCAAATGCCTAATCCAAATCAGGAGACTTTATCGGACGCAATCGCCTTGCAGGGGGATCCGACCGTCTATGAGGAGCGGAGTTTGACGTGCCGCTTTTGCGGCGCTAAGGTGAGCCGGACGTTTATCGATCTCGGTCTGTCACCGCTTTGTGAGACTTATCCAACCAAAGCGGAGCTAAGGCGGGGGGAGATGTATTATCCCCTACATGTGTACATTTGCGAGACCTGTTGGCTCGTGCAACTGGAGGAATTTGAGACGCCGGAAAACATCTTCAGCCACTACGCGTACTTTGCGTCTTACTCAGATTCATGGCTGAAGCACTGCGAGAGGTACTGTGCAGCGATGAAAGAGCGTTTCAATCTGGATGAGAAAAGCTTTGTCATCGAAGCAGCGAGCAATGACGGTTATCTTCTGCAGTTTTTTGTGCGTGAGGGGATTCCTGTTCTAGGCATCGAGCCGGCAGCTAATGTGGCGAAGGCAGCCGTACAAAAAGGTGTGCCCACATTGGTTCGCTTTTTGGGCCGGACACTTGCACGGGAGCTCGCGGCGAATGGGCGCGTGGCCGACCTCGTTGTTGGCAACAATGTTTTGGCACAGGTTCCCGATCTCAATGATTTCGTTGAAGGTCTCGAGATCTTGCTGAAGTCCGATGGTGTGCTAACGCTGGAATTTCCACACTTGCTCAAACTGATTGAGCTGAATGAATTCGACACGATTTATCACGAACACTTCTCGTACTTCTCACTCATTACTGTGATCAAGATTCTCGAAGAACACGGACTGCGCGTCTTTGACGTAGAAGAACTGAAGTCGCATGGCGGGTCGCTTCGTGTGTTTTCCTGCAGATCTGCGAGTAAAGCTCGAGAAATTTCACCTAGCGTAGACAAAGTATTGAAGGATGAGCGCGACGCCGGCTTGGACAGGGTTGAGGGCTACAAAGGATTTGCAGAGAGCACGAAGATGATAAAGCTGGATTTTCTTCAATTCTTGGTGAAAGCCGCTAAAGAAGGAAAGAAGGTGGCTGGATACGGGGCGCCAGGCAAAAGCGCCACGCTTCTTCATTACTGTGGGATCAGTAAGGACTTGATTCAATACACCGTGGATCGCAGCGAATTCAAGCAGGGCCGTCATCTCCCGGGTAGCCGAATTCCGATCTATCATCCGGATCGGATTCGGGAGACGAAACCGGATTACATTGTCATCCTTCCCTGGAATTTAAAGGATGAGATCATGGGGCAGTTGCAGTTCATCCGCGAATGGGGCGGTCGTTTCGTCGTTCCGATCCCCAATCTGACAGTGTATTGATGGGTCCGAGATCAATCCTACGGCAGTTCTGAAGCTCATCCGTTTGATTGTTGATAAATTGCGGCGAAGCCGAAGGAGGAGACTGAGTGTGATGAACATTCTCTTTGATTCAACGATTTGTGAGGATGAGCGCAGGGAGGCTCTATATCGCGGCGAAATATTCGTTCATTCTCCGTCTGCGGGGACTCTAGCTTTCTGCCGAATGGCTCAGGAGATGATCGAGGAAGCTTTTCACCCGTTTGATCCCCTCGAGATTCACGAACACATCTCCGCTGAACAATGTGCCGAGACTCTTGCGAAGCTGAAGCCGAAGTTCATTCACGACCCAAGGTCGAAGGAGTTCATCCAGCACATTCTTAAGGAGACCGGGCACGACCTCGAAAGGACGTTCTTTGACGTTCCACGTTTACGAACGGCATTTCCCGGCGACTACCTCAAGTCCGGAATTGCATATGCATTTCACCCGCATCGGGATACCTGGTACTCGGCGCCACTTTGCCAGATCAATTGGTGGATGCCGGTCTACAAGATCAATAGCGAAAACTGTATGGCCCTGCATCCCCACTACTTCGACCGGGCAATCAAGAATGGGTCAGAGGGCTATAACTATCAGAAGTGGAATCTGGAGAGCCGGTTTAGTGCTTCCAGTCATGTGAAAGCGGACACGCGCGTCCAACCCCATGCGGAAGAGCCAATTGAAATGGAACCACAGATCCGTTTGGTTTGTCCGATTGGAGGCGCCTACCAGTTCTCAGCCGCGCATTTGCACTCCACGGTGCCAAATCGATCAAACGCCACACGTTACAGTATTGATTTTCGAACCGTCCACATAGACGACATGCGGTTCCTTCGGGGAGCACACAACTGCGATTCCGCGTGCACCGGAACCTCCGCTGGAGACTTTTTGCGAGGGACCGACCTGGCGCATCTCCCAGAGGAAATCATTTCCTCCTACCTCGGGGATGACTCGTATGAAGATGGCGCGCACCGGGCCAAAGCGTCCGCTAATTAAATCGTGGAGATGAGTACTTGTGTATTAGTCGATCAATGATCGGAGGCAGGGTATGAAGGTCGTTCTTTTTTGCGGAGGGCAGGGGATGCGCCTTCGAGGTTACGTCGATGACATTCCCAAGCCGATGGTTCTTGTTGGAAACAGGCCAATTCTGTGGCACTTGATGAAGTACTATTCGCACTACGGCCACAAGGACTTCATACTTTGCCTGGGATATCGAGGTAGCGTGATAAAGGATTACTTCCTGCACTACGACGAATCGGTTTCGAATGACTTTGTCTGGACCAAGGGCGGGAAGCAGATTGAATTTCTGAATCGCGATATCGACGACTGGACCATAACTTTTGTGGAAACCGGCGCAAACACCAATATCGGCCAACGGCTGAAGGCAGTTGAACCCCACCTGGTCGGAGACGATATATTTCTTGCGAACTACGGAGATGGATTGAGCGATGTGCCTTTGCCAACGATGATAGAGACATTCGAACGGGGCAAGGCAATGGCTTCAATGCTGCTGGTGCAACCTACGGCCAGCTTTGATTTAGTACAGACCGAGCGAGAGGGGGCTGTAAGGGAGATTTGTCCTTTGACCTCCACAGATATTTGGATTAACGGAGGCTTCTTCGTAATGCGGCGGGAAGTATTCGATTATATTCGCCCCGGTGAAGAACTCATTCGGGAGCCATTCGCGCGACTGATCCAGGATCGGCTCCTCATGGCCTACAAGTATCACGGGTTCTGGCAATGTATGGACACGTTCAAAGACAAGCAGAGGCTGGATGAACTCAATCAGGCTGATGCGCCATGGAGAGTCTGGAGTCAACATCATTCAATTCCTCAGACCGAGAAGACTGCGACCGCATGATCAGACTCAATTTGGGTAGTTCACTTGAGAGGCCGCTCGAGGTTCTTTGCATGGGGGCCCACTCTGATGACATTGAGATCGGCTGTGGGGGCACAATTCTTCGAATTGCTGAAGAATTTCCCGATTGTAAAATCCACTGGGTCGTATTCAGTGCCGAAGGTACGCGTGAATCAGAAGCGCGTGGAGCCGCAAACTCTTTCGCGGGCGAGAGGCTGCGGAGCATAGAAATTGGGAAGTTCCGAGATGGCTTCATGCCCTATCAGGGAAGTGAGGTCAAGGAGTTTTTTGAATCGGCGCTAAAACGAATCTCACCGGATGTGGTCTTCACTCATCAGCGGAATGACCTTCATCAAGATCACCGATTGATCTCTGAGTTGTCGTTGAACACATTTCGGAATCATCTCATTCTGGAATACGAGATCCCAAAGTATGATGGCGATCTGGGTCGCCCGTCCGTCTTTGTTCCGCTTAAATCCACACACTATCAAAGGAAGATCCGGCTGTTGCTGGATCAATTTGAGTCGCAACGTTCCAAACGCTGGTTTGAGGAAAGCACTTTTCTGGCGCTCATGCGACTCCGCGGAATGGAGTGCAATGCATCCAGCGGGCATGCAGAGGCATTCTACAGTCGCAAAGTCGTTCTATGAATCGAGGCTCGACGGGAGTTGGAGCGCCCAATAGCTTCTATACCACTTGTGTTTTGCTGGGCCGATCAGGTCCATCTCCCTGCGTGGAAGGAGGCTTGTTATCTTGAACCCCACGCTGCGGCGAGACTTAAGGTCCGCAATTCTGCTCATAGGGACATTGCTGGGCATTAGCGCGATAGCTGAGTCATTACCTGGCACCGAAGCGCGGCCTACTGTGGCCTTGTTTCCGCTCAGAGTCAGTGAAAACCATCGCTATTTGATGGATCAGAATGGCATTCCCTTTCTCATTGTTGGCGACTCTCCACAGGGGCTCATAGGTCGACTTAGCGAGAAGGAGGCTGAGCAGTACTTTGCAGATCGCGAAGCGCACGGCTTCAACACGCTCGGATGGATGAACGTGCTGTGCGCAGGCAGGGACTACCCCACAAACACGTTTGCCACAACTCCAGATGGAATTCGACCGTTCACAAGATTCTTCTTTGGGGGCAGTGACTATCGATACTACGATCTAAGTAAGCCAAACGAAGCCTATTTCGTTCGTGTCGATCATTTGCTTCAGTTGGCGATGAATCATCACCTTGCCGTGTTTCTCAATCCTATTGAGACAATCGGCTGGCTCCCAACGCTTCGGAAGAATGGTCTTGAAGCTGCATTTGCGTATGGGGAGTTTCTTGGTCGTCGTTATCGGCGATTTAAGAACGTTCTATGGCTAAACGGAAATGACTTTAGAAGTTGGCATGCCAGTCAAGCGGGGGCTTTGAGCGATGCCGCTCAAAAAGGGCTCAGGCCTCTATATCGTACATGGCGCGAGCGCAATGATGATGCACTCGTTCAGGCTGTTGCAAAAGGAATTCGCTCGGCTTCGCCCCTTCAGTTGCAAACGCTGGAGCTCGAGCCACCAAATAGCTCATCTCTCGACAATTCTGCATGGGCTACGCTCGTTGACCTCAATGCCACCTACACGTATGCGCCGACCTATCTTCAGGTCCTGCACAGCTATGGCGAGATGCCCATAGCTCCGACTTTCCTCGTCGAAGCTCACTATGAGTATGAAGATGCTGGAGATCCACGGGATCTAGGGTCCGCTTTCGTGCTCCGCAAACAAGAGTATTGGACAATGTTAAGTGGGGGAACGGGGCAGTTCTACGGAAGTGCGTACACATGGTCCTTCCGCGACGGCTGGCAGGCAAATATCGATACTGTCGGAGTGAGACAGATCGAGTATTGGAAGAAGTTTTTCATGTCAATCGCATGGCAAGACCTGATTCCAGACAAGGACGGGCATGTACTGGCTTCAGGAGCATCATCACCTGGGAATATCAAAGTGCCAATAAGTGCAACGGAGTATGCAACCGCTGCGAGGACGAGTGATGGTTCAGCTGCCGTCATCTACATTCCATCTACTCGCCCAATCTCTGTGAATATGACAGCGCTCAGTCGCCCCGCACGCCCCGTATGGTTCGACCCTGCATGCGGAAACTACACACGAGGCAAACCGATAATGAATGTCGGTATTCGACAGTTCACTCCGCCGGGCCAAAACTGCAGTGGAGACGGTGACTGGGTCCTCCTCCTAATTGCAAGGTAGTGCGTGAATCCTTGCGGGGCGAGGGTGCGGTCGAAAGAAAAGAGCGAGCTTTTATGAAGGTGGCAGTCATCGGCGGAGGGATTGTTGGGTTAGCGACAGCACATCAGTTGTTGCGTCGCTATCCTCAAGTTCAAGTGCAGGTTTTTGAGAAGGAGGACCGTCCAGCGCGTCACCAGACTGGCAACAATAGCGGCGTCCTTCATTGCGGGCTCTACTATAAGCCAGGGTCCTCGAAGGCGCGTCTTGCAGTACAGGGTGTTCGCAGGATGGTCGAGTTTTGCGAGCGGCATTCTGTTCCTTACGAGCTGTGCGGAAAGACGGTCGTCGCGACTGAAGCCGAAGAGGTTCCAAGGTTACATGCGTTGCTTGAGCGCGGAAATGCCAACGGACTGCATGGACTCAGGCTTCTCAATCGGGAAGAGATTCGCGAATTCGAGCCGCATGCCGCAGGCCTCGCAGCTATCAGGGTTCCTCAGGAGGGCATAGTCGACTTCGTTGCCGTCGCGAACGCGATGGCGTCGGAGATAGTCGCTCATGGCGGCGAGATTTACTATCGCTCAGAGGTCGTCAAACTGACGGAACAGAATGGCTGGCGTGTTGGGACAACTGCCGGCGATTTCGAAGCGGGCTTTCTTATCAATTGTGGCGGCCTCCACTGTGATCGAATAGGGCGAATGGCTGGGAGCAGAAATCCAACGCGCATTGTCCCTTTTCGAGGCGAATACTACAAGCTGAAACCTGGACGCGAAAGCTTGGTGCGCAATCTTATCTATCCAGTACCTGATCCAAAGTTTCCGTTTCTTGGTGTGCATTTCACGCGGCTCATACATGGTGGGATAGAGGCTGGACCGAACGCCGTTCTGGCATTTGCGCGCGAAGGATATCGTCATACCGACTTCTCTTTTCGCGACATGGTTGAGACGCTTACCTATCGCGGGTTCTGGTCTTTCTTCCTTCGCTATCCAGCTATGTGCTGGTCAGAATTCAGACGCTCGTTCAGCAAGGCATTGTTCTGTCGCTCGCTGCAAAGGCTTGTTCCGGAATTACAGACAGAAGATCTGATGCAGGGAGGTGCCGGAGTCCGTGCGCAGGCGCTTTCTCCTGCTGGAGAATTGCTGCAGGATTTCTACTTTGTTCGGCAGACTCGGGCACTTCACGTGTTGAACGCGCCAAGCCCCGCTGCTACGGCTAGTTTGGCGATAGCTGATGAAATCCTTGACTTCGCACATGATGCGTTCGG
>Ga0335069_10012637_pt1 | contig 11869 bp, 5 predicted proteins | sample Lox_Sample_11_FD_206714 | JGI IMG/M metagenome (GOLD analysis project Ga0335069, IMG submission 206714) | Soil microbial communities from Loxahatchee National Wildlife Refuge, Florida, United States - Lox_Sample_1.1 | ecosystem: Environmental > Terrestrial > Soil > Wetlands | place: USA: Florida...
TCGCCATGCGGCACGCGGACCGGGCCAGAACTACTGCTGGACATAATCAGCAGGAGATCGGCCTGGCCCGGGAGGTCAGGAATCAGCTGATCGACGTCGAGGCCAGCCAGCGGGGTTTCATCATCACCGGTGACGAGCGGTTCCTTGCGACGTGGGAGGCAGCGAGCCGAGCGCTGCCCGCGAAGTTGACGGCGCTGCGCCAGCTCGCCGAGCCGCCCACCCAGGAGATGAAGGCCGAGCGGTTGCAGCGAGACGCGCTGTCCTATCTGAACGACTACGCGGTGCCCCTGGTTGATGCCGCGCGACGCGGAGACCCATCAGTCAAAAGCATGGTGGAGGAGATCGGACGACCGCGGATGGATGCGCTGCGGCAGGAGGTAGACAGCTATAACGCGGACGAGGTGTCCGAGAGCATCGCTACTCAGGCCGATGCGGACCGTGCCTACCGGGAAGCGAGCATGCTCGCGGCCGCCGGGCTCGCCATCTCGCTGATCACGACGATCCTCATCGCCGGCTACCTGGCGCGGGGTGTCGTCGCTCCGGTGCGCCGGACGGCGCGTATGGCTCAGCGTCTCGCCGCCGGTGACCTCGCCGCGCGCGTCCCGCAAAGCGGTAAGGCGGAGATCGGCGCACTTGAGCGCAGTTTCAATGTGATGGCCGAGTCATTGCAGCGCAGCCGCGATGAGCAGGCCGCCTTGCGGCGTGTTGCCACACTCGTCGCTCGCGGGGAGCCGTCTCACGAGGTTTTCTCCGCCGTCTGCCGCGAGGTCGGCCAGCTCTTGCATGTCGAGATCACCCGGCTGCTTCGCTTCGAGGCCGACGGTACGGCCACCGTTGCCGCCGCCTGGCGTCGTGTGGGCGATCCGCTGCCGGTCGGCTGCCGGATTCCCATCGACGGCGTCGTCGCCGCGCCGGTCCTGCAGACCGGCGCGCCCGCCCGGCTCGTCGAGCAGTCCCCACCGGAGCTGCCAGGCGGCTCCTACGCAGCGGTGGGCGCGCCCATCATGGTCGGCGGAACGCTCTGGGGCGCGATGACTGCGCTGAGCCCCCACGATGGCCCGCTTCCGCAGGGGGCCGAGGCACGCATGGCCGAGTTCACCGACCTGGTCGCCACCGCCATCGCCAACGCCCAGGCTCGCGCGGATCTCCTGGCGTCGCGCGCTCGGATCGTGACGGCGGCCGACGACGCCCGGCGACGCATCGGGCGCAACTTGCACGACGGCATCCAGCAACGGCTGGTCGCCCTGGCCCTGCGGATCCGGGCATTCCAGGAAGTCGCGCCGCACGATGCCTCCGAGGTACGCGAGGAGCTCGGTGCGCTCGACACCAAGCTCACCGAGACGGTGCAGGAGCTAAGGGATGTATGCCACGGCATCCATCCGGGCGGGCTTTCACACGGCCTGATGCCGGCGTTGAAGGCCCTCTCGCATCGTTCGGAGCTGCCAATGGAGCTCGACTTGCACGTCGATGACAAACTTCCGCCCTCGGTCGCGGCGGCGGCATACTTCGGGTGGCGGAGGCGCTGTCGAACGCCGCCAAGCATGCCCACCCCTCGGTCGTGCGGCTCGACGGCGAAGTGCGAGAGGGTCGGCTCCGCCTTCAGGTCGGCGACGACGGCGTGGGTGGCGCCGACCCGTGCCGCGGGTCGGGTCTCACCGGCCTCATCGATCGGGTCGAAGCACTCGGCGGAACGCTGACGATAGAAAGCGCAGCCGGAACCGGCACCACGCTGCGGGTCCAGTTGCCGCTGGCCGAGCCCGAAGCGTGAGTGAAGTCCTCCAACCGGCCGATTGCATCGCGCCGCGGCAAATTCGCGCCGCCGAAGCCCCATATCCGGCGTGCTGTGCAATATGCTTCCTCAAGCAGGCAACGCGGGAAGGACCAGGCGTTGACGACGGAAACAAGCACCGCCGAGGCGGGAACGGCTCCGGTCGCGCTGCGCGCGGTGGTCGCCGACGACGAAACCCTGCTGCGTGAGGGTCTGGCCAGCCTGCTGGACCGGTCGGGGTTCGATGTCGTCGGCCAGGTCGGCAACGCCGTCGAGCTGCTGCCGCTCGTGCGTGACACCCGCCCCGACGTGGTGGTGGTCGACATTCGGATGCCGCCCACCCAAACCACCGAGGGCCTGGAGGCCGCCCGGGTGATCCGCCAGGAACTCCCCGACACCGGGATCCTGGTGCTGTCGGCGCATGTCGACGTCGAGCATGCGATGGAGTTGCTGGCCAGCGGCCGCGGCATCGGCTACCTGCTCAAAAGCCGGGTCACCGATGTGGCCGACTTCGTCGACACCCTGCAGCGGATAGCGAAGGGCGCGTCGGTGGTCGACCCGGCCGTCGTCCAGGAACTGGTGTCCGGGCGGCGGCGCGACGATCCCCTGTCGGCGTTGTCCCCGCGCGAGCTCGAGGTGCTGGAACTGATGGCCGGGGGCCGCTCCAATGCCGGCATCGCGCGGCGGCTGTGGGTGACCGAGGGCACGGTCGAAAAGCACGTCCGCAGCATTCTCACCAAGCTCGGCCTACCGGAGACCGACGACGATCATCGCCGTGTCCGCGCGGTCATCACGTTTTTGGACTCGCGCTGAGACGACGGGCATCACGCCGTTTGGGCCAGATCCCTGGATTCGTAGTATTTCTCGCCCCTACGTGGCTGGGCCAGCAGCAGCCGCAGCCGGCGGCGTCCGCGATGGAGGCGTGACACCACGGTTCCGATCGGCGTGTCCATCACCGCGGCGATTTCCTTGCACTGCATTCCCTCGATGTCCGCGTAGTACACCGTGGTGCGGAACTGCTCGGGCAGGGCGCGCATCGCGGCGATGACGTCTTGGTCGCCGAAGCGTTTCAGGGCTTGATCTTCCGCCGAGGGCAGACCCACGCCCGAATGGGCGGCGCTCACCCGAAAGTGCAGATCCGTGATCCCCTCCGCGAGGTGCTGCGCCGGGCGCCGCTGTGTCTTGCGGCAATTGCTGATGTGGGTGTTGACCAGAATGCGGTACAGCCATGCGGAGAGGTTGCTTTCGGGCCGGAAGGAGTCGAAGGCGGCGAACGCCTTTGCCATCGTGTCCTGAACGAGATCCTCCGCGTCGGCGTGATGGCGGGTCATCCGCATCGCTTGCCGGTGTAGGTCGCCGAGCAGGGGAGCGACTTGGCGCTCAAACCCGGCCGTGGGTTCCGCGTCGGCAGGCAATTCCGCTGGCAGGGTCATGATGCACCTCTCGTGTCGCGGTGTGAACGGCGCCGGTCGGCTCCACGCCTTACGATTCCGCCCGGGCTGACCCGCGTCTGCACCGCTGGCAACCGTCGGGGGTTCCGGTCAGCCGCACTCCGCGTCACCCGGGTAGCCGGTATGGGCGGGCTCCTCCGTGCGATCCACGCCACAGCCGGACCGCCAAAACCTTCCCGATCCGCCGTTAATTTCCTGCTAGCCTCCATGCGGCCGGATGACCACTACTCCACACTGAACCCGTGAGACTTGGTGAGCGAATGCGTTGCGTCCTTGTTGACGACAACCGCGACTTCCTCGATGCGGCGACCCGGTTGCTGGAGCATCAGGGGATCAACGTGGTGGCGGTGGCGACGTCCTCCGCTGAAGGGCTGCAGTGTGTCGAGGAGCTGCGGCCCGACGTGACGCTCGTCGATATCGACCTGGGCGACGAGAGCGGATTCGACCTCGTCGAGAAGCTGCACCGCAACGGGTTCGGCGCCGAGATGCCGACCATTTTGATCTCCACGCACGCCGAAGAGGACTTCGCCGAGTTGGTCTCCGCCAGTCCGGCTCTTGCGTTCATCCCCAAGTCGGCCCTCTCGGGTGCCGCGATCCGGGACGCCCTGGGGCTTGCCGGCTAGATACCCGCTAGCGCGGTACCCGAATTGGCGGTGCCGGTAACGACAGCCGCGCCCGCAGCCGGGATCCTGGACATCAGCGGATTCGACAGCGCGTAAAGCGCCGAACCGATGTCGTTGCGCCCCATGGCGTTCGACGCATCCGAGGTGAGGAAAAGGACTCATGTCTCTTGGCGACGGCTGCTGCTGCTTAATGCCGGCGTCCGGCCGATACCCGTCGCACCGGGCGGTCCGGGTGCCCCCCCGCCGGAAGCGGTTGGTGCGCGGCGGGTTCTTGATCCTGCGCGGCGTGGAGGTCACGCTGTTTGTCGCGACGATCGTCGCCGCCGTTGCCTTGCTTGCCCATCCGCTCGCGGTCGGCAGGTCGTCGCAGGATTCCGGTTCCGCGATGACTTTGCCCTATTCCGGCGCATTCTCTGTCGAGGAGGTGGCCGCGAAGGTATTGCCCAGCGTGGTGACGCTGCAATTCGACAACGGCAGCCGCTCTCAGCTCGGTTCTGGCGTGATCCTCACCGCGGACGGGTTGATCATGACCAATAACCACGTCGTGGCGCCGATGAGCGACGGCCGGCACGCGCCGGCGAACACCGCGGTGACCCTGAACGACGGCCGCACCGCGGCGTTCGACCTGATCGCCACCGACCCGAAGAGCGACATCGCGATCGGGCGGGCTCGGGACGTGTCCGGGCTCACCCCGATCGCGGTCGGCTCCTCGGCGAACCTGCGTGTCGGTCAGCCCGTGGCGGCGGTCGGATCTCCGCTTGGTCTGCGCGGCACCGTCACCGCCGGCATCGTCAGCGCGCTGAACCGCCTGATACGCCCGGCAATTGAACCCGACCGCCCGCTGAGCGCGTATTACGCCATCCAAACCGACGCCGCCGTCAATCCTGGTAATTCCGGCGGCGCGCTCGTCGACATGAACGGCAGGCTGGTCGGCATCAACGCCGCCGAGGCGGTGGTGCCCGGCGCCGAGGCCGCGGGCATCACAGCCCACGGATCGATCGGTCTCAACTATGCGATTCCCGTCGATCACGCCACGCGCATGGCCGCCGAACTGGCCGCGACCGGCCGGGCATCGCACGGCTGGCTGGGAATTCAGGCCACCGGCGACGCCGGCGTCCCCGGCGCCAGGATCACCGAGGTGGAAACCGGGAGCCCCGGCGCGGCGGCGGGATTGGCGGTTGGCGCGGTGGTCACCAAGGTCGATGACCAGATCATCGACAGCGGCGCCACACTGGTGGCCGCCGTGCAATCCAGGGAACCCGGTGCCGCGGTCACACTCGCCTTCGTGCACAGTTCGGGTCTGCCCATGACCGTGCGGGTCACCCTCGGTACCGACCAGGGCCGGCAGTAGCTGCGGGCTTCACCGCCCGTCGGATGAATGCCTACTCAGGCTGGCGCGCAATGGATTTCGGCCACGAGCTTGGTGCCCTCGCCTTCACCGCCGGTGATATCCAACCGGCCGCCCAGCGCCTCCACGCGGTCCTTGAGGCCGATGAGCCCGGATCCCCTCGGATCGGCCCCGCCAATGCCGTCGTCGGATACCCGCAGGCGCACCCGCGCATCGTCGGCGTCCACGGCGACGGTGACCATTGACGGGTGTGCGTGCTTAGCGGCGTTGGTGAGCGCCTCTGCCACAACGTAATACACCGCCACCTCGACGGACTTGGGCAATCGGCGCGCGACATCGACGCGCAGCTCGACGGGCATGGCGAAACGGCGGCACAGGGCACGCAGCGCCGGGCCGAGGCCCGCGTTGGAAAGCACAGCCGGATGGATGCCGCGGGAGAGCTGACGCAGTTCCTCGCCGGCCGCCGCGGCTTCGTCGGCGAGCTCGCCGATCTCGAGTTGCAGTTCGCCGTCGGCGGGCAGGGACGCCTGCAGCGCCTGAAGGCGCAGCCTCAACGTGACGAGGCGTTGCTGCGCGCCGTCGTGGAGGTTGCGTTCGATGCGTCGCCTGGCCTCGTCACCGGCGGTCACGATGCGGGCCCGCGAGGCCATCAACTCGTCGCGCGCTTGCGCATTGGCGATCGCGGTGGCGACCAGCTCGGCGAAATCCGCCAGCCGCGCCTCGGTGTGGGGCGGGTGCGGCTCCGGTCCGGAGGAGGCGATGACCGCCGCCCCCCAGAGCCGACCGTCAACCTCGATGGGCGCGCCCACGGCCGAGCGAATGCCCACGCCGCGGACCGCTGCGGCGATCGGGCCGGCCGCATGCTCGTGGCTGTCCATTCGGGCGGTCGTGCCGCTGCGGAGCACCATCGTCGCGACGTTCTCGCCGTTCAGCGGGAACACGCCGCCGACCGGGATCTTCTCCAGCTGAACCGTGTCGTGGGCCGCGACCAGCTCACACGAGTCGTTGCCCGAGTAGCGCACCAACATGCAGTTCTGCACCCGCAACGCGTTGGCGACCTCATCGGCGACCGCGGTGAAGACCTCAGCCGGAGAAACGCCCCGGGCGACGAGCGTCGCCACCCGGCGCAGGGCCGCCTGGCGTTCCGCCAACTGGCTGACCTGGGCCGCCGCCCGTCTGGTTTCCGTCGCGCGCAGGCGGGCCCGGCCCGCCAGCGCATTCGTCAGGAGGCCGAGGGGCAGGAAAATCGCGAGCGGGAGAAGCTGCGCCGGGTGGGACGGCAGCCAGCCGCCGGCGGCGTCGAGGTGCATCTCCAGGTAAACCGCCGCACTGACCAGCGTCGTCAGCACCGCCAGACCGATGTTCCAGAACGATGAGATGACCAGGACACCAAGGAGATACAGCGCGCCGAGGGTGCTGTGCGGTGCAATCGAGGAAAGCAGCCGCACCGCGATGGTCTCGGCGACGATGAATGTCGCGGCAACGACGACCCCCAGCCATAGCGGGTAGCTCGGCGCCACCGGTGACCGCCCGCCGCGGCGGCCCGCTCCGGCCTGGGTTGGGGTCATCGACCACTCGTTGGGTGTCATCGCATGCACGGCTCGATCGGTAGCACGTCGAACCGGTCCTGCCAGCGCAACGGCGGTCACTGCGTCTCTGGCCCACGCGCGAGCGGGGCGATGCTGCGGCCGTGGTGCGCGTTCCCCACGGATCTCACTGGAAACCATGTTGTCTGGCGCGATCCCACAGCGAAACTCCATCCCGCCGAATTCGGCAGTGGCGGCGCTTGATCGTGTGTTCGGGTAATGGGGCGCCTCAATCCAGTGTTGGCGTGGGTAAATCGCCTCACATCGCAGCTGGCTTCAACTGCGCATACCGGCTAGCAGGTAGGTGCGGCCAGCGCCATTAAGCGGCTCACGTAGTCATTCCGACGGGTCGCCCTTCGCGCGGGTCACCGGAAACCGTACCCGTACCGTCGTTCCGGCGCCGGGTGAACTCTGCAGCTCGACCTGGCCACCCAGCGCCTCGGCTCGGTCTTTGAGGCCGAGGAGCCCCGTGCCGCCGTTGAAGTCGGCACCGCCGACGCCGTCGTCGACGACCTCGATGCGCAAGGCGCCGCGGGCAGCGTCATGGTCGACTGTCACGGTGATGGTCTTGGCGTGAGAGTACTTGGCCGCGTTCGTCAATACCTCGGCGACGGTGTAGTAGGTGCTGACCTCGACCTGGTCGGGTAACCGCTCGGCCACGCGCACGGCAAGCGCCACAGGTAACGGCGAGCGACGGGCGAGCGCGTTCAAGGCGGGGCCGAGACCACCTTTCGCCAGGGTCGCCGGGTGGATGCCACGCGATAGCTCACGCAGCTCATCGAGCGCACCGGTGGCTTGGGTGATGGCGCGGTCCAGCTGCGAGCGCAGTTCATGGGCGCTGGGCGACACCTCTTCGCGCATCACACGCAGCTGCATCGCCAGCGAAACCAGCTGCTGTTGAGCGCCGTCGTGCAGGTCGCGTTCGATACGGCGGCGGGCCTGGTCGGCGGCGGCCACGATCCGGGCGCGCGACGCCGCAACGTCGGCGTACAGGCGGGCATTATCGAGGGACACCGCGAGCTGGCCGGCGATCAGCTTGACCGGATCGAGGCGGTCGGCGGTGAATGCACCGCGGATCAAGCGATTTTCCAGCAGTAACACCGCGCGCAACCGACCGCGGCCGAGGATCGGCAGCGCCAGCAGCGAGCAGCGATCCACGTCGGCGAAATACGGGTCGAGGGCGAAGCGGTCGTCACTCGCGGCGTCGGTGACGACGAGCGGTTCCCGCATCCGCTCGACGTAGCGCAGCACCGAGTCGGGGGCGGCGTGGCGGCCGCCCGGCGTGCCGACCGCCATCGCAGGTGATGACCAGGCTTGGCCGTCGTCACTGCAGAGCAGCAGCCGGACGGCGGTCGCGCCGGTCATGGCGGCGAGCACGTCCACGACGCGGGCGTGCAGGCCCTCCACAGTGGTTTCCGAGCTCAAAGCCCTCGAAGCGGAGAGGATTCCGAGCAAATCGACGGTACCGGTGTTCAGCGTGGACGCTTCGCCGCGCAGTCCACCCGGTCGCTGGCTGTCGATTTCGCCCACTGTCTGGGCGTGTTGGCGCAGCGCGGGGTACGCCTGGTCAAGCTGGTGCGCTTTCGCCGTTGCGCCCCAGACCAGGTACTGCTGACGGGCCCGGACAAGAAGTTCCAATCCGGCGTGTTGCAGACCCCTTGCCATGGCGAAGAGGGCCGCGCGCTCGGTGATGAGCGCCTGATGCCACGGGCGTTGCCGCGCGGCAACCTCGTCACGGGCGGAATCGAAGGCCAGCGCCGCAGCGCCCAAATCACCTGCGGCCCAAGCCCGTTCGGCCTCCAGCAGCCGTAGCAGGTGCATGAAGTTCATCGGCGCGTCCCGGGCACGAGCCTGCAGCCAGCCGATCAGGCCGTCCAATTCCGCAAGCATTCCCGGCCTTTCATCCGCCCCGGCGGTTCGAGCTTCGGTGGCGAGGGCAAGGCCCCGCAGCAGACGTGCCACCGCGGTCACATAGTTGCCAAGGGCAAACGGCAGCGCCTCTATGGCCGCAGCGGTGTGCCGTCGAAGACCGGCCGCATCGTTGAAAATCGCGGCCGCGATGGCTTGGCTGAGATCTCCATAGAACGGCACTGCCGAGTCGGCGGCATAAACGTCCGTTTGGGCGTCCCGTTCTGACGGGTCGGAACGCTCGCCGCGAAGCGCATCTGCCAACGACTGGTAGGCCAGTACCCACTGACTCATCGGGTCGATGCCGACCCGGCGCACGAAGGACAATGCCTTTTCCGCCTCGGCGACATAGATGTCGAGCGTCGGCACGAGATCGAGGCGCCCCCCGTAAGTGTGGGCCACGGTATAACCGGCGGTGGCCAGATCGCCACCTTTGATCAGCCCTTCGCCTGCCTGCTTTGCTCGTTCGACACAGACTTCGAGTGGTTCGAACCAGGAACCGAAGTAGGACGAAACGAACCGTGCCAGTGAGCTTTCGGGCTCATAACCGCGGGCTTCGCCCAACGCCACAATGCGGCGTGCGGCCCGGTGCGCGGCGCCGTAGTCGTCGCGTACCGCGATGGCGGTGGCCGCCGAATAGCTTGCCGGTCCGACGAGGCCACGGGCGGTGCCGTGGTCGAGCCAAATTTGCAGCGCCTCAAGGCTCAGCCAAGCCTGCAGGTACATGTCCCCGGCGAACGTCGCGGTCGGAAACACCGCGTTGAACAGACAGGTCACTCCGAGCAGGGACGGATCGGTGACTTCGGGCCGACGCAGATCATCGGCGTCGTCGGTATGGTCCAGCCACCGGTATAAGTAGTCGAAATAGCGCTCCAACAGCTCCGGAAGCCGCTCGGGGGGAGGGACGGCGGTACCGAGTTCGCGCAGTGCGGTCATGGCGAGCTCGAGCGCCTCGGAGTAAAGCTTGCGGTTGGTCAGGCTGCGCACTTGCACGCAGGTTGCGTCCACCCGCTGCAGCGCGTCGGCGCTGAGGCGTTCGATAACGCGGTAGTCGTCGTCGGCCTGCTCAAGCCGGCCTAGACAGAACAGGGCGGTGAGGCGCCCGGTGTGCAGCTGGATCAGTGCGGCGGTGTCGCGCGGATCGGCGATCCGCAACGCGCTCGAGAGCAGCGTGTGAACTTGGCCGTAGTCCCCCACCAACGTGGCCTGCTCGGCGGCGCGATGCAGCAGTTGCACCGTCTGAGATCGCTCCCCGGCGTCGGTGACCTCGCCAATGACCGGTAGGTATTGCTCGGCGGCAATGGCGAAAAGTTCCGGTCTGGCCGCGAGCCGCCGCGCCGCCGCAAGATGCAGCGTCCGCAGCAGCTCGCTATCAACCTCGGCCAGGATCGCTTCGCGGATGCGGTCATGGCGGAACTGCACCGCGTCGTGTGCCCCGATCTCGGCCACCAAAACGCCCTCTTCCAGAGCCGGTGCGAGGCGCTGCTCCACCGTTTCGGTCGACTCAGCCATCGCGGCCGCCAGCACGCCGAGCTCGGCGCGCCCGCCGAGACACGCCATCACCTGTACCGCTTCGCGCGAGCGGGCGGAAAGGGCCGCCAACCGTGCCAACGGGAATCGTGTCGCCTCTGAGCGGGCCATGAGCGCGCGCACGGCCGCGTCGTCCCAACGCCAGCCGGTCGAGGTCACAGACAGGATGCCCTCCTGCCGCAGGGTGTTGAGCAACTCCACCGTCTCGTAGGGATTGCCCCGGGTGTGCGCCGCGACGAGATCGGCCAACGCGCCCGCGGCAACCCGGTCGACGCGCAGGATCTCGGCGACCAAGTCGGCCACGCCCGACGCCGGCAGGTTCAACAGTTGGAGGTGGGTCACGCCGGGCTGCTCGCGCCACCGCGGCACTGAGGCCGACAGCGGATCCGCCGGGTCGATGTCGTCGCGGTGAGCACCGACCAGCAGCAAGCCCTCTACCCCTTCGCGGAGCACGAGATCGATGAAGCCGACGGCGATGCCGCTCGCCCACTGCACGTCGTCGACGAACACCACCACCGGCCGTTCCCGCGAGGCCACCGCGCGCAGCGCTGACACCGCGCTGTGCTGCATCCGCACCTGGGCGGTCAGAGGGTCACCCGCCTCCGCGGGCACGCCCAGCGCCGCCGAGAACTCCGGCACCGCCGCGGCGGCCAAACCCGCATTCGGACCGAGTGCCGCCAAGATCTTCTCGCGGATCTCGATTAGCGAATCCTCGGGTTCGGATAGCAACAGCCGGCCGAGGGCACGGAATGCCTGGAAGAACCCACCGGACTCCAGATCGCGCCGGTACTGGTCGAATTTGCCCGCGACGAACCAACCGTCGTGGCCGGTCACGATCGGGCGCAGCTGATCGACCAGTGCGGTCTTGCCCACGCCGGGGGCTCCGCTCACCAGCACGCCGCGGCATCGACCGGTCAGCGCCCCGGTGAAAGCCGTGCTCATTGCGACCAGCTCGTCGTCGCGACCTATCAGCCGCGACGGCGCCATCAGCCGCAAGGGGAAATCCCGCCCGCCGACGCTCGGCACGGGCGCCGGCGCGGCGCCGGTCTCGCCGATCTGCCGCAGGTCGTGAATCACTCCGTCGGCCGACTGGTAGCGGTCGTCGGGCTCTTTTTCCAGCAGATGCATGATGATCGCCGACAGCGCCTCGGGCATCGAGGGATTGCAGTCACCCGGTGGCTCCGGCATGCGGGCCAGGTGATCGTGCGTAAGCCGCAGCGGGTCTTGGGAGTCGAATGGCAGTCTGCCCGTCGCCAATTCGTACAGGGTGGCGCCCAACGCATAAAGGTCGGCTCGCTGATCGACCGGCCGGCCCGTCCGGCCAGTCTGCTCGGGCGCCAGATACGGCAGCGTGCCGACGATCTGGTTGTGGTGGGTGAAGTCCGGGCGGATCTCGGCCAGTGATCCCGCCAGGCCGAAACTCACGAGACACGGCGCGCCGTCGGCCGATATCACGATGTTGGCCGGGCAGATGTCGCGATGCATGACACCGCGGCCGTGCATGGCCGCCACCGCCTCAGCCAGCGCCGTCGCCACTCCGATCAGGTCTTCAGGGGCGAGCGGTTTCGGCAAGTCCGCGAGGCTCGTCTGGCCGGCGTCGGCGAGCGTGAGGGACCCGGGGAAGCGCGGCTCGTCCAGCAGCTGCGCCACCCCCA